>Ga0163154_10007121_pt1 | contig 13453 bp, 15 predicted proteins | sample OliLakLV19MP9P1_FD_148649 | JGI IMG/M metagenome (GOLD analysis project Ga0163154, IMG submission 148649) | Freshwater microbial mat bacterial communities from Lake Vanda, McMurdo Dry Valleys, Antarctica - Oligotrophic Lake LV.19.MP9.P1 | ecosystem: Environmental > Aquatic > Freshwater > Lake >... | reverse complement strand
GCATGAACGCGGCGATCCACGCACTGCGATCTCCGCCGTGCTCGCGATCGAAGCGCTTGCGCAACATGTCGAGCCCGCGCGCGAGTCGCGTCTTCACGGTCTGGACGGGCACGCCATCGCGCTTCGCGATCTCGCGCGGCGGGAGAACATAGAGACTCGTAAGTTGTTACCCCGCCACGGTCCGCGTTGAGGGGGCCGGCGCGTCGGTAGGTGCGCGGTAGGGACCTTCGAGCGGCTCGTGGTGGGACGTTCTTTCCTACCTACCGAGACCTGCCCGGGTACGCGACGGAAATCCGGAGACCCCTACTCCTCTTCGCGGCCAAGCACGGTCTAAGTTTCGACAGGTACAGAAACCTGCTGGGGTACTTCGAGCCTGCCATCCCAGCCAGCGGCCGTGAACGGGGCTCGTCGCAAGACGAGCCGCAGGACCGATCAAAGGCGCTGATCCAACTCAACCCCTCTCACAAAGAGGCTTCAATGGATCAGCGTTTAGCGCCCGCCGTCGCGGGCAAGTTCATCACGACGAAGGAGGCGGCCGACCTCCTTCGCAAACACCACAAGACTCTCGACAAGTGGCGGCACGAGGGTCGCGGTCCGCGCTGGTATCAGCCGGACGGTCCCGACACGCACGTCTACTACCTCGAACACGAGGTCATCGCGTTCGTCGTCGGGAAAGGCGGTGTCGCGTGAGCTGCATCGGCATCAAGGAGTTCGCTCGCCGCTGCGGCGTGTCGGTGCGGACTCTGGAACGTGAGAAGGCGGAGGGGAAGCTCCCGCCGCACCGCACGATCCGCTCGCGCCACGTCTGGAGGGAAGACGACGTTGCGGCGTACTGCCGCGCGCTCCCGCGCTTCGATGCGGTGGAGGTTCGCGCGTGAGCACTCCGACGCCCGACGACGAGCCGACGCCCGACTACAAGGCGTCGCTCGACTTCCTGTTCAATCGCTTCGGCGGCGGGATTCACCTCGCAGCGATTCCGCCCGAGGGAGGCGATCCCGTGTGCAAGCTGTTCGATGGCGCGAACAAGTCGCCCGACCAACGCCGAGCCGAGGTCCGCGATTGGATCGCGGAGTGGAACGGCTCGAAGAAGTGGAACGTGTACTTCACGTCGGGTGTCGTGCGCCGCAGCTACGACAAGGGCGCGAAGAAGCCAGCCGAGGCCGACATCACCGGCGTTCGATGCATGAAGGTGGACCTCGACCCTCGACCCGTCCCCGAGGACTGGACCGGACCCGATGCGGGGTGGGTCGATGCGGAGCGCGCGCGGCTGTTCGCGTCGCTCACGATCGATCTGCCCGAGGGGATCCCTGGGCCGCCTACGCTCGTCATCGACTCGGGTGGCGGAGCATGGGGAATCTGGATGCTCTCGCCGCAGCCGTTTCCGATCGAGGAACCCGACGATGCCGAGAAGCTCCGCGCGGCCGGTCAACATCTCGTCGAGCTGTACCGGCGCCACTTCGGCGTGGCCAAGCTCGCCGACGGCGTGGCGAATCTGGAAAGACTCGTCCGCCTTCCCGGTGCAGTGAATTTCCAGAGCACGAAGAAGCTGGCGAAAGGGCGGACCGTCCGTGTCGCGTCCGTCGTCGAGGACGCGAGCGACGATCGCCGACGCTACGCGCTGAACCAGTTCGCGCCGCCGGAGGGGTTCTCGAAGCCGAAGTCCGCCAAGCAGCGCGGCAAGTCACCGAAGCCGTCGGGCGTTACGACGCTCGACAGTCTCGACGCGCTCGCGGTCCCCGACTTCTGCAAGGTCGTGATCGCGCAGGGATGCGATCCCGACGAGCCCGGACGATTCGGCGGGCCGTCGTCGATGTTCGGGCTTCCGCGCGGTGCAGCGTGGAAGGGCGACCGCTCGGCCGCCGTGTTCTACGTTGCTTGCGAGCTTGTGCGGTCGCGCGTCGATGACGACACGATCCGCGCGCTGTTGCTCGACGACGGCTGGGGCATCAGCGGCCACGTTCTCGATCAGAAGGAACCCGAGCGCTCGGCCGATCGACAGATCGAGCGCGCACGCGAGGAGGTGGGCGAGGTCGAAGACGACGGTCCCATTCTCGACCCGGGCGACCCCTTGCCGTCGGCGCGGCTCTACGTCGCGCTCGCGGCACCGAACCTGCTCCGCTACAACGGCGACTGGCTCGACTACGGCGGAGCCGCCTACGCCGAGATCGAGCCCGAGATCATCAAGGCGCGCTTGTTTGTGTTCCTGGAGCGGGCGCAACGGCTGGAATACCAAGGGAAGAAGTGGGAGACGGTCCCGTTCAAGCCGACCGGCGCAAAGGTGAACGAGGTTCGCGGCGCGCTCGAAGCCGTAACGGTCCGGGTGCGCGACCTATTCGCGCCGCCCTGCTGGATCAAGGAGGTCGGACCACCGCCGCGCGAGATCATCTCGTGTGCGAACGGCTTGCTTCACCTGCCGACGGGCTCGCTGCTCGCCGCGACGCCGAGCTTCTTCACGCGCAACGCCCTGGAGATCGCCTACGACGCGAGCGCGCCGAAGCCGACGGCGTGGATCGAGTTCCTCGATCAGCTCTGGCCGAGCGACCCCGACAGCATTGACGTGCTCCAGGAAGTGTTCGGCTACCTGCTCGTGCCCGACACGTCGCTGCAAAAGGTGTTCATGCTCATCGGTCCCGCGCGGTCGGGGAAAGGAACGATCAACCGCGTCCTGACCAAGCTCGTCGGGTCGGCGAACGTCTGCGGCAGCGACATGAAGTCGCTCGGCGGCGACTTCGGGCTCGAACCCTTGATTGGCAAGCTGCTCGCCACCGTCGCCGACATGCGCCTCGGCAGGCGCACCGATCCGGCGGCCATCGCTGAGAACCTTCTGCGGATCAGCGGCGAAGATCTCGTCTCCGCGAACCGCAAGAACAAGACGGTGTGGACGGGGACGCTCTCGGTGCGCTTCTTCATCATGACCAACGAGATGCCGAAGTTCTCCGACGCGAGCGGCGCGCTCGCCAATCGTTTCGTTCCGCTCGTCATGACAGAGACCTTCCTGGGCCGGGAGGATCCTGGGCTGACTCCGAAGCTGCTCGCGGAATTGCCGGGGATCTTGAACTGGGCGATCGAGGGCTGGAAGCGTCTCCACGGTCGCGGCCACTTCGTCCTGCCGGGCTCGTCGCGCGCCGCGGTCCAGGATCTTCACGACATGGCTTCGCCCGTCTCGGCGTTCATCCGCGATCGTTGCGTGTTCGATCCCACGGCTACCGTCGAGAAGTTCCAGCTCTACGCCGCGTGGCGGGAGTGGAGCCTCGCCCGTGGTGAGGCACCGGACGAGGACACGGTGTTCGCGCGCAACCTCCTCGCGGCCACCCTAGGCGTTCGTCCAGGCAAAGGGCCGCGCCCGGCGCGTACGCCGATCTTCGTCGGCATTCGGCTGCGCGACGGGGTGGCCGACGAAGATCCGCAAGCGACCGACGTGCTCGGGTAGAGCCCGGTCCGGGGTCCGGTCCGGGGTCGGTCTGGGGTCCGCTTGCTGCGAGAGTGGCTGTTTCTGTGGGAAGGAGGGGGCGGTCCGGGCGGTCTGGGGTCTACTACGTCCAGCCGCCCGGGGTACGGCGCGCGCGCTGCGTACGGGAGCCCGACGACGCCTCGTATCCCTCTCTCCTCTTCTGATTCTTCTCTTAGGCATGAGAGAGACCCCGGACCGCCCAGACCGGATCCATTCGCGATAGCGCCCGATGGGAAATACCCCGGACCGCGACCCCGGACCGGGTGGGAAATACCCCGGACCGGACCCCGGACCGGGTGGGAAATACCCCGGACCGGACCCCGGACCGGGTGGGCTCTCCGGGCTCGACCCAAGGCGTCGAATACAGCGCGCCGACGTGGGCCGACCGATCAGCGCCAGAATTCAGGGGGCTAACCGCCTTCGCGTGTCCATCTACTCGACCTAAAAGTCGAGTAGATGACGGCCCGACGAGAACCCGCGCACCTCACGGAGCATCGCAAGCAAGCGTTCATCACTGAGCTTGCCCGACACGGCGTTGCGATCCGCGCCGCGCGCGCCGCTTCCCCAGGCAGCACGACTGGCGCGCTCACGACGTTCAAGGACGAACGCAAGCGTGACGCCGAGTTCGCCGCTGCGTGGGACGAGGCGATCGAGAACGCCCATGCCTCGCTGCTAGAGGAGTTGATCCGCCGCGCGAGGGACGGCGTGGACGTGCCGCTTCAAGATGCGAAGGGCAACGTCGTTGGCTGGAAGAAGCAGTACAGCGACAAGCTTCTACTCGCCGCCGTGACCGCTCGTTTCAGAGAGTTCACGCCACGAAGTGAAGTCACCGCGAAGGTGAGCCAGGAGCCGAGCCTCGGGCTCGATCAGCTCTCGGTCGAAAGTCAAGACCAGCTGCGCGAGATCCTCGAACGCGAACAACGTCGCGCGCTGTCGAGCGCGGAGGTGGACTCGAACGCCACTCCTGCGGCCGATCGCCTACCGATCGAGGAGCGCGAGCGGTGAGGAACACCACGCGCGACATCTCGCCGCTAGATTTCCAAGCACACAGCGACCTTCCGAGAAGGAAGGTCGCCCAGAACACGAACACGCTCTGCGCCCCGAGGGGTTCTTCGTCGGGCTTCCTCCCCGGAGCAGAGCGTTTGCAGGCCGACCACGTCATTGGTTCGGTTTGTCGCCGCTGGAGGCTCGCCGCGTTTCCGTCGCGGCGAGTTCTCCCTCCTGCCTCTTCGTGGGTGCAGGGTCATAACGGGCTCGACGTTCTTTGCATGGGCGTCGAGCCCCACTTCCCTTCCAGCCCGACCAGAGCCTGACGCCATGAAGACCACTCGATCCGAAGAACTCCGCGTTGCGCTCGAAGCGGCGCAACGCGACTTGACCGCTGCGCGCGACGCGATCGGCGAAGCCGTCGCCGACTCGAACGAGTCCGCCGCCTCCGAACACCGCTCCGAGATCGCGCGCCTCGAACGCCTCCAAGGCGAGCTGTCCGTTGCGCGCACGATCGCGCTCCGGCGCGAGCGCGCAGCCGCCGACGCCGAACGCGAAGCACAGCGCCGCGTCGCCGAGCGCGAGGCAAACAAGAACCGCAAGGCGCGGGTCGCCGCCGCGAAGAAGGTCGATGCCGCGCTCGCTACGCTGGCGAAGGCCTACCGCGAGTACCTGAACACCGCGCCGGGCGGTCGGCCTGAGGACGCGAATCGACTCGCGCGCCGCAGTCGTCACGCCATCGCCGCCGCCACGTTCACCACCGCGCCGGAGTACGCCGACGCGATGGAGCCGCACCGTCGTCCGCCGCGCCAGCACTGGCAATCCCTCGCGGCCTCCGTCGAGGGGTCCGTGGGCGAGTTCGCCGAGGCCGAGCCCGCGTGAGCGCCATCTTCGTCGATGCAGCCGAGACCGCTCGCGGAGAGCGCGCTCCGGCCCACTCCGCCGCCGCGTACCGCGCCGCCGCTCTCTCGTGGGCCTATCGCCAAACTCGGCCCAAGGAGACGCCGACGGTGGCCCTCGCGCGTCTCTGCGCCACGGGCTCGATGGTCGTCGATTACTGTTACCGCGCCGCTGCCATCGCCCACGCTCTCGACACGCTCGACCTCGCGGAGTTGGTGCCGCACGACGCGCCCGACGCCGCCAATCGTCTCGCCACCTGGGCAGCACTGCTCGACCTCGCCGAGCCTCACCGCGCGCCGGGCGAACGTCTCAACGCAACGGTCCGCCGTCTCCTCGGCCACAACTTCGCCGTGCGCGTTCTCTTCCTCCTGATCCTCCAAGAACCCGGACCCAAGCAATGAAACCCAACCCCGAAGAAGTCATCAAGGAAGCACTCACCGTCCGCGACGACGGCCAAGAACCCAAGTTCGAGGTCCACGACTACGAGTGCGCTCTGCTCGACGTGGCACGCGGCGAACGGAGTCCCACCGAGGACTTCCCGACCGCTCTCGCGCGCTCCGTCGAGACGAGCGACTACGCCGACGCGCTGATCTTCGCGGCAGATCGCGCACGGGCTCGCGCGTCGTTCGGCAAGTCCGCGCCGCGCGTCGAGAGGGTCGCCTCACCGTCCGGGCTCGACGCGATCCTCGCCGACGCCGAGCGCGTGTCGAAGGGAGCGCCGCCGCGCTTCACGCGCGACCAAGCCGAGACCGCCATGCTCGACCTCGCGAAGCGCGAGGCGAGCGCGGGCGAGACCCCGTCCGCCGCGTTCGCACGGTTATGCGAGGGGGACGTACGCATGCGCGCGCTCTACGCGCTGGGAGAAGCCGCCGACATCGCCGAGGTCCAAGCCGCGACCAAGGCCGCGCCGCAGGACGATCGCTTCTACCCGATGCTCCTCGACCTCGCCTCCATGCGGAAGCGCGCAGGCGAGACGATCGAGACCGCGTGCGCTCGACTGCTCACGGAGGATCCAGTCGTCCGCGACGCCTACGCCGCGAGCCAGGGGCTGTGATCCGATGCAGCTCTCCGACCTCAGCCCGCCGACGCTCCGCGTGATCGCGGCGGCCCTCGAATGCAAGGCGCGCTACGGCCTGCTTGGCCACGGTGCCGTCTCGAAGCTCGCGCGCGCCGAGCCCGGCGCGAACGTCGAACACGCGCTGATCTTCCTCGGCCTCAAGGGCCGGATGGAAGTCGGAGCCGACGCCGAACCCGTCGCTTGATCGCGCGATTCTTCGCCCTCCTCGCGCACAGCTTCGCGCGAGTCCGCGAACGCCGCGAGGAACAAGCCGCGCGCCGTCGTCAAGGTCCCTCGCCCCGGTAGACCGTTCGGGCCGTACTGGGTAACCGAGCACGATGTTGCTCAAGAGGTACGCGACACCTCGGCCGATGCCCTCGGGAGCGTCCGGGGTGCGCACGAACGCGAAGCGCATGGGCCCCCGAAGTTCGGCCATCCACGGCGGGCGGCTGCATTGCGACGCCGACGCCCGGCCGTTCGACGTCCTGACTGGTGAGGTCGTCGCGTCGGGCTCACAGCGCGGGCTCGGCGGGTGTGCGGTGCGCTACCGCCCGCCCGCTGCGAACGTGGCGGCCTGAAGGTCCAGACCAAACGCTTCCGAGCGTTCCTGGCCCGGCTCCGAGAAGCGCGCGAGGCGGCCGGTCTGACCCAAGTCCAGGTCGCCAAGAAGCTCGGCCGACCCCAAACCTGGGTATCGAAGTGCGAGCTGGGTGAGCGCCGCGTGGACTTCGTGGAGCTGGAAGACTGGGCCGCCGCGTGCGGGAAGCAGCTCGACTGGTTCGCGACGAAGCGCGGGCGGTGACCTGGGGCGCGACCCAGCCCGGTCGCGCAGCGCGCGCCTGCGTGAGCGGAGCTGGCTTCCGCCGACATTTCACCCGCCCGCCTACCGCGCCTCCACGGGCAGGCCGCTGGTCCAGTCCGCCGCCATCGCCGACCTGGGGTGCGGGACTTCCGGCGGGGAAGGTCGCCTAGGACTTGCGCCGTGGTTCGCATTCCGTTAGGGTCCGCTTCGTTCCGCCAAACCGGCAAGGAGCCCGACATGAGCAAGACCCCGAAGAACCACGGCAAGCCCTGGACCCCGCCCGAGAACGCGCAGCTCCGGAAGCTCGCGAACGAGAACACGCCGACCCGCGTCATGGGCCTCAAGCTCGGGCGCACCGAGGCGTCGGTTCGCTCGCAAACGCACGAGGCGAACGTCTCGCTCAAGCCGACGAACCAGAGTCCCTACAACCGGCAGAAGAAGTAGAAGGCGAGCGCGCGGCCGTGTTTGAATCCGCGCGCTTGCTTCTGCCTCACGAAACGCCTTGAAGCTCATCGACACCGTTACAGCCGACAAGCTGCGCGGCGGCTACTACACGGCAGCGCCGGTCGTGGACTTCTGCATCCGCCGAGTCCGAGTGCTGACGAGTGGAGAGGCAGCACCCTCGACTTGGCTGGAACCTTCGGCCGGAGACGGGTCGTTTCTTCGAGGACTGGCCGATGCTCGGGACGCGGGAGTGATTCAACCCCCGACGGTTGCGGCCGTCGAGCGCAACCGCGACGAGGCCGCTAAGTGCGCGATCATCGCCAAGCGGCTCCGCTTGACCGGGTCCGTTGTCAATCAGTGCTTCTTCGATTGGGGCGAACGCCACGCGGACACGTTCGATGCCGTCGTGGGCAACCCGCCCTTCGTCCGCTACCAGTTCGTGGAGCCCCAGCAGCGCGCGCTTTTCGAGCGCCAAGTGCAGCGACTCGGAATCGAGCTAGGCGGTGTGTCGAACCTCTGGATCCCGTTCGCGATCCTCAGCCTCGCGCGGCTTCGAGTCGGAGGTGCCTTCGCGCTCGTCCTTCCAAGCGAGTTCGTTTCGACCGTTTCGGCCGGGGCCTTCCGCACGTTCCTCGTCCGCAACTTCGCCTCGCTTCAAGTTGACCTGTTCCCGAGGAACACCTTTCCGGAGCTGCTCCAGGACGTTGTGATCCTCAGCGGACAGCGAGCCCGCCGTGAAGCGCCGTCACGTCGCGTCGGTTTCTGTGAGCATCAACCCGGCAGGGAGGCCAGCTGGAAGCACACGATCCCCGACCGAGCGCAGTCATGGACGCGGTACTTCCTGACTGAGAAGGAGGTCGCTGCCTTCCAAGCGGCGCGCGAGCTTCCCGACATCCACTCCTTGGGCAAGGTCGCCCGGATCGAAGTGTCGATCGTCACCGGGGCCAACGGGTTCTTCACCGTGGACGAGGCGACGCGGAGCGAGCACGACCTCGATGCCTGGGCACGCCCCTTCCTCGCTCGGACCTCCGACTGTCTCGGCATCGTCTTCCGCAAGAGCGACCACAAGACGGCTCGAAAGGAAGGCAGCCGGGCGTGGCTGCTCGACTTCTCCGCCGACCGTCCCGCGCCAGTCAACGGCGCGGTCGCCTACCTCGGCCAGGGCGAGGCGGAGGGATTGCCGAGCCGCTACAAGTGCCGCATCCGCGAGCCCTGGTATCGCGTGCCGCAGATCAAGGCGGGATCGTTGATGATGACGAAGCGGGCGCACCTCTATCACCGCCTGCTCCTCAACGAGGCCGGGGTGCTTACCACCGACACGATCTACCGGGGCGAGATGCTGCCGAGCTTCGCTGGCCGAGCGCATGACCTCGCGGCCGGATTCCAGAACACCTTGACCCTTCTCTCGACTGAGCTGGAGGGCCGCACCTATGGCGGCGGCGTGCTGGAGCTCGTTCCGTCCGAGGTCGCGCGGCTCCTCGTTCCGCTCACTGACATGCGCGATGAGTTACCCGCGCTCGACGAGGCGAGCCGTGCCGCAGGCGGCCAGCGCGACGGAGCGGAAGTCGTCCGCCGAACGGTGGATGACCGTCTCTGTCGGCGAGTGCCCGGCCTCGCCGATCTACTGCCCACCCTCGACGGCGCGCGGGCTCGCTTGCTGGAGCGACGCCTCCGCTCCTAGTGAGCCCAACTCGGGCGCTGCCCCCGTGATCGCGAGCGAATAGCTGCCGTCCTCGCGGCGCTCGATCGCGACCCAATTGTCCACTTCCGAGTGCTCGCGAAGATGGCGACCGAGAACGGGTCCCCAGCCCAACACCGTCGGCACGTTGTTCTGTTCCGCGACTCTGTGCGGCGCATGGTCAACGCGGAGGACTTGTTGCCCGAGGTCGGTCCCGTGGACCGTGACTTGGAAGGGCACGCTGCACTCCTCGTACAGAACTCCTCGGCGCTCGACGGCGGCCCACGTCGCGCTTCCGAAGAAGACATTGCGAAAGTAGGTCTTGTGGTTGATCGGGAACCGGGCTTGGGCCAGGCGCAACTTGCCCGTCGCGTTCGTTCCGTCGGCGACCTGTTGGGCATCGGAGCCCTTCAACTTCTTCCACCAACGCAGGTGCTCGACCGCCACTCCCGGTACTTGCGCCACCGTTGCTCCGAACGTCGGCGGAGCAGCTTCTGCAACGGCCTCCGCCGGACCGTCCCCAACTTCCACCGCAGCTGCGCGCGTGGTCGGCCGCCAAAGGCGAGTGGGTCGGAAGCCCGGCGCTCGACGACGCGCGCCTTCGACAACCACCCTGTTTGCCGCCCGACTCGCGCGCCGCGCCGCCGCCGTCACGAGTACCCCTTGCTCCAAGAGGGAGGCGATGTCGTCCTCGGCGCGGACCTGGAACACTCCGCCCTCGGTGCGCTCTGCCCAGGCGTCGATGGAGGCGGCCATCGCTTGGAGTGCTCCCGCACTATCGGGTCCGAGGAACACGCCAGCCTCAATGTTCCATCCGAGGCCAGCCTCGGTCATGTTCGCAGAACCGACGTACCCCGTGGCGTTACCGCCGGGTCCGATCAGGTGGATCGTCTTGGGGTGGAACAGCGCGCTCCCCGCGCAACTCACGATCGTCAGCGATCGGCTCGCAGGAGCCGTGAGCAACGGGAGGAACGCGCGAATGTCCTCCGCTGTCGGCTGCTCCGGCGCGTTCGAGCCGAGCACGAGACGCACGAGGGCGACTCCACGGAGGATCTCTAGATGGTCACGAAGCGACGCGAGCGAAAAGAAGCCAGACTGACAACGGAAGCTCCGCGATCCCGCGATCAACTTCGCATTGAGCCAATTCCCGAGCGCGTCCTCAGGGCGGCCCTGGCTCGAATCCCGGTACTCGACCATTGCGGCAAGCGTAGAGGTCACACTCGAACCATGCCAGCTCCGCCCGCGCCCTACCGCTCGCCTCCCGGCTGTCCCCTTCCTCTTGGGCGACGCCAGCGCCCGGCCGCCCTCTCGTGGGCCGCCGGAGCTTCCCGCCAGAGAGGTCGTCGCCCCCGTCGAACGAAGCCGGAAGCACAGACACGTCAGTCTCTGAACTCGTCTCCCGGTCCAAGACCCCATGAACCGCGACAAGGCTACTTGCGGAAGTAATGGCGAACGCACGAGTCAGCGCCGGTAACGACCGGAGTGTCACAGACCAGCGAGTGGATCCGACTACGGTTTTCGCTTGGGCTCCGCCGCCGCTCGCTTCACCTCGACGTAGCCGTCGTACACCGTTGCGATCAGCGAACCGTCGGTAGAAATCCCCGATGCGCCAAGCGCGGCGGGTTTGAGATGCAGTGCCGACGTGCCATTCGATACGAGCAATTCAACTTCATCGAGCCGTCCGCCGTTTAGATGAAATGGAATGCGAGTTGACTCACCCGTGAGCTGAGTCCGTCCCAACGACGTACGTTCTGGCATCGGCGAGATTGGAGGGCCTGGCACTGTGAATGTTACGGTGAGTTCGAGATATGCATGAATCGCCGCGCCAGAGTCTCCTCGAAGAATTCCGCCAAACCCGGAATTCCGGTTCTCGATAGTTCCCTTAGCTGTTCTTGTATTTCCATCGACAGCGAGCGGATCAACATTGCGGTTCGCGTTGTCAGGGTTTCTATCGTGCTTCCACGCAGCCGTCGCACTGACAATCGACGCGTCATTGGGCGCCGTGAAGCTCACCGAATCACGTCCTGTGTCTCCAGCATTGACTCGGATAGCTTTCGAGCTTGTAGTTTCAAGAAGAGTGACACGCGGTCCTGAAACCGCGAGCGGCGTGGCCACCAGCGCGACGTCAATTAGGATCGGTGTGAGTGGCAACCCTCCCGCAGTATCGATTGAACCGGGTTGAGATGCGAGTGCATCGGCAGTCTTGTTGCCGAGACCCTCGGACAACTTTACCGTAAAGGCGATCACGGCAAGTGCTATCAGTACGATGGGCCACCTAACCCACCAAGGGCGTGGGCGACCCTTGGAGTCGCGACTGGCGTCCTTCAACGCTTGCCTTTCCACGTCACTCATGAGTCGAGCCTTCCGGTTGCTGTCGAGTATCGGATGTAGCGCGGTAGACGCCGATGACAGGACTATGGCTAGCGCCGCGGGTATGGTAGCGCTTCAACTGGAGCACTGCAACGCGCCCCAGCTACGCCGCCTCGGCCTTGACCCCGGCCTTGCCCAGGAGGAAGCGTGCGACCTTCTCCGTAGCCTCGCGGAGCGCTTCGATGCTGGGCTTCACGTAGCCCATGGTCACGTCGCCGCTCGACGGGAGCGAGTGGTTACAGAGCGCCTTCGTGTGGATCATCTGCACGCCGCACTCCGTCGAGGCCGTGATCCAGGAGTCGCGCAGTCGGTGCGGCGAGTAGCCGAACGGCTTGAGCGTGTCCTCCTCGGCATTGTGGATGTGCGTCACCTTCCCGTCGCGGCCGACCGTCGGGAAGACCCACGATCCAGCGAGCGCGAGGCGCGCATTTTCGTCGCGACGACGACGAAGAATTGCGAGCACCGCCTCGGGCAGCGGGATGGTGAAGTTCTTCTTGGTGCCGCCCTTCGGCGACGGTCGATGGATGCAGCCGGGCGGGATCAGCACGTCGCCCAACGCCATCGGTTCCGTTCCGAGGTTGACCTCCTCGAAGCGGATCGAGCGCGCGTCGAGCGACCGCAAGCCCGTGAGCGCGAGTACCTTCACGAGGTCCCGCCGCACGGGGTTCTTCAACTCGTTCACGGCGGCCCAGAAAGCGGGCATGACTGCGTACTTGATGGGCGCGCGCTTGCGCTCCTCCGGGTTGAACTCGACGGCGACGACGGGGTTGGACGGCAGGTCGTCGTAGATGCGTGTCGCCGTATTGTAGACGCCTCGGAGCATTCGGAGCGCGCGGTTCGCCGCGTACTTCCCGCGCTCCACGGAGAACCGCGCGTGAAGCTCCAGGCAGTCGAGGCGTGTGATCGAGCGCAGCTCGCGGTCGAGCCAGTCCGCGCCTCCCTTCACGCGGCCGAAGTAGCGTTCCGCGTCGCCGCGAATGTCCTTCACCGAACGGGGCTGGTCGCCGCGCGTGAGCATCCGCGCAACGTGATGTTCGACGGCCTTCGCGAGCGTGACCGCTTGGGCGTCTCGCGCGCGTTTCTTGGCGGCCGGGTCGTCGCCCGCTTTGACGGCGATGTAGTGCTGCCGCGCGACCTCTCGGGCCTCCTCCAGGCCGACGGTCGGGTAGCGGCCGAGCGACCACCTCCGAGTCGTCCCGCGCACGTCGAGTTGCAGGACCCAGGTCCGAGTGGGCGGAGAGCCATCGGGCTTCGCGCGGCCGACTCGGAGCCCGAGCCCCGGCGGGTCGCCACGATCATCGAAGTAGAGAACGTCCTTGGCTTTGTCGTCGGCGGACGGCGGTACGGCGAGCTTGACGATGCTCGACTGACTGAATTTGAAGCGTCTCATGGGGAAGCGTACCTCTGCCGCATCGGCGCGGCGGTAGGTTCTCCTTGAGCGCGGTAGGTAGACGGAGGGTTCCAGCGGCGGGGTGAGGCGGTCGGAGTCGGCTCGCGGCGGACCGCGAAACCTCTCCGAGCGCCCTTCCCGGCCACTTCGCTCCGACTTCCACCGCCCTGCGCCGACTAGCGCCGACGCCGAACGAGCGGATGCTCTAACGCGGCGCGAGACCGTCGTAGTAGCGTGCCCACACCGCCGAACGCGACGGCTCGGGCAGCTCACGCACCGCCGCGATCAGGCGCACCTGCAGGTCGGCCGCGTCGTCGACGGCATCCGAACCGCCGTCGCGTTCGTGCCGAGCGACCGTGCGTTCGCGCCGTTCT
>Ga0163154_10007118_pt1 | contig 13461 bp, 15 predicted proteins | sample OliLakLV19MP9P1_FD_148649 | JGI IMG/M metagenome (GOLD analysis project Ga0163154, IMG submission 148649) | Freshwater microbial mat bacterial communities from Lake Vanda, McMurdo Dry Valleys, Antarctica - Oligotrophic Lake LV.19.MP9.P1 | ecosystem: Environmental > Aquatic > Freshwater > Lake >... | reverse complement strand
TCTCGTGGGTTTTGAGCCAACGGTCAAAATTCGGCGTATTGGCTTGCGCTACCGCGTTGCCGTGTTCAAACTCGCGGATTCCCCACCCGTCCAAAATAAGCAACATGACTTTTTTGTCAGCCATTGTGTTTCTCCTCTAGTATGATGTTCCTAACGCTCACAATACACAGTTGTACCACGGGGCGGCGCTTGTGACATCAGTCTACCGGACGTAAAATAGCGACATGACTCATTCATCCCCCACCCCACCCCTCGCAGACCGCATCCGCCCCAAAACGTTGGATGAGGTGATCGGCCAGCGCCACCTGATTGGCAAAGGCAAACCCCTGAGCCGTGCTGTCGAGCGCGGAGCAGTCCATTCGATGATTTTCTGGGGGCCGCCGGGAGTCGGTAAAACGACTCTGGCGCGCATCGTCGCCACCCAAACCGGGCGCAAATTCGTCCAATTGTCGGCGGTATCCGCCAGCAAAGACGACATCCGCAAAATCGTTGAAGGCGTCAAAGCCGCCCGCACCCGCGATTTGTTCAGTAGCCCAGATGACGATAACAGCGCCGCCGATGGCGTTGTCTTATTCTTGGATGAGATTCACCGCTTCAACAAAGCCCAACAAGATTTTTTGCTGCCGTATGTCGAGGACGGCACGCTGACCCTGATTGGCGCGACGACTGAAAACCCGTCATTTGAGGTCAATTCGGCGCTACTGTCGCGGTCACAAGTGTTCACCCTCGAAGCATTGTCGGCTGATGACATGCGCGAGGTGATTCTGCGTGGCGCGGCGGCCTTGGATATCACGGTTGAGGGTGAGGCGATAGATTTCCTCGCCAATTACGCCAACGGTGACGCCCGCCTGAGCCTTAATCTCTTGGACGCGACTCATGGTCTATACCCTGAACCCGTGTTGGCGCTCGTCCATATGCGCGAAGCCTTGCAATCCAAACACATCCGCTATGACAAAGCCGGTGAAGAACATTTCAACACTGTATCGGCCTATATCAAGTCAATGCGTGCCAGCCAAATTGATGCAGCCTTGTACTATCTGGCGCGGATGGTGTCCTCCGGTGAAGACCCGCTGTTCATCGCCCGCCGGATGGTGATTTTCGCCAGTGAGGACATCGGCATGGCGCAACCGACGGCGCTGGTGGTCGCCAACGAGGTCTTTAAGGCGTGTGAGGTGATTGGCTACCCCGAATGTCAAATCAACCTCGCGCACGGGACAGTTTATCTCGCATCGGCGGCCAAAGACCGTTCCTCGTATGAGGCCTACTTCCGCGCCTTAGAGGATGTCGAAAAACACGGCAATTTGCCCATCCCACTCAAGATTCGCAACGCCCCTACCGGCTTCATGAAGCAGTTGGGCTATGGGGAGGATTATGCACTCTATGATGAGGAAAGTTATCTGCCGGATGAGTTGAAAAAACGCACGTATTATCAGAAGTCATAATATGGCGTAGGCATGGCGTCGCCTAGATAAACGGCTTATGCCTAGCTAGAGTGCGTGCTGAATGCTATTATGGCCTGTCGTGTTGTCCGTAAAAGCACAAGGAGTCCCCTGTGCAAGCAATCTGGAAATTGGCTTGGGCGCGTATGACCCTCATCACCGAATCGGTGGGTGAAGTCAGTAGCCGTGTCCTCTTGACCCTGATTTATTTCACTGTTTTCGTCCCGTTCGGCCTGATTTCACGCTTGACCACCGACCCACTTGATTTTAAGAGTGCGCCGTCATGGCTGGTGCGTAAACCCGTCCCGCGTGATATTACATCCGCCAAGTTACAGGGGTAAAGCCGCCGCATGTATATCCTCGGAATCTCCTGCTTCTACCACGATGCCGCCGCCGCGCTCATCCACGATGGCAAAATCATCGCGGCCTCAATGGAAGAACGTTTCAGTCGCAAAAAACATGATAGTAGTTTCCCCACAGAGGCGATTAATTTCTGCCTTCGCCAAGCGGGAATCACCTCCAAAAACCTCGACTATGTGGTGTTCTATGAGAAGCCACTGGTCAAGTTTGAGCGCATCCTCCAGACCAGCCTGAACACCTTCCCGAATTCGCTGGCCGTCTGGCGTGAGGCGATGACCGGCTGGCTGCAAAAGAAATTGTGGATTAAAGGCGACATCATGAAAAAGGTGGGCGTCAACGCCCGCAAGGTGATGTTCTGTGACCACCACATGAGTCACGCCGCTAGCGCATTCTTCGCCAGCCCGTTCACCGAGGCCGCCGTCCTGACCGCCGACGGCGTGGGTGAGTGGACAAGCACCACGCTTGGCAAAGCCACCAGCTTCTGGGAGGGCGAAACCGGCACGAATGACATCAACCTGTTCAGCGAACAGCGCTTCCCCCATTCACTCGGCTTGCTCTATTCGGCCTTCACCGCGTGGCTGGGTTTCCGCGTCAACAACGGCGAGTATAAGGTCATGGGCATGTCGCCCTATGGCACGCCGCGTTACATGGACAAAATTGAGAAAATCCTCAAGCTCAACCCATCAGATGGCAGCTTCCGGCTGGATATGGATTATTTCAGCTTCCATGAATCAGCGGATACCAGCTTCAACAAGAAGTTCGTCGATTTATTCGGTGAGCCACGCCCAGCAGAAGCCGACTTCTTCACGATGGAAACCAACCCTGAACGCGCCGCTGAAAAAGAAGGCATGGCGCTCAATCAGCACTATGCAGACATCTCGGCCAGCATCCAACAGGCCACCGAAGACGCGCTCATCGCGACCTGCAAACACCTACACGCCCAAACTGGCCTCGATAAGTTGGTCATGTCCGGCGGCGTGGCGCTCAACACCAAAGCCAATTGGCGCTTACTGAACGAAACCCCGTTCAAAGAAATCTACATCCAACCGGCCTCCGGCGATGATGGCGGCGCATTAGGCGCGGCGATGTGGGCGTATCATGTCGTGATGGGCAAGCCCCGCGTCGAAGCGATGAAAAACGCCTATCTCGGCGTCAGCTATAACGAGACGCAAATCAAGCAAACGCTTGATGAAGTCGGCATGACATACGAGTCGTTCGAGGACAACCCGGACAAGATGCTGGACATCTGTGCCGAAGAACTCACCCATTCAAAGGTGATTGGCTGGATGCAAGGGCGCTACGAGTGGGGTCCGCGTGCCTTAGGCGCACGTAGCATCCTCGCTGACCCGCGCACCGAGGCGATGAAAGAAGTCGTCAACACCAAAATCAAGTTTCGCGAGCCGTTCCGCCCGTTCGCGCCCGTGATTCTACGTGACCGTGCTGCCGAATATTTCGACTACCCCGAAGTCCAAGAGCATGAAGCCCCGCGCTATATGCTGATGGTCGCGCCCATCAAAGAAAGCAAGCAGGCCGAAATCCACGCGGTCAACCATAAGGGTACGGGTCGCCTACAAGCGATTGAACGCGAAACGAATCCGCGTTACTATGGGGTTATCGAACGGTTTGGTCAGTTGACCGGCACGCCGGTTTTGCTGAATACCTCGTTCAATCTGCGTGGTGAGCCGATTGTCAACACCCCGGCTAACGCCATCAACACCTTTGTCAACAGCGATATCGACATCCTTGTGATGGAAACGCTGCTCGTCCGCAAACCGAATAAGTAAAAACGGAGGCCACATCAAATGGCAAGCCAAGACATCAATAACGACCCGATTGACAATGACGACAAGCCCAACGCCATCGAAGATTTCTTTGGGCGGATGGGCGTGCTGGGTGAATTGTTCAGCTATCTGTGGAAGCAGAAGTTGTACTGGCTCATCCCGATGGTGGTCGTGCTGGCTGCTTTCGCCGTCATCATCATCCTCGGCAGCAACCCTGTGACCGCGCCGTTCCTCTATTCGCTCCACTAAAGCGCAGGCTATACATGACTCCGGCACTTTGGATGCTCTTAATCGGCGGGATATGGGCGTTGGTCTTCGGACCCGGCGTCGCTCGTCGGACGGAAGAGCGCGAAAAAATCTATGGCGGAACACCTGCCAAGGCACTGAATTTGATTACGTCGTTGGTGGTGACTTCTGCCCCAGCGGTCATCATCACCGGCCTGTTCAACGGAATCGGTCTGATTGGGGCGTTGGTCCTCTCATTCAGCATCTTCATCGTTGGATTGCTGCTGTTGATGGGCTTCTCGGTGATTGAAGGTCCGGCACGCGAACAGAACGCAGATAAACGCGGCATCACCAATACATGGACGGAACAGGACGCCCGTAGCTCTGGGCTTTAGGTTGAAGCGATGAGTCCTGAGTGACAAGTCCTGAGTGGGGTAAAACCCATTCAGCGAGGCGTCACTCAGGACTTGTTTTTATTTATATATCTTACAACCGTGCTACAAAATACCCCGTGACATGAGGCTCTCACTCATCACTTGGGACTTAGGACTCATCACTAAAAAAATCACTCCGCAATTAGCGCTACCCGGCTGACTTTGACGTTATATTGGTGGCCGCTGGCGTAAAAGCGCACCCGTGAAATCGCAACCGGGCGCTCATCCGGCGTAAAGCCCGCCAAAATATTCCCGCTGTCAAACGAAAACCACGTAAACTGTTGCACCCGGATGTGCGGCTGGCGACAACTAGAACAGGTCGTCGGGTATGTGCCAGTATAATCCGGCAGTGTATAGAACCCATACACCAATTCGCCCCGCGTGCCGTCCGCCCTCAGATAGTCAACCCGCAACATCAACGGACATTCACTCCCTAGATAGCCGCAGCCCGCTAAAGACTGTTCTTCGATATAGAAATTGGCTTGGAGATATAGCGTACTCACAGTCGAAATATCCTGCCAAACCTCGCCAATCTGTAGCCCTTGCTGACAGATCGTCTCAGCAGGGGATTGCGTGCCTTCACCGCGCACCATCGCCAGCGTATTGCGCCCATCCTTGACGACCAGATTATACGTCCCACGCGGCGAGGTCGGCTCGACGTTACTATGGTTACACCCCCAACCGGTTGGGATGGAAGGCAAGCTAGGGTTAGGCGCTTCGACAGCAGTAGTGAAATCACTGTTCTGGAGCAGTTCCATCGGAGGCGGTATCGCCCGCAAATCATTACTCGCGCCGTTATACAGGCTGGTACTGGTGATGGTTAGGGCGGGACGTTGGTTGGGCGGAAACAGCACGACGGGACCGCCATCGCTCTCAACTTGAATCTCGCCATCGCGCACATCAACCCGGTAGCGCCCCGGCGCGGTAATCACCAGACGGGTCTGCTCTGGTGTGAATAAATTCAGGTTGATGAATTGGCTCAGGTCTTTGGCGACCAAAATTTCCAGACGGCCATTGACTCCGTTCAAGTCCAATTGGTAGCCCGTCGTCCCCAACTCAAAGCGCGGACGCTCGGCGGCGCGTAGCGTGACGGCACTGGTCACGCCCATCAGGTTGACGCTGGCGACGAATGCCCCATCGCGGTAGGGATCGCGAACAATGAGTTCCCCCTGTGAATCGACATCGCTAGGGCGGATTCGTGAGCCGACGGCCAAATCACGAGTTCCCTGCGCCACTTCCTCGCGCAAGTCCGTCCCAGTAATGCCCAATGCGCCCCGACTGGCCTGTACTGTCACGTCCATCGGCACGGTGGAGACGAATAAAAATTGATAAAGGCCGTAGCCGCCCAACGAGACCAACGCGCAAAACGTCAGACACGCCAACAACATCACCGCCCAAGCAATACGCTCTAGGCTGTTCGATAAAGGGACGGGATTATCTGAGGACTGGGTTATCTGGTGCAACATGCGCCCCTTTACAGGGTGGAATCGTCATTTTTGTGGGCAAATCCGCCCGTCTCGACTCAGCCGAAACTGTCGGCTATAATAACACATCAATCTCAAACTCAGTCAACTCTTGGAGTATTTTAACGATGTCCGGCCACAGTAAATGGTCCACAATTAAACGTGCTAAAGGTGTTGAAGACGCCAAGCGTGGTAAGATTTTTACCCGTATCGGGCGTGATATTATGATTGCAACCCGCGAGGGCGGTAGCGGGGATGAAAACAGCAACGCTAAACTGAAAATTGCCATTTTGAAGGCAAAAGCCGCCAACATGCCAAAGGAAAACGTCGAACGCGCCATCAAGCGCGGTCTCGGTGAAGGCGGCGATGGCGTCCAAATGGACGAAATCACCTACGAAGGTTATGGCACAGACGGCGTAGCCTTCATGATTGACGTGTTGACCGACAACAAGAATCGTTCACTGGCCGATGTCAAGCGCGTCTTGAACCGCGCTGGCGGCGCGCTCGCCTCGGCGGGGTCGGTGGGTTGGCAGTTCACCCAAAAAGGCTACCTTCAAGTCAAATCCGATGGCGTAGATTTCGACTCGCTGTTCATGACTGCCGCCGACGCTGGCGCGGATGATGTGGTGGAAGAGGACGACGGGTTCGCCGTCTATACCCCGCGTGAGATGCTGGGCGCCGTCGAAAATGCCCTCACCGGCGCGGGCTATACCGTAAACGAATCAGAACTGTATTGGCAATCCAACAACGAGACCGAAATCGCGGTTGACCGCGCTGTCGCCAATATGAAGTTGCACGAAGCGTTGGAAGAACTGGACGACGTGCAAAGCGTTGCCTCCAACTTGACCGTCAATGACGACGTTCTTGCAGCGTTGGAAACGGCCTAAAACAGCGTGCTTGCGCTGGGCATTGACCCCGGCACAGCCATTGTCGGCTATGGGCTGGTGCGCGAACTGGAAGATGGTGCGCTCCAGCCTGTCGATTATGGCGTCATCACCACCCCAGCCGGGATGCCGATGTGGGAACGCCTCGAAATCATCTATGACGGCCTGACCGCCCTCCTCAAGAAATACCAACCCGACCTTGTGGGTATTGAGGAGATGTTTTTCGCCAAGAATGTCACCACCGCTCTTACCGTGGCACAAGCGCGTGGGGTCATCCTCTTGGCGCTGCACCAAGCTCGCGTCCCCATCTCTGAATATAAGCCCAACGCGGTCAAGCAAAGCCTGACCGGGTACGGCGCGGCGGATAAAAAACAAATGCAGGAGATGGTGCGATTGATGCTCAACCTCGAAAAAATCCCGAAGCCGGATGATGCCGCAGACGGACTCGCCATCGCTATCACTACCTTACACAGCGCCAAATACAACAGCTTAGGAGACGATTGGGCATGATTGCCGTCATTCAAGGGGCGTTATTCCACGACGGGCGCGACCACGTAATCGTCATGGCGGGCGGCGTTGGTTATAAGGTATTCTGCCCGCCCACCGTCACCGGAGAGTTGGGCGAAATCCTCACCCTACATACCTCGATGATCGTCCGCGAAGATTCGATGACCTTATTCGGCTTCATCACCGCCGCCGAGCGCGATTTGTTCGAGTTGCTGTTGACCATCAGCGGAGTCGGGCCAAAAGTCGGCCTCGCAATTTTGTCTACCCTATCTGGGGACGCACTGCGGAACGCTGTCGTGGCAGACCGCCCGGAAATCCTCACCCGCGTGCCGGGGATTGGTAAGAAGACCGCGCAAAAGATACTCTTTGAACTGAAGGATAAACTGACCGGCGGGCTAGACTCTGCGCCGTCAGAAGCCTATAGCGATGTCAACAGTGACGTGATTGATACGCTGGTCGCGCTGGGTTACAGTATTGTCGAAGCGCAGACCGCCGTCCAAGCCTTGCCGCCCAACACGCCACAAGATGTCGAGGAACGGCTGAGGCTCGCTTTACAGTATTTTGCCTAATGGGTTATATTTTGATTCTATTGGAAGGCTAAACCCCATGCGGACACCGGCAGGACGCGAGTGCAAACATTACTATGAAGATTTCCATCGCGGGCGTAACATCCAAGAATGCCGCTTGATTAAAGCCAATCTCCAATCTAAACACTGGCATCCGAGTGATTGCGCCAAGTGCCAAGTCCCCGACATCCTCAACGCCAACGCATCCCCCGATTTAGAGCTAAAACTCACCGTCCAGACCCGTTTTTTGAGCTTTGGGCGATTCCTCAAGGTCGAAGCCTCTTGTGTGCGCCACCGTATCCCCATTCCAGACCCGCACATCGGCTGCCCGAAATGTGCTGCCTCACGCGATGGGCTAGACTTATTCCGTAAGGCGCTGGAGGGCAGTGATGATTAAAGCGGTATTTTTCGACCTCGACAACACGCTTTTGGTCAACCCGACCAACTCGTTTATCCACGGCTATCTGAGCAGCCTAACAAAGCATTTTATGGCGACTTGCGGCGTAGACCCGTCCCCAACCATCCGCAAGTGTATCCCCGTCGTCTCCGGCGTCAGAACCGGGCAAGGGGATAACTCGGACATCTTCCTGACGATGTTACAACCAGTATTCGACCTCCCCAAACAGGAAATCCAACGACTGTTCGAGGAGTTTTATGCAAACGAATACCCCAAACTGCGCCACCTGACCGAACCCGGCGCACGCTCTGCCGAAATCATAGACCGTACACGCGGCGCGGGGTATAAGGTGGTCATCGCCACCAACCCGCTCTACCCCGAAAGCGCCATCCGCCAGCGCTTGGAGTGGGCTGGCCTGACGCCCGATTTCGCGGCCTACGATTTCGTGACGACAGCAGAAAACATGCACTTCGCCAAGCCAAACCCGGCTTATTACGCGGAAATTCTCGCACGGGTCGGCCTCGAACCCGATGAGGTTGTGATGATCGGCGATGACCCGATTAACGATAAGCAGGCGGCTTCTACCATCGGAATCCGTACCATCACGATGGATTACAGTCAGCACGACAGCTATTTTGACAGCTTGTCGGATTTCGTGAACTGGCAACCGGCGGAACTCCATCCCCAAGCCATTGTGCCGCAATGGTTGGGCAACCTCGGTGCGCTGTTCGGTCAGACCAATGGCGTTCCGGCTCACTTTTGGGAGCAACACCCGTTCGAGGATGAGTGGTCGCCCAGCCAAATCGTCTGTCACCTCTTGGAACATGAGGGACTCGTCCACCGTCCTCGATTAGAGCGTATTAAAGAACAAGACAACCCATTCATCGCGGAATCACCTACCCCGCCGGGGCCGGCAGAATTCCCGCCTTGTGCGCCGGATGGTCATGCGGCGGTACAAGACTTCTTTGAAGCACGTCAGCAGACCATCGCCTTTGTACAAGGTTTGAGCGCGGAGGATTGGCAACGGCCAGCTCGTCACAGCATTTTTGGCCCGACCACCCTGCTCGAAATGGCCTATTTCACCGCACAACATGACCGGTTACACTTACGCCAACTCTGCCAGACTATCGGCGGGTGCGAGTAAAATAGGATTAACGAGGGTAAAAGACACCGTTGGTTGACGGTATATCGGTGTTTGTGTATACTAGTTTTAGTTAGTGCTGAATGTCACAATCAAAAGCGCACAGACCAGTTGAAGGGCGCACTATGGCAATGAACGCAGTTCTATCCACGATGCAAAATGGACACATACTCGAGGCTGACCTCGAAGCGCGCCTGATGGCGGGCTTGGATGCGGTAGAAGCCAAGATGTACGATATCTGCAATTCCGATGTGACGGTGCTGCGCGACGCCAGCCGCCACATCATCAGCGCGGGCGGCAAGCGTTATCGCCCCCGTTTGGCGCTGTTGGCGTATATGGCCTGTGGCGGCCAAAAGCTGGATGATGTCATCACCATGTCTGCCGCGCTAGAACTCGTCCATACCGCCAGCGTCGTCCACGATGACATCAATGACCACGGCGTGATACGACGCGGAAAGCCCTCGGTTAATGCCATTTGGGGGCGCACTTTCGCGCTGTTAACTGGCGACTTCCTGTTCACCAAAGTTTATGAACTGATGGCTCCCTTCCGTGACTTGAATATCGTGCTGGCTGAGGCCACCGTCGCGCTAGTCGAAGGCGAAACGCTACAGGCACAGGCCGTCAAGGAAAACCGATTCACCCGTGAAGTCTACATGGACATCATCGCCCGCAAGACGGCGGCGCTGTTCAAGGCTGGCGCGGTTTTGGGCGGGCGGGCAGCCAACGCCACTCAAGACGTGATTGAGGCGCTCTCGCTGTTCGGTTATAACATCGGCCTCGCCTTTCAGGTGATTGACGACATCCTAGACTTGACCGCAGATAGCGTTCAACTAGGCAAGTCGTCTGGTATCGACCTAGAGCAAGGGCGTGGTTTTGCGGCGGTGGCGGATGAGCCAACCGAAGACCCAATGGAAGCAATCAAGCGCAAGGCGTTCTCTGGCGACACCATCCAAAAAGGCAAAGACCAAGCCCGCCTATTGGTCGATATGGCGATTTCTCAGTTGGATGTCTTGCCCGACTCGCCCGAAAAATCAGCGCTGATTGACCTCGCCCTGACCACCATCCAACGCGACCACTAAAAACACCCATCCTGCGTGTTGAGTCCCGAGTCCTGAGATATACTCTCAGGACTCGTTTCATTTGGATTGAAGGAATAGCGGCGAATATGGCAATGCCATATCCCTACAAAAATCTCGCTTGATGCGGACACGGCAGTGCCGTGTCCCTACTTAGGACTCATCGCTTATGATTCCCGTTCTCACTATTGACCAAATCCGCGAGGCTGAAGCAGAGGCAGACCGCCTCGGTTATCCGTATGCGCGGATGATGCAAGACGCGGGCGGGGTTGTGGCCGACCTTGCCGCCGATTATGCCCGCAAAAACGTCCCATCTGAGCCGCGCTTCACCCTGCTCATCGGAAGCGGAAACAACGGCGGTGACGGTTTGGTGGCGGCGCGAAAATTGCGCGAAAACCTGCCCGATTCACAGGTGCGTTGCCTGATGCTCACCCGCCGCGACGACGACCCGCTATTCGAGGCCGCCCAAGCCGCCGGAGTGTTTTTCGTCTATACGGAAGATGACCACGATGGGCGCGTCATCAAGCAGATGGTCGGCAGCGCTGACATCATCCTCGATGCGCTATTCGGATTTGGGGTACGCCTACCCATCCGCGACGACGCGCAAAAAATCCTACGATTCACCCGTCAAGCGCTGAATGAGCGTGCCACCGCCCGCCGCCCGCGCCCGTTGAATGACCCGACATCAAGCGGTCAAATCGAACGTCCGCCCAAGCAATGGGTGATTGCGGTAGACTGCCCTTCTGGGTTGGACTGCGACACGGGCGACCTCGATAAATACAGCCTGAACGCCGACGAAACCGTGACGTTCATCGCCGCCAAACCCGGCCTGATGACGTTTCCCGGCGCGGCAGCCGTCGGGAAGCTCTATATCGCGCCAATTGAACTGCCGGAAGGCGTCAAACTGGAAAAACGTTCGCAAGTCAGTCTGATTGATAACGAGACCGCCCGCGATTTGCTCCCCGTCCGTCGCTTGGACGGGAATAAAGGGAGTTTTGGGCGAGCGCTGATTATCGGTGGAAGCGCGAATATGCCGGGGGCTGTTGGGTTGGCCGCTAACGCCGCATATCATAGCGGCGCGGGGTGGGTGGCAATAGCATCCGTGCCAAAAGCCATCAGTGCGCTGCAAACCCATTTGCTAGAACCGGTCTGGATTAGCCTGCCCGATTCACACGGTTTCATCTCACCTGACGCGACAGAATCCTTATCGAGCCTATTGCCAACCTTAAATTCAGTACTCGTTGGCCCCGGACTCGGGGAAACAGAGGCAACGGCCAATTTCATCCTGCGCCTGTTGACCATGACCCGTGAGGCGGAAAAATCGCCCGCGTGGGTATTAGACGCCGACGGCCTGAATGTCTTATCCGGCGTATCTGAGTGGTGGACGCATCTCCCCAAAGAGGCGATTATCACCCCGCACCCCGGCGAGATGGGGCGACTGTGTGGAATAACAACCGCAGAGGTACAAGCTGACCGCCTGACGATTGCCCGTGAAAAGGCGAAGGCGTGGGGCTGTGTGGTCGTCCTAAAAGGCGCACACACCTTGATTGCCGCGCAAGATGGCAAAATCGCGTTTTCGCCGTTCAAAACCGATGCGCTGGCGAAGGCTGGCACGGGCGATGTGCTGGCCGGGATGATTACCGCGCTGCGCGGTCAAGGCCTAAAGGCATTTGACGCGGCCTGCCTCGGAGTCTACTTGCACGGCTTGGCCGGGACATTGGCCGCCGAGCGAGTCGGAGCGGCCAGCGGCGTCTTGGCCTCGGATGTGGTCGCGGCTATTCCTCTAGCGTGGGATCGTCTGGTTCAAGGATAGCTTCCGGCTTATCTGGATTGCGACGGAGTACCTTGACGATACGCCCTAACTCGCGCATGAACGTCAACCCGCCAGTGAAAAATGTCCATACACGGATAATCGGGGCCACCACCGTCTCCCCGACGAAACGCGCCGTCCCGCTGACGGCCTTAAACGTGCCGCGTATTTCGCCCAGTACAGCGCTAATATCCAACCGTATCACGCCGAACAGCACGGCGATTTGCACCAACAAGATGCCCAAGCCCATTAGAACGGGGATGGTCAGCAGCAAAATGACCACCCAGAGTAAATCACGGATGTACATCACGCGCTGGGCGGCATTGACGCTATCGACGAGGGATACGATTAGCCCAATCAACAATGGGATAAGGATGAACAGAGCATAACCAATTAGGGTGTTGCGGATGATTCCACGCAGCGTCCGACCCACTTGGGGGGCGTCGCCGTTCTCAGGGGATACAGTCATGCAGTCCGGCCTTTACGCATAGGACGGCGGCGGCGCTGACCAGTCGTCAGCGCCCGCACCGCAAACAAGATAAAAAATGAACCGAGCGTAGCCGGTAACACGCGCAACGCCCCCAGTCGGAGCAAATCAATCTCCAGCACCAGCCCTAAAATCTGGCCGACACCAAAACCTAACCAACTGGACAGCAAAAACAACGCCAACCGACGCGCATCGCCGCCCAAAATCAGGTGAAAAACCACGCCGTATAGTGTAGCGAGGATGAAAGCGAAAACTAAGCCGGGTCCGGGCATGGGTGCTTTTTTCCGTTTTCCCGTGATACAATGCACTACTAAGATGAGTTTAGCACATTGCGGGCGAGCCGGTGAGGTATCGTCTGTTCAGATAAAACATGAACCTGATTGATCATCGTATTTTAATCCCCGCTTCCCCAGAGCATGTTTGGCGCTTTGTGGGAGATTTGCGTCGCAATCTTGAGTGGCACGTCAACGCCAAAAACCTCAGCATGTTGACTTCCACGCCTAAGCCCGCCACAGGGACGCGCTTCCGGCTGACCCAACAGCGCGGGCGCGATCAGGTCTGGGAGGTGACGGCATGGTATGACCGCTTCGGATATGAATACCGCGTGGTCGAGGGTAGCCCGTTCCGTCAGAATAAAGGGCTTTTCCGGTTACAGGAAACGCCGGAAGGGACTGTCGTCCAATGGACATTGAGTTACACTGGCGGCGGTCTGTTCGGTGGCGGCGGTAAAACGCAAGAGCAAATCATTATCGACAGCTTGCAAAAGCTCTATAAGCTGATTACGCGCTCTAAAGAGGTCGATACCTTCCAAGCCAAATCGCTGATGCGTGACGACCCCGGCGTGGAGGCGCGTGCCAATTATCGCCCGCGCCACGCGACCAGCGTCCCAAC
>Ga0163154_10007111_pt1 | contig 13467 bp, 11 predicted proteins | sample OliLakLV19MP9P1_FD_148649 | JGI IMG/M metagenome (GOLD analysis project Ga0163154, IMG submission 148649) | Freshwater microbial mat bacterial communities from Lake Vanda, McMurdo Dry Valleys, Antarctica - Oligotrophic Lake LV.19.MP9.P1 | ecosystem: Environmental > Aquatic > Freshwater > Lake >... | reverse complement strand
TTGGGCTTTCAACTCGGGACTGTGCTGACGTCGTTTCTTGGACATATGGATCGTTCCTGTTTTTGGGTTCTATTCTTAACGATCCCCCCTGTCCAATTTTCGGGGTCCACTTCACCCCCCACGTTTGTCCGACCCCTCCTTCTATAAAGGAGACATGATCACATTCGTTATCACCGACCACGCCTTCGAACGAGCACGCGAACGCCTTTGCTGGCACCGGCGGACGCTGAGCCGGATGTTGGAGCGCATTTTCTACGACGGCCTCAGCCCGGACGAACTCCCACCCCGGCTGCGCGCCGCCGTTAACCTCCACCCCGAGGAAAACCGTCCTACCTCGTCTCGGATCTACGGTGAGCACCTCTTCCTCTTCGGACGGGATCTTCCCGGCCAGGCGGACTTGATCACCGTCTATGCCCTTCCCCGGGCAGTGCGACCCCTGATCCACCACACCCGCCGCTCGCGCTTCGCCCTCGCCGCCTGACCGCCAGACCTCCTCCGCACCTCCCGTCACCGCCCACTGTCCACAGTCCCCCATTCCGCCTTCGCACATTTATGTCCACTCCCCCCCCTCGATCTCCTCCGGTACCGCGACAAAGTCGCCGCCGAATCCGAGCTCTACTACACGCGCTTCTCCCAGGACTTCATTGTCCTCATGGGCCAGGTGCTACGCGGGCCGGACGGCAGCTTTCAGCAATCCGCCACGCTCCGCCTCTTCCCCACGCTCGCCAATCGCGGTGTTCTGATCGAACTGCTGGAGGACGCACTCGAGTTCCTGAAGTATCGTCCTGAAAATCCGCCCCGCCACAACGTGCCCGAGGATCAGATCGATCCCTTCGCCTTCGAAGCAAGCAACCCGGAGGAACTGCCGGATCTGCCCGACCGCGACATTCTTCGCCAGAAGGACCTCGCACCCGACAACGTGACCACGGCGGAGCACGTCCAGAACCAGGTCAAGCGCGCCTCCCTCAACGAAGAGTCAGTAAAGCCGGTCAAACCTAAACGAAAGCGCTCCGGCCAATCGAAGAAGCAAGTCGACACTCCGTCCCCGGCTTCCAAGCGCACCCGCGAGACCAAGAAAACCTCCCATCGGACTCCCAAAGGCCAGAATCGTCGACGCGGCAAGTGACGACGTAGCGTCCTCAGTCCAACTCGTTCTTCCGCCGATCGTGCCTCAGTCCGTCCTGAATCGGTGACCTTTCGAGCCGATGCGAGCCATGACCCCTTCGTCCGCGTGCGACCCGCCCAAAACCCTGGACGGGTTACTGCTCCGGTTTCTCGCCCAAGGTGTTTGTTTGATCCTCCCCGGACACCGCATGCCCGTTCCGATCCCGCTGGATGAATGCCTTCTCACTGACGGGGATCACCTGCTCTGGGGCACCGGCCACACCCTCTATGGACCCAGCCGGCCTCAGATCGGGGTTCTGGAATTCGCCACCTGGCAACTTAGCACCGAAGGGGAGCTGAGGTGCGAGTTCTTCAACCAACAAGGCGAGGTCATCGCCCGTCTGGTCCCCCTCAAAAACCTGACCCTACCAACCGCCCGCGCCGAAAGATTGCGATCGGAACTCGCCCGCCACCGTCAGCGCATTTCCGCAGATGCCAGCTATGCCGGTCGCTGGGCCCGAGGATTTCGCGAGCTCGTTCGAGCGAACGCCCGACGTCCGTAACCCAATAGCACTAAAGATCGCCCATGCGCGTGCCGTTAAGTACTTTCGCATCCAATATGCTGAAGCCATTGAACAAGGCGCATTCCGCAATCAAAGCCACCCGTCAAAGGTCCACCGGCAACCGGCCCGCGGTCGTGCGCATGAAGCGGATCTTCGACCGGTTGAAGAGAGACGACTTTCCCAACTGCCATACCCTCGCGCAGGAACTGGAGACCTCGGACAAGACCATCTCTCGGGACCTCGAGGTCATGCGCGACCAACTCGGACTGCCGATCGCCTACGACGCCCAGGAGCATGGCTATTATTTCACCGAGCCGGTGCACGAGTTCCCGACGGTTCAGGTCACCCAAGGCGAACTCCTCGCCCTCCTCGTGGCCCAGAACGCGATCGAACAGTATCGGGGCACTCCTTACCACACCCAGCTTGAAAGCGCCTTTGCGAAGCTGCTCGCGCCGCTGGACGCCATGAACGGTTACGCCCCCACCGACGACCTCGTCTCGTTCAAAGTCACGGCCCCCGCGGTGCACGAACTCGAAGTCTTCGACCTCCTTACACGTGCGATCGGCGACCAGTTCGAAATCACCTTTGAGTACCGCAAACTCGGCGACCCGACCCCGGCCCCCCGCCACGCGCAACCCCTCCACCTCGCCCACCGCGAAGCCCGCTGGTACCTGATTGCGCACGACATTGACCGCGGAGCGGTGCGCACCTTTGCCCTCGGACGCATCACCGAAACCAAGGCAACCGCCACCACCTTCGAACGCCCCAAGACCTTTTCGGTGGAACGCTATTTCGCGGCCGCGCTCGGCGTGATGAACGGCAAGGAGAACCACCACGTCCGCATCCGCTTCCCCCCTCGCCGTCGACGATATCCGCGACCGTTTTTTCCACGAGTCTCAAGCCTTCCACCCCCAACCCGACGGCAGCCCCGACCTCACCCTCCGCCTCTCCGACCTGATGGAAATCCAGCGCATCGTGCCCCAATGGGGCGGCCACGCCGAAGCGATCGAGCCCCCCGAGCTCCGGGCGCGTATTGCGCAGTCAGCCGAGAACCTGGCGAAGTCGCACACGGACTGACGGCCCCTCGCGTCGTCGAAGACTCGACGCTTCAACCGTCGAATAAGGCCTAGACCCACCTTTGTCCGACCCCTTCGGCTATCATCTGGAAATTCGAAGGCCCTCCTCTCGCCGATAATCGCCCACGTCCTTTAGTCCACCGCGACTGGTCCTTATGCCTAAACGCACCCACTCTCACGCGCTCACGGTCCCGATCTCCGATTACCAGCACCCGGCGATCGCGGCACTCGAGGAAAATGACCTCAAGTACGCCCTCCGCCACGACTCACCACAAACGGCCATCCTGTGCATCGGCGGAGACCACGGAAACTTCACGCTCAGCCTCATCCACGTCCAAGACGACGACCTGATAGAACGCAAATGCGCACTTCGAGGAAAACAAGCTCGCCGGTGGCCGGGAAATGGCGAATGAAGTTACAGGATAGGATGTCATCACAATTCTCGATCGGACCGACGGAATGGCGCACGGGCAAACCGCACACAGAATGACAGATATCGTTTCTACACGAAAACGTTCCGAGATTATGTCCCACATCCGGGGACACGGAAACAAGAGCACGGAACTGGGCATGATGCAGCTTATGAGAGAGAATCACATCACCGGCTGGAGGCGGGGATCGAAATTAAAGGGAAAACCGGACTTCGTATTCCCCCGCATCAGGCTAGCGATGTTTGTTGATGGCTGCTTCTGGCATGGTTGTCCGAACCACTGCTCCGCGCCGAAGCAAAATGCCGAGTTCTGGCAGAAAAAATTCGGTTCCAACCGGGCGCGCGATCGTCTGGTTACACGACTTCTGCGCAGTCGTGGCTGGTTGGTGCTCCGGATCTGGGAGCACGAGCTCGCCGAAAAAAAACGGCTCCGTCTGGTCAACCGATTGCTACGATGCATCGGCAATGCGATGTGCCGGTCTTCCGGATCAAACACTCTTCTGGATTACCGCAAGGTTTACTGAAAATCTTCATTACTGTCCCGCGATGAGCGCTAGAAAAATGACTTGATGACCACAAACGGAAAAAATATGCGGAAGAGCGCCTCCAATCTCGACTTCATCGACCTGTTCTGTGGTTGCGGTGGATTCACACTTGGTATGATTCGCTCGGGCCTTGCGTGCCGTGCAGCGATTGATTTCAACCTTCAAGCAACAGATACGCTCAGGACGAATATCCTTGGGGCGGAGCAGGTGCTAAACAAGGACCTTACAGGGTTTGGGCCGGAAATGCTTGCCAAGCTCATCGTCCGCGAGCACGTCGACGTGATTGTTGGCGGGCCTCCCTGCCAGGGATTCAGTACGGCGCGGCAGAGGGACGGCGCCAACCACGGGCAACGCCTGAAACACGACGCTCGTCGGCATCTCTACCGATACTTTCTGGATTACGTGGAGTTCTTTCAGCCAAAGGTCTTCGTCATCGAGAATGTCATGGGCCTGAGGACTGCCGCCGGTGGACAGTACTTCACTGCCGTCCAGCATGAGGCGCGCACTCTCGGACTTGCCTCCGGCAAGCCTGGCTACCGCGTGCATCCGCAGACCGAAGACGCGACCCTGCTCGGCGTTCCGCAAAAGCGGCGTCGTCAGCTAATTATCGGCGTCCGTGGAGACCTGCCCGGTTTTTTCCCGACCGAACTCATCATGCCGCCCACGGGGACCACGAACCCAGTCTTGGGCGACGCGATTCTCGACCTGCCCCCGCTGCGGGCTGGCGAGGGAATCGACGTGGCCGAGTACGACCTTGCCCGTCGCAAGCAGACGCTGACCGGAACGCGAGGCGGGGCACGGAAGCGATACCTTTATGAGGTGCTAGAGGTCCACCTCGCCAAGTCACTCACCAACCACGTGGCGCGGCCGCACAGCGAGCGCGACCTTCGGGATTTCGCGCGACTGCCGGAGGGCACCACTTCGGCCGAGCTCATGCGCCAGGGCGTCGAGTTCGAGTTCCCTTACGACAGGAACACTTTCAAGGACCGGTACACGAGGCAAAGTCGCGACCGGCCCTGCTCAACAATCGTGGCCCATCTAAGCAAGGATGGACTGATGTTCGTGCACCCGACACAAAATCGGTCCATCACCCCGCGCGAGGCAGCCCGCGTGCAATCGTTTCCTGATTGGTTTATCTTTCCTCACGCCAGAACCCACTCGTTCAGGCTGATTGGTAACGCCGTCCCCCCTCTCATCGCCGAGGCCGTCGGTCGAGGGATCACGACCTTTCTACGGGATAGCGCGCTTGACGTCGGTGCGCCTAGAGCTCGTCATGCTGTGAGCTTGGCGCGACGAAACACGAACAGCCACACCGAGCAGGTTGGAAATCCCGTCAAAGCGGAACGCATCTTTGTGCCGTGCTCGGCTAACGACGCACGCGAATGGCTGGACCAACTGCTCCGCCCCAGCATCAAGGAGCTCCGCGAAATGCCAGCCTACTCATTTCTCCGCGGATGGCATTCCCTGCTCTGGTTGTTTCCCGAGCTTCATCCCGACAATGCGCGCGACCACGGCGCGGCGACTGAGCGGTTCCTGTTGGAGACACCTGAAGGGGCCCCGGAGTGGTCCGAGCGCTACCTGAGAAGCGGTTGGCCAGTGGCCTTGGTTCTTATAGGCACCGAAGCTTGGCGTCGCTATTGCGCGAAAGAAATCTCCCGATGTGAATTCTACTGCTCAGCAGCGCAGCGGGCCGGGCTCACGCGGCGCTGGCCAAGGCCGGAAACGGCGACGCGCTGAATCCCATGGAGCCCCAAGCGCCAATCGAGACCCACGATTACGACCTCGTCCCTCCCGAGGCGGAGTCGACCCTCGAGGGGCACCGGGCTTTCGGCTACGAGCTTCCCACCGCGCTTGCCGATATTGTCGACAACTCCATAACCGCAAAGGCCAAGAACATCTGGATAGACTTCTCGTGGGACGGCGACAATTCCACCATCACTCTGACTGATGATGGCACAGGCATGTCCGAGCCAGACTTGGTCAACGCCATGCGCCTGAGCTGCAAGAACCCAAGGCACAAGCGGGACAAGAATGATCTTGGGAGATTCGGGCTTGGGCTAAAGACCGCGTCGCTTTCCCAGTGTACACGATTTTCGGTCCGCTCGAAGGCGAACGGCACCCATGCCACGAGATGCTGGGACCTAGGCGTAGTGACTGCGGCAAAGGACTGGCGCTTGCTGCGCTCCGCCAATCCAGCCGCGGCGGCATGCTTTGCCAGGCTGATGGCGTTGCAAACCGGCACCGCGGTGGTGTGGCAGCATCTTGACCGGATTACGCTGGACACCCGGACCGATTCCGATCGGGACCATCAGATATTCCTTCGACGAATCGACGAGGTCCGTAAGCACCTGTCCCTCGTTTTTCATCGCCTCATCGACAAGGAGCAGAAGGTCGTTACAATATGGGTCAACAATCACGAGGTCCTGCCATGGGACCCATACCTTAGGGATCATGAGGCCACATACGCCCTAGCGCCGACACCACTGCCCTTTGCCGGCAGCAAGGTCGAGGTCAGGCCCTACGTGCTACCCCATCTTTCAAGAATCCCGCTGCCACGACATGAAGAGGCGGAGGGGCCGAATGGTTGGAACAGCCATCAGGGATTCTACATCTACAGGAACCACCGACTGCTCGTGTCGGGTACGTGGCTGGGGTTCTTCCCGCGGCAGGACATCTATCGGCTTGCGCGCATTCAGGTGGACCTACCGAACTCGACTGATGACCAGTGGCAGATCGACGTCACAAAGTCGCGCGCCGTGCCCCCACCTGCGCTGCAGGACGACCTCCGCAGGATAGCGAGCAAGACGCGTGAGCAGGCGCGGCATGTGTACGTGCACCGTGGCACCCGCCTCGTCCCAACCACCGAGACATCGAAGGTGTTCCTGTGGGAGCCGAGAGTCCGGCAGGGCAAAACATTCTACCAGCTGAATCGCGAGCATGCACTGGTAAAAGCCGCGGGCTCTGGCGGGGGCGCTGCCTTGGCCGCCCTTCTTCGAATGATCGAGGAATCAGTTCCATCCCCGCACATCACGCTGACCAACAGCGAGAGGCCCGACCAGCTGTCCGCTCCATTCGAGGGAGTCCAGCGCGGCGAAGTACAGCAGGTGATGGAGGAGCTCTACCTGACCTTCCGGAAAGATGGCAGACAGCATGCCTCCGCGATCGAGTCTCTAGCTCGCCACACGCCATTTGATCAATTCCCTGAGCTTATCGCATCAATCGACGAGAATCCTCCCCATGCCTGACGCCACACAAAACCATCAGTCTGCCCTAAACTTGGCCGCCGATCTGCTAGTGACCCAGCCTGACCGGACCCTTGAGCAAATTGGCGAGATGGCCGAAAAGGCGATCCAAGCCATCTCGGTCTTTGGTGGGCCTCCCCCAGAGAAGGAAAGGCTTGTCGCGGAACTGTCCCACATGTTTGCAATCCGGCCGGGAAGCGTGACGGCACTCGATGATCCAACTGGCCACGAGGTTTGGCTGCCTGAACACAAGGCGGAGATCAAGTGGCAGTTCTGGTCCCGGTACGAGCGGCACCTTGCCCGTGATTTTGGCATGCCAAGGCCGGCCATTAACTCACTACACTCGCTCACGGACAAGATCCTTGAGCGCATCGAGCATCCTGCGCGGGAAGGCCCATGGGATCGTCGGGGCATGGTCGTCGGCAGCGTCCAGTCGGGTAAGACCGCCAACTATATAGGCCTAGTCTGCAAGGGCATCGATGCCGGCTACAAGATGATCATCGTCCTTGCGGGCATCCACAGCAATCTGCGCAGCCAAACCCAGCTGAGAATCGACGAGGGCGTGACGGGGTTCGACACGCGCCAGAGTCGCAGCCTCAACCTCGCGAGCAGCTGGGTCGGCGTTGGCAAGAGCCCAGGCGAGCGCTACGCAATCACCTCCCTCACAAGCAGCGACGATGGCGGGGATTTCAAGAAAGCCATTGCAGAGACGGTGAAGATGATGATCGGCAGCGATCCAGTGGTTCTGGTGATAAAGAAAAATGCCAGCGTGCTCGCCAATCTTCGCGAATGGGTGGCCCCTCTGAACAAGGCCTCTGGAAAGAGAGAGCCCAAGTTCCCGCAGGTGCCGATGCTCCTCATAGACGACGAGGCGGACAACGCATCGATTAACACCAAAAGTGGTCAACAGGCGGACCCAGATCTTGACGTGACAAAGATAAATGCGCTGATCCGCGGTCTCTTGAAGTCATTCGAAAAGACAGCGTACGTGGGTTACACGGCAACCCCATTTGCCAATATATTCATCAACCCCGAGGCCGAGTCCGCCGTGCACGGCGAGGACCTCTTCCCGCGCAGCTTCATAATTAACGTGGAGGCGCCTTCCAACCACGTTGGCCCGGCAAAGGTGTTCGGGCTGGATGGAGATCCCGATCGGGACATACCGGCCAAGCCTGGCTTGGACGTGGTGCGAACCGTTAAAGACTATGCCGTTGCCTTTCCACCCAAGCACAAGCCGGACCACGTTCCAAGAGTGCTACCTGATTCCCTGGCTCGGGCCATCCGTTGCTTCATTTTGACGTGCGCGATAAGGCGAGCGCGCGGCCAAACCAACAAGCACAATTCAATGCTGGTTCACGTGACCAGGTTCCAAAACGTCCAAAACCTCACGGCCAAGCTTGTGGAGGACGAATTGATTGGCCTGCAGCGCAGGCTGAGGGACGGGGATGGCCACCGACAGCCCACCATCCTCCATGAGCTGAAAGCCCTGTGGGAGGAAGAATATGAATCCCGCAATAGCAGTTTTGGTGATGATGCTGGCCCGGACCTTGCTTGGGCTGTCATTGAGGCTGAGCTACATGCCGCCGCCGCAAAGATTGTCGTCATCGCGATCAACTCGTCATCCCTGACGGCGCTAGACTACAAGGAGCACGAGTCAGCGGGGCGAAGCGTCATTGCGGTGGGAGGCGACAAGCTATCGCGCGGCCTGACGCTGGAGGGCCTCTCGATAAGCTACTTCTTGCGCTCCTCCAGGATGTACGACACCCTGCTGCAGATGGGGCGGTGGTTTGGCTACCGACCCGGATATCTTGATTTGTGCCGGTTGTTCACCACTTCCGACCTGCAGCGCTGGTACAAGCACATCGCCTTGGCGGAGATGGAGCTCAGGCGGGAGTTCGACTTCATGGTGAACACAAGGCAGACGCCCGAGAGGTACGGCTTGAGGGTACGGACCCACCCTGCCGGCATGATCGTCACAGCGCTGAACAAGATGTCCTATAGCCGCGTTCAGGAGCTTTCTTGGGCCGGTGTCCTCGTCCAGACATTCAAGTTCCACAAGAGCACGGCCGCGATCCTCGCTAATGCCAACGCAGCCGCGGATCTCGTATACGACCTTGGCAAACCGATTCGAAAGGAGGACGACAAGGAGCTCGGGACCAAGCTATGGTACAACATCAAGGCGGAAGAAATCGCGAAGTTCGTATCCGAGCTGAAATACCCTCCGGAATCAGCGCGCGCGAGCGGAACTGAACTGGCTCAGTTCATCATCAAGCAGGCCGTCAAAATCCCCCCTGAATTGACGTCGTGGACAGTTGCGTTGGTCGGAGCCGGCTCAACCAAAGGAGAGGTCGGCAACAACAGCATTGGCTTGATTGAACGAAATCCCGACACTAAGGATGACGACACGTGGGCGGCCCGGAATGCCAATATTCTCAACCCCAGCGACGAAGCCTTGGATTTCGATGGCGCGCCATTCACGAGCGACTGGCTCGACTCGATTCGCGACAAGCCCGATTTGGCGGACGACCTTGACTGGCTCGCGTCCGCCGAGTGCATTAGGAAGGACGCGAAGTACGTAGCAACCGAGCTCACCAAAAGATGGCAAGCCGCCACCCCCCCTAAGCTGCGCAGCCCCGAATCCGGCAAGGTGACGTCGCGCCCGTATGGCAGAGTGCTGCGAGTATTGCGGCCCAAGACGAGAGGCCTTCTCCTCATTTACCCCATCGACCCATCCTTCTCGGAGTCTCCAACGGATTCTGGACCGGTGATCGGTGTGGCACTCAGCTTTCCAGCCAGTGACACAGTGCTCGGCGTGGAATACAGGGTAAACAAGGTGTGGGACAACATCGCCAAGGACGACGAGGCCTATGAACTCTGATTTGTCAGCACAGCCGGACAACCCAGAGGCGATATGGGCCGCATTGCAGTCCGCCACCGAGCAAGGCGCGCCTGGCTGGCGCCTTATCCGATGGAGTCCCAAGGTAGGCAGGTCATTGTTCGCGGGCATAGAGCCAGGCACTGGTCGGCGCGTGGTCCTTTTGCCGTTGGATGGCTCTGAGGCCCCACCCGTGAAGCGGTGGCCTCATTGTGCAGGCCTAGACCCGGTGGCAGTCGCGGTTTCAGGCTCAACCCACATTGGCGTCGCTCTAAAGGATTATCGGAACGGGGATGTTTTCGATGCACTAGCCGTCGACTTGGCTCGTAGGGTCGAATCAGCATTGACCGCGAAACAGGCGGCGGAGGCGCTGCTGGGCCAGATGATGCGGTGGCAAAAGTTTCTTTCTAGCGCAGCGGAGGGCCTGAGGCCCATGGCCCAGCGCGGGTTATGGGGCGAACTGCACTGCCTTGCGGAGGCCCTGATTCCCAAGTACGGAGTACCAAAGGCGGTCGCGTCCTGGAAGGGCGGTGAAAGGGCGCACCAGGATTTTCAATTTGAAAAGGGTGCGATCGAGGTGAAAACAACCATTGCAAAGCAACCGCAGGCCGTGCGGATAACCAGTGAGCGCCAATTGGACGACCGCAGCTGGCCTACATTGAAGCTGCATGTGTTGGTGCTCGAGAGTCACGAGAGCTCGGGCGAGACTTTGCCGGGCCTTGTTGGAAGGATACGCGGCCTTCTCGCCGCGACACAGGCCACTTTGGATATCTTCGAAGAACAGCTGCTGGAGTCCCGTTACTTGGACGCGCATGCCCAGCGTTACGAATCCGCCGGCTACTTCGTACGGAATGAGCACTGGTTTAGCGTCGCGAATGACTTTCCTCGAATCGTCGAGGGAGACTTGGATACTGGCGTGGGTGATGTGGCCTATTTGCTGAGCCTTTCCGCATGCGAAGCCTTTCGATGCGATCGAACTTCCGCGTTGGATGACATTGCCGAATGACACCTGCCAAAAAAACCATGAGCGACACTCAGAACTCTCAAGAACCCTCCACCCCCCTGGAGCAATTTTGCTACGATCTACACCAGGAAGCGTTGGCCCGATCGTCAAATGACACCGACCCAGAAATGCGCGAGGACGCGTTCACTGAAGTAGTCCTCGAACTGCTCTCCGAGCACAATGAGTCGGATGGTTCAACTGTGTGCTACTGGAATGCCAAGAGCCGTGGCGCGACTCCCGCCGCCAAGCTGAACGCCTGGTCCCTCTCCGGTGACGGAGCCACCCTAGACCTGTTCGTCGTCCTGTATCATGGGTCTGGGAAGCCCGAGCTGATATCGAAGGCCGACGTCGAGCAGCACTACAAGCTGCTCCGCGGCTTCCTGCGCCGCGCCCTCGACGGAAATCATGCAAAGCTGGAGGACTCGAATGGGGTCTTCGCCGCCATGCAGCAGATTCACGAAGCCAAGCCTGCGCTGACCACGGTCAGGCTGTTTTTCCTTGCCGATGGCGAGGTGAAGTCCGTCGAAATAGAACAGGAGCAGATCGAAGGGTTGGAGCTGAAATACGTGTTCTGGGATATCAAGAAACTTAGCCGACTGCGCGTTGGCTCTCGGCAGACAATTGGTCTCGATTTTGTCCGGAACTATGGCGGGGCATTGCCGGCGATTGAAACGGTCGATGCGACCGGAGAATATCGGACTTTTCTTGCCTTTCTCCCCGCGCCAATTTTGGCCCGCATTTACGGGCAGCATGGCCAGCGGCTTCTGGAGCGAAACGTGCGGGCCTTCCTTCAATCAAAGGGGAAGATCAACCGCGGCCTCCAGAAGACGATTCGCGACGAGCCACACAGGTTCCTCGCCTACAACAACGGGCTCTGCTGCACGGCGGCCGACGTGGACATCGAACCCGGCAAGGACGGCCACGTCCGCCTGAAAAGCGTCAGCGATTTCCAGATCGTCAACGGCGGCCAGACCACGGCCAGCATCTACCACGCGCTGAAGAAGGAGAAGGCCGACGTCAGGCATGTGATGGTCCAGCTCAAGCTAACCGTGCTAACCGACCCGGCGCGCGTGGCGGAAATCGTGCCGTTGATCTCCATCTACGCCAACAGCCAAAACAAGGTTAATGCCGCCGATTTCTCTGCCAACGGTCCGTACCATCAGCAACTGGAGAGGCTTTCGCGAACGATGTGGGCACCGCCGCGAAGCGGCCTCGAGCGAGGCATCCAATGGTACTACGAGCGCGCACGCGGCTCATACGACGACGACAAATACAGCCAGGGTACTCCGGCAAAGATGAAACTTTGGTCCGCCGAGCGGCCGCGCGAGGCAAAATTCACCAAGACCGACCTCGCCAAGTTTGAACACGCTTGGCTTGGACTGCCGCACTTGGTTGCCAAGGGAAATGAGAAGAACTTCGTCGATTTCGCAACGCGACAGGAAGATGACGGCGCACCTCAGGTGAATGAGCTCTATTTCAAGCGGCTTGTGGCAAAGGCCATAATTTGGCGCGCCGCTGAAAAGATATTCGATGACCTAGAGCTACCCCAATCAAGGGCGCAGTCAGTGGCGTATGCCATTGCCTACTTGTCCGAGAAATCGGACCGCCGGATCGACTTGGACATCATCTGGTCTGAACAGCGAATAATGCCAATGCTTGCATCCGTCTTGAAGGTGGTTCTGGCGAAGGCGCATGCGCATCTAAGCAAGCAAATCGGAATTATCACCGAGGCTGCTAAGCGAGCCGATTGCTGGGACGACTTCCGTGACACTGATATCGAGCTTGGCCAAGGCTGGCAGCGGGAATGGGCCTCCAGCTCGCTGATCGAGCATTCCTCGGAGCGCCAGTCGGTCGCAGCGGAATGGGAAAGGCTAAGGTCACTTTTCCTAGGCGATTCGCGCACCATCGAGGGGCTCGAAAATTTTACCGGCATACAGTGGGTGAAGGGCAAGCGAAGGGACATGGTTTCAACCTATGCAGGTCTCCCTTTCAATCGGCTCCTCGGTCGCCCTGGGCTTGGCCTCAAGAAGGCAAAATTGCTGGTCGAAATGTTCACGATTGCCTCCAAGGACCTGACAGCCCCGAAATGAGTGGCTTTCTTTCTCGGAAGGAACGGTCGGTGCGCATAGCGCGAATTCGAAGTTCAAATAACCAGTAAACGGAGCTTGGAATCATCGCGTTACTCCGTCGCCACCATGTGGCAGGCTGGAGACGCGCTTCGACAATGCTTGGCCGGCCCGACTGTCCAGCGCCAACTAGAATCCGTGTTGGTGATGGCGCAGGAATGCCAGGAGGGTGAGGAGCCGAAGGAAGCGAGGGAGGCCGATCAAAGCTGCAATTGAGCGAAGCGGTGGGGGGTGAAGTCAGGGGCGGTTTTGGTGGTGGCACCGGCGAGGCCTGACAACGCCCAGGTGAGGTAGCGCCAGGGGTTGACGGAGAGCAGGGCGCAGGTGCCGAGAACCGAGCAGATGACGGCGGAGCGCCAGCCGGCGTCTGGGTGTCCTGTAGAACGCCGACTAAACGTCGAGGTCGGCGCCAACTAGAATCCGTGTCCGTTTTTTGGGGATTTTGTGTCGGAGTCGGCCTGCGTGAGCGGTAACGCTTGGGGCCTTTACGCAGGCCCCATGAT
>Ga0163154_10007104_pt1 | contig 13473 bp, 12 predicted proteins | sample OliLakLV19MP9P1_FD_148649 | JGI IMG/M metagenome (GOLD analysis project Ga0163154, IMG submission 148649) | Freshwater microbial mat bacterial communities from Lake Vanda, McMurdo Dry Valleys, Antarctica - Oligotrophic Lake LV.19.MP9.P1 | ecosystem: Environmental > Aquatic > Freshwater > Lake >... | reverse complement strand
GCTGTTAGGCTGAGCCAAGCCAGTAGTTGTTGGACCCCGTGGGTCCCGAGGGTCTGCCAGACCCGGTTATGACCCGTGGGGAGGGGATGAAACTGACGGGGCGGGGGAGCTTGAGCAAATAGTTCTTCACCCATGGCTAGGGGTACCACCCGGTCTGTGATCCCGTGCAACAGGGCCACGGGAATTTGCAGTTGCCCGATCCGCCCCAGATTGTCGTAGGGATCGCGCACCAAATATTTCAAGGGCAAGACCCGGAACCAGCGACGACGGGCTAAGGCAATCAGGGCGGTGAAGGCTCCTTCCAGGACCAAGCCCCCCGCCTGAGGATGGTTGAGCGCAAGTTCTAGGGCGACTGCCGCGCCCAGAGAGTGCCCCCAGAAGACTACTTGTTCTGGAGCTAGGTTCTGGGTCTGGGTCAGGTAAGCCCAGATGAGCGTACTGTCACTAAAGAGCGCGGTCTGGGAAGGACGGCCCGTACTCAACCCGTAGCCCCGGTAGTCCCACAACAACACCCCCGCCCCCAAGCCCTGTAAAAAGTCCACCAAGTCCAAGTGACAGGAGATATTCCCCGCCTTGCCATGACAGTAGATGACCACGGGAGCTTGGGGGGCTGGGGGCGCGAAGTACCAACCGTGAATTTGTTCGCCCGTCGAGACCGGGAGCCGAAAATCTACATAGGATACGGTCGGGAGCGCGACAAGGCGGCGGCGCGGGGCATAGAGGACGTAGTGTTGTAATAACCTGCCGGGGTGCCAGGATCTGCGCTGACGAACCGTAGTCTGCATCGGCCTGAGGTGAACTACTCCCCCATGATAGGCAAGGGTTTAGGTAATGAATGAGGGCTGGTGCTGGTGCCAAGCGGTGGCCTGTTCGTAGGCATAGGCGACCCGGAGTAAGGTAGGTTCAGCTAAGGGCGCACCCATGATCTGTAGACCAATCGGCAAACCCTGGTCAAAGCCGCAGGGGATACTGATCCCGCCCATTCCCGCTAAGTTCAAGGGAATGGTACAGACATCGGACAGATACATACTGAGCGGGTCTTCTTTGTCCCCGAACCGGAAGGCCGTGGTGGGCGCGGTGGGACCGACGAGGACATCAACTTTGGTAAAGGCATTCAAGAAATCTTCTTTAATCAAGGTCCTGACCTTCAAGGCTTTGATGTAGTAGGCATCGTAATAGCCAGAGGACAGGGCATAGGTGCCAATCATGATCCGCCGTTTCACTTCGCGCCCGAAACCCTGGTTGCGGCTCTGTTCGTACATCCCCAGTAGGGACTCGGCAGGTTCAGCGCGGAGGCCGTATTTCACCCCGTCGTAACGGGCTAGGTTGGCGGAGGCTTCACAGGGAGCAATGATGTAATAAGTGGGCAGACCGTATTTGAATTGGGGACAGGAGACTTCTTGAATCTCAGCCCCCAGGGACTTAAGGACTTCGAGCGCGGTCTCAATGGCTTGTAGCACGCCTGGGGAGGTTCCTTCACCAATGAATTCTGTAACTAACCCGACTTTGAGGCCTTTGATGTCGGGAATGAGGGCTGAATTGTAGTCTGGGACTGCCAAATTGAGGCTGGTGGAATCGTAGGGATCATAGCCCGCAATCGCCTGGAGAACTAGGGCGGCATCTTCCACCGTGTTGGCGAGTGGGCCAATCTGGTCGAGGGAAGAAGCAAAGGCCACCAACCCATAGCGTGAAACCAGCCCATAGGTAGGTTTGAGGCCGACCACCCCACAAAAAGCCGCTGGTTGCCGAATTGAACCCCCGGTATCAGAACCCAGGGCGGCAACTACCAACCGCGCTGCCACTGCTGCGGCTGACCCACCCGAAGAACCGCCCGGGACGGTTCCCAGGTCCCAGGGGTTACGGGAGGGACCGTAGGCTGAGTTCTCGGTGGAGGAACCCATGGCGAACTCGTCGAGGTTGGTTTTGCCAATCAGGATGGCTCCGGCGGCTTCGAGTTTGAGGTTGACTGTTGCTTCGTAGGGGGCCTGGTAATCTTTGAGGATTTGGGAGGCGCAGGTGGTCGGGGCATTGAGGGTGCAGAGGTTGTCCTTGAGAGCCATGACGACCCCAGCCAGGGGGCCTAGTGCTTCGCCACGAGCCAGGGCTTGGTCAATGCGTCGGGCTTGAGCCATGGCCCGCTCGGGCATCAGGTGCAAAAAACTGTGGATGAGGGGTTCTGTCTGGTCAATCCAGTCTAAATGTTCCTGGGTCAACTCCACCGCCGAACGCTCACGCTTGACCAGTTGTTCTCGTAGGGTGCGAATTAGGCTCATGGCGGTTTTTGACTGGGTACAGTTTCCCAGCTTACACCTTCTAACTGTCAAACTCCGCCAGTTCAAGCCAGCGTTCCGTCGTGGTCTCAATAGTCTGGGTCAGCTTAGCTAGCTGGTCGTAGAGTTTTTGGGACTCGTTGAAATCGAGGTTGGCTTGGAGAGCTTGTTCGGCCTGGGTTTTTTGCAGTTCGAGTTGGGCGATTTTACTTTCTAGGGTAGCGAATTCACGCTTTTCTTTGTTGGTCAGTTTGCGGGTGCGGGCCACAATCGTTGCGGTGGGACTGGCGGTGGGAGTGGATTTGGCGGATGGAGATTTAGTAGGTGCGTTTGAGGCCGGACGATGGGCGAGGTACTGGGCATAGTTCCCTGTGTAGGCCCGGACTTCCCCGCCGCCTTCGAGGGCCAAGATCGTCTCCACGGTGCGGTCTAGGAAATAGCGGTCGTGGGAAACCACCAACACGGCCCCGGTGAACTGTTCGAGGTATTCTTCGAGGACGGAGAGGGTCTGGACATCCAGGTCGTTGGTCGGCTCATCCAGGATTAGGACGTTGGGGGCGGACATCAGGACCCGTAGCAAAAAGAGGCGGCGTTTCTCGCCCCCGGAGAGCTTCTGAATCGGGACATATTGCTGGGGACCGTAGAAGAGGAACCGCTCTAGCATCTGGGCGGCACTGATGCGGATGCCATCACGGGTGGCGACGAACTCCCCCTCTTCTTTTAGGTAATCAATGACCCGTTGGTTGGGGTCTAGGTTCTCTAGTAGCGCGTCCGAGTGTTGGTCAAAGTATCCAAAATGGATCGTCGAACCAATATCCACCAAGCCGCTATCGGGTGGGATACGCCCAATGATGATATCCATCAGGGTAGTTTTGCCCATGCCGTTACTGCCGATGATCCCCACGCGGTCATCGGGACCAAAGAGATGGGTGAAGTTCTTGATGAGAACCCGGTCGCCATAGGACTTGGAGACGGCAGTCAACTCAATGACTTTATTCCCAATGCGGCGGGTGGGCGTGTCAATCGCTACTCTGCCCTGGACTTCCTTGAATTCCTTGTCCTGGAGTTCATGGGCGCGTTGGATGCGGGCTTTTTGTTTGGTGCTGCGGGCTTGGGGACCGCGACTCAGCCAATCAAGTTCACGGCGTAGCAGGCCCTGGTGTTTGCGTTGGCTGCTGAGGGAGGATTCTTCGGCTAAGGCTTTTTTCTCCAGATAGTAGGAATAGTTGCCCTGATAACTGTAGAGATCGCCCCGGTCAATTTCGAGGATACGGGTCGTCACTTGGTCCAAAAAATAACGGTCGTGGGTAATGAGCAGGAGTGCCCCCCGGAACCGATTGAGGTATTCCTGGAGCCATTCCACTGCCAGCGCATCCAGGTGGTTAGTGGGTTCGTCCATCAACAGGACATCGGGCTGGGCCAAGAGAGCCACTGCCAAGGCGATCCGTTTGCGGTAGCCCCCGGAGAGACTGCCGACACGGGCGTGGATATCCTCAATCCCCAGTTTGGACAAGACAATCTTGGCGTTAGTCTCCAGGTCCCAGGCTCCGCTCTCATCTAGCTGTTGGGCAATCTGACTAAGCCGGGTCAAGACGTCTTCCCCCAGGGCCAGTTGCTCTGATAGCTGCTCATATTCTTGGAGTAACCCCAAGGCTGGGTTAGCGGCGAAGACCTGTTCGAGGACGGTGAGATCTTCTGCTAGCTGGGGTTCCTGGGGCAGGTAGACCATCCGTACGCCGGGATTGACTAAGCGTTGACCCGCATCGGCGTGTTCAAGTCCGGCAATAATTTTTAGGAGGGTGGATTTCCCCGAGCCGTTGGTGCCGATCAGCCCGATTTTGTCGTTCTGGTCCAGGCTGAAACTGGCATTGTTCAAGACGGGCTTGACCCCGAAATGCTTCTGGACCCCTTGCAGCGTGAAGATTGTCATCGGTAATCCGGGCACACCCCTCCATCATAGAAGGTGCATTTAAGCCTCTTTTATAATGGTTTGCCGGAGCGATAGGCAAAATTCTAGGGCTAACTCGGGATCGTTGAAGGTTTTGAGCCGAGAACCGTCTGGGGCTAGCACTAACCAAGGTTCGAGCTGATGGTGAATTAGAGCAATACTGAACCTGCCACATCGAATGACTGCCTGATACCCAGCATCCTGAAACAGTGCTAAAGATACCGTTGTAGCTGAATTTGCTCTAGCCACCCTAAACCTCAGGGATATCACAATAAAATTATAAGCTGAATGTATTCAGAATGAAGTCTGGACAGTTTCCGGTAATTCTACGTAGGAAGCTTCCCCGTCCGTCCCCGCCCAAAGTCCACGACGCCCCGCAGAGCTAGCCCCAGCCGTTGCCACTGACCCCGGACCAATTTTGGCAACAAAGAGCGGTAGCCGTGGAAGCAAAACGCTAAAAACAAGTAGCCGGGATGGTGACGTCGTACAAACCAAAGCGCGTTCCTGATTGCGTAATAGTCCTGAATGGGTGATTTGTAGCCCACCGTCCCGCCCTCGCGATGCCAGACCCGCGCCGCTGTCGCACAGCCCAACCGCCAGCCCTGCCGCTTTGCCCGCACCCCCCAGTCCGTATCTTCCCAGTACAAAAAATAGTCCTCCGCCATCAATCCCAATCGCTCCAACAAGCCCCGCCGTACCAAGAGACTAGAACCCACGATAAAATCTAGGTCTACAGAATTAGGCCACCCCTTCGTATCCTGTTCATCTTCCCCCAATAGTTCACACCAACCCCAGGGCCACACTCGACCGCCCCCCACCGCCTGAATCAGGTCCGGTTGGTGATAGCGCAAAACCATACTCCCGACCATTCCTATATTTTCATCATTAGCTAATGCAACCATGTGTTGTAGAGCTTGAGGGTCCACCACGGTGTCATTGTTGACTAGCCAAACATAGTCCGCACCCCGCGCTAGGGCGTACCGTATCCCGACATTATTACCACCGGCAAAACCCAAGTTATCACCTGTGGGTAAAAGCAGCAGTTTGGTTGCTGTATCCGCTGGAGTTCCGTGGTCTAGTTGCAGATAGGGAATGGGTTTGGGGACTGGGGGGTAGCTATAGCTAAGTAGCGGGTCATTTAATTGATGGGAAGCAAACTCCTCCCCCCTCGTCCAAGCTTCAATCCGCGCTAGGGAATCGTCATTGGAGTCGTTATCACAAACAATTACCCGGTAATTCTGATAATCTTGGCGGAAGATACTTTCTAGACAACGTAGCGTATCCGACCAGCCGTTCCAGTTTAGGAGAATAATATAGACGAGTGGCATTAGGGGTTATCCTCAAAAAGCTCTTGATAGGTTTGGGCTTGTTTTTCAAGGTTAAATTGTTGTCTTACCGTCAGTGCCCCGGCTTTTATGAGGTCTCGCATCCTTGGAGTTCCCAACTGTTGTAATATTTCAGTTAAAATCCGGGCTAACTGTTGACTATTTCCTGCCGCATACAAAAAACCATTCTCTCCATTGCGGATAATCTCCGGTACACCACCCAGCGCACTCGCAATTACCACACATTGATACTGCATCCCTTCCAAGATCACTAGCCCCAAGGGTTCAGGTTCTACGGAGGCATGGACGAGGATATGGGTGCTGGGTAGGACTTCTGTGAGCGGCACAAACCCGCGAAACTGCACCCAATCGCTTAACTCATGGTCCTGCACATAGGTTTTTAACTGTTCTAAATAAAGCAAATCTGCTCGGGTCCAAGCTTCGCCGAGAATCTCAACTTGAATCTCTTGCGTTACCTGTAACTGTTGGAGAGCTGCTAAAAATATATGAAACCCTTTCCAGTGGGTGATGTGACCCGCCATGGCGATGCGCACGACTTGGACATTCGTAAGTTTAGCTGAATAATCCATGGGCTGCACGGCTAACCCGTTATAAATTATGCGGACTCGCTTATGGTTACTCTCAGTCTCAATACTTGCCCTGACCGCCTGGGAAACACAGACGATCTTACTTTTGAACGGTACATATTTTAGATAAAGCGCATACAATTTCCCGAGTTGAATATTGTGATGAATAATTACGGTCTGGGGCCGGCTCAAGAAATTCAGCCCGGACCCATAGATACTCGGACCCACGCCGTTATAAATCACTACATCAATCTTTTCACGATGGACCAGTTGCCAGAGTTCCCAATTACCTCTCACAACGGACTGCAAAAAAGCCCACCCACCTTCAGAAAGTCGCCTTAAATTAGGGGAAATCAGACATCTTACTGGGTTCACAACTAATCGCTTGGCTAGCTCACTCTGGGGCCGGAGCAGGACCATGACTTGATGATGCGTCTGGAGTTGCGCCACGAGATTGAGGAGGACTTGTTCGCCCCCACTGAACTTCAGTTCACAACTGACAAACAGTATTTTGACCGTTTTCACGGGTCCATTATCGGACAATCTACCCCCTGGATGATATTAAGGCTTGAGACCTTGGGGGATGCCATTGGGGAACTCTTCTTTGATCGCTTCCTGGATGCGTTCTAAACGGCGGTCAGGGTCGGGGTGGGTGCTGAAGAATTCGGGCGGACGGTTACTCCCGCCGCTGGCCTTGAGCACTTGTAGGACTTTAATCATGGAGCGGGGATCATAGCCCGCCTGAGCCATGTAACGCACTCCCAGTCGGTCCGATTCCAGTTCGTCGTCTCGTCCAAAACGCATATTGACCAACGAACCAATGGCAGCGGCGACGGCGGCACTGGAGCGGCTGGCCGGGTTGCCGGGATCGTAGGTCGCAATAACCGCCGCCCCGGTCAAACCCTGAGTAAGCTGTGCTTTCGCCAACCGCTCCGCCCCGTGCCGCCCGACCACGTGCCCGACTTCATGCCCCAAAACTCCCGCCAACTCGCCTTCTTGCCGCAATTTACTCGCTAGAGCCGTGGTGATAAAAATCTGTCCGCCCGGTAAGGCAAAGGCATTAATCGTCTTGGGGTCATCCAAGAGATGAAACTCGAAACGATAGGGGCTACGTTTGGCATCAGAACTCTGGACCACCTGTTGCCCCACCCGGTCTACCAATTGCTGGGCCTGACTATCCCTTGACTGTCCCCCAAACTGCTGCTCTAGACTAGGCCGTGACTGTAGACCCAGGGCGACTTCCTGATTGGGCGTGATGGAGACCCATTGCTGCTCTCCCGTCACCGGATTTTCCTGCTGGGACGAGAAATAGGTGAACACTGAAAACCCCGCAATGACCAACCCAATCACAATTCGCCCTACGCCCCCACCCAAACGGTTCATCTGTAGTCCCTACTGTATAAAAACAGCTTATCGCTGGGGTCCCTAGTCGCCATCTCCCGTAAGTGCAAGGTCCAACCGCCGCTCCCTACCCTGCTGTACCCTACCGGGCACAGCAGGGTAGGAGAGCAAACGCTCTTCTGCCTTTTTCGCCTTGGTCCCCCACGAGTGGGGCGGAGGGACCTCTTAAAAAACGGGCACCCTAAACTCAGCAAGGCACGAAGGAAACCAGGGTGGACCCTAATATCACACAACTCGCCCAGATGCTCAGTCGCGCCATCGTTGGCAAAGACCAAGCTATTCAACTCATCCTCGCCGCCTTCTTCAGTGGGGGTCATGCCCTGCTAGAGGATGTCCCTGGTGTCGGCAAAACCCTCCTCGCCAAAGCCCTCGCCCGTGCGGTCAAAGGCCGCTTCCAGCGCGTCCAATTTACGCCCGACCTCCTGCCCACGGACTTGACCGGAACCAACGTCTGGAATCCCCAAACTGGCAGTTTCGAATTCATCCCCGGTCCCGTCTTCACCCAAGTCCTCTTAGCCGACGAGATCAACCGCGCCACTCCCCGCACCCAGGCCGGACTCCTCGAAGTCATGGAAGAACAACAGGTTACCACTGATGGCGTGAGCCGTCCCGTCGGTGAACCTTTTTTCGTCATCGCTACCCAGAACCCTGTGGAATATCAGGGCACCAGCCCGCTCCCTGAAGCTCTCTTGGACCGTTTCGCTGTCTCGCTCAGCCTGGGCTATCCCAGTGAGAATGAAGAGTTGCAAATGCTCCAACGCCTTGACCGCCAACAGAATCCTCTGGATGCCATCACCCCTTGTCTGGACCTCAGTCAAGTCCTCACCATCCGCCAAGCCTGTGCTCAAGTGAAGATGACCGAGCCCCTACAACGTTATGTCCTTGCCCTCATCCGTACTACCCGCACGGACCAACAAATAACCCTCGGGGCCAGCCCCCGCGCCGCCGTCACCCTCCAGCGCGTCACCCAAGCCTGGGCCTACCTCCAGGGCCGCAACTATGCCCTACCCGACGACGTGAAAGCCATCGCCCCCTTTGTCCTCGCCCATCGGCTCATCATCACCGGCGGTCGTCCCGGTCAAGAAGTGATTGACCGCCTCCTCAAAACCGTCGCCATTCCCTAGCGGATGAAGACCAAGCGTCATACTTCAACAATAGAGTTTACTTTTTCCCAACGTTCACGCATTTCTTTACGGATTTCTTCAGAACTTACCATCTCACCGATTTCTTCCGGGAGAATAAGCTCGCCTGCCAAAAATCTTGTAAAAGCCCTGAATACCATAACAGTCAAGCCAGAGTTAATCCCGAAAAAACGATAAAAGCTCTCTTCAACATCCGCCGAGCCACTATCCACTAGAAAAGTGAAATTCAAGCTCTCTGTCCCAGCTAGAATCATTACTAGGTATCGATCCGCGCTGACTTATTCAATCTGTATGTTCATTTTCATATTTCCCGGTCAAGTCAATCCGCTGGTTATAATTCAGACGTAAACAACACCCACAACCTAATGTCTCGCTATCTACTCCCCTCGGTCCTAGCCCTCTTGAGCCTTATTCTCCCAGCCCCCGTCCTGGCTTTAGACAGTAGTGACTTCCCGCTCAAAGTCTTCATCAGTCCGCAGGTCCGTCAAAATGACCCTACCGCGCCTTTGACCCCGCTGTCCGAGCGGCTCCGCGAGAGTCTGCGGCGGGGTGTCCTGGACTGGAACAAGCTCCTCTTGGCCCTACCTAAAGAACCCACCAATGGTACCTACGTCGTGGTCCTCCGCAACGACATTGACGCAGCAGCCAACGCCAAGGAAGCTGAAGTCCTCCAGCAACTCGGTTTCTTGGTCCTCACTGAGCAAAAAGAGGAAGCAGATCTTGTCGTCGAGGGGGTAGATACGTTTCTGCTGGAGGGGTCCAAATCCAGTACCGAGGGAGCGATTGGGCGTTTTGCTTCCGGTCAAGGGTTAGATGTGGGGAAGATTGCCATCAGTTTGCGTAACAGTTCTCAAGGCGAAACTAACGCTTTCCAATTGCGGTTGGTGATGCTCCATGAGATAGGCCATGCCCTGGGTCTAGGCCATATCAAAGACAACAAATGCAACCTGATGTCCCCCACCCGTTACGACTGTCAAACCGATAGCCCTTACGAATGCCGTCCCGGTGCCCCGAGAACAATTTGTGTCGGCATCAGCGACCGTCAACTGCGCCGCGTCGAATCCTTAATCCTCACTGCGCCCGGTGAGGCGATGCCGGTGGCCTACCAAGAGATGACCGACTATAGCCGCGCTGTAGACCATAAAATCACGACCCACTTACTCACCCTACCCCCTCTCTCCCAGCGCGGTGACGTTGAGTTGCAATTCACCCCGACTGGCGCACTCCAGGACGTAAAAATCACTAAAAGTTTTGGTAGCCCCGAACTAGATACTGCCATGACCACCCTCATCAAGAGTTTGGCCCCCTTCGGTCCCCTCCCACCGGACACGCCCACAGAGAAACAGCACCTTAATTTTTACTACACGCCCAACGCGCCCCTCCACGCCGAGATTGACCAACTCCGTCAACGCTTCACCGCCCAACTCCAGACTCAAGCCATCCCCAGTGGTGGCGAAATCCAAGTCACCATCAACGGCAAAGGCGAACTGCGCTACCAAATCACCCGCACCTTTGGCGACAGCAAAAACAACCTCGCTGCCGGCCGCATCATCGAGAGCCTAAGCGGTCCCTTAAATAACCTTGCCGCAAAAGAACAAGTAAAATTCACCCTCCCCTAAGCGGTCCCTCAAGCAAAAACCACCGTCCGGTTGCCGTAGACCAAAACTCGGTTCTGGAGATGGAGACGCACGGCACGGGCTAGAACTAACCGCTCTAGGTCTTTGCCCTTGCGAATTAAGTCGGTTACTTCATCGCGGTGGCTGATGTGGGTTACGTCCTGTTCAATAATCGGTCCGGCATCGAGATCTGGGGTGACGTAGTGGGCAGTGGCCCCGATAATTTTGACCCCGCGCTGATGAGCCTGCTGGTAGGGACTCGCCCCCACAAAGGCCGGGAGGAAAGAATGATGGATATTGATGATATTGGGGAACTGCCGGATCAACTCGGGACTCAGGATCTGCATGTATTTTGCGAGGACTACCAAGTCAATGTAGTGATCTTGGAGCAAGGCCAGTTGTTTGACTTCTTGACTCGCCTTGGTCTCGGGCGTAATCGGTAAATGGTGGAAGGGTAGCTCAAATTGGGCGGCTATCGGCGCGAGGTCTGGGTGGTTACTGAGGATGAGGGCAATCGTTGCCGGCAACTCCCCGGCCTGCTGTCGCCAGAGTAGGTCCAATAAACAATGGTCCTGACGGCTGACCCAGAGGGCCAAACGGGGAACAGTATCGGAGAAATGTAACTGCCACTGGGCGGCTAAGGGCTGAGCAATGGCATTAAAAGCCGTGGCAATCACCGCCTCGGGCAACAAAAAATCCGTCAGTTGCCACTCCAAGCGAGTCAGGAATAATCCTGCCGCCACATCCGTATGTTGGTCCGCGTGAATGATATTACCGCCGTTGGCGTAGATGAAATTTGCAAACTTCGCCACTAATCCCCGTTGGTCAGGGCAGACGATGAGGAGCGTGGCAGTGGTGGGTTTAGACACAGCGGGGTATTCAGTACGCATTTATTTTACTAAATAGCCGGGAAGTCCCGCGCCATATCATGGCTTAGTGCTGTTGGGGCAATGTGGAAGTAGGTGTGCCCCGATGTGATTGCGTTGAGGAGGTTGGGCGGAGCCTTAACTTCCCGGCTTAAAAAGCCCAATCCCCACCACCCGGTTTGTCCCACTCGCAAAAAGAAAACTCAGTCCCAGCGCGTCGTAATCCACTCCATAGCGGTCAGACGTATCCCCCCGCGCCCCCGCCGGAAAAGGAAACCGTTCGACATAACCGTTTTGTTCACTACCACCATAGGCCGCAACGACCTGTGGATAGGTACTCCCCAAGGTAATCCCCGCCTCAGTCATGGCATTAGAGCTAGTGGTATAAATCCGGTCAGCAAAAAAAGTAAACAATGAAGACTGGGGCCGATAGACAAACACGGTGTAATCGCCCAAATACCAAACTTTGAGATCATCGCCCGGTCTGAGCAGACGACGCGTCTTATCTGGGCCAAAGCCTTCCACAAGTCCCGCCACCCCCAAGTCCCCCGTCCCAGCATCAAACCCCAGTTTGTATTTCCCGATGCGTCCCTGACCAGGAAAAACCGTGATGGCAATAGGTTTGGGCGGTTGGGCGGCGAGGAGGTTAATGGCGCGGGTAAGGGGGTCTGTGGTCACCTCTTGGTCAGGGAGAACAGGACTGAGACTGGCGCGGTCCTCCGTCTGCCAACGGCCCATCGCCAAACGCACCGCCGCCCCGGAGGGCAATTCGTAAAGCGCGGTTCTGAAACCATCGCCACGGGTTTTGGTCCCGAGGACCCGGGCGCGGCCCAAGAGTTGTAGCCCCCCGGCTAGAGCCTCCGCCGCACCTCTAGTCTGACCGTCCACGAGCAGGACTAAGGGCACTTCCTGGGCAATCGGGCGCACGGTGGCGGGATGGGGCTGCTGTTGGTTCTTATTGAGGGCACTGAAGAAAAGCGGTGTCTTGGCAACAAAGAGACGGGCCAAGTCCGCCAGAGTCTGGGGATCATCCCCGGTGGCACCCCGCAGATCCAAGACGATGCCCCGGTCGTGGGCATAACGGTGGAGTAGACCGAGGACCTGACCCACGCCCCCCTCCAGCGTGCTGAGGCGCAGATAAACCCGGCCTCCCTCCAGCGAACGGCCTTCCACGGTGGCAATGGGGATACTCAGGAGTTGACGGACCTGAGCCGGGTCATAGAAACTATCGCGGGAAGAGCCTTCTTTTTTGATTAAATCGCGCAGGAAACGGTACTCCACCTGCTGCGGGGGCTGGCCCTTATCGGTGACATCCTGGGCCACAATCAGGGCGCGGGTCTGTTTCTCCCGCTCTAGATAAATCCCAGTCCCGCGTTCACCCAGGGCAACATTGCGGAATAACTGTAAAACTTCATCCAGATCGCTGCCCGTCGCCGCATGGACCCGGGTGGCAAAAACAGTTCCCAATAGTCCCAGCCCGACAGCCCGACGGCGGTACTCCATAGCGGGTCTCATCCCAATACCCATAAATATAGCAATACCCGGTCTACTTAACCCTACAGCTAGGGGTGACTCAGCGGATTATCGCCAGGATTAAGTTCACCAACCTCGGGAAAGCGGACGACATCTTCTTCATTTAGGTATTCGCCGGACTGGACCTCAATGACCACGGCTGGGACTTTACCGGGATTCTCGACGCGGTGGCGGGTACAGCGTGGGACAAAGGTGGACTGCCCCTCGTGGACGAGGACGACTTTTTCATCGCATTCTACCCGGATTGTGCCCGTGACCACGATCCAATGTTCGGAGCGGTGGTAGTGCAACTGGGCCATGATTCGCCGTCCCGGTTCGAGGACGACCCGGTTGATGCGATAGCGTTTACCGCTCTCCAGGATCGTGCTGGAGCCGTAAAATTTCTGGACTTCTTGAGCTTCAGACTCGGGCATAGTCATCATTGAAGCGGATAATATCATCTTCGCCTAGGTACTCCCCGCACTGGACTTCAATGACCACCAGGGGCACGAGACCGGGGTTCTCTAGGCGGTGCTTGGTGCAACAGGGCACAAAGATAGATTTGCCCTCCGTCAGAAGCAAGGTCTGGTCATCTAAGGTGACTCGCGCCGTCCCCGCTGTCACGACCCAGTGTTTGGAGGGGTGGTGATGGAGTTGGTAGCTGAGCCGTTGTTTCTGGTTGACCGGGAAATTGGGATACAAGCCCCGTCGTTCACGACGGCTTTGATTCGAGAGTCTAACAAGCTCCCTCAGCACATCGTTCAAACTCCTCTCTTTCTTCTCGCAATGCTTAGAAAGCAGTTCGT
>Ga0163154_10007102_pt1 | contig 13479 bp, 10 predicted proteins | sample OliLakLV19MP9P1_FD_148649 | JGI IMG/M metagenome (GOLD analysis project Ga0163154, IMG submission 148649) | Freshwater microbial mat bacterial communities from Lake Vanda, McMurdo Dry Valleys, Antarctica - Oligotrophic Lake LV.19.MP9.P1 | ecosystem: Environmental > Aquatic > Freshwater > Lake >... | reverse complement strand
GTCGATTAAACCAACCGCCTCTGCCAACTGCCGGACCTTGATGCTGCCCGGGAAAGATGTAGGGATCGCCGTAACCCGACATGGAGTAAATCGAACCGACCGTCGGCGTGATTGCCGAGAACCGCGACGTCGCGATCCCGTCTAAGTTCGCAAAAATGACCCCAAAGTCGTACGGGTCTGCCACAAGTCCCGCAGTCGAACGAGGATGTGTGGCCCAGCTGTTGCTGGTAAGGGTCAGCAGCGGATTGAAAAGGTCAGGCCCCGCGGTGATAGTGATGTTGGTTGCGAAAGTGTTCGCGCCAGGCGTAAGCAGATGCCTAGCCGTTACGACCTTCCCATCTCCATAGTTAAATCCGGAGCCTCCGATGGTCAGGCCGGTGTTGAGGGTCACCTCGACGTAAACGGTTGACGCGTGCAGCGCAGAGGCTCCCTCGGCGTAAAAACTACCGCTGATGAAGTAGGGGCCGTGAACCTCCGCGCCCTTGAGCGTGGGGCTAGTGAGAGCGAATGCCATCAACGCGAGAAACGAAATCCAAGTCTTCATCTTGCTCTCCTTCATTCATTCATCCTCGGCAAGGGGCGGTTGGTCGCTGTGATCTAGAAACGGCGTCTGGCAGCGGCCGTACACGCTCCCAGAGCCAGCAGGATCAGAGCCCCGGGGGCTTAAGCGGAAGTTATTACCGCCGCCGCCTCTGGGCCAATAGACCACTCATAAAGAGCAGACCAGCAGTGCCGGGGCTAGGAATCAGCACGCCCGAGATGAAGGTGTCGTTGTTGCCGATATTTGTGGCACCCACGATCTCACCGTAATCATAACCCGGAAGACTGACGTTGACTTGAGTTCCCGCGAGGTACAGTTGTCCCCCGATATCGACGAAGGTTCCACCGCCACTTCCTCCACCCGTCGAGATGGTTTCTGAGGCGAATCCGCCGGCGAAACCTGGGTCCATGAAGCTAACGACCATATCTACGATCCAGCCCTGGGAAGCACCAGTCCGCTCGAACCGATTGTTCCCCATCCTACGTATTCCATCAAAGACTCCGTGCGGGTTCCCGACGATAGTGGGAACCCCGAAGTCGACGATCTCGAAAATCGTGTTCATGGCCGGGGGCTCCGTAAGGTACGGCACAGGCGTGATCCCCGGGAGAGAGATCGGGAAGACGGCGAGATCGTATCGCCGTCCTGCGGGGTTGGTGTGGACGTAGCGCGGGTCGAACGAGATCACGCCTGTGAAGGGCGTGATGCTAGTCGGACTCGATATAACGTTCGCACCAGTCCGAATCTCCAGGCTCGAGTAGCCCCACGTCCCGTGCGCGGAGGTCACAATTCCCGTCTGTCCGGTGGGAGAGATCACGTAGACTCCGCTCGATAGCGGATTGAGTCCATCCGACCGAAAGTTGGTGATCATCACCACCGAGTCGTATCGGGGGCTGGCGCCGCTGATGGCGGACTGCGGCAGATACGCCGCTGTGAACACCCCACCAGGCGCGGTGGGCACGATGGCGGCAAGCGGTGCAACAAACGCGAGAAACGAAATCCAGGTCTTCATCTTGATCTCCTTCATTCATTCATCCTCGGCAAGGGGCGGTTGGTCGCTGTGATCTAGAAACGGCGTCTGGCAGCGGCCGTACACGCTCCCAGAGCCAGCAAGATAAGGGCCCCGGGAGCAGGGATGACGTTGGCGTCGTACCAGGTCGAAAAGCGGTTCGTGCGGAGCCCGCCATTCGCGCGACCTGGGACGTATTCATCAGAGCCGGAGAAGGAATGCACACTCGAAATGAGGTAGGATCCATCGATGTTTACGTAGTTCGACGCTCCGCTGTGACCGAAATTGTGTGACATGCAATCGATAGGATCAACAGACGTAAGCGCCGTGAACTGGTAGGCTGAAGAAAACGCGCCAACGGTGCCCCTCGTCAGGTCCCAGCCTCCACGCATGACACCGTCGTAGGTTCCGCTGCCCGGTGGCAGGCCGAACCAGGCCAGTGTGCCAAAGCCGCCCATCTCTTGACGCGTGCCGACGCCCAGATCTGTTCCCCTGTAGATGTCGGCCGCGTTGGTGTGCGTGATCTGAGTTTCGAGATTGAGGATCGACACATCAAAGGCGAAGCCGTACCGACTCTGCCAGCCGCCGCTGGTGAAGTTGTTGTAGTTGATGACACTGCTCGTGGGAACGGTGATCGTGGTGTGGAAATTGCCCGGTCTGGATCCCCATTCCACAGTAACTCCACTGAGCACCCGGCCGTCTGCCGGGTTTAGCACGTGCTCTGCGGTGAGCAAACTCCACCCATTGTTGGTGAGGGAGACGGTGCCGAACTGACGAGATCCGTTGCTGAAGTCGGCCCGGATTCTACCAGTCGGTGCGAAAATACTCGGGCGCGTCGCGACGTAATCGGTCGGACCGGCCGACTGCGCGTAGGCTTGAGTGCGATACACCTGCCCCCAAGTCGCGGGCGTAAAGGCCATGAGCGCGAGAGCCGCTCCCCACAAGTTCACCCTTTTCATCGTGTTCATCTTGCTCTCCCTCAATGATTCATCCTCGGCAAGGCGCGGTTCGTCGCTGTGATCTAGAAACGGCGTCTGGCAGCGGCCGTGCACGCTCCTAGAACCAGCAGGATCAGAGCCCCGGGGGCGGGGATGACATTGGCGTCGTACCAGGTAAAGACGCGATTGGTACGAAGTCCTCCATTGACTCGTCCAACAACGTACTCGTCGGAACCAGAAAAAGAGTGTACGCTCGCGATCACGTAGTTACCGCCCATATTAAAGTAGTTTCCAGCTCCGCTCTGGCCGAAGTTGTGGGACATGCTTTCGATTGGGTCGGAAGAATTGAGAGCAGTGAATTGATAGGCCGAAGAAAACGGCGTGACTGGGCTCCTCGTCAGGTCTGTCCCGCCGCGGAGGATACCGTCGTAACTTCCGCTTCCCGGGGGCATGCCGACCCACGCAAGTGTCCCGTAGCCAGCCATCTCCAAGCGAGAGCCCACCGCCAAATCCGCGCCGCGATAAATATCCGCCGCAGCGATGTGCGTGATCTGAGTTTCGAGATTGAGGATCGACACATCAAAGGCGAAGCCGTACCGACTCTGCCAGCCGCCGCTGGTGAAGTTGTTGTAGTTGATGACACTGCTCGTGGGAACGGTGATCGTGGTGTGGAAATTGCCCGGTCTGGATCCCCATTCCACAGTAACTCCACTGAGCACCCGGCCGTCTGCCGGGTTTAGCACGTGCTCTGCGGTGAGCAAACTCCACCCATTGTTGGTGAGGGAGACGGTGCCGAACTGACGAGATCCGTTGCTGAAGTCGGCCCGGATTCTACCAGTCGGTGCGAAAATACTCGGCCTGTTCGCGACGTAATCGGTCGGACCCGACGACTGCGCGTAGGCTTGAGTACGATACACCTGCGCGAGCGCGGATTGCGCGAACATCGCGAGGCTGGCGACAACCACAGCGACGGAACAACGCAACGGCTTCATCTGTTTCCTCCTGGAAGTCGCCCGGCTTGGATCAGTTGACCGGCAGAGTCATGGTATGCGGATTTGCTCGCAGCACTCCTTGGTCAGAGCGTGAAGTTTTCTTGCAACAGGTGATCTTCCAACTGTTATCGGACGCAATCCAGACACTTTGCCGGGTGCGGTCAGAAATGGGCGGAAGCGGGGAATGGATGGCGGCGGAGCACGACCCGGCCGCGGAGTCGCGTGTCAGCACTTCGCGGCGTAGACGCTCCGCGTTCGGCCATGAGACACAAACCGGCGAGGCAACTCGATAATCGTCGCTGTAAACAGGACTGAAAGGAGCAAAAGCAGCGCCCGGGCAGATGTGGGGTCATGTACCGCTGTGTCGCCATCACGCCCGAAGGATTCATCCAGCAACTGGCCGTCTGCTATGTGGGCCGGGGATACTGGTTTTACGTCACTGGCGAGGTGCCCGAGCACAAGGATCCTGCGGACATAGACCGCAAGCTCATCGAGCGGTACCAGGTGGACCTGTCCCGGTGGGCCAAGTTGCGGCGGAAGAAGGCGGGGTTGGCGAGTATCCAGTATCTCCGGCATGGCCGGTTCTTCGTCCTGGTCGCTACCCACGGGCAGCACTTGATGTTCACGACGGAGTCCAGCGTGCTTCACGATGCTCGGCGGTCGCCCATTCGATTTGCTGGCTACGCGATCAGCTATCGCGGCGGTCATCCGCATGTACGCATCGACCATGCCGCGTACCTGGACTTCAAGGCCAAGCTGCTGGACCGGGCAACCCGAGCGCCAATCCCGGAACTGTGTGCGATGTTCAGATGTGCCCCGTTCGAGCCCTACGCGCCGGTGCGGCGCCAACTGATCGCGGTGTGGCGGGCCGTCAATAGGGCGAGGAAGCTCGCGGGGTTGGAACCTCTTCCAATCGAGTGCATCCGGCTCCGCCGGAAGATCATGCGGCCATTTGGAGAGTGCTCATCGAGCCGAGTCTTGCTGCCCGCTCATCACGAGCTGGTGTTGGCGGCGGTATCGCCCGAGTCGGATGAGGTCGATGCTCGCCCACAGGCCGCAGAGGGCGGTGTAGATGATGTATCCATCGATTCGGGCACTTGTGACCTCGCTGGTTGCCACGGTAAAGGCGCTGCCTGCAAGGAGTGCCAGCACGCTGAAGTAAATCGAGAGAACCGACTCGCGCCCGCTCCGACCAGCGACCTGCCCGCCGCGGCTGGGATGCTGGGACTGGAAGGTGAGGAGACGCTGCCCGAAGAGCCTGTTGATGTGCCGCTCGATCTCGTCGATGCGGAGCTTGACGTCATGCTTGGAACGTGCGTGCCCGAGAGTTGACCTAAAGAACCCCACCAGCACCAAGGGCAATGCGATCAGGACCATGGGCCGCACGGATTCCGGCAGCAGTGTGGTGCCCCCGAGTGCGGCCGACAAGATGGCCGCGGTCGCGGGAACACGTTGCTCCATCGCGCCCAACCTGAACACCAAAACGGAATAGAGAGCGCGATATTCCTCGATCAGTACGTCCACCGGATCGGCCTTCGCCGAATGACCTCTTTGCCCCGTTTTCAGATTCTGAGCCATCGCCAGTGGAAACTACGCCTTGAGTACAGTACAAGTACCGTACTGTTATGGCTCGGGGTGGCGTTGTGGTGCGTCCGGGTGGTCCGGCGGCCGCAATGAATCTCCTTAGCCTCTGGAGCGGACCATGCCTGGATTCAGTGTGCGGCTGGAAGTGGCGGAGGGTGTGAGAGAGACCGTCGGCCTCTGGACCTCGCCGGGGCCGGATGAGGGGGTCTCGGTGCTCAAGGTGCTCATGGACCTCGGGCAACAGACCATCGATGAGGCCGAGCGGCTGGTTCGGCGTGGCCGCCTCCAGGCACCCTTTGCCATCGGGCGGCTCATGGCCCACGATGACACTCCGCCGCTCACTCACGCTATGGAGTTGGCCGAACGCTCGCGACCCATCGAGCTTCGGTCGCCATTCGAGGACTGCGAGACAATCGCCGGTGGTTTGTGGACTGCCGATCAAGTGTTCGACACCCCTCGCGAGGATGGCCTCGCCAAGCTCTGCTTTGCCCCTGGGACGAACGATCTCCCGGCTCACGTCCACGAGCACTCCGACCGCTGCCTCTTCGTCCTGGAGGGCGAGGGGACGTTCCACGCGAGCCCAAGCGATTGGCGATCCTTCGACGGAACCGGCATCGAATCCGTGCCGGTTCGGGCGGGGGATGTGGTGGTGTTCAACCGGGGTGTTCTGCACACGTTCAGCGCCCCGCGTCGGGAACTGGTGCTGGTGAGCTACCACTCGCCGGTGCTGGCGTTTGATGATCAGCGGCAGTTCACGGTCCCGAAGCTGGATTGGCGTCCGAACGCCGTCAAGGCCTCCATGGCGTCTGCGGTGTCGTCGGCGACAGTGCCCGCTCAATGAGCGGCAAAAGGTCTGGTGTGTGGAATTCCCGAACCACGCGATTTTCGCCGACGTAGAACTTCACACTTCCACCGCCCATAAGGGTCTTTCCGAGTACGACGACGTCGCGATGAAAGCTAACGAGGGTTCGGCGGTCCGTGCTGGACGGCATCGGCCCGTTGTTGATCACGACATTCAAGAAATTTCTCGGGTGGTTATGGAAAAGGAGCACTTCGTTGGCATGCTCCTGTTTGACGTAGCCCGCGATTGCCGACGCGATGTGCGCTGGGATCGACACTGCATCCTTTGTACCCACGGCATGAGCCATCTGTTCAACCACGGTGGTGCTGCCGTGCTGGAAGCCGAAGCCGACGATCAGGTGTTCAACCTCGGATTCGCACGTGAATTCGTGACAGCCCATCAAGAAGGCGTTTCGGTTCAGTTGTGAGCGAAACGTGTGAAGCATCCCATCGGGCTTGCGACAGCCCGTCCGCACCGGGCCGATGCCGGCCTCGTCAGACGCTTTGAAGTCGATCGGTTTGGGGTCAAAGACGCTCGCGATTGCTGAGCCGATGACTTCCTTAGCCAGATGTTGAAGCGGGTTCATGACTCTGTTTCCTCGCAGCTGATCAGCAGCCCAGGCCTCCGGCATGCCACTCCATGCAGAAACGCATGATTCATCGACTCGCACTGCTAAACAGGTTCGACTCGCCAACGCCGGACACCACGGGCCCACCACCATTCGGTTCCATGCCGAGGAAGCGCAGCGTCGCGAGGGCAGAGCGGATCTGCGTCGCCTTGAACTTGGCCTTCTCCTCGCTCCACTCAAAGAAGGTCTCGATGATGGCGGCCTCGGTCACGGGCTTCTCCGCCGCGATCAGCCCGTTCCACGCGGCGTGCGCGGTCGCGTGCAGTTCCGCCGTGTCGGAGTCCCAGTTGACGAAGACGCCCACGAAACGCTCGAAATCGGCTGCCCGTGCCGCGACCAGACCCTTCGCTTTCGCCGCGGCCTCCGCGATGCGATCGCCAGCGCGATAGCGCGAGGAGGATCGCTGGCCCGACGCCAACCCGGAGTCGCGGAACCAGCCCGCCTGCGTGGCATACGCCTCGACCTCGTTCTGCCCCTGGGTATTGAACGGCCCGGCGGCCTTGCGGAGCGGGGGCGGATTCTGCTTCGCGCCAAGCAGTGCGGCGGCGAGATAGGCCCCCTTGGAGATTTTCTTGCGGCCCAGCGTGGCGCTGCCACCGTTGCGGCGGACCAACTCGGCCTGGATCGCCGCGATCTCGGGGATGTTCCAAATCTGGATGGTGTTGGAGCCCGTAAAACCCGCAGATTCTGCCGTTCTCGCCGTGCGTCTGCTCGCTGAAGACCCTTCCACGGTCGCCTGCAAGCCTTCGATGCTCGTGTTCGACACTTCGACGATAGGCGTAGACCCTTCGACGGTTGTCATCGACCCTTCAACAGGAACAAAACAAGGCCCTACCGCCTTCGTCGAACCCTTGACAGCCCTTGTCGAACCCTCGACAACGGCCGTCGAACCCTTGGCGGCGACCATAGACCCCTTGGTGCTCGCCACCGACGAGTCGGCGGCCACGAAGGTACGCCCTGATTGAGTGGCCGCCCCCATCCCCGCCAACTCCCCCTTGAAGGCTCGGTCGAGGATCGCGGGCAGCAGGGCTTCGAGCTCGGTGGCGAGGCCCACATGCTGTGACCGGACGCCAGCCAGCTTTGCCCGCACTTCCGCCACACGCTCCTGGACCTCCCGCTTGGGCAGCGGCATGACGTAGTTCAGGAACTGCTGCGGGTTCAACCGGCGGCGGCGAACATTGGTGCCCTTGCTCGTGCCTGACAACTTCGGCCAGACCTCGGGCGAGCGGAAGTACACATCGAGCACATCAGGCAGCACACGGTCCGTGTTGATCTCAAACACCGGATACTCGGTGGAGACATACAGACGATCGCACTCCGGCGGAACTACGCACAGGGCACCTTCCCACGCCATCAACTTCGGATAGGTGAAGTCGCCAGCGCGTACGCGAGACAACGTGTCGTATGAGAATTCGGCACCGAGCCGCGTCTGCCCGCGGAACATGCCCTTGCCGAAGCAGTAGATTCCCGCAAAGTGGTACGACTCTGCGGCCTTGACATCGACATCGGGCGGACGCAGGGTCACAAGCTCGCGCATCGGGATGGGCGTGGTGGGGTGCCGAGGGTCTGAGAGGATCGAGCGGCAGAGCGCATCCGCCTCCTCGTCGATCTCGCGGCACAATCGCTGTGCTTCGGCGACCCGCGCTGCGGCGGCATCCAGCGTCGCCACGATCCGGTCCTGCTCCTCGGGCGACGGCAGTGGGATCGTGTACGTTAGGACGTGATACGGCCGGATAGCCGAGTAGTTGGTCGACCCGCGTGCCTTGACCTGCGACTGAAAGTCGGGTGTACGGACGTAGTAGTCAAGAAATTTGCGGCGCAGCTTTGATTCATCGACCTCAAAAAGAAAGTAGTGGCTGCTGACAATCGCGCCCGCCAAGTCGTCCGGCACCATTCCGACGCCGCCCATCTTCGCGTCGATCTCGGCCACCAACAAATCACCGGCGAGACAGACCTGCTGTTCCTTGGTCTTGACGTCCACCCCTTGGACGCGATCGCGGAGCACAACGCCGCGCCCGCTCAACTGAACGCGACAGCGCAAGTAGGTCTCGCGGTCATCAAGTCGAGTAAACTCGCTGCGGTGCCGAATGCACTCGCCCAGCGGTGTTTGGGGCCATGCGACACTCATGAGTCGACCCCGCTCATCGCATCCCGGTTCGCCAGCACCGTTTGGGCCGTTCGCGGCGAGCCAAGAATACCCTTCACCTCGTCCATGATCACCGAGATCCGCATCGACTTCTGCGCGATGCTGTCCGCCAGCGTCTCGGGCGCCAGGTGCTCCAACGCCTCCGCGCTGAACGGGTTCTTGATGTCCAGGTTGAAGACCGGCCAATAGATCGCGTCGCCCGCCTCCTGCTCGGCCTTCGCCGTCGCCAGTTCGGCCTTGGCCTTGGCTTTGAGAGACTTCTCCCGATCCCACACCGCATCGATCGCGGATGCTGCCCCGCCGTTCTTTCGCAGACCCACCGCATCCGAAGCCGCCTCGCGGGCCTGCTTCTCACAGAGACTGGCCCGTTCGCGTGCGGCCTCGGCATCCTTCCATCGCGGCGCGGCCTTCTTCTTGGCCTCGGCCACCTTCGCGGCCATGTCCACCTTCCACGCCCAGCCCTTGCCGTTTTCTGCCGTGGTGAACTCCGTCCGTCTTGCCTGCCTGAACCACTTCAGGCACGCCGCGAACTCCTCGAACTGCATGGGCTGCGTCTTGGTGTATTTCTTGCGGCCTTCAGGCAGCGCGAGCTCGTAGTACCAGATCGTCCGCGTCGGCTCGCCCGCCTCGAAGAAGAGCACGTTGGTGGGGATCGGTGTGTACGGCTCGAAGACACCCTGCGGCAGGCGGACCACCGTGTGCAGGTTGTAGTTGAGGATCAGGTCTTCCTTGATCTTGGCACAGACACCATCGCCGAAGAGCGTGCCGTTGGGCACGATGACCGCCGCACGGCCCGGTTTGGGTGCTCGACGGAGTTTCCGCATGATGAGCTGCAGGAACAGCATCGCGGTTTCGGTCGTCTGCATGTCCGCCGGGAAGTTCGAGAGGATGCCGCGCTCCTCCTCGCCGCCGAACGGCGGGTTGGTGAGGATCACGTCGACGCGATCTCTGTCGCCCAGCTCCGTGACCTTCACATCAAGCGAGTTTGCAGGGTCGATTTGCGGACGCTCGACGCCGTGCAGCAGGAGGTTCATCTGGCACAGCAGATAGGGCAGGGATTTCGGTTCGCCGCCGCGGATGGACGTGGCCTGGAGGGTTTCGCGCTGATTGACATTCTTGGCCTGCTTCTGGAGGTGACTGAACGCCTCGACGAGAAAGCCGCCCGTGCCGCAGGCTGGATCGAGCACCACCTCGCCGAGCTTGGGATCGCTCGCCTCAACCATGAAGCGAACGACCGGCCGCGGTGTGTAGAACTCGCCGGAATCACCGGCCGCGTCCCGCATCTCGCGCAGCATGGACTCGTATAGGAAGCCAAGCGTGAACAGTTCATCCTGCTGGAGGAAGTTGATCGAATTTACGGCGTTGATCACGTCACGAAGCAGATAGCCCGACTGCATCCGGCTGGTGATGCCGCCGCTTGTGCCGTCCGCGCCGCCGAACACCGTGCCGATGACCTGCCGACGACTCCCCTTGCCGTTCTGGAGTGTGCCCAGGTACTTGAGAAGCCCGGGGCCTTCTGTGCCGTCCGGCCGCCTGGTCTTCTCCTGCGTGATGAACGACAGCAACTCGGGGCCGGTGATCCCGTTTTCCTTCGCCGCCCAATCCCGCCAGCGGTACGGCGACTCAATCGCCGAGTGGTACCTGGCCTTCTTCATCTTGGCGTCGGACTCCTCGATTTGCTCCATGTCGTCGAGGAACTTCAGGAACATGATCCAGGTGAGCATCGGCAAGCGATCGAGGTCGCCGTTGAGGCCCTTGTCTTTCCGCATGATCTTGCGGCAGGACTTCACAACACTGCCCAATCGCTCGGCTGTCGTCGTCGGCGTCTTCGCGGTCTTCGGCTTGCGGCCGCGGTTCGTTGCGGACGCATGGTTCGCGCTGGCGTCGGGTGCTGATTCGGGCTTTCGAGTCTTCTTTGTCATCGCGGTGTTCAGTTCATCTGTGAGGTCGGGGGAGCGGAGGACGAGACGAGAGACAGGGGCGGGTTGTAGGGCAGCTACGCGGCATAGAGAAGGGTCTGCAACTCACGGACGGCGTCCATGAGCCGATCTTCGCCCCCGAACAAGCGGGCGATCTGAAGAGTGTTTCCGTGCGCGTTGATAGGCGGGAGCTTGAGCACCTCGGGCAGCGAGAACTCCGCGAGACCATGATCGGTGTACTTGTCGAGCAGTTCGTCGAGGATCGCCCTTGCCTCCGGGACGTACTGCTCGAAGAAATCCTTCTTCTCCGACCGCAGACGTCGTGCTCGCTCGCGGCGTGTGCGCAGGGGAGCGTTGAATGCGAGATAGCAGAGGAGGTCCAGCGGGTCCGCCTCGGGCTGGTTGGCGAACTCAGCCAAGTCCTCGAAGCGGATGCCGCGGTCTTCGAGCTTGTCGATCACCTCGCGGCGCTTGTCGGGGTCGGCCCACTCGGCCCGCAGTTCACCAGCGGACCGGAAGAGGGTCCGAACCTTTTCGGCGGTGTAGTCCGTGAACTGCACCACTCGCAGCTGATTGCCGTCGGGATCGAGTTCGTAGACGAGGTGGGCAGCAATCTCGACATGCCCGCCGTCGACAAAGTATCGCTCACGCTTCGGGCCGTCACCATCATCGTCGTCGTCGATAGCGACGTCGGGTGGGAACACATCAACGATTGTGTCGTCCGGCGGCGGCTCCTCGGGGGTAACGACCACCTCGTCCTCGGTAGGCTCGCCCTCTTGGTTGATGGATTGCTCGGTCTCGACCACGGGGTCGCCGTCGAAGTCCGGGTCCGCAAACAGTCGCGTCGCCGAGCCCGTGTAGTCCATGATGCTGAAGAAGAGCTTGTCATGGTCATCGCGGACGCGTGTCCCGCGACCGATGATCTGCTTGAACTCTGTCATCGAGTTGATCACACGCATGAGCACGACGTTCTGCACCGTTGGCGCATCAACCCCGGTAGTGAGCATCTGGGAGGTCGTCAGAATTACCGGCGTTGGTCGCTCGACATCCTGGAACTTGCTCAGGTGCGTGCGCCCGGTGTCTCCCTCATCTGAGGTGACGCGGCACACATAGTCTGGGTGTTGCTGGACCATGTCCGCGTTGGCGTTGTTGAGCGCTCGCCGCATCTCGTCGGCGTGGTTTTGATCCACGCAGAAGACAATCGTCTTCGCGTAGCGATTTGTCTTTTTCAGGTACTCGGTCAGGTGCTTGGCGACAGCTTCCGTGCGGGCGCGGAGTGCGACGCGGCGCTCGAAGTCGTTCGTGTGGTACTCCTCGTCAGGAATTTCACGCCCAAATCGATCGAGCTCTCCCTGTGTCGGCCGCCAACCCGCCGCATCCCATGTCGTCACCACGCGGTGGACGCGGTATGGGGCAAGGAAGCCATCTTCGATTCCTTGGCGAAGGCTGTATGTATAGATAGCATCACCGAAGTAGTCGTAAGTGTCCGCGTTGTCGTCCCGTCGCGGCGTCGCAGTCATCCCGATCTGACACGCACCGTTGAAGTGTTCGAGGATCTCTCGCCAACTGCCGTTGGGGTCGGCGCTGCCACGATGGCACTCGTCGACGACGATGAGGTCGAAGAAGTCACGCGGGTACGATCGATAAAGGCCGATCCGTCGTTCATCTTCAGCGATGGCCTGGTACAGCGCGAAGTACATCTCGCGTCCTTGACTTGCCTCACCGTTTTCGATCTTCCAGCGTGCGTCGCCAAACGGTGCAAAGTCCTTGCCCATCGGGTCGTCGACAAGCACGCTGCGATCAGCCAAGAACAGCATTCTGGGTCGGCGGTAGTCGCCGGATCGATTCCACCGGGACGACCAGAGCTTCCAGCAAATCTGGAAGGCGACGACCGTTTTGCCCGTGCCAGTCGCCATCGTTAGCAGCATTCGCTCGCGGCCTTGGACGGCTCCCTGCACCGCGCGATTGATGGCGATTTCTTGGTAGTACCTCGGCACACGTCCGCTGACGCGATTGGCCGGGGCAAGGATGTGCTCGGCCGCATCGGCAGTGAGATGCTCCCCAGCTGAAAGTCGCGCCCACAGTTCATCCGGCGTGGGGAACGTCTCAACTTCCCGCTCGAGACCGGTGATGAAATCAAATTCCATGATCCCATGACCGTTGGTTGCGTATGCGAACTTGAGGCCGAGGATCTCGGCGTATTCTCTGGCTTGCTGCAGCCCCTGCCCTGGAGTTGCGTAGCTCGCCTTCGCTTCCACGACAGCAATCGAAACGTCGGTGCGATACCGAAGCAGGTAATCGGCGCGCTTTCCGGGTCGGCGACAACCGCGCCGCCCTGCGACGACGATCCGCCCATCAGTGAACGTGACCTGCTCGTTCAGCCTGTGCGGCTCCGAGTCCCATCCAGCGGCTTGGAGCTTGGGGACGACGTACTTCCGGCATGTGTCGGCTTCGTTCGGCAAGGGCGGATTGTATCGGATTGACGCACAGGAGCCTGCCAAGATCGGCTGTTCGGCAAACACTAGCCACGGCAGAAAAGGACCGGTGGCGGTCCAATTTCTTTGGGAGGATTACGTCATCATCGCGAGCAGGGGTCCAGCGCTGGCATCGATCTCGATCCGATCGCCGGCGTTCGAGCACTTGCCGCCGATGCGGGTGATGGCGTCCACCAACGCGAAGATGGTGAACCGACCCTGACGCCGGGCGACTTCGAGTGCTTCCTTGGCGATTGCCTTGCCGACGCCGTGCTTGGCGAGTGACTTGAGCACTTCTTCCTCGTCGTGGCCGAGCGATGTGTTCATCGCTTTCTTGATCACCTCGACGAAGCGATCGCGGCGTTCGTCGCGGCGCTCCACGAGCCGGTTGATGAGTACCCGGATCTCGC
>Ga0163154_10007098_pt1 | contig 13483 bp, 14 predicted proteins | sample OliLakLV19MP9P1_FD_148649 | JGI IMG/M metagenome (GOLD analysis project Ga0163154, IMG submission 148649) | Freshwater microbial mat bacterial communities from Lake Vanda, McMurdo Dry Valleys, Antarctica - Oligotrophic Lake LV.19.MP9.P1 | ecosystem: Environmental > Aquatic > Freshwater > Lake >... | reverse complement strand
GCCGCCTATTGAGTGGCAGATTCAGAACAAGTTAGCTTGGCTTCTCGGATGAACATGATATTATCCTAGCATATCAGGGGATAAAGCCGTCCTGAAGGACGGGGCTTGCATCCCATATTTCCGGTCAAAAAACCATCCCACAAGCTCCTCTGGAATGACCCCTTGTATACGTAAATAGAAAGGTCGTCGCTTGTGAGGACGGATCAAGACTAAGATGCGCTGCTTTTCACTATTAAATTTTGTAATCTGACCCCTAATTGAGAATTGATCCACGGGTAGATCGGATTGCTTACGAACACTATAGAGTTGGAAATCCAACCATCGGTTGGAGTTTGGATCTCGGCTCCAAGTCCTCGGATACGCCGAAAAAATATATTCCCGACTCAAATCTAATGTTCTCAAGAGGCCGTTATCCCGCATCCTGGGCGCAAGCCGTGCCATATAGATTCCGTCTCTGGTCAGCAAGCAACCGCGCTCAAATTTGTCTTTCGAGGAGAGGTAGCGACCCTGCACCAAACCGATGGCCTGATAACCCAGTGGTTTGGGTGGCCTAGAAAAAATTTGAGGTTGGGGGTTGGGTTGAGACATTTTTTACCCCTCAATCACGACTTACGCTAAGATTACCACAAACAGAAATGCCCAGGCAGTCATAGCCTGAGCATTTCGACTCCACAAATCAAAATCCAATGTATTTATCGTACCCTAGCTGCACGATTCTCTACTTTCACCCTACTAGGGCGATAAAGTATAATTTTTTATCTGGCAACGCTCTTAACCATTAGATCTCAACGGTAGCAAAAGCTAGTCCCCGTCAGACTCACCGTAATATTGCCCGCGTTCACCAATATGAGTCCCGAAGCCGAGTCCTGATGGGACTCGGCTTTGTTGTTCTGCATAGGCATAAAAAATTGGAATTGTTGGAACCCTTACTATCAGAGGGTTTTCCATCTTTTCTTACCTCCTTATTTACAGCTAGAGCTTGGACGCGGTTGTTCACCCGTGGCCCACCTCTGCGGCAGAGCGACTGACCGTTGTGCTGGCTGGCCCAGATTGACCCGCATGCCCCTATTGGGCGGGAGATTTTTTACTGTCTATTTTTTGGAGACTTCATGCGTACTTCTTCACCACCCATCCCGACCGCTAGTGGTCCATCACCGGACCACTCTTGCCCCGTGGCCCGTCGGCGCACGACCCGTCCCTATTGCTTCACCCACGAGTGTGCCCACTGCGGTATTTTGTACAGCACCCAGGCCGCTCAAGCGACCCAAGGCTCCTACCTGCGCTGCAACTTCCAATCTCTGAGACTAATTCGTCCGACACGGCAATGATGGGCGGCTTACTCATCGGCGGCTGGACCCTGCACCTGGACAGTCCGGCGGGGTCAACTAGTGCGCCAAAACCACTGGCGGGGACCTCCTATGTCATGGTGCCTTGGACGCATGGGACAACTCAGACCCTCACGGTTAGCGGTGGGTCCAGCGGACAAAGCATAGGTGTGAGCTGGATCTTGCAGTGTCTTGGTACCGAGTGGCTACCTCCGGGGGTAGCCCCCCAGTGTTGGCGAGCTGTCCTACCCGCCCTAGTTGCCCAAGGACTAATTCAGCCGGATCTTCTCGGGGTTAACTGTAAATTCAATTTTGGTAGAGTATCGTTTCCCTGGCAACTCCGTAGCTTTCAAGATGTAGCCCTGGGTTTGCAACAGTTCAATAGTCCGCCACAGCAAGCGGGTATTGCGTCCACCGTTACTACCCAACAGGTCCAGTTTTTTGTAGAGTGCCCGCTTACTGGCTACTACCACCTGGGTATCCTCCTTCAAGCAACTAGCCAAGTAGACCATCAGACGGGTTTCATAATCATCACCCGTCCGGGCAAAGCGACGCTGGTTAAAGTCCAGGTCAGTTGCAAACAAAACCGTACCACCGGGGTCTGTGTCAAAAAATTCCAAGTCCACGGTATAGGCATCCGCCGACCCATAGCCGTCCTCGGCGGCCCGCACGATATCAAAGTCACGCGGCAGATTGTCCAAGTCCACATCTTTAATCCGCAAAATAGACTTAAAGACCAGTTTTGTACGACTGGTGCGGCGACTGACCTGCCGGCGGGCAATCAGAATTTCCGTGCGATGGAGAGCCACCAAGTCCCGGTGCAGTTGGGAGCGATACTTTGCAGGGTAGCCCCCGTCTCCCGCTTTGGTATACCCGAGTACACCCAGCATTTCGTTGACCTTGATGTAAACCCGTGGTCCACTCTTTTGCCGGTAAGCCTCCCGGTAAAGGTACAGCATCAAGGCAACTTGACGCGGATTCAAAAAGGTCAACAAGGTATAAATAATCCGGCGGACCCGCTCATCTCCAATTTTCTCCAGTTCTTTGGAGAGCCCGTTGTCTATGCAGGCCCGAAGTTGCAGACTGGCACACTGCTCATTGAGGCGCTTCCACTCCTCCACCGACAGGTCATCCAGACTAATGCGTCGGATACAGGCCACTTGCTCCGTCAGCTCCTCGCTGTCGGGGCTAATCAGCATCTCGATATACCGGCCTGTCTTATCGCTGCGGACCACGGGGGGTTGGACATCCGGGTTACGAATCGTTGCACCAGCATGGATGACCACATCCAACACTTGAGAACTAACGGGGAAAAAGGCGGTTTCGTTACTCATCATCCGGGGTCTCAGCGACGTTCGTATCCTACCACTTCGACAGCCTTAACCCCACGGACAGTAGGGTTAAGGCCGAATAGGGCGCAAAATAACCCCAAATATAGAATCTTACCTGTACCTCTCGCGGCTATCTGCCTGTACCTCTCGCGTCCATCTGCCTGTACCTCTCGCGTCCATCTTTTGAGGGTTTACCTATACCTCTCGCGGCTATCTGCCTGTACCTCTCGCGGCTACATGAAAAGCATCTACCTGTACCTCTCGCGGCTATCGGTCTAAGGCAGTGTAAGGGTTGGCTGGGTACTGTACCTGTACCTCTCGCGGCTAGGTACCAGCGCATCAATCTCTTTACACCTGAGCATTACCCCTGCACCCTGAGTCAGAATGCTGAGTTGTCCGGTAAGGAATCCCGGTTATCACCAACTACCTTCAAGTGCAGATCAGGCAAGAATATTGAGCCAAGCTTGGCTATTGAGCTTTGCCAGCTACCTGTACCTCTCGCGTCTAAGTACAGGCGTTTACCTGTACCTCTCGCGGCTATCGACCTATACCTCTCGCGTCTATATAAAAAGCATTCACCTGTACCTCTCACGGCTATCGGCCTAGACCTCTTGCGTCTATATAAAAAGTGTCTACCTATACCTCTCGCGGCTATAGGTAGGGTAACTATCATGTACCAATTTAATACTTATAGGCCAATTAAATCTTTGCTGGGAGCGTGTTTGGGGTTATCAAGCTTAACTGTACCAGTGTTATGGTCAACCACAAGGAACAGTAATTCTTTTAGAGGTTCTCGATTCGGTGAAGTCATCTTGGGTCAGCAAGACACAGCTATAGGTTCGCTACAAGCACGGGCACCCCCCTACCCATAAGCGACTAACTCTTGTGCTGGTTGGCCCAGACTATCCCGCTATGCCCTTTTAGCGCGGGTGGTTTTTCGCTGTTCATTTTTAGGAGCTTGTCCTATGCCTACTACTGCTACCCGACGACGCACAGCCAATCGCTACCGCCTCACCCACGAGTGTGCCCACTGTGGGGTGCTCTACACACTATCAGCAGCCCAGGCTACTTGGCTGCGCTGTAATTTCCCATCCCTGAGACTCATAGGACACACACGCCGATGATGGGCGGCTTGCCCATGGGCGGCTGGGACCTGCACCCGGATAATCCGGCTGGGGTAGCCTACGACACTGTGGGACGGCGCAGGCACGCAGCTTCCAAGCGTGACCCCTGCCCAGTCTGTGCTGGGGTCAAACGCTGCGCCACCACCGATAGCGGGGCTGTCCTCTGTCACAACTGCCCGGACGCACGGCATAACCCCGACCCGCACCGCTGGCGATGGGTCAAAACGCTAGCCAAAGATATGGGCGGGCTGTGGGTCCCCCTCACCCTGAGTATTGCTGCGACCTATCCACCCCGCCGCATCGTCACACGCACAGCACCTATTCTCAAAACCAGCACTGGCACAACTACAGCCCATGACCTCACCGCCTTATTTGACGCTCCACCCAACCTGACGCAGCCGACCCTCCAGGAGTGGCAAGCCAGTCTGGTCAGACCCGACATTATCCTCAGCAACGTCCGCGAACACCCTCAGGACGGCTGGCTGGTCTGTGGCATAGACCTCGATACCGCCACTCGCCGCCGCTGGTATCAGTGGAAGCCCAGATATAAAGGCTTTGACCCCGCCCGTCCTAAATACCTATCCCTCAAAGGCCAGCCGCTAGAACCCCTCCTCTTAGACATCCCCAGCTCCCTCTGGCGTGAGATGGCCCACCTCCACGCGTGTCCCATTACCCCGCAGGATGAACAATTAGGCTTTTGGCATTGGGTCGCCCGTAATCCCCAACTCCCCGTCATCATCACCGAGGGGGCTAAAAAGGCCGGGGCCTTACTCACCGCCTGCCACATCGCGGTATCCATCCCCGGCGTGAGTACCTGTCGCAATGGCGGCATCCTCCACCCCTGGCTGGCAACCCTGGCCCAGGACCGGGTGGTTCATCTGCTGTTTGATAACGACATCCTGACTAAAGATGAGGTCAGGGCCGCTTTATGTCGCTTGTCGGGGCTCATGAGTCGCGCTGGGGCACTCGTCCAGATTATCGAGCTACCGCCCGGACCTGCAAAAGGAGCCGACGATTTCTTGGTCGTCCACGGCACTGAGGCCCTCACCCAATGCATCGCCCAGGCGCGTCCCTATCTGGACTGGATGTTTGGCACTGAGCGCACCCCAGCGGGCGTGGCGGTGGTCGAGGTCCACCAGCAATGGATTGGGTCCGCCTTCCCCAGCCTGGAACAATTACCCGAGGTCTTGCTGGTCCGCTCCTACGTCGGCAGTGGCAAGACCCAAGGCTTAGTCGAGTTGGTGAACCGTGCCCAGCGCGTCCTCGTCATCACCCACCGCCAAAGTTTGGCCCGTCAACATGCCGCCCGGTTATCCCTTGCTTGCTACCTCGCCGGGGGCTACAGTGCCGACAAGCTGGTGGTCTGTGCTGACAGTCTATGTAATCTCAATATTGCCGACTTTGACCTGGTGCTGATTGATGAAAGTGAACAGGTTCTACGCCACCTCACCGGCGATACGATTAAGTCCCGTCTTGACGAATCCCTACAGGTATTCCTGGGTGTGCTCGCCCGCGCCCGTCACATCATCGCCCTGGATGCCGACCTGGGCTTGCTCACCTTCTCTAAATTGGCCCGACCGGGGAAGACGACCCTTCTCCACAACACCTACCAACCGGGCGGACGCGCCTTCCTGCGCCACCCCACCCGCAAGCACCTCCAAGCCCGTCTTTTTGAGTGCCTGACCCAGGGTGAAAATATCGCCTATGCCAGCAATAGCCGTAAGGAAATCGAGCGCATGGAAGCTGTCCTCCAGGACCACTTCCCCGATAAAACCATCCTGGCTATCCACTCCGGGAACAGTGCTGCACCCGAAATTCAGGAGTTCCTGGACCAAGTGAACCAGCGGGTGCCCAGCGTTGACGTGTTGCTGTACTCCCCGACGGTGGGTACCGGCGTCAGCATTGATGTCCGTCACTTTGACCGAGTCCTGCTGTGTGCAGCCGCTGGGACCACCCTACCCACCGACCTTTACCAACAACAGGGCCGGGTCCGTCAGCCTAAAACCACCGAAGTCGAGTTCTGGGTGGATGGCCGATACTACCGACGCGCCGCCAGTCGTAAGTTCATCCAGGGGGCCTTTGACCTAGCGGAGCAGTTCACCACCGGGGAGCTACCGAGTCCCCCCTCCGACCGTCGCGCTTGGTTCTCTGACCTCTACACCGCCGTCAAACTCCAGGAGGCCCGTGGGCTGATTGCCCTGCCGGAAGCCTTTGAGCACGTTGTCCGCAGCAACGGGCACACCATAACCGATGCTGCCGCCATGAGTGCCGATGGTTTGAGTTGCTGGGGGGAGCGCACCCGTCTGAGTGCCGCCCAGCAACGCCAGCGTCGCATCGCGGGGATCTGTGCGGCGGTGGACCTATCCCCTGGACAATTTAAACATCTGGAGAACCAACTGGAGGCCACGGGCTACCTGCCCCCCCAACGCCACCATGAACTCCACCGCTATCGCCTCAGGACCTTTTATGGACAGGAGGTAACGCTAGCCTTGGTCCTTGCCGACCGGGAGGGGAAACTGCGGCGTGAACTGCTGGCCTTTGAAAATCTGCTCACCCCGGACCCGGACTTGCGCGATAAAGATAAGGCCGAGTTTATCCAGTACCGTGAACACCGCAACTATCATCTGCTGAAAAAAACTATCCTGTCTAAGCTACTCACGGCGGCGGAGTTGGGTTGGCTCATGGACCCCAGTGGTCGGGTCCCGCAGCCCTTAGCACAGGAGTTTACCGCTCAGTCTCCAGGCATCCAATCCTTCCTGCGCCTGTGCCAAACTCCACGGTATCGCTCTGGCCTCTATGCGGCTTTTAAGCTGACGGTCCCCGGCAATGTGGCCCAGAACCCCATCCAATTTCTGGGGATTTTACTAAAACGGCTTGGGCTACGCCTGGGCTCGCAACAGCGTCGGGAGTCTGCCGGTGACGGAGAGCTGCTGCCCTCCAGTGACGGAGAGCTGCCCGCTGGGACCAGCGGGCTGTCACAGCTAAAGCTAGGAGCCAGTTCTAAGGTTTATAGCGGCGGCGGTGACAGCGTTGGGCCGGTGGACGACAAGCCTAAGTCCAAACCCGATAACCGACGGCGGTTTTACTGGGTGGTACCGGAGTCGGTGAGCACTATGCGGGGCTGGCTGGAGCATCGCCATGAGATTGCGGTTGCCACCGCCTACACGACGCAGCTGGTCCAGGCGATAGCCCAAGAATTAGCTTGCCGGTACGGGCAAGCTGTGGTGGACGAAGCACTGCTGTACCGATATTTGGGGGAGTTATGTGGCCCGATGCGCGTCTGCCACGCCGGGTGGATAGAACAACTGTCGGAGGATGCGCTGGTGTTTAAAGTCCACGATTGGGCCAGGACCGGCAGTAAGCATTAACAGCAGTAACCATCAGTCGGGGTCTGGTACCAGACCCCAGTGGTCTCGTAGCCCTCCGGCTGCCCAAGCAAAGTTCTCCGCTTTACCCGCTTAGCCTGAGCGTGTAGCGGTCGGGTACCCGACCGCTTTTTTAGCTCTCCGGGACCGGAGAGCTATGGCCTGCCAGTGATGCTGGGTACCCATGGACTCGGCTGGGCCATCGAGGGGGACTACTCGCCGATAGAGGGCTAGCGCGGGGTCACATCACTTTTTAAAATTAGCTGTGACCCCGCGCTAGCCCTTGTTTGGGCGAGGACGGTCTCGGGATGCGGACCCCTAGACCACGGGTGAGAAAGCTTGGCTACACTGGAGTGAGCAAAACCCTGAGGGGGTCCGCGAGCCGAGGCACACAGGAGGTTGGCATGAGTGATAGCGGCGATTTTGTAGTCAAGGCAAAAAGTGAAGCCCAGGCCATCAAAATCTTGGAGGCAGCCTACCCTGGTTACTCGGTGGGGTGCGAGGGCAAACTCGACGGGATGTATTACTGCTATGTAGATTTTCCCGAGGATGGTCCCATCCCCGAGGCGGTAGTCCCGCCCAAACGCAAAGGGGCCACGAAAAAGCGGTCGGGTACCCGACCGCTACGTTCTCAGACCACAAAAGAAGTGCCCACTACCACGAGCAAGGGCCAGGGGTTTACCGAGGCCGAAGAGCGGCGGATGAACATCTACTTTGGGCTTTATTGAGCTGGTGCAGCCGCAGCCCCTAGGATAAAAGGGTGGGTTTGCGCCCAGAGGACCCCTGGAGTTCCACCATGCAACGACAGACCACGATTTACCCAACTTCTGATGGTGAGCCGGTGGCTGAGAGCTACGTCCACTTGCGCGTCATCCTAGTGACTTTATTGGTGTTGGAGGACTACCTTAAAGCTTTAGCCCAACAGCAGGACCTGCCGCCAGAACGTGAGGGTACGGTTTTAGCCAATCAGTTTCTTTTCTACGAGGAAGGTAAGTCGGCGCGGGTGGCCCCGGATGTAATGGTGATACTTAATGTTGCCGGGGGTGGACGCGATAGCTACAAAATCTGGGAGGAAGGTCAAGTCCCGAGTGTGGTGTTTGAGATGACCTCCGAAAGTACGCGCAAAGAAGACCAGGGCAAGAAAAGAGAGCTGTATGCGCGTCTGGGGGTACAAGAGTATTGGTTGTTTGACCCGAAGGGAGAGTGGATAAAGGAGCAATTGGTGGGGTATCGCTTGCCCGCCGGTGGTGGCGGGCAGCCCGCCGATACCGGCGGGCAGTCGCAAGGGGCGTATGTGCCCATTACGGATAGCTGCTCCAGGGTGCTGGGCTTACGTTTAGAGATTGAAGGTGCGCTGATTGGCTTTTACCGCTTGGACACTGGGGAGAAATTGCTGAACCCAGAGGAGCAGAAGCAGGCGCGTCAAGCAGCCGAGCAACGCGCCCTCCAGCAGGAGCAGGGGCGGATGGAAGCAGAGCGGGTGATTGCAGGTCTACGCGCCCGGATGCGGGAGATGGGCCTTAATCCTGACTGAGTTTGCAGTCTGGGACCAGACCGCGTGCTTAGCCCTCCGGGAGTGGCGGGCTGTCGTGGGTCACGGCTTGAGTAGAGAGGGTTATCGCGGCCCCCCGGCCTAAATGCTCGATATGTCCGGCGATTAACTCTTCGCGTAGGTAGCTATCCAATGCTCTTAGGGTCCGTTGGGTGTGATTCATCTTTAAGTCCACTTGGTTGATGGCCTGCTGGTAATCCTGGACTTGGTGATGATAGCGGGCTGACGAGACCATGAGCCGGATGGCCTGCTGAAGTTTTTTGCGCTCCAAGGCTAACGCCTTAAGCTCAAGGTCTAGGCGTTGTCGTTGCTGAATTCGCGGGGTGGCAGCGCGTAGCCGTCTCAGGAGGGGGTCCTGCTGCTGTTGCTTACTAGTAGGGGTCTTGACTGACGATAGATCTATCAGGCTTTCTGCATACTGAATCGTAAAATCACCTGGACTCAAGCGCAGTTCCCAGAGCACGACGGTATCCGCCGCCCCACCTGTGGCGAAGGCCCAGCGGGGGGGCTCGGGGTCAGCATTAAGGTAAAGCAGTTGTACCCAGGTCTGTTTGAGTCGGTATAGTTGCACCGCCCAGACCGCTCTTTGTAGCCGCCGCTTGAGTTTAGGCAATACGTCCTGGGCTGCTTGGGTTAGGTTTTTGTAGACGAAGGAGCCGACAAAACCCAGGAGCTGGAAGGGGAGTAGCACTAAGCGAAAGAAGCACGCGACGGTCCCTTCCAATAACTCACCATTGGTCATACTATTGACCAAGATTAAGGCCAGGAATGATAAGCCAAGACCCAAAAATATTTCACTACTCATCACACCCTCCACCCTCGTTCTTTTATACCCCAAGCCAGCAACGTCATAAAAATTAACAACCAGCGCGGCCCCCGGTTGGCGGTGGGGCTAGTGGCTGGCGTTTACCTTGGTGGGTAGCCCTCTGGTAGCGGAGGGCTGCACTCCAGCTACCCTTCTTTCTCGTCCTGGTGGTGGGCCGATGGCAAAACTGCAACCCGGTCAAGCCCCGCTAAGTTTGGCTCCGGTCGTTATCGCCGGGAGCGTCCTGGCCCTTATCGTGAGCCCGCTGTACTTTTGGGTCCAGAGTCAATGGCTGTTGCCCCAAGGCGTGTGGCAGGCTCTCTGGGAATTGTTGGTGCCGTCAGGGGGTGCGGGGATTTGCTTCGGGAGCCTCACCTGTCAGACCCCGGCGGACCCCCAAACCACGGCGCATTTATTGCTGTGGGTGTTCGGGAGTACCCTCGGGGTGGCGGTGGGGGTGGGGATTACCGGAGGTAGTGTTTTGTATGGCTACTTGAAGGGGCAGAGGATGCGGCCCCCGGCGACGGTGGCTATCCGGGGCGCAACCCTAGCGACGGCAGCCAGCATCAATGCCTTGACGCTGGCACGGCGGACTCAGGAGGATGGCCCCCATCTAAAAATTGGGGAGGTCATTTACCCGCGCTACCTGGAGGTGTTATCCATGCTCACCTGTGGTAGCCCAGGGGCGGGCAAGACGACGGTGATTCAGTCGATGTTGATGACGATTAACCAAAGGCCCGACAAGGTATGCATTTATGACTGCAACGGCGACTACCTGAAGAAGTTTTATAACCCGGCGCGGGGCGATGTGGTGCTGGGGTTATCCCCCCTCGCCACCCATAGTTGGAATATCTGGGATGAGTTCCCGGACGGACGCGGGTTTCAAAAGTTCTGCGAACTGGCAGTACCGAAGGACCCGGCCTCCACCTATTACGTGGATAACGCCCGGATTATTTTGTATGAGTTGGTCAAGGTGCTCGCCCCCAGTAAGAGTTGGAAAAAGCTCAGAGAAATCATTGCCTGTTTGTCGCCCCAGGAGATAGCGGCGATGGTCCCCAACACTCCGGCGATGCGGCCCTTGTTGGGACAGTACGGGGACAATATCCTGAGTGGGGTGAATAGCCGGACGGCGTGGTTGGACCACCTGAGCGATCCCCAGCCCCGCGCCGATGGCACCAGTGATGCTTTTAGCTTCCATGCCTGGGCGACCAGTCCCGAACCGGCTTGGGTATTTCTGTTGGTGCCGGAGGAATATAGTGCAGAGAGTGCCCCAATCCTGGCGATGTGGTTTGACCTAGTGGCCCAAGCCACGATGCAGCGGCAGGTAGACCACACGGGGTTTTCAAGATTGTGGTTAATCCTCGATGAGCTGGCCTCAGCGAGTTACCAACCCCGGTTAAAGAACTTCCTTGCGGTCGGACGTAAATACGGGGGTTGTGCAATTCTGGGTTTCCAGTTGGTCAGTCAGGTCAGAGATATTTATGGGCCTAACGAGACAGATACGTTGTTTGGATTGTGTCAGACCAAACTGATACTGCGGACAGCAGATGGCAATACCTGTGAGGCATTGGCGAAGACGATAGGGACTCAGGATTATTACGAGGCGACGACCTCCACTAGTGAGAGTGAGCAGGCGATGAGTGTGAGTGCGGGGTACCAGAGAAGGACGGACTTTCTGTTTCTGCCCTCACAGTTGATGGCCCTACCACAGTTTCATGGGGTGCTGGTGCTGCCGACATTGCCCACCAGCCAAGTGGTGCTGACTCGTGAGGCCCAGCAGTTGCCGAGTGTGCCCCTACCGCCAGCCCGAGTGAAAGTAACAGACCCGGTAGTACAGACCCCGGTGTTGACGTTAGTGAAAGGGTCGAGTGCTCTTTCACCTGGCAATATCGAGGATGAAAACGAGGAGGATTCCTATGAGTTGGGTTAGTCAAAGTCTCAAGCCTGATGAGCAGTGGATAAGGTTGAGCAGGAATTAGAGGGGCCTCGCTTCACAGCAAGATGTGAGAAGAGGGGCCTGTGGGGGGAGCAGGGTGAGATGAAACGGGTCAGTTAAAGATGCGGGGAAGGCAGCAGAACAAGTAAACGCTCTACAGGAAGGACCAACCGATGAAAGAGCAAAAGAACCAAAATGCAGGGATGGAAGAGCCGATAGAGCTAGATGGTTCACGGAGCAAAAATAAAGGTTCTCGCCATCGGGAACAAGAGGAGGAGGGCGGTTTACGGGTGCATGGGTTGCGGGTACGGTTCAATGATGAGGAATTAGCCGTGGTACAAAAAAAAGCAAAGCTAGCTAAAAAACCCCTGGCCCCGTATCTACGGGAAGTGGGGCTTGGGATAAAACAAATCTCGGTAGCGGATTCAGTGCAATGGCAGAAACTGGGTGGATTTGGCAGTGAGCTATTGGAGCAGAAACGCAAGCTGATGAAGTTACTGCAAGAGGTGAATGAAACCAAGAACATCGAGGCGGAATTCACGACGCTGTTGGCGAAAAACACAGAGATATTGGAGCAGACGGTGTTGGAACTCCAGTCGTTACGGGAGAAGTTGCTGTGATCCCCAAGTTGACAATGATGGCGGACTTCGGGCCGTTGTGCGGGTATGTGTTGAAGGCAGATGCGGAGATTATCGGGGGGAATGTGTTGGGTCAAGATGCCCTGACGCTAACCCGAGAGTTTAACCAGTTACGTAAGCTAAAGCCCGCCATTCGTAAACCCGTATGGCACGGAAGTCTGAGTGCCCAAGTAGGGGAGCGGTTGGGAGCGGAGCGGTGGGTGCAGGTAGGCCGATTGTTTCTGAAGCGGATGGGGGTCAAGACAATGGAGCATCAGTATTTACTGGTGCAGCACCATGACAAGCCCTATGAGCACATTCATATCGTGTTGAACCGGATAAGTAGTGACGGAACGGTGTGGCATAACCATTGGGATGGTTGGCGGTCCCAGGGGGTAAGTCAGGGCCTGGAAGAGCAGTTTGGATTGAGGCCAGTGAATCGGAAAACGGCGGGGTCTGGGGCGAAAAGTAGGGTTCAGGGTTCAGTGAACCTTGCTACTTTTATCAGTGGGTAAGTTCATCGGAACAGACTTGCGGAGTGCCGACCTCAGCACCAGTAATTTTATCCAGGTCGAGTAGGTCGCAAAGGCTATACTTGGTATACTTGTCCATTAGGTGCAGATGGCCCAGGTTTGTTTCTACCTGCCCGATGAAGAGCAACAGCGATTGCTGCAACGCGCCACCGCACAGGGTTTGAGCTTATCTAAATACATGGCCCAACTCGTGCGACGCGAAATGAAGACGGGCTGGCCCGAAGGTTATTTTCAGCACGTATTGGGAAGCTGGCAAGGCGACCTGGAACGTCCGCCCCAAGGGGACTATGAAGTACGCGAGGAACTTTAATGTTTCTGCTCGATACCGACACCTGTATTTTCTTGATTAAAAACTCACCGATTCCGGTTCAACACTTGGCTCGTCATGTTCCAGAAGAAATATTCTTGTGTGCGATTGTTAAAGCGGAACTGGCCTGGGGAGTACGAAAGAGTCAGCAGGTAGCCCACAATCTCAACGCGCTAGAACAATTTTGTTCTCCCTTCGTCAGCCGAGCTTTTGATGATGTCGCCGCCATGGAGTACGGCCTGATTCGGGCAGATCTGCAACGCCAGGGTACGCCCATCGGTCCCAATGACCTGTTCATCGCGGCGATTGCCCGTGCCCACGACTTGACGCTGATAACTCATAACACCCGTGAATTTTGTCGTGTCGTGGGGCTGAAGCTAGAGGATTGGCAGCTTCCCGTGAGATGAAGGAACGCCGTAGCAGGGCAAGGAAGTTGACCTAGTCGGGACCAGACAAGACGTTTTGACATACTCACCGTCCTGAAGGAGCGGTGATTCTTGACAGCTCAACGGGCTGTGCTGGCGAACCAGTCTTACCTGCCCTCCCTGTCCATTTAGAGTCGTGCCCATGCCCGGTGCCGACTTGTTC
>Ga0163154_10007097_pt1 | contig 13486 bp, 10 predicted proteins | sample OliLakLV19MP9P1_FD_148649 | JGI IMG/M metagenome (GOLD analysis project Ga0163154, IMG submission 148649) | Freshwater microbial mat bacterial communities from Lake Vanda, McMurdo Dry Valleys, Antarctica - Oligotrophic Lake LV.19.MP9.P1 | ecosystem: Environmental > Aquatic > Freshwater > Lake >... | reverse complement strand
CGCCCGTCTGTACCCACATGGGCTGCCTCGTAGGCTTCAACAACGCCGAGAAGACGTGGGATTGCCCCTGTCATGGCTCTAGGTTCGACAAGGACGGCAACGTGTTGAACGGTCCGGCCCTGAAACGTCTTGAGTCCCGAAGAGACGAGGCGGTGGCCCGGGATCAGACGCCCCAGATCCCGCACCCAGTTGTTACGAAAGGATAGCGGGCAACGAATTCACCCGCTTCCTGGTCGATAGCCTGCAACCCAACAAGATTTGCCACGGAGATCCAAATGAGTAACGAGAAAATGGCCGGCCGTTCCAAGAACCGTACGCAGGACAATCGCTCGGCGCGGAACGCAAAACCAGACCAGGCTGAAGGAGGCGAGTTACATCAAGTGAAGAGTGGACAGCACGCCGTCCTCACCACGAACCAGGGAGTCGCACTTTCCGATAATCAAAACTCGCTCAGGTCCAATCCGCGCGGTCCGACGCTTCTGGAGGATTTCATCCTCCGCGAGAAAATCACCCATTTCGATCACGAGCGTATTCCCGAGCGTATCGTGCACGCGCGGGCGACGGGGGCGCATGGGTTCTTCGAGCTTACGGCCTCGTTGAAGCCATACACCACCGCCAGGGTACTCACCGAGGTAGGTGAGAAAGTACCCGTGTTTACACGTATATCGACGGTCGCCGGCGGTGCGGGTTCAGTCGACACCCCGCGTGACGTGCGCGGGTTCGCCGTCAAGTTCTACACCAAGGAAGGCAACTGGGATCTTGTGGGCAACAACGTCCCGGTTTTCTTCATCCAGGACGCGATCAAATTTCCGGATCTCATCCATGCGGTGAAGATGGAACCGGACCGCGGCTTTCCGCAGTCGGCCACCGCGCACGACACGTTTTGGGATTTCATATCGCTCACCCCCGAATCCATGCACATGGTGATGTGGATCATGTCGGATCGCACCCTGCCGCGTTCGCTGCGGATGGTCGAAGGTTTTGGCGTACATAGTTTCCGCCTGATTAATGATGCCGGCGAATCAACCTTCGTCAAATTCCATTGGCGTCCCAAGCTCGGCTTGCAGTCGACCATTTGGGATGAGACCGTCAAGATCTCCGGGGCTGACCAGGACTTCCACCGCCGCGATATGTTCGAAGCCATCACGGCGGGTCATTTCCCAGAATGGGAATTCGCGGTGCAGCTTTTCACCCAGGAGGACGCGGACGGTTTTCCATTCGACCATCTGGACGCGACCAAGCTGATTCCCGAAGAACTGGTGCCCTTGCGCGTGATCGGACGCATGGTGCTGGATCGCTGGCCGGACAACTTCTTCGCTGAAACCGAACAGGTTGCTTTCTGTCCTTCTCATGTCGTGCCAGGCATCGATTTCTCGAATGATCCGCTGTTGCAGGGCCGTCTGTTTTCCTATCTCGACACCCAGCTTTCGCGCCTGGGTTCGCCCAATTTTCACCAGATCCCTGTCAACGCGCCCAAGTGCCCGTTTTCGAACCATCAGCGCGATGGGCACATGCAGATGGGGCAACCGGTGGGTCGGGTTGCGTACGAGCCCAACTCCTTATCCAAGGACTCGCCGCGCGAAACGCCGGCCCTGGGCTTTCACAGCGCTGCGGTGACGGAAACCGGCGAGAAGGGTCGCATCCGTGCCGAGAGCTTCGCCGACCACTACAGCCAGGCGCGGCAGTTCTATGTGAGCCAGACTGCGTATGAGCAGGCCCATATCGCCTCGGCGTTGGTGTTTGAGCTGTCCAAGCTCGAACATGGGCACGTGCGCGCGGCGGTGGTCGGTCACCTGCGACATATTGAAGAAGACCTGGCCAGCCGGGTTGCCGCGGGCCTTGGGTTCGACAAAATGCCCGATGCGCCAAAGGCCGCGGCGCCGGTGCAGAAAATGCCGCCTTCGCCCGCATTGCAGATCATCGGCAAGATGAAAGACACGCTCGTAGGGCGCGCGATTGCCATTCTGATCGCGGATGGTTCAGACGGCGCGGTCATTAGGACGATCAAGAAGGCCGCGAGCGCTGCGGGAGCCAGCGTGAAGATCGTCGCCCCCAAAGTGGGCGGCGCAAAGCTTGCCGATGGCTCGATGCTGGCGGCTGACGGGCAACTGGCGGGAACCCCTTCCGTGCTCTTCGACGCCGTCGCCGTAATCCTCTCCGATGAAGGCTCAAGGGCGCTGTCGATGGAAGGCGCTGCGATCGATTTCGTACGCGACGCTTTTGGTCATCTCAAGGCAATCGCCGTCGACAAAGGCGGCCGGGCGCTTCTGAAGATCGCGCATGTCGGACAGGACCGAGGCGTCGTGGATGCCCATGACAAGAACGCGTTTATTGCTGCGGCAAAGACTCGCCAATGGGACCGGGAAAAGTCCGTTCGAACACTGGCATAGCGCCATCCGCTTCCCCCCGCAGCGCCGGGGAGTCTCAAGATAGCGCCGGCTTTCCGAAAGTGCTTCGGCGGCGGGCAGAACCGTCGACCGCGAAACGCCGCGGGTCGCTCGCGGCGGCCTCGTCAACGATCGCGCTGTGTGGAAGCAGCCATCGAAGGCGCATCCTTCGCAGAAACGTACCTTCGTCGCCCCGGTCAGACCACCTTGCGGCCACTGATGACGCGGATCAGGATCACCACGACGGCAATTACCAGAAGGACATGAATGAGGCCGCCCATGCTGTTGGCGGTCATCATTCCGAGCAGCCAAAGGATAACAAGCACGATGACGATGGTTTCGAGCATTTCTTTTTCCTCACGATTGATGACAGTGGGTGAATCGGGTGCAGTACAACGTTCGTGAGGACCGTCCCCACGCCACAGTGTGAACGCGACCAGGGCCAGCGTCGGTGCGGTGCCACACGCACTGTGATGATTTTCGCGAGCCCGTGCGGCTTCGGCAATACGTTCGGCCTCGCACAGACCGAAAGGAAGGTCAGCGCCGATGATCGCTGACCCACGTTAGTACCTGCTTAAAAGACCCTGTCCCTGGCCCACACGACAACCGAATCAGGCTGAACCGTTCAGAACGTAACCCCCAAAACCGATCTTCGCACTGGCACGCCGGTGTGGCTCCCCAATGGCCCGCCTTGCCTCCCTTTTGAGCACCTCCGAGAAAGCTTCAAAGTCGACATCGCCGTGATCGGCGCCGGTGTCACCGGGGCCCTGGTCGTTGACGCTCTCTTGCGGACAGGTCGCAGTGTGGCGGTCCTCGATCGCCGCGGCCCCGCCGAGGGTTCGACTGCGGCCAGCACCGCCTTGCTCCAGTTTGAACTGGACACTCCCTTGAGCCTTCTTTCAAAACAGATCGGCCGCGAGCGGGCCGCGAGCGCCTACTGGCGCTCGGCGTCCGCCGTGAATTACCTGCAGGGACGGATAAGAGACCTCGGTCTGAGATGCGCCTTCAAAGAACGCACCACTGTCTATCTGCCGGGCGACGTCCTTGACGTCAAGGGCTTGCGCAGCGAAGCGGTGCTTCGGGCGGCCTTAGGCCTGCGGTCCCGGTTCATCGCCCGCGATGAGCTCTTTTCCCTCACCACCATTGAAGGCCCCGGGGCCATACTTTCGGCGGGAAGCGGTGAGGTAAATCCGGTGGCTCTCGTCGCCGGTCTGTGGCGGTCCGCGGCAAGACGTGGGGCACGTTTGTTCTCACCCGTGGACGTGATCGATGTCGAATCACGACCCTCATTCGTACTGCTGACCGCGCGCGGGGGCCTTGAGGTGCGAGCGAAGCACGTCGTCTTTGCGACCGGCTACGAACCCTGGAAGTTCGTAAACATGAGAGGACACCGGATCGTGTCCACCTGGGTGATGGCCACGCCCCGGCAGCCCAAAAGGCTCTGGCCAAGCCGATCCTTGATCTGGGAAGCGTCCGATCCCTATCACTACCTGCGGACCACCAGCGACGGCCGCATCCTGATCGGCGGCGCCGATGAGGACTTCGCTGACGACAAGAAACGTGACTCACTGATACCAACCAAGGTCCGAGGGCTGAGGCGGAGGCTCGAAGCCCTCCTCCCAGCCGTGGATTCGACGGCGGAGTTCGCCTGGGCTGGGTCGTTCGGGGCGAGTACGACAGGCTTGCCCTCGATGGGCGAGGTTCCCGGAGCCAATCGCTGTTTTGCCATCCTTGGTTATGGCGGCAATGGAATTACCTTCAGCGCGGTCGCCGCCCAGGTCATTCAACGGGCCATCGCGGGACTTCCCGATCCCGATCAAGACCTTTTCGCCTTCAGGTCGTAGGGCAACGTCGACTGGCGCCCCAGAGATCATGAACGAACGCGCCCCGAAGAAGCAGCCATCTCAGGCGAGGCCTTCGCCGAAAGGACCCCCGACCGCTTACGGCACGCTGCGCGCCACCCTTGACCGCACCGAGGACTCCCACTGCCGCCCTGGTGACGCGGCTCCTATTCGAGTCCTTCTCCTCCGGGAGCTCGTCGCGGCGCAGCCTCATCATTGTCGGGCTCTTCACGGGGTCGTTCGCCCAGTACACGGCGAGGCCCGCGGTCAGGGCAATAAGGCTCGCGCCGACCGTGATGGCCAGCCCCTTGTGCTTCCTGACCTGCGGCCGGACGTCGAACGCTTCGTGGCGGCGGCGGTCGAGCTCGGTGATGTAGGCGCCGAGAGGAGACGATCCCGAGAGCGATCGGAACCACCAACGCGACTTAGGATCCAGGCCGAGCGGATGAATGAGCTCGGAACGTTTTCTGAGATCGGTCAGGGTGAGGATCGCCTGCAGGAGTACCACTCTACCGTTTTGAGCAAGAACCGAGCCACCTTGCGCACCAGGGTCACGCGCAACGCATGGATGGCTGAGGGCAAACCCGGCGCGGGCGCCGCAGACCCCAGGCGTGGCTCCTCTTACCGCGCTCAGCGGACTTAATGCGCGCTGGCGCACAGTGTGCCTGGGCGTGGACCGGTACAGTGACACTGCTATGCAGGACACCACGTTTGACAATCAGGGCGATCTCTTACTTCCATGAAACTAGGCGACCAACGGGCCAGCGGCAACGTCGAGGATCGGCGCGGCATGGGCGTGCGCGGTGGCCTGGGCCTTGGTGGGATCGCGATCGCAGTCGTCGCGTACTTCCTCGGCTTCGACCCAGGCGCGGTGTTGCAGGTGGCCGAGCAGGTTGTTCCCCAGACCGACACGCGCCAGGCGCCCACGGGCGCGCCCGCGGACCAGATGGGGCAGTTCGTCTCCAAGATTCTCGGTAGCACCGAGGTCGTCTGGGGGAAAACTTTCCAGCAGTCGCGAAGCGAATACCGCCCGCCGACGCTGGTTCTGTATGAGGGACAAGTGCGCTCGGCCTGCGGCCTGGGCCAATCAGCCACCGGCCCCTTCTATTGTCCCAGCGATGAAAAACTCTACCTTGACCTCACGTTCTTCCACGAGCTGCAGACGCGCTTTCGCGCGCCGGGCGATTTCGCCCAGGCCTACGTGATCGCGCACGAGGTGGGCCACCATGTGCAGAAGCTCAGCGGCACCCTCCGACAAACGGAATCCGCGCTCGGCTCCCAGAACGACGCCAACCAGGCCTCGGTGCGCATGGAACTACAGGCCGATTGTTACGCCGGCGTGTGGGGACACCACGCAGGCGCCATGAATCAACTGGATCAGGGTGACATCGCGCAGGCCCTCAACGCCGCGACGGCGATCGGGGACGACCGACTGCAGAAGCAGACGCAGGGCCATGTCGTGCCCGAGTCGTTCACTCACGGCTCCTCCGAGCAGCGCGTGCGCTGGTTTAAGCGCGGCATGGACTCCGGCAGCCCGAAGGACTGTGACACGTTCTCGGCCAACTCTCTTTGACGCCCGGCGGGCCGCGCCTCGGGTAGATCGGGAAGGACGCTCGCCGGACCGCTCTCTGCGGGTAGTGGTCGCCCCCTGAAGTGGAGCGGCAGACCTATGCGGGGACGACGTGGCCGAGAGCGCGGGGTCTGAGAGTGGTGGCAAGGCGGCCGTCTAGGACGTGCTGTCCGAGCCATTGGGAAACGTGGCGAAGCTGGCGGTGTCCCGTCGTGTGTCCATAAAGGTACGAGCGAAATTCGGTCGCGTAGCCATTCGCAGTCAGGACGCGATGCGTCTCACGGGCAAACGAGTACGGGATTCTCAGGTCGAGGAGACCGTGACCGATGAACACAGGCGGCGAAAGCGAGGTTGCGGGCGCGATGTGATCGAGGAAGGGCAGCGCGGTGGCCAGAGCGATGATTCCATCCACCTCTGCTCCCAGGCGCAGACCGGCGTTGAGAGCGACGGCGCCGCCCTGCGAGAAACCCATCAGCACCAGTCGTTGACCGGAAGGAGCGCGGTTACGTTCGGCTTTGACGATGTTGCACACCGTCTCGGTAGCCTCCTCAAGTCCTCCCACGTCCATCTGGCTGCGATCACAGGTCTTGAGGTCATACCAGGCCAAAGCCGCGCACCCTCCGAGAATTGAGAGCGGTCGCGCCCTGGCCTTCGGAAGAATCCACCGAATGCCTCGCGAGCCAACGTGCATCCGAATCAGTTCGAATCCACGTTCCACCTCTTCGTCCGAAGTGGCCACTCCGTGGAGTCCGATGATCGAGATCGCGGTTTGTCCCATGATATCTGCCGTCTACGTCCTCTCCGCCGCGCCCGAGATGGGCCGCAGGATGCAGCAGAAGCAAGGTGCGTGCCGAGGGCGGTTCGAGGGCTGTGTCCGAGGTCACGAACCGTCCTTCGCGTCCTACAGGCGCCCGATTTCGTGTCAAGAGGTGCGCTTTTCGAGGTCGAGAGCGCACGCAACCAACAACCCTTGCAGCGGCTCGTCGATGGATGGCAACGCAAGTGCGATGACGCACACACGGTTTCTTCAAATCACCGCCGGATTCGGGTTTGAGCGGGATTTCGCGGCGATTGCCGGGGACTTGGACCCTGCTTGGGTCTGCCCTTGCCGCCGGGTCGTGCGGCCTGGAGCCACGATTCCGAGGTTCCGGTTTCCCGTGGCGACGCGGGAGCTCGCTCAGCGGCCCAACAACTGACGGTGCAGGGTCGCAGTGTCCGGCGTGTCGCGCGGATTCCAGAAGTGATCGCCGGTGAGGCGCATGTAAAGGTCCATCCCCGTGCCGATGGTGCCGTTGACTCCGGGGTAACCGCTCGCGGCGTTGCACCAGTAGAAATTCTTCCAGGGCGTCAAGGCCTTCAGACGTCCAAGGCCCATGTTCTTTGGGGTGAGATGCTGCCCATAGGAGTGGCCGCGCGGCGCCCAGCAGAAATCTTCATTGGTGGTGGGTGAGCCCGCCACGTGCAGGGCGATGTGCTTGCGCAGATTGGGAACGTGGTGCTGCTCCACGATGTCGATCAGCTTGTCCTCGACTTCCTTCTTCTTCTGCCGGTAGGCGCGGATGTCGCGGTCGCGCAGCTCGCGGAAGTAGTCGTAGTTGGCGGTAGTGGCAAGCTCGAGGATCTGCGAGCCCGGTGGGCACGTTCCCGCTTCATCCGTGTGCAGCGAGGGCGTCGCCATGAAGACCCAGGGACGGCTCCAGTCCTGGCGCATTTCCTGAGCCCAGGTTTCGTTCATGTCCCACTGCTCGAGATGCCAGGTGTTATGCCGGCCAAATCCGTGGTCCCTGAGGTCGATTCCTTTCAGCCCGAGGTAGACGGTGAGGGCGGTCTGTGAGTATTCGTACTTCAGGGCCTTCTGATACGGCCCGGGGAACTTCTCGAGACCGATGACCCGGGACATCTTCTGGGGATCGGCGTTACAGATGATGGCGGGTGCTTTGAAGACCTTGCCGTCTTGGGTCTGCACGGACTCGATGCGGTCGCCCGTCGCGCCGAACGAAGTCACTTCCTGTTCGTAGTAGACGTGGCATCCGTCGTGCGACGCGATGAACTCGACCAGGCGAGAGACCAGGTGCTTGAAGTGCTTGCGCGGGTAGTAGGCGCCGCGGTTGTAGCCGGAAAAGAGGCCGTTGTAGGCGAGGATCGAGAGATCCTTCGGCGGGCACATGAAGTTTCCCGCATTGGCGATGAGGACGGCCTGGGCCTGCTGGCTGAGGCCGCATTCGTCGAACACCTGCTGAAGCGTCTTGCCCATGTAACGGATCAGAGTCAGGAAACGCCAGCCCATTGTCGGAACCTGCCACCAGCGGAACTGGCCGGGCAACTGAGCGACCTCCGCGGTCAGGCGATCGAGGATGTTAGTGAAGGCCTGCACGCGAACGCCCTGGCCCGGATAAGCGGCCTCGATGTTGCGGGCCAGACGGTCGTAGCCATAGGGGATCGCCACCCGCTTCCGATCCGGAAGAATCACACGATCGTAGCCATCAGGGTCGAGTGACTCGAAGGCGATGTCTTCATTCAGATTGAGTTTCTGCAGGAACCGGAAGACCCGATCGCCCTCACCGCAGCCCCAGATGTAGTGAATCTGCGCGCAGAAGGAGAACTCGCCGTAGCTGAACGAGTGGACATAGCCGCCGGGCTGGTCGTGGGCCTCCAGCATGCAGACGCGCTGTCCGCTCTCGGCCAGAAGAGCGCCCACGGTGAGTGCGGCCATCCCCGTGCCGATGATGACGGTGTCGTAACGGGGATTCGATGCGTAGAGCCGATCTTGACGCCCCTTCTCCTCCGCCGTGAGGGCGCCGGTGCTGGGGGACTTGTTGCTGGTGGGGGGTTCAGGCATGGCGATGTCGGTGCTCAGCCTACCCGGTCCGGCGCGGTTCGGCACGATCGAGGATGGCGGGCCGCGTCCCCTGCGCGGAGCGCAGTGGAGGCCGACCTCGACGGTGGGCTTCTCGCTCGGGGTTTTGCGCGGCTGGCAAGCCGCGTGCGTTTCACCTACGCCCCTGGTGAAAGGGCGTTTGCGCTACGTCGAAGGCTCGGTGACCTGGCCTCAGGCACCCGTCCTCGCCACCCGCTCCGCTCGTTTGGCGACGATCGACGCCTGCTCCTTCAATACCCTGGCGTCGAGCGCCGCAAGATTCGCATGTCGGGTAAAGGCCGGACTCTTCGCGAGCACCGCCGCGGCGAGTTCCGTGACCCGGCGGCGGACGAAGGGGGCGGCAAGGCCTACCTCCTCCGCGAACGAAGTCCATGTCGAGGATTGGATCTCGTCGAGCGTGGACCTTCTCGCGATCTTCATCGCAAGATTGGGCGACAGATCGGGATAGGCCACCGTCGACAGAAGGTCGTAGAGCGGCGCTATTGCGAGGGCGCCGGTTTGGTGGAGCAGGCTGATAAGACGACCGGCAGCTTCGACTGCGCTCCCGCGAGGGACAAACGAAGTCCTTCGCGCCCCACGAGCATCGGCCGCGTGGGCAGCGTGTCGAGGAGTAGAGTCCAGCGATTATTCCCGATCGGGAACAATTCGGAACCTCCTGCTCCATTGACCGATGGCTTTCCCGCTCGGGAAGGCGAGAGTTCCGGCCTATGAATCAAGGCCCCTGGAACTCCTGGAAGTCCCCGGACACATGGCTCTTTAGTTACGGCCTGCGTCCTCGCGTTGCGGTCACACCGCCCCATGCTCGAAGGAAGTCCGTCACGAACGCGGCGTAGTCGGCAGGCTCGACGGTTACCTTCGCGAGGGACATGGCGGCGACCAGCGCGAGGTGATAGCCCTCCGCGCGCGTCCGCTCGGCGCGTTGATATGCAGGATGCGCGATATTGACGGTGACCGTGTTCTCGACCAGCCGCCCCATCGCCTCGTCGTCCGGACGCGACTCGAAGGAGAGGGAGAGGCCGTACCGCCCAGACTTGCGCACAGTGGTGGGTTGCTGCGCGGTTTGCTCCCCCTCGAGATCGCTCTTGCCAGAGCCGGCGACGTCCGCAGCCAACCCGTCAACCGGGGAGGCCACGGACCCGAGCTCCGCGTCATGAGGACCCGCGATGGCCAAAGCCGTGCCCTGCTCCTGGCCCTGGGCGGTGTTGCCAGGATCTGCGGCGCTTGCGTCATCGAAGAGCAGACCGCCTTCGGCCTGACGCAGCTCGACCGTCTTGAGTTTCTTTCCCGTGGAACCGAGGCGGTGCTCCACCAGCGAGGCGAGTGCCGGGTAGGCGCTCGACAGGTCCTCCAACACCCCCGCGAGATCGCGCTCGAACGGCCGGGCCGCCTTCCGGCGCGCCGCGTCGTCGTTGGCCGTGGTGTCCTCACCCCACGCCTGCAGCTTCTGGGTCACGGTTTCCTGGAGCGCTTTTCGGCACATCAGATAGAGCGCGCCGCGCATGCCGGAGCGAACGAAGTCCCCCTTGTTCAGGGTGAGGGACTCGGCGAGTGCGGGAAGCTCGATGAGCCCGGCCGCACGGTCGGGCGAGGGAGGATGCAGACCCAACCAGTCCCAGCCGCGTTTGATGATCTTGCCGAAGGTGCTGATGGCAATGCCTTGCTGGTCGGGAGGCAGCGGAACCGCGCTGCGCCACATGAGGCCGATGCCCGCCGCCTTCCTCTTTCGCGGCAGGCGGACTTCCACGAGGTCGGCGTCGCGTCGCGGTTCCTGGTCGAGAACCTCGCCATTGCATTCGAAGGTCACCCCATCGGGGTAGCGGGCCGAGAACGCACTGTAGAGATGCGGCTCGAAGAGCGCCTCGAAATGGCGGCGCACCGCCGCGGCCACAAATCCCCGATCGAGGAGCGGCGACAGCGGGTTCTTCAAGAACAGGCGGACGGCGGTGCCCCGGCCCGAAACGGCGCCGAAGGGCTCGCGGAAATGCCAGGGCGCCCGGCTCTTCGAGGCGAGCTTCCACTGGGTGGCGATGGGCGGACGTCCTGCGCTCGCGGTCTCCGTCCAGACCTCCCTCGAGACCAGGAGCCCCAGCTTGATGCCGACCCCCGCGAAACCGATCCCTTCGCCTCGCTCCTTCGCGCTACGCGCGAGATCGTGATAGCGCCTCAGTTCCGCGCGCCCCATCCCCATCCCGTTGTCACGAATGGTGATGGAACTCATCGCGACGTCGATGTCGAGGGCGATCCGCGACGCGCGCGAGTCGAGCGAATTCGCAATGGCCTCGGAGAGGATGGTCTCCTCGATTCCGTCCACATAGGCGTCGCGAAGATCCTCCAGAAGGTGAACCAGATCGACGCGCGTTTCACCCATGAATGGACGTGAGGTTACCGCCAGACGCCTTCGATCCCGCCCTTCGACCGCCTCTACCAGCCCGTGGTGGAGGGTCGAGGGCTGGCGCGGTGGCCGCAGGATCGGGGAGTTGCTGTTTCCGGCTGCTTTCGCAACGCGCCGGTGCCTCGTTCCGTCCATAGCTCCGTTTCCAGTCCCCGCCCAATCAAACCGGACGTGCGGGTTTCCCGCATCCGGCTTACGGTCAAGCCTGCCGTGAAGGGTTATGTGACCGGTCATGCTGGGAGAACTCTGGGTCCAGAGCGCGACGGCAGGGTTCGATAATCATCGAAGAGCCCGAGGATCGCGGAGAGCCGTTCGCCAGTCCATTCTTTCCAACCGACGCCGCGACGTTGGCTCTGTCGCCTCAAGTGGCGCCGCACTTTGTAGGCCACCCATTCGCGAACGTAGCTGAAGCAAGAACTCGATTGGCCGTTTCGGAAGTACTGAACCCAGCCTGCGAGAATCGGGTTGATCTCCTCGATCACCCGAGACACCGGCTGCGAGCGGTGAGCTCTAAAGATCGTCTTGAGTTTCCCGAGCAGGTCCGTGCGCTTCTTGAGTTTTGGAGACCGGTTCGGCCTCCACCGCCCTCGAAGCGTACGGACTCGTCGGAAGTCGAAACCCAGGAATCCAAAGCTCTCACCCTTCACGAGGTCGACCGAGCGACTCTTTTCTTCATTCACACTCACGCCGAGCTTGCCGAATTCCTCACGAAGTCTGCGGGGTAAGGCCTCAAAGAACTTGAACCCAGAGCAACGGCATGGCCCCGCGAGGATCACCAGATCGTCCGCGAAACGCACGTATTCCACGTGCGAGCGTTCCTTGTTGTGCCGGATGACGCTCTTCGCCTTCTCCAACATCCGATCTACCGATGTGAGGTAGAGGTTTGAAAGGAGAGGCGAGATGACTCCGCCTTGGGGGACGCCCATTTTCCCTGACGCCTTCAGGATCAGCTTGAGAAGACGCATGATTCGTGGATCGTTCACCCGCCGCGCTACTTGCGACAACACGAGGTGATGCCTCACGTTGTCGAAGAAGTTCGACAGGTCCAGATCCAGGACCAACGTCTTGCCAAACACGATCGCCTCAGACACCAGGTCCGCCGCTTGGATCGCGCTCCGTTTCGGCCGGTACCCGTAAGACCCGCTTTGAAAATCCGCCTCAAAGATCGGTTCCAATATCAGCTTCAAAGCTCCTTGCACCACCCGGTCACGAATCGTCGGAATCCCAAGAGTCCGGGTCTTCCCGTTCCCTTTTGGAATCTCAACTTTCCGGTTCCGCTGTGGCGCATATCGCCCCGAGATCAGTTCAGACCGCAGCTCCGCGAGAAACCTTGGAAGACCCCCGACCTCGATGTCAGCGAACGTCACGCCGTCAACGCCGGGCGCTCCTTTGTTCGCCTTCGCCAGTCGATAGGCCTCGGCCAGTGTCTCCTCTTTGCACACGTGTCCGTACAAACCCCAGAAACGATGCGTCGCTTCTGCCTTCGCCTTCACGTACATCTTCCGCTGAAGGTCTTGCAGACCAACCGACGTCTTGCTCATCCCGTCGCTGCCTCCCTCTTCGCAAAAGAAACGACTTGACCCAGGGTCCCTTCGCTCCACGGGAATTACCCCGCTTCGTCGCTACAACGAACCCCTCCGACTCCCGCTCGCCACCAGTCCCCCTTCGCGGCTCATCGCCGCTTATAGGGCTGGCCTCGCTTCCGCCAATTTCTCGGCCGGGGCAAGACGGGTCTCTCCAGTTCCGTAACGTGTCGTTGTTTCCGTGCTCGCGCGTAGACCCCGCCAGAGAGGGAGTGCGTAGGACCAGCCACCGCACTCTCTTACTGCCTTCGCCGGACTTTCATCGGCTCGGCCTCCGGATTTCGCGGCTTTCGAGGCTCTATTGCGTTCACTGCATTCAGGCCCGGAAACTCTCACATCGCCCTGATAGGCGACGCTGTCGATGGGCTTCAGTTCATAAGATCTCTCCGATAACTGCCATCCAAGATACGGGGTTTCTGGCTTTTACCCCGGCGGGACTCAACATTCCCGCTCAACACGCCCAGCTGTTGTCTGGACGCACGAAAGTCCGCCGCAGCACCGAGAGCGCGCAAGCCTGGCCTGTACAGCGCGGAGCCTCCCCTCGGGGGACGAGCGATGCGCCCGGCTGGCGATGAGCCGAAGAGCCCGAATATCTGGAATATTCGGGCTTCTGAGCGAAGAAGCCAGGCGGGATGCAGCGTTCGAGCCCCAAGGGCTGGCCTCGCGCTCGAATGCCGGCAGACTTTCACCACGGGCTGCTGGACCCTTAGCCCGCATTATTCATGAGAGTCGGTGGTTGTGCAGGAGATCGCTGTTTTGGGCCGGATAGTAGAAGTCGGCGATGTTCCCGGGCCGAGACGAGGCGACGGAGCCACCGGAGACGCGGGATGACGCG
>Ga0163154_10007095_pt1 | contig 13487 bp, 10 predicted proteins | sample OliLakLV19MP9P1_FD_148649 | JGI IMG/M metagenome (GOLD analysis project Ga0163154, IMG submission 148649) | Freshwater microbial mat bacterial communities from Lake Vanda, McMurdo Dry Valleys, Antarctica - Oligotrophic Lake LV.19.MP9.P1 | ecosystem: Environmental > Aquatic > Freshwater > Lake >... | reverse complement strand
TAGTAGCGACGGCATATATGCCGTCGCTACTATAATCGGTTTTGTGGGCGTAGGGACGCAACATGTTGCGCCCTAAACGGGATAGGGGCTGGTTTTATACCCCTAACGGCACAGATGGAATGACACACGGCAACACGCCACGCGCTTCGATTTCACCAAATAACACCCGCGCAACGGCTTCCATACTCACTTCACGGATGCCATACGTGCATAAATAAGCCTCAATATGCGGGAAGGCAACCAAGTCATAGGGTGTGCGGAGCGCCACCACAATCACATTTTGCCCCCGTGAAATGAGTGCATTCACAAATTCGGCTTGGGATGTGTCGTTATTGGCGGTGATTGTCCCCACCACCACCGTATCTAAACCCGCAACCGCATCTAATGCCTCACGTAGTGCCGATTCATCGGCGCGGAATGGCAAGGTGTGGGTGGTGGCATCGGGACAACGTTGGGAAATTCGCTCTGCAAATTTAATTTTGATGAAGGCAGATGAATCCGCAGGCGTTAGATTGGTCGGTTGTACCATCACCACACCCAATGATTTATCGGCAGACAGGGGCAATAGATGCTTGGTATCGCGCACGACAGTGATTGACCTATCGGCAATTTCTTGGGCGATAGCACGATGTTCTGCACATCCAACAAGGCTAAAATCCAGTATTTCTGGCGAAACACGCCGTTGCGCCGCTTGGATACGGGCGATGCTGGCGGGTGAATAGCGCGGTTTGAGCGTGGCATGTAATTCTGCTTGTGATTCCAAATGCCCTAGCATGACCAAATCTGCCCCTGCATCCAACGCGGCGGTGGTGCTTGGCAATGCGCCCAAGCGCGACACGGCATACATATCCATCGCATCGGTGAGGATAATGCCGTTATAGCCCATTTCGTTCCGCAACAAATCGGTCAGAATCGGCGCGGATATGGTGGCGGGATTTTGGTCATCCAACGCGGGATAAATGATGTGAGCGGTCATAATTGCGCCGACATTCTCGCCTATCACGCGTTGGAATGGCACCATTTCCACCGATTTTAGGCGGTTTATATCGTGCCGAACAATCGGCGTATCGAGGTGCGAATCGGCATCGGTGTCGCCATGACCCGGAAAATGCTTGGCAGTGGCGATAATGCCCTGTGCTTGCATCCCGCGGATAATCGCCGCGCCCAAATTTGCGACATTTTGCGGATTATCACCAAAGGAGCGAATCCCAATCACGGGATTATGCGGGTTGTTATTCACATCTAGCGTGGGGGCAAAATTGACATTTACGCCCATCGCCAATAATTCACGTCCGAGCAGATAGCCCGCTTTTTCTGCGAGTTCTGTGGATTGTGTCGCGCCGAGTGCCATATTACCGGGCAATTCGGTAGCACCGTTGGCAACCGCCATGAGTTGACCACCCTCTTGGTCAATGCCGATGAGGGGTGTGAGTTGACCACCCGCACGCGCCGCCTTGTGAATACTCTCTGCGATGTCGCGCAATTGGGCGGGTGAGGTCAGATTTTTCTTGAAGATACAAAACGATACGACTTCGCCTTGCTTGACCATCTCTAGCATGTGGTCTGGAACAACATAGCCATTAAAACTGAACATCATCTGAGGCATGATGGTTAACCTTTCGTACCAGTGAGGGCGATACCCTCAGTGAAATACCGTTGTGTTAGGATAAAAACAATCATCACGGGAATAACAAACAATACGCTGGCGGTCATGATGTTTTGCCATGGGATAGGCGACTCTTGCAGGTTATATTTGCCCGCCACATAGACAGGCATGGTGGTCAATGACGCATCTTTTAGGTAGATGAGGGGCATAAACAGGTTATTCCACTGCCCAACAAATAAAAATACGGTGATGGTCGCCACAGCCGGACGCGACAGGGGCATAATGACATACCACCAAATTTGTAACGGATTTGCACCGTCAATCATGGCGGCTTCATCGAGGTCTTTGGGGAGCGTTGCCATAAATTGGCGGAGCAAAAACACCAATGCCGCCCCGCCCGCAAAAAATCCGGGAATGGCGATGGGGTTAAACCCTGGCACCCACCGTAATTGATGAAAAAGCACATATTGCGGGACGAGTGTGGCTTGTGCGGGCAACATGAGGGTCGCCATCATCATCGTAAACACGATATTGCGCCCACGCCATTCTAATCGGCTAAAGGCGTATCCCACCAAGCAGATAGACGTGACAGTACCGAGTAGCACGATAATCACCACAAACACACTATTGCCATACGCCAATTGAAAGGCGGGGTCATTGAGCATTTTGGTATAGTTGCCCCATTGCGCGACTTCTGGGAACAGATTCAGTTGGCGTTGTCCCACTTCTTCTACCGTCTTTAGCGATGTGCCTGTCATCCACACCAACGGGAATAAGAAAAAGGCAGAGGCAGAGATGAGCGCAACATAAATCATGAATTTGCCAAAACCCGCCATGCTATAACTGCGTTTGAATATCCCAAAACGGGGATTATTGACGGGTATCGCTTCATTCGATTCGGTGACATGAACACTTGTAGCTGTAGACATAATTTTTTTAGACCTCAAAATCTCATCATGGGTGGATTATTCATAATGAACCCAGTTGCTATAGCGGAATTGCATCACCGTGAGCGCGACAATAATCACCGCCAGCAACCAGCTAATGGCAGAGCCTTCACCGATATTTGCCTGCAAAAAGGTACGTTGGAACAAATAATATGCCGCAGACATTACACTGGTCTCGGTGTCGTTGTTCCGCAAAATATACACCGCTTCAAAGGTCTGCAACGCACCAATCATGCCAATCACCACGTTATAAAACATCGCAGGCGAAATCATGGGGAGCGTTATCCTAAAGAAGCGTTGCACACGGTTTGCACCATCCACCTCTGCCGCCTCATAGAGTGAGCCAGGCACACCCTTAAGCGCCGCCAAAAAGATGAGCATCCCCGCGCCCGCACTCCACATATTAATGAGGATGAGCGATGGTTTTACCCACAGGTCATTGGTCAGCCATTTGGGGTTACTGCTCATATCGGGGACGGTAGAAGTCGCGGCATTAAACCGCGCAAAGTGGAAATTAGACCCGCCTTCGGCTTGTGCGATATGGTCATAAGCGCGGAAATACGTCACGCCGTCTATGGCAGAGTTTATCATCACCACCCCAAAGAACACGGTGGCACCAATGAGGGTGTATTGGCGCAATTTGGCGCTTTTGGTGAGTATCACACCGAGCAATGTGGCGATGAGGATGAAAAACAGCCACGCCGCATCCATATAACTAGCGATGTACTCGGTATTGAGATAATCCAGATTATCGGGCTGGACGACTGCCGATTGAAAGGTCATATAGCGCAACAGCACATCGGCTTTTCCGTTGAGCAGTTGATGCGGTGCAACACGGATGAGGATAATCCCCACCAATAACGCCCCAAAGACCAGAAAAACGCGATGGTCAATTTTTTGGACTAGGGTAAATAGAATGGGCAACGATGCAAAGGCGATGGCGGTCAGATAACCGAGTGTGGCATCTTCTACGCCTTCTGGGACGGGTGTGATGAGGGTCAATATAAACCCAACAATCAACAAGCCAAGCCCCAGCCACTGCCATAATTGGGCGCGGGTGGCATGTCCTTTGTGAGTATTAATCGCCCAACCAGCCAATACCATCAGCGACCAGATGAATGTCCAAGAAATATCAATCGGCTCTGCCATGAGTCCTGCGGCGACCAATAACCCACCCACCAAAAACCCGATCATTTCGATGGCACGGCGGGCAATCTCGCGCTTGTTATCGCCCCATTCACCGCGTATCAACGAGATGATAATGAGGAACGCCACAAACGCAGGCAGGAAAAAGGTCAATGGACCCGTGGGGTTGCCATTGGTCAAGCCAATAAAAAAGCCGTTGAATCCTTCTACAAGGAAGATAAATCCGCGATAGAGCCAGTTGAATAAGAAGAATGATTCTGCCAGATTGCCAAGCGTGAGGTTCACAAACCCGCCGTTATCTGCCAGCATATACCGCCACGCCAATAAAATGGCAGGACCGCCTGCGAGGATAACGGGCATATAAAAGATGAGGCGGAACAAGCGCACTCCGCGCACGGTGGTGTTGAGGATGAGCGCCATGCTGAGCGCGGCGAAAATTTGGAGTGGCACACCCACAATGGCGTAATAGAGGCTATTGAACATGGCGCGGTTAAAATTGCGCCCATCGCGCCCTTCTGCGTTGATGAGGGAGCGGTAATTGTCTAGTCCCACCCAATTAATATCTTTGCCGAGTTTATAATCGGTGAAGCTATAATAGAGCGATGCCAATGAGGGACCCACGACAAAAATCACAAAACCGATAATCCACGGGCTGGCAAATAAAAAGCCCCAATACACTTTGAGTTGCTCGGCAGGACTCAGACGGAAGCCTCTGGCGACAGCGCGTGCGATTTGTGCCACGAGGATGCTACCGATGAAGATAAAAACAATTGTCCCAAACGCCCATAAAAGGGTCTCTAATTTTGGTTGGTCTAACATAATCATTAGCCTTTATTATCTTTTGGGTGAAAAATGGATGTGGACATGCGCCCCCTACCCCGATATTGGGGGGTGCTGGGGCATGAAGAGTCATGCCCCAAACACTTAGGAGAAAAGTGGCAATGGTTAGTCTAAATAGCCGTTGTCTTCAAGAATCGCATCGTAATCTTCCTTGAGGAATTGCAAGGTGTCCTCTAGGCTTTGTTGGTCGGTCAAGAACAAGGTGACTTGTTCGACAATCAAGGGGCGCAATTCGGCGCTGGCACGCACATCAGAGAAGGCGCGACCATAGTCTACTGCGAGGTCGAGCAAGGTGTTCCAAACAGGGTTTTCACGGAGTGAATCCCACGCATCGAGGCGTACTGGTGTGTAACCAACGACACTACTAAGGGCGAGGGCGTTTTCTTGGCTGGTGATGAATTTGAGGAAATCTGTGACCAGTTCCAATTTATCATCAGAAACATATTGTGGGACGCTCAACCAGTCAATAAAGACTTGCACGACAGGAGAACCGTTTTCGCCAGCAGGATAGGGGGCAATAGCGATATTGTCCCATGCGGCATCGGAGGTTGGGGGCATATTCCACATGGGGAAGATACCACTCACAACGCGGTCAGAGGTGATAGGATAGCCTTCAGATGGGGGCAAGCCTGCGGTGTTTTCGGTTGGGAGGATAATACGACGGCGGTCATACATATATTGCAACACTTCTGCGACCACATCGCTATCAAACGCGCTGGTGCCATCTTCATTATAGAGTTCACCACCTGCGCTCCAGATGTAACCGATGAATTCTTGGGCATCGAACAAGCCTGCGCCAATATCCATAAAGCCCATTTGAACCATGGCATTATCTTCTACAATGCTATTGGCTTCGACAAAAGCGAGTGCATCAGTAAAGGTGAGGGGAATTTCGCTACCTTCTGCAAACAGGTCGGTGCGATAGAAAATGGGGCGTGGCGACATGAGCAAGGGCAACCCACGAATCGAGCCGTCCCAAGTGACTGTCTCTACGGCGGTGGGCAAAAATGCCGCTAATTCTTCTTCTGTAAAAAAGCCACTGATGTCTTTGAGCAAGTCGCCATAGGTGGCGGCATATTCAGAGCCAAGATAGATAATGTCTGGACCATTACCTGTGGTAATCCAGCCTGCGACTGTGGCATCAAAGTCGCCCCAACCGCCTGTGATGATTTCTAAGTTCACTTCGCTACCATAGGCTTCTTGAAAGGCGGGGAATGCTTCATTGGTGAACCATTCTAAGCCACTTTCTGGCAAACCAGTGATATAGACTTGCAACGAATTTTCTTGTGCTTGCACGGGGTTTAATGCCAATACCAGCATGACGACCATTAAGAGAGCAAAAATACGTTTCATTTTCAAAACCCTTCCTTTATTTTTATCGAACGGACTTAGTTAGTTATTTCAACTAACTTACGAAACTGACGTAAATTTAACATGCCTTTAAGAACTTGTCAAGTATTTGGGGGAATTTGGGTGTATTTCAGTTTAGAGGCAAAAGGCAGTGTCGTTTTTGGAGGGCATGTAAGGGCTTGTCTGTAGTTGTTTTTATATTTTGCCTGTTTTTTATCATAAAAAAAGATCTGTCATAGGGCATGACATATCTTTTTATCGTTGTTTAAGGCGGGTTTACCATGGCAAGCCCCTATACATCATGCCTATCTACCCCTCAAAAATCGGCAGACCAACCCTATTCATATCACGGGGTTTTGGTCAAAAATATGGTGGTTCACAGCCCGTCATTGCCGTTAGCTAGGCACTTCCCACACCGGTTCACCATCTAAAATTTTTCCCAATAACAACGGAAACCGTTGCCCGTCAATGGGTTTGCCCAAAAAGCTGTGGAATCCGGCATTTTTGGCGTTATTCAGGTGACTGGTATGGGTGGTATATGCCACCACGGGGATATTTGCCAAATTTGCCTCGCGTTGGATATATTCCAACACACTATAGCCATTGCTCTGGGGCATTTCTAAATCCAAGAAAATCACATCTGGGGCAGAAATTTGCCCTAGTTGGGTCGCCAAGTCGTAGCTATCGCGGATGATGGCGGCGGGAATACCCACTTGCTTGAGGAGTTGCACCATCACTTTAATGCTGGTTTCATCATCCTCGATAATGAGGGCGGTTTTATCGGTAAAATTAGTCATGCGGGTATCTATCTCTTCCTTGAGTAGTTTAGCGATATTTAATTTCGTGTTCGTTAAAATCGTCTCCCCATACATGATTTCCCTCTATGACAGAGGCAATCATACGCGAGAAAGTTTGGTTGTTAATCGGCTTTGGGATATACCCACTAAACCCGTTATGCCGCGCCTTATTCATCTCTAGCGCGGGGTCAGATGCGCTCACCACGATGGCGGGGATGTCGCTAAATTCTGGATATTTGCGAATTTCGTCCCACACATCATAACCCGATACACCCTTAGATAGCATCAAATCCATAATGATAAGGTCAATTTTACCCGCTTCACGCATTCGCTCAACGGTGTTTATGGCAAAACGGTCATTATAGACCACTGCCCCAGCCACTTGTAACAAAATTTTCATAATTGTGCTATTACTAGCATTATCTTCTATGATAAAGACACGCTTGCCAATGAGTGTTGTGGATGGATTCATGAGATTTTACCTCTCTTAAGGTATATACCACACTGGGTCGCCAGATAAAACCCGCGAGACCAGTTGTGGAAAAATATCGTTATCAATGGGCTTGCCAATCAAGCCATCGAATCCAGCCTGTTTGAGCTGGTCAACATCGTATGACATGACGTTTGCGGTCATGGCAATCACGGTTACTTGGGCATAATCGGGGTCTTGGCGGAGCATAGATAGCACTTCATAGCCTGTATGGGGGTGCATTTGCACATCCAAAAAGATGACGGTCGGTTTTTGTGCTAACCCCCGTAGGCGTGTCATAAAATCGGCGCTATTCTCGAATAGGGCGAGATGCTCATAGCGCAAAATGCGTGTAATGAGGACTTTTAGCACTTGTCGGCTGGCAAAGTCATCTTCCACATACAGAAATATGGGCTGATTATCAGACATCACAATATCCTCTTATAGCGATGGAATATCGAGCGCATTGGCTTGCGCTTCGGTGAGGATAGGCAATTCCACAAAGAAGGTTGTGCCTTCACCTACAACCGTCTCAAACCACATACGCCCGCGATGCGACTCTACAAAATATTTAGAGATAGGCATTCCCAAGCCTGTGCCAACCGTGTCTAGGGTGTCATTTTGGGCTTGCTTAAACGACTCGAACACCAATTTTTGATGTTCTGGCGAGATGCCTATGCCCGTGTCTTTGACATGTACATGCAGGTGTGTGTCGGTGGCGTGGGCGTTGATAGTAATAGACCCCTTTGGCGTAAATTTGAACGCATTAGACACAATATTCAAAAATACCTGACGCATACGGCGCTTATCACCATAGGTCACGGGCAATTTTTCTTGTATATCGGTAATGAGGTCAATCGGTTTGTCTTTGGATAGTCCCTTGCCAATGCCCACCACCCCATTGATGATTTCGTTGAGGTCTACAGGTTGAATAAACAAGTCCATGAGACCCGCTTCAATTTTGGTCACATCCAAAATATCGTTAATCAGCGACAAGAGGTGCTTGCCACTGCTAATAGATTGGCGCAGGGCATCTTCTTGCTCTTCATTGACATCACCCATCACCCCATCCGCCACAAATGCCGTAAAGTTGAGGATGGCATTGAGTGGTGTGCGGAGTTCATGGCTCATATTTGCCAAAAATTTCGATTTGATGGTGTTAGCATCTTCTGCTTGTTTGCGGGCGATGTCGAGTTCACGGGTGCGTTCTTGCACACGGCTATCCAGCTCTGTCACAAAACTGCGTAATTCGTCTTGGCGCGAATCAAATTCACGGCGCAACACATAGAGCAAGGTGTTGATGACCACCAAAAATATGATGGTGAGCGCGGTGGCAGTTGGTCGTGTGACCAAACTCTCAATCGCAACAGATGGTGAGGACGAAATCCCAAGAATTGGCGCTGGAAAAAACTGGATAAACGTGAGCATCGCAAATGAGAGAAAAACCAAATACTTAATATGCTCACGCGGCAAAACCAGTTGTCCATAGAGGCTCACCAACAACAAAAAGAAGATGGTTAGGTTAATCCACAGCCCCATCGAGAGCGAAAAGTTGATGAAAGCAACAGAAGGCATCATCAAAAGCGCCCATCCCGCAACCGTGATGTATTTTCTATGCGCCAAATATGCCGATAGCGACAACAAGCTGATGAAAATTACCATGGTCGCCACACGGTCAGTCAGCAATTTGACATTACCGTCAAATGCTATGAGGACAAAGAGCATGGCGATTGCGGTGGCGGTTATGAGAACCAATGAAGATGAGCGAATAATCGTCTCACGAAACTTTTCATCGCGGTCTGTGGTGCGCGGGATTATCCACCAACGTATAAATTGCAGCGGAGCAATCCCAAAAGGTGGCGAAACAGCCTGTGTTGTGGTTTTATTGGAAGCGGTCATTATGTAAAACTTTCTCTATCAATACTCGGAATATCATAATTTATATTATGATTAACTCTAGTTCGATTAAGCAACTAGTTTATTAGACAGTTTTTTAATCTATCCAATTATCTAGGTACAGAAGTTAACTAAATTATATAATAGAATATTAGAGAGAAGCATTAAGGTGGTTTTGCGTGGAAAAAGCCCCCTAAGTAAGGCATGACACGATGGTCATGCCTTACTCCATCAGGATATGATGCGATTGTGGTTGGTTGCTTTTATCTGCATACCATACAATAGATATCAGTATAGTCCATGTGGACTAGCCATGCAACTGTCCATATAGAGAGTCTTTTGAAGACTCATACCCTGTCTGTTTAGACAGGGTATAAAATAGGGAGCATTTCAATTTGAGGGGCTGATAATTTGTTTTACGCTAGATGCTCTAGCTAGACAAAAACTGTAAGCGCACTAAAAGGCTAATACCATTAAGATAAGGCTTTTTTATCCCCAACCCAACCCCGCCCCAAACGCTTAGGGAGGGGCTAAAACCTCGCCTAGAAGCGGTTTTATGTCGTCCCGCGTGGGATAATCGTTAATGGCAACAAATACATCATTTTCTCTGGCTCATTTTTATTCAGCAACCAGTCCAGCAGTAATTCAACCGTCTGGATGCCACTATCGCCCAACGGTTGCCTCACGGTGGTGAGCATCATATAGCGCGAGGCATCTATATCGTCAAAGCCGATGATAGCCACATCTTCTGGCACACGCAAACCCATTTCTTGCGCCACATTCATCACATCAAACGCCTTAATATCGCTATCGGCAAAAATCGCACGCGGTCTATCTGACATACTGAGCAATTCATAGGTATGTGTCCGTGCGATGTTGTGTCCTAGCCCACCAAACCGATACCAACGATGATTTTTTGGCGCGCCCGCCGCCGCCAATGCCAATTGCATCCCCTCAAACCGATATTGTGTCGCGCCAGACCCAAAATCGGGGTCATCGAGCCTATCGCCAATAAAGCCGATGCGGTCATAACCACAACTGAGCAAGTATTCAGTCGCCAACTTGCCCCCCGCAAGGTCATCTATTCGCAATGTGGGATAATGTGGCATGTGCGGGCTATCGAGTACCACAATCGGCATATTATCCAGTTCTGGCAAATTTTTGGTATCTATACGGGGTGGCGTGAGCAAAATTAGCCCGTCTGTCCGCCGTTGTGTGAGCAAATTTTGGATGCGGTTATGAAAATGCTCCCGCGAATTAATGCTATATAGCACCAAATCGTAGTCGCTGTCGTATAAGCTGGATTGGATACCCGCCAGCCGTTCTACATACGATGGTTGGGTAAAAAAGGGCGTAATAACCCCAATAACCGATGTTTTTCCGCCAGACAATTGTCTGGCGGCGGGGTTTGGGATAAACCCAAGTTCTTCAATCGCTCTGTTAACTCGTTCACGGGTCTCTGCCCGCACTTGGGTGCTGTTGTTTAGCACCCGTGACACCGTCCCAATGCCTACTTGGGCGCGGTCTGCCACGTCTTTAATTGTTGGCACGCGCATCTCTACCGTCCTTTCTGGTGATTGGAAACGCTTCCTTATGTCTATTATAACACAAAGAGCAGGGCTATTATGCCAATACCGTTAAGGTAAGGTGTTTAGCCCCACCCCTAAATCCCCTCAGCCATTGCATGGAGAAAAGGCTTTTTACCCCCAAAATGGCGATTTTCTCCCCCTTTCTCCACGCAGTGGGGATAAGGAGGCAGGGGAATAGGGGCTTTTTTTAAGGTGCTAACTTAACGGTATTCGGCTATTCGGGAGTTTATTGCGGTATATTACCCAATAACCGCGCCCGTGTTTCGTTATAGAATGACATATTTTGGTCTTGTGGATAGGTGGTGGCAATGGCTTTGTCCACCATTTCTAAGCCCTGTTCGATATTGCCCAATTTTTCATAGACCCGCGCCAAATTGTGCAGTGTCACGGCTTCACCGCGCTTATCACCGACCACTTGACGTAATGGGAGTGCCTGATTGAGATAGTCTATCGCCTTATCCTGTTTATCCAGCAATGACCACATGCGCCCAATATTGTTGAGGACGGTAGCCGCGCCCCATTTATCCCCAGATTGTTGGCGCAGGGGGAGTGCTTGTTCATAATATTCTAGTGCCTTCTGATTATCCCCCAAATTCATCCATGCCGTGCCGATATTGTTGAGGATGGTCGCTTCGCCGTTTTTATCACCATGTTCACGGTTTAATGCCAACGATTCGGCATAAAATTCTAATGCACGCTCATTATCGCCCATTTGCGACAGCACATACCCAATATTGGTGAGCGCCAACGATTCGCCACTATGATAATCACTCTCCCGATAGAGGGGCAACGCCTTTTCATAATAGTCTAGCGCCCGTTGATAATCGCCCGTCACCGACCACACATAACCGAGTGTATTCAGAAAAACCGCCTCGTCTTTGATGAGGGCGCGGTTGACCTTTCGGCTTTGTCGGCGTTCTTTGAATAGGGCGACAGATTCAAGCCCCATCTCTGTCCAACTCCATGCCCGCGCTTCTAATCGGCGTGACACATAGCGGATGGTGTTTTTTGCAAACCAGCGTGAGCGTTCTATTGCCGCCATATTGCCACTTTTCATCCGCACCAAGAGTTCATCTGCCAACGCGGTGATATTGGGCAAATCGGCTTCATGCGCCTGCCATTCTTCGGGTGGCAAATTACGAAAAATCTGACCGGCACGGGCGATATAAAAATCGGCATAGGTATTAAATAAATTGGGATTTTGTGGCACACCCAACGCCTCACGCACCAATTCTGCCAGCAAATAGCGCCCTGTAACCGCATCGTAGCGAATAAATTGGTAGCGCCGTAGTGTTTTGAGCGCATCTATGAGCATGTCGTCATCGGTGATATGCGATGGTTTGAGCGCAGTAATGACATTCATCTCAAAAGTACCCCGCAACCATGTGAGGTTGTGGATGAGGTCATAGGCATGAGTGCCATTAGGTGCTTCATCGCGCATTTGGTCAAGCGTCTTGGTAATCATCTCATCCAACGCCGCCTGAATATCGGCATGAACCAGCGCCCCTAGCCGTTTGATAACCACCGCGTGCGGGGTTTCGTGCAATTGCCCCACTGCAAACTCGATGAGGCGTGGGTGCAAGCGCCCGCCAATCGCCAATTCACGCGCTTGTGCCTCTGTGATTGTCACCGACTGGCTAGAGGCAAAATCCAATGCCAATTGGGTGGCGATATTTTCATCAAACGGCGCGGGAGAATAAGTCTTACGCGGTTTTAGCTCATCCCACGCCATACGCGATGTGAGCAAAATGGGGATATGATGCGCGGTGAGCTGGTTCATCAAGGTCACATAATCGGTACGGGCTTCGCTATTGGGCGCAACATCTTCGGCGTTGTCTATCACCACCAATGGCTTCATCTGGGCGACCTGTGCCAAAACATCCTCCCAATCACTTTCTGGGGGCATCTTGGCATAGTCACGCAAGAGATGAGTTAATTCATAACTACGGCTCACCGATGAACACCGATGCCACACCGACCCTTGTGAATATGCCAGAGAAATTTCGGCACACAAGCGCGATTTGCCAAGCCCCCCCACCCCGATGACCTGTGTGGTGTGTGTCCCAAGTAATTTTTGCACCTCGCGCACATCGGCATCACGCCCGCGCAGAGGGTTATTGAGAAATGGCAGGTGTTGGCGCATGGTCTCGCGCCCTGTGAATTGTGCCAAAAATTGGGTGGGCAAATTTTGGGCATTTTCGTCTATCACCGATTGTATGAGGGAATAAATCCCCGCTTCAAAATTATCTACAAGGTCGGCATATTGAATTTGCTTGATATACAGCCAAATATTGGCAGGTTGGCACGCCTCTAGCCGTAGCACATAGAGGGGTTTATTTAATTCGCGGATAAGAAGGCACTCGCTCCCACAAATATCCGATTGCAACGCGGTCTCGGTCATCACAAACACCCCCACATCGGCATTTTGGATGCCAAAGCGGATGGCTCTGTCCCAATTTCTATCGTTGGGGGTGATACCGTTGCGATGGTCTACCCACACAACATGCCCTGCGGCTTCAATAGCAAGGGCGATTTTGTCAATTTGTGCGTCATCAGCAGTGCTATGACTAATGAAAATGGTTTTGGGCATGAGGAATAGTCTCTATCGTCATTATATGAATATCCCCCATTATACCCGTTATTGACCCAAAAAGGCAGGTTGCACTAACCCACATGAGGAGACTTCAGATTGAGAGCGGATAATTTTTTACGCTAGGCGTTAAAACGTCCAGCGTAAGAATTGGCATCCCTCAAGTCTATTTTCATGCTTATGGAGAACCGAAAACAAATTCATAGGATTATGTCAATAACGCATCATTAAACGTGTTTTCACCCCACCCCCAACCC
>Ga0163154_10007094_pt1 | contig 13488 bp, 14 predicted proteins | sample OliLakLV19MP9P1_FD_148649 | JGI IMG/M metagenome (GOLD analysis project Ga0163154, IMG submission 148649) | Freshwater microbial mat bacterial communities from Lake Vanda, McMurdo Dry Valleys, Antarctica - Oligotrophic Lake LV.19.MP9.P1 | ecosystem: Environmental > Aquatic > Freshwater > Lake >... | reverse complement strand
TAACAGCACCTACAAGAAATTGGCGGTTCAGTGGTTAAATGAAGCTTTGTGCTTCGTATCAAGTTCAGTGCTGGCAGACAGTTTTGTGCTTCGAAATCGCCAACTTCTTTTAGCTGCAAACCGTTGTACAAAAGGCTCGCTGCGCTCGCCTTCTGTACAACGCGGAGCGGCTGCACCGCTGCTGCACGAAGTTCTCCCTACGGTCGCCCATCGTACAACAACGGTTTTGCAAAATTGAAAAAAATTTTCCGCTTCGCGGATTTTTCCAACTTCGCAAAGCCGCTCCGCGTTAGCGGTCAGGCTAAAACGAAACTATCAATGACAGAAGAAGAAATTCCAGACTATAATATTTTTATGATGTGCGAACAACTTAACAAGAACGCACTTACAGAACTAAACGCTGAGTATCATTTTAGAAACTGTCGACCAGACGAATTAGAAAATTGGAAAGCATTTCCATTTGACAGTTCTACTGTTCCTGTAGAATATGAAAATTTTATGAATGAATTTATTGAAGTTTCATATAGTTACGATATGAAACTTTTTTTCCAAAACACCCTTTTCATTTGCAACCAAGACGACAGACCAATTGCAACTTGTTTACATTGGAAAGCATATGGGAAATTTAACTCAATACATTGGTTAAAGACGCTAAAAACTCACGAAGGACAAGGTTTGGGCAGAGCCTTACTTTCCGAAATAATGAAGAAATTTGACTTAAATGATTACCCAATTTATATTCACACACAACCAAGTAGTTTTCGAGCTATAAAACTCTATGCCGACTTTGGTTTTAAGTTATTAAAGGGCGGACAACTTGGAACAAGAATTAACGAACTTGAAAAATGTTTGCCAATTTTGAAGGAGTTTATGCCACAAAAAGACTTTGAAAGGTTGAGAGTTATTGACACACCTGTACCATTTATAAAAAAATTATTAAATTTGAAAACAATACAATTTTGAGACAAAAGCCCGAACCGCTAACATCGGTTTTGTGCAAGTGGGGCTTACGGGATAAGTTGAACATTTGTAATTCCATTCAGCTTTTGTGCTAAACTTGAGCAGACGAAATTCTAATTCCCCACCTGCACAAAGCCGTAGCCGTTAGCCGACACCCTAAAAACGACCGTGCAAACATCAACAGTTGACAATTTGAAAAGTAAAACGGACAGAAAGAGATTTTAAAACCGTAACTTTGCTTGACTTAAAATTTTAATATAAAAAAAGTGTAATGACAGACAAAATAGCAAAACCGTTTTTGAAGTGGGCAGGTGGGAAAACCCAGCTAATAAAAGACATTGAGCGTACTTTGCCAACTGAAATAACAAAAGAAAAGTTTACATACATCGAACCATTTGTTGGTAGCGGTGCAATTCTATTTTGGGTACTTAACAACTTTCCAAAACTTGAAAAAGCTGTAATAAACGACATCAACGAAGACCTAATAAATACTTACAAAACTATTGCTTCAAACCCAAAAGAGTTGATTTCAATTCTTGAAATTTTTCAAAATGAATTTCATAATTTGGAAGGAAACGAAGACAATAAAAAACTCTATTACTACGGTAAAAGAGAATTGTACAACACAAGAAAAGAAGAACAAAGCGGACAAGCCGCTTTGTTTATTTTTCTAAATCGTACTTGCTTTAACGGTTTGTACAGAGTTAACAGTAAAAATTTGTACAATGTGCCAATGGGCAGTTATAAAAAACCGACAATTTGCGACAAAGAAAATATTTTTGCAGTAAGCAAAGTTTTACAAAAAGTTGAAATTCTTTGTGGCGATTACGAAGAAACTTTAAATTATTCAAATAAAAATTCACTATTTTATTTCGATCCGCCTTACAAACCATTAAGTGAAACTTCAAGTTTCAATTCTTATGCAAAAGATGAATTTAATGACAACGAACAAATTCGTTTAAAATATTTTTGTTCAAAATTAGACGCATTAAATCACACTTGGATTTTGAGCAATTCTGACGTAAAAGGAAAAAATGAAAATGACAATTTTTTCGATGACTTGTATTCTGACTTCAACATACAGCGAGTTGATGCAAGAAGAAGTATAAATGCAAATCCAGAAAATTTTTATTTGGGCGTTCCCTTCGGTCGGGCTTTACGTTTCAATCTTTTTGTTCGTTCCTCTCAAAAAGGATTTCCACTGCAATCCCTAACGCAATTCGCTGCATAAATGAATCTAACGTTAAATACAACATTAGCACAAGGATATACAAGTAATTCTCAAATTGCGAGATTATTAACTGAAAATTGGGTTTTAAACAATTCATATTGTCCAAGTTGTGGAGATTTACCACTTAATGAATTTGAAAACAATCGACCAGTCGCGGATTTTTATTGTAAAAATTGTAGCGAAGAATTTGAATTAAAAAGCAAAAGTGGAAAACTTTGTAATACAATTACAGATGGAGCATATTCTACGATGATTGAAAGAATTAATTCAGATAATAATCCAAATTTCTTCTTTCTAACATATACAAAACAATGGACTGTTAATGATTTTCTCATAATTCCAAAACAGTTTTTTACACCAGAAATTATTATAAAGCGTCCGCCTTTATCAGAAACTGCGAGAAGAGCAGGTTGGATTGGTTGCAATATTGATATATCAAAAGTTGCAGATGCTGGAAAAGTATTTTTGATAAAAAATGCTCAAACAATTAATCAAGAGTTTGTAAAAGAAACTTTCAATAAAACATTATTTTTAAGAACAAAAAGTAAAGATGCTAAAGGTTGGATTTTAGATGTTATGAATTGTGTTGATTTAATCAAAAAAGAAACATTTACACTTGGTGAAACCTACAAATTTGAGCAAAAGCTGAAAATTAAATATCCAAACAATAATTATATCAAAGACAAAATCAGGCAACAACTTCAACTTTTAAGAGATGAAGGTATTATTGAATTTGTCGGTCGTGGTAATTATAAAAAAGTAAATTATGGAAATATTTAAAATTGAAATTCAAGAATTTCTATCAAAAATAATTGAAGTTGAAGCTGAAAATATTGAGGAAGCCGTTACAAAAGTAAAAAAACTCTATAAAGATGAAGAAATTGTTTTGGATAGTGAAGATTATGTGACCACTGAAATCAAAGAGTTTAAAAATTAACTTCTTCTTCACGGAGATACAATGGATCTTTTGTCCCAATTTGACCATAAGTTTGATATGATTTTCGCTGATCCACCATATTTTTTATCAAACAACGGACTTTCAATTCAAAGTGGAAAAATTGTAAGTGTAAACAAAGGAAAATGGGACAAATCCGAAGGATTTGAATTCATAAACGACTTCAACAGAAAATGGCTTTCATTGGTTCGTGACAAAATGAAAGATGATGCCACAATTTGGATAAGCGGAACAATGCACAATATTTTTTCAGTTGGTCAAATATTGAATGAATTAGGTTTTAAAATTCTCAATGTAATCACTTGGGAAAAGACAAATCCGCCACCAAATTTTTCGCATAGATATTTCACATATTCGACAGAGCAAATAATTTGGGCAAGAAAAAGCGAAAAAGTTCCGCATTATTTTAACTATGAATTAATGAAGAAACTTAATGGTGACAAACAAATGAAAGATGTTTGGAAATTAAATGCAATTGCACCTTGGGAAAAATCGTGCGGTAAACATCCGACACAAAAACCTTTGTCAGTTTTGACAAGACTTATTTTGGCTTCAACAAAACCTAACGCTTGGATTTTAGACCCATTTGCAGGAAGTTCAACAACAGGAATTGCGGCTAATTTGTCAAACAGAAGATTTTTAGGAATTGATCAAGAAGAAGAATTTTTGACAATAAGTAAAAACAGAAAACTTGAAATTGAAAACCCTAAAACTTTTGCGACTTACAGACAGAAAATTGGTGGTTTCAATGACAAAAAAGAACTTGAATTATTTTTAGTAGAAGAACCAAAAGAAGAATATAAAACAGAACTAAACTTGACGAAAAGAAGGGCGATCGGCTAACAGGCGTTTGGCAAAAGTGGCGGTTCAGTGCTCCGCAGACACATTTGTGGTTAATCAAAGTTTAGTTCTCCGCATCAACATTTGTGGTGAAAATCGCCACCTTCGCCAAGCGCCAAAACGTTGTACAAAAGGCTCGCTGCGCTCGCCTTCTGTACAACGCGGAGCGGCTGCACCGCTGCTGCACGAAGTTCTCCCTACGGTCGCCCATCGTACAACAACGGTTTTGCAAAATTGAAAAAAATTTTCCGCTTCGCGGATTTTTCCAACTTCGCAAAGCCGCTCCGCGTTAGCGGTCAGGCTAAAAGACGATACCGAACAAATGACAAGTATAAAAATGGACACAGAAAAAATATTAAATACCTTTAATGGACTTAAAAATGGAAATAAAAGTTAGAGTTTCAACGACCTATGACTGCTCATTGGAACGAGCATTTAAAACACCACTACTTTGTGACGTTTCAAAAGTACATACAGGTTACGGACTAATGCCCAAAGTGACACATTGCACAGATGACGAAAATTGGGGGCAAGTTGGTTCAAGCAAAAAGGTCTATGCTGCAAAATCATTGACACAAAAAGGCGGTTTTGCTTCGGTTGACAAAATTCTTGAGCGGACAGAAAATAAGTATTGGAAATTTCAGGTGGACAACTTTCAATCTTGGATGTTAGGTTTTTACAAATTTGTTGGTGAATGGCAGACGACAGAAATTGAACCGAACAAAATATCAGTTGAATATACTTACATTTTGCATTCTAACACTGCATTACTTTACCCATTAAATTGGCTATTCGCAAAAACATTTTGGACAACCTATATGAAACAAGTGTTAGAAAACGTAAGGCAATTGGCTTATAAAAATGAACCTTACAAATACGACTAAAGAAGCCCGAACCGCTAACAGCACCTACCCAAAAGGCGGGGTTTCGTGCTTCGCAGACACATTTGTGCAAGCCGAAAGTTCAGTTCTCCGAATGAATCCCGATAGCTATCGGGATGCTAACAGTCCCGCCCTTCGGGTAGCTGCAAAACGTTAGCTGCCATTTTAAAGGACACCCTCAAAAAAGATAAAACTCATAATTTGAGACCTATTAAAAACAATTTGAGACGCTTACTAAGAATTAAAAATGCACTTTTGCAAGACAACTTTAAAATAAAAAATATGTACAAATCAATTCTCACAATTTTCTCAATCGCAATTTTTTCGATTTCTTGTAATTCAAGTCGCAACCTTGCTAACATTCAACCCAAAACAGGCAATCTTGACATATCTGCAAAAGGAGAACTTAGGGTTTGGAACAATATTAAACATTCAAGCTTTGATGTAGTATTAACCAACACTAACGAAAATCAATCTTGCGAATTGTACTATGTAAAAAGTAATGGAACTGAAAAATGGATAAATCCTTCATTACAGGCAAAGAGTAGCGTAACAGTGAATATCCCAACAGACGGACATCTTTTTATAAAAAATTTCAACCCAAACAACCTAACCATTAGCTACAAAATAATTGAATAAGCAATTAATATTAATTTGTGCTATTCCCTTCATTTTAGGAGTACAAAAAGTTTCAGCTCAACATAAATTATCTCTTGTTCATCAGCAGGAAGATTTTAAAATATTTAGAACCAGTATGCAGGAAATGCACGCAGGTTTAAATTGGTTTATTACACCCGATAGATTTCAAACACTTTATGATAGTGTTTATAACTCACTTTCTGAAAATGCGGAAATTGAACAATTTTATTTGAAAGTCAGGTACTGTATCGCAGCTTTAAAACACGGTCACGATGGAGTAAATATGACAGATAATGAAAGCGGTATTAATTTTAAAATGAATAGTTTACCAAAAAGCAGAAAACACCTGCCATTTGTTTCAACATTTCTCGACAAAAAATTATACATCATTAATAATTGCAGTGCAGATAAAATAATTACTAATGGAAGTGAAATTACGAGCATTAACGGAAAATCTATAATTGAACTTTCAAACGAATTTTGCCAGTATATTTTTGCAAACGGACAAAATATCACTTTTAAATACCAGGTTTTAGGTACTTATTTTCAATTTCAGTATTTATTGCAAGTGCTATATCCTAGCAATGAATATAATGTAGAAATAATCCCTTTTGGAAAGTCGAAAAAAATAAAAGTTAAAGTACAAACCGAACTACCCCAAACAATTGCTAATGCTTATAAGGAACAAGCAGGAAAGGACATTGGCTCTTGGGACACATTTGTAGAATATAAATTGCTTGACCCTAAATTGAAATTGGGCTACTTGAAATTTGAAACATTTTCGGCTTACAGAGTTGAAAATGATAGTATAAAATTTGCTTCACTTTTTGAGAAAATTTTCACACAAATCAAGAAAGACAAAATTGATAATTTAATTGTGGATATTAGAAATAATGAGGGTGGCGATGATAATTGGCAAGTGGCAACAAGTTATTTCAGAGCAATTCTACCAGATAGCAATGCAGGACTTTCTTACGTTCAAAGTGATAAATTCACACAGTTAAAATATGTAGAACAAACCGAGCAGAACAAGCAATTGCTAATGGCATTTCAATACAACCCTTATGCACTTTTAGACAAATTGCCTGACGGAAGATTTAAACTGAAACCTGAATATACAGAACACGATACCAAAGGAAAGCCATTGATGAACAACGCTTATAAAGGCAAAGTATATCTTTTGCAAAATGGGCTTACATTTTCAGCAGGCTTTGCTTTTGCAGGCAAAATGAAATATCTAATTCAAAAGGACGGTGGATTTATAAAAGCAATTGGCGAAGACAATGGCGATGATATGGATGCAGGTGTTGGAAGTGGAGGTTGGAGTTTAAATTTAATTTTGCCAAATAGTAAAGTAAAATTAACAATACCAGTAACAGGTGGCGGTACAGACAAACCATATACTATTCCATCAGTAAATTTTTTAGATTATAAAGTAGTGCCGACAATTAAAGACAAAATCAATGGCGTTGATACCGAAATTGAGTTTGTTAAAAAGATGATAAAGGAATAATGCGAAGAAAAAAAAGGCAGCTAACAGCACCTACAAGAAATTGGCGGTTCAGTGGTTAAATGATCCCGATAGCTATCGGGATTGTGCTTCGTATCGAGTTTTGTGGTGGCAGACAGTTTGGTTTGGTGCTTCGAAATCGCCAACTTCTTTTAGCTGCAAACCGTTAGCGGTCATTGTAAAACGATACTTAAAATAACTAGAAATGAAAAATATACCAACACTTTACGAATGGACAGGCGACATTCAAACTTTTGAAACCTTGTTTAGCAAGTTTTACGAAAAGGTTTTACAAGACAACTTATTGGGGGAAGTTTTTAAAAATATGTCGACAGAACATATCACACACGTTTCTCATTTTGTAGCCGAAGTTTTTGGTGGCCCTAAATTTTACACAACCGAAGACAATGGCAGTCATTCAAAAATGATAGGCGAACATATTGGAAAAATGTTGACAGAACAAAAACGGCAACGTTGGGTGCATCTTTTACTTGAAACGGCAGACGAGGTTGGTTTAAAAAGCGACCCTGAATTTCGTTCTGCATTTGTTGGCTACATTGAATGGGGAACACGACTTGCAGTTATCAATTCGCAACTAACAGAAAATCCAATGGCTGAAAGCGAACCAATGCCCAAATGGGGATGGGGAGAAACAGGAGGACCTTACAACCCAAACGATAATTAATTATGAAGAATTTAAAACTTAGCTTTTGTATTGTTCTAGTAATTTTTTCAGGTGGTTGCAATCAACCTAAAAAAGACACAGGTAAAATTATTCACATAGACAATATTGTTGATTTGACCCATACCCTCACGTCTGATTTCCCTTTTATTCCAGTAAGAAAGTTGACTTATCCATTTGAACTTATCCCAATGGCAACTTTAGAGAAAAACGGAGTTGAAGCAAATTCTTGGAAAATTCACGAACATTTAGGAACACACACAGATGCCCCTAATCATTTTATCAAAGGACAAAAATCACTCGACCAAATAGAACTAAAAGATTTAATTGTGCCAGTTGTGGTAATTGATATTGAAGCAAAGGCATCAAAAAATAGTGATGCAGAACTGACACTAGAGGACATCAATCTATTTGAAAAAGAATACGGAAAAATACCTGACCATTCTTGTGTAATGATGTATTCGGGTTGGGAAAAGCATTTAAAAGACTCATTATTTGTTGGTTTGGATACTAACCATGTAAAACATTATCCCGGATTTTCAAATGATGCCATTAAGTTTTTGGTAACTGAAAGAAATATTGCAGGCATTGGTGTAGATGTTTTGTCATTTGACCCAGGAATTGATGAAAATTATACAGGACACAAAACACTTTTTACAGCAGGAAAATGGGGCGTAGAATGTGTAGCCAACTTAAATAAAATTCCCAAAACAGGTGCTACAGTTATCATAGGAGCACCAAAAGTAGGAAAAGCTACAGGTGGATTTTCACGTATAATTGCAGTTTGGTAATTTAAGATTTCAGAAAATTATGACAATAGAATACATTCGTTACAAAGTAACAGTAGAACAAAGAGAAGCATTTATTGCAACTTATGACGATGCTTCCAAAGAATTGGACACATCAGAATTTTGTATCGCATATGAATTAACCGAGTGTGAAGAAGAAGCAGGACAATTTATTTTACGAATTGAATGGACATCAACAGAAGAGCATTTAAACGGATTTAGAAAAAGTAAAATTTTCCCATCCTTTTTTGCCAAAGTAAAACCGTACTTCGACAATATCCAAGAAATGCGACATTATAGATTGACAGATGTTGCTCGGACAAAGTAGAACAACGAACCGCTAACAGCACCTACAAAAAATTGGCGGTTCAGTGGTTAAATGAAGCTTTGTGCTTCGTATCAAGTTTTGTGGTGGCAGACAGTTTTGTGCTTCGAAATCGCCAACTTCTTGTAGCTGCAAACCGTTGTACGTCACCCTAAACGAAATCCTGCAAACATTTAAACATCCATGACTTTGCCGACCCGACCCCACGCTATTTTTAGCACATTGCAAGGCACACAAAACCCACACACAAAAGCCAACCTTGCAAAGAGCTAAAAATGCCAACGCACAGCCCACCCACCCCAGCGGACGGAATTCTTATCGGCTTCAACAAAATACATCAGCAAATAACTATACTCAACACCAAAGCCCACCCACAAGCAGACAAAGTGCTATTTTGCTACCAGTAATAATGTAAATTTGAAACTTAACTAATAACCAAAGCCAACGAATGTTTGAACAGACCTTTAAAAATATAGACGACATATTGCACAAAGATGCAGGTTGCGGAAGTGAATTGGATTATGTAGAACAGACCTCTTGGGTGTTGTTCCTTAAATATTTGGACGACCTAGAAAAAGACAAAGCCACAGCAGCCGAACTAACAGGCAAAGAATACACTAATATTATTTCACCCGAATATCAATGGAGCAAGTGGGCTGCACCCAAACTTGCCCTGAGCGGAGCCGAAGGGGACAAGGAAGGCAAACTTGACCACCACAAAGCCTTGACAGGTGACGACCTTTCGGACTTTGTAAATATTAAACTCTTCCCCTACCTAAAAAAATTTAAAGCCGATGCAGTAAGTGCCGACACCATTGAATATAAAATTGGTGAGATTTTTAGCGAACTAAAAAACCGCATACAAAGCGGCTACAATTTGCGTGAAGTAATAAACCGAATTGACGAACTGCGTTTTAGAACCCACGCTGAAAAGCACGAAATGAGCCATTTGTATGAGGACAAGATTAAAAATATGGGCAACGCAGGGCGTAACGGAGGAGAATATTATACGCCACGAGCTTTGATTAAAACCATTGTAAAAGTGGTAGCACCCGAAATAGGAAATAAAATTTATGACGGTGCAGTAGGTTCAGCGGGTTTCTTGGTAGAGGCGTTTGACTATTTGCGTGGCAGTAAAAATCTTACTACCAAAGACGTTGAAACTTTACAGAAAAAAACATTTTACGGAAAAGAAAAAAAATCATTGGCTTACATCATTGGCACAATGAATATGATTTTGCACGGAGTGGAAGCACCAAACATTGTGCATACCAACACTCTTGCAGAAAACCTTGCCGACATACAGGAAAAAGACCGTTACGACATTGTGCTTGCCAACCCACCTTTTGGCGGAAAAGAAAGAGCTGAAGTGCAGCAAAACTTCCCCATAAAAACGGGTGAAACCGCCAGTTTGTTTTTGCAGCACTTTATTAAGATTATGAAAGCAGGTGGCAAAGCAGGTATTGTAATTAAAAACACCTTTTTGAGCAACACCGACAACGCTTCTATTAGTTTACGAAAACTAATTCTTGAAAATTGTAATCTGCATACAGTTTTAGATTTGCCCGGTGGCACATTTACGGGTGCAGGTGTAAAAACAGTTGTATTGTTTTTTGAAAAAGGCTCTTCAACTAAAAAGGTTTGGTTTTACCAACTGAACTTAACCCGAAACCTTGGCAAAACAAACCCTCTGAATGAAAAAGATTTGGAAGAGTTTGTTGCTTTACAAAAGACAAAAGGAGAAAGTGAAAACTCTTGGAGTATAAACGTAAAAAACATTGACCAAAATACTTTTGATTTAAGTGCCAAAAACCCCAACAAAAAAGAAGAAGCTGCCTTGCGCCAACCGCAAGAAATTTTGGAAGAAATGAAAGCCTTGGATGAAGAAAGTGCCGAAATTTTAAACTCAATTTTGGAACTAATATGAAGAATGAAATCATTTTATATCGCCCTAATGAACTTGCCGAACATATTGAGGTAAGAATTGACGAAGAAACCGTATGGCTAAACCGTCAGCAAATAGCTGCCCTTTTTGGTAGAGATGTTAAAACTATTGGCAAGCATATCAATAATGTTTTTAGCGAAGGGGAATTAGGAAAAGAAGTGGTTGTCGCAAAATTTGCGACAACCACTCCACATGGTGCTATTAAAGGGAAAACCCAGACTTTAAGAGTTGATTACTACAACCTTGATGTGATTATCTCTGTGGGCTACCGTGTAAAATCGAAACAAGGCACGCAATTTCGTATATGGGCAAACACCATTCTTAAAGATTATTTGCTAAAAGGATATTCCATTAACAATAGAATGAACCGAATGGAAGACAATATGGAAGTGTTGAAAACCAAAGTAAACGAAATAGATTTACAGATAAACACACATTTAATTCCCACACAAGGTGTTTTCTTTGACGGCCAAGTATTTGATGCCTACGAATTGGCTTCCAAAATTATCCGTTCTGCAAAAAGCAATATTGTATTAATTGATAATTATATAGACGAAAGCACGCTTACCCATTTAGCCAAAAAGAAAAAAGATGTAAAAGTATTGTTGCTCACCAAAAACACCAATAAACAGCTTGAATTAGATTTGAAAAAAGCCAATGAGCAATACGGCAATTTTACCCTAAAAACCTTTACCCAAAGCCACGACCGCTTTTTGATTATTGATCAAACCGAAGTGTATCATTTAGGAGCTTCGCTAAAAGATTTAGGCAAAAAATGGTTTGCTTTTTCTAAAATGGATAAAAATTCGGTAAAAAGTATTTTAAACTTAATTTCGGAACTGATATGAAGAAAGATTGGGAAATAAAAAAGTTGGCGGAGGTTTGCGATTTCCAAAATGGTTTTGCATTTAAAAGCATTACATACAAGGAAACTGGTTTACCAATTTTAAGAATTACTAATATTCAAAATCAAAATTTAGAAATTAGCGACCTTGTATATTTTGATACTAAAGATTACAAAGAAAATTTTGAACGCTTTAAGGTTTGCAAAGGTGATTTAGTAGTTGCAATGTCAGGGGCAACTACAGGTAAATTAGGAATTAATAATAGCGATACTATTTTCTATCTTAATCAACGAGTTGGAAAATTTATTCCTAAGAAAAGTATTGCCAAGGCTTTTCTATACTATTTTTTATCTACAAAAGTTGAGGAAAGTTTAAGAATTGCAGCTGGTGCTGCTCAACCAAATTTAAGCACTGAGCAAATTAATAATTTTAAAATCCCCCTTCCGCCCCTTCCCGAGCAACAACGAATAGTAGCGATATTAGATGAAGCCTTTGCCGCCATAGCCAAGGCAAAAGCCAATGCCCAACAAAACCTACAAAACGCCAAAGAACTTTTTGAAAGTTATTTGCAAGGCGTGTTTGAGAATAAAGGTGAGGGTTGGGAGGAGAAGACGTTAAAAGACGTAACAACTAAAATTGGAAGCGGAGCAACACCAAGAGGTGGAAATGAAAGTTATAAAACCGAAGGCATTTCATTAATCCGAAGTATGAATGTTCACGATTTTGAATTTAGAGAAAGAAACCTTGCTTTTATTGATGATAAACAAGCAAAGGAATTAAACAATGTAACACTGGAGGAAAATGACGTTTTATTGAATATCACGGGAGCATCTGTAGCAAGATGTTGCATAATCCCAAAAGAATATTTGCCTGCAAGAGTAAATCAGCACGTTTCAATTATAAGAGCAAAGAAGGATATAATTGACACAGGTTTTCTAAATTTATTATTGACTTCTAAGTTTTATAAAGACCAATTATTATTTACAGGTGAACAAGGAGCAACACGACAAGCAATTACCAAAGCACAATTAGAAGTTTTCAGAATTACTTTTCCAAAATCATTAAAAACCCAACAAACCATCGTTCAAAAATTAGATGCCCTAAATGCCGAAACCAAAAAATTAGAAAGCATCTACCAACAAAAAATAAAAGATTTGGAGGAGTTGAAAAAGAGTGTGTTGCAAAAGGCGTTTAGCGGGGAATTGAAAACAACTAATGAGATTGCAATATGAACGAACAACAACTCATAGAATTATTAAACGAGCTTGTAAAGCACCCTCACGAAAGCGAATGGGTGGAGTTTAAACTCAACTTTCATTCAGTCGAAGAAATTGGTGAATGTATTTCTGCATTGTCCAACGGTGCTTGTATTCACAATCAGCCGTTTGGTTATTTGGTGTTTGGAGTAGAAGATAAAACGCAAATCATAAAGGGAACTACATTCAAAGCTAAATCAGCCCAAAAAGGAAGTGAAGATTTAGAACACTGGCTGCTTACCCGTTTAAATCCAAGAATTGATTTTACAGTCTATGAATTTGATTATGATACAACAAGACATATTTCCGTTTATGTAATTCCTGCCACCAAAAATCAACCTGTAGAATTTTTGCATCAGGCATATATCAGAGTAAGCAGCATCACCAGAAAACTCAATGAGTTTCCACAAAAGCAAGCCAAAATTTGGAAGAAAGATACCATTCCTTTTGAAATAGAAATTGCTAAAGACAACCTGAGTGCATCAGACATTACGAAATACTTGAGCACAGAAACCTACTTTGATTTGCTAAAATTACCCTATCCATCTAATCAGCAAGGTGTAATTGATAAGTTTGTAGAGGAAGGTTTGGTATTTAAAAACTATGGCTATGCTATTACCAAATTAGGGGC
>Ga0163154_10007087_pt1 | contig 13497 bp, 19 predicted proteins | sample OliLakLV19MP9P1_FD_148649 | JGI IMG/M metagenome (GOLD analysis project Ga0163154, IMG submission 148649) | Freshwater microbial mat bacterial communities from Lake Vanda, McMurdo Dry Valleys, Antarctica - Oligotrophic Lake LV.19.MP9.P1 | ecosystem: Environmental > Aquatic > Freshwater > Lake >... | reverse complement strand
GTGCATATTGTTATCTATACCACCGCCGTTATGAAAGTACATTTTTTCATGAATATCTTTTACAATGTAGCCGATGGTATAAATTATTTAGATGGTTTCAAACCTGAGGAAGTAAATAGCCAACTTGATTTTTGGTTAACTACAGAAAAAGTAGTAAATAAAATAATTAAACAACTAAAAAATTTAAAATAAAAAAAAACAATATGATTATCGAATTTGCAAAATGCATATACACCCAAATAATTTCTATAAGTCAGCCACTTTTAAAAGGTGGTGAATATTGGCTATATCTTCGCTATGGCGAAACAGGAGGTAGTATAGACACCGAAAGCTTTGAAACCGAGGAGCAGGCCTGGAAAAGATATAACGAAATAAAAACTAATTTAATAAATTCTAAATAATATATGTCAAAAATAATCCAATCAATAACAATAAAAGAAGGCTATACATTTACAAGAGCTGAGCTAGACGGTAACGCTTTATATGCACTTTTGGCAAGGAATCCCGAAGCTTGCGATATAACATATCAGAAAGAAGAGACTGCTAAATTTCCAAACGGGGCTGAGGTTTTTGCACTGGAAAACGGAGCAGAATATTATTGCCACAACAGTGACACTGGTGACATATCAAAAAATACTTGGAGTCACCATAACCTTCACGAGATATTTTTAAGAAATCAACTTGTTTTTTTAGATGAAGATAAGTGTGAATCTAGCACAAAACTTAAAAACAGGCACCTAGAAATCACCCAAAAAATATACCAAATCAACGCTGAGAATAACTGGGTTGTGGATTGGAGTGACGAAGAGCAAAGTAAGTATTTTGTTCTATGGGATCATCCCAACAGCCGTAGTTATTATGGCGTTTTAGAGAATGGTGAAATGCAGAGCGGCGGTGAAGTCTACTACTGCGAGAAAGCCCAAAAATACCTAAAAACCCTCTCAATAGAAGACCAAAAAGCCTTCCTTCTAATTTATAATTAAACTACCCTTATGCTCTACCAAAACTTAACAGCACAACAATTACTTAAACTAATCAAGCCGATAAAGACAGAAATGCGCGTCACAGTTGACCATAACCCATTTGGCGAAGGTGGCAAACAAACCTTGTCTGCCTATACAGATAAAGACGGGGATTTGGACACGCAGGGCCTTAAAGAATATAAGTTTGACGGAGTAGATTATGGTCATGATTTTGCTTGGACAGACGGAACATACACAGGCACTTTTGGCCTAGAAACAACCCCTTGGCAGAATATCAAGCCAGAGGTGTATGCCGTAGGTGATACTGTTATGATTTTAGAAAATGCTCGGGAGTGTGGGGGTTATAAAAAGTGGGGAAGTCAAAAAGTAAGTATGATTGGCAGAAAAACTTGTAGAATTGAAAAGGTAGGAGATAACGATAGCGGGCTTTATTATGGAATTAAAGATTTCACTAGTGGTTATGTTTATAATTTTGCTTCTTACTGTATCCAAAAAATTGCAAACCCTGAAACAATAACAATAACAATAACAATAAACGGCAAAGAATACCTTTCTACGCCAGAATTGGAGGCGGTTTTGTCGCGGTTGGAGGAGAAAGAATAATTAAAATCAAACTATTATATATAATATGACAAGAAGCGAAGCAAGCAAAATCAATGTCCCATGGTTAGAAGAGTTAATTTCCAGGTCAACTCACAAACTAAAAGAGCGAAACCTTTTATTAGAAAAAGAAAATCAGTTTCTCAGAACAAAGCTACAAAAGATTGTAGCAGTTATCTATGAAAAACCCCCTGTAGACGCTTTTTGGGTTGATGAAGCTGGCGAATTAACACCTAAGTTAGCAGAGGCTTTAAAAAAAATATAATATATGAAATATAATTTATAACTCTCCACACGCTTGTGGAGTTTGACAAAATAGCCATTATAGTATCTAATCCAACCATTACAGACCTGTTTTTTGGTGAAATCTGGCCTCGTGCCATTGAAGGGTATCCTTCTTAGCCATTTAATGGGTCTTATTTTATCTCACTTAAGCTGGCGAATTAACACTATGTCACCTAACCTAAAAAATAAAATGGGAGTAGCCCTCAAAAAAGCATTTCCTGAATTAAAAAATGTAGAAATTAGTGCTGCAAAATATAACCACAAGATTACAAAATTACAATATGTTAGGCTTACCCTGGCGATTATTGTTTGTATTTTAGCCCTACCTTTTCAAATCTTTTTCTTACTAATACACAAATGTTATAAAATGATTGGCAAATAATACTCTTGACTACCGTGATGAAGCCCTAAACCATTTACAACATTAATATTCTGTACGCCTTCAGTTTTAGACCACTGGTCAAATGTTTTGATCTTGCCTAGATATTTATTGGTCACACCTTTAGGATTCAAGCTAGGTTGAACAAAAGCTGGGACAACTAATTTATAGTTATCCGTTTTATCTTTACTGGACTCATACAAGATACTTCTAAAATACGCTCTAGGATGTGCTAGCAAAGATAACTTAAAATCATTTTTGTTAAAAGATATTTGACTAGCCTGGTCTGCTTTCAAATCCCGTTTGGAGTAGATATTTTCAAAGGCCGTTTCTTTAACCCTTCTAAATGAATTGCTGAAAAAGGCTGCGATATTTGATAAATAACCAAACTGGGCTTTTTTAATTTCAGTATCTAAAACGTTAGCTACTAATCCTAAAGCTAAAATAGCTTCTAAAGCTTTGGACAAGGCCTCGCTATTTAAGCCCTCCATTGTATCCCCGCTAAATAAAAGGATAGACTCCTCTTGTTTCTTATCTAAATACTCAAATAGCAATTTTTCTTTTTCAGCGTCTGGAATATCTAAACCATAAATTCTAGCAACTTCTAATTTCACCTCATCTTCTATTTTGATTAACAAAGGTAAAAACACCTTTGCAAACTCAGATTGTAGATAAGATTCCAGGCTAGCTACAATTGCTAAGAATAATAGCTCGGCTTCACCTTCACTTGCCTCTCTTGTAAAATATCTTTCAGCAAATCTAAATCTTTCTACCAGCCAGTCAGAATAGTCTTTGTAGTCTACGCCCTTAGAGGCTTTTTCTATTAATTGATTAAGTCCGCCGAAGGAAGGGTCAAAGCTGTTATAAATAGCTCTTTGATAGTCACAATTGAAATCATCTATTTCAGTCAACCCAAACAGTATTACTCTACCGTGCATTTGTGAAAAATCTATAAAATCTTGTAATTCCTCATCTCTGAAAGCACGCTTGCCGTTAATATCCAAAATCAATTCCTTGTGGAATTTCAATAAAGAGAATTTGTCTATACCTGCGTTTTGGACTTTAAGCATTTTCAAATAATTTTTTAAATGAGGTGTCTAGTCGGCTTTCTAAGCTAGGGTAAAAATCTGGCTTCGTCCTGACATTCTCGCTATTAGTAATCTGGGTGAAGTCATCCACTGTTTGATTTTCAGTTGAAGGTTTAATTTCTATAACTTCTTTGTTTAAAGTTTCCACCGTCATCCCTTGTTCCTGCAGATATTTTAATTTATCAGCTGTTGGCAAGACTGCTAAATTAAGAGCACTTAAACTTTCATTTGCAATTTTAAGATTCCCCCAGTAAGACGACATAGCTTTATCGTTAACTTCTTTCAGCTTGATCTCTTCTTGACTAAATTGTCTAGGAATTCTAAAACAAAATCTAGTGTTATCAAATTTTGAGTCTAGTGTTGGTAAAGCCCAAGTTTCTACTAGCTCTTGCAAATCTACAATAAACGATTGTACGGCTTGGTATAATAAGTCTACCGCTTGGTCTATGTTGTTATATTTTGATAAGCCTGTTTCTAGGATAGCTTGGTCCACCCCCATTGCTTTATGGACTCGTTTTTCAACTTCTCCTAACATTTCAGTGGTTCTCATCTCTGAGTTGTTCGCTAAGCTAATATCTTGAAAGTGCATTGGGAAGGGTAAAAATAACATTTTACCAGCATTTTGTACGCCGTTTGCCTCTTGCAATCTTATTTTTAGTAGTTCAGTAGCATTTTTAATATCGTGTTGATTCACTCCAGCATTTTTCAGAGCTGTAGAGTCAAGGCTTGCTACCTTGTTAGTATGTAACCCGCCAGTATATACTTGGTCATTGGCGGTCATCATAACATATTCTAATTTCATCCACTTTGCCGCAACTACTACCCCGTTTGTACCAAAAGCATTGGTAGCATTTGGATTGGAAAATTGGTAGTGGTAAACGTCTTTATAATCAAATTTGTGGACTTCTTGAGCATTCTGGTCTAATATTTCTACCTCTGAAATATCGGCAGTTTTTCTATTTTTATCACCCCAAAAAGCAACCCTAGGAATTCCATCTAGAGTGTAAGGGTCAAAGTGTAGCTTTATTTTACCGTTTTCTTTTGTCTTGTAACCAATCCCCCCTCCTAAACCTAAACCATAACCAGCTACTATCATATTCTGGATCATCTTTTTTAATCCTGCATTGATTAGCAATTGTTTATATTCTTTGGCGGGTCTAGTTATCTGTTTTTTACCATCATTTTTTATCTCGTACACTTCGAACCCTGAGACTTTAACCATTGCCTCAATCTTTTGGAAGATACCAAACCAAGTTGGATTGTTTATAACAACTTGAGCCAGCGTACTTAAATCAAAACGCTGGTCTTTATACCCGCCGCCAAAGCTAAGATGTTGTAAGCTGTTGTAAGAATTACTATTTATAAAATCCAACCCCCCGCCTTGGTTGCTATTATAAAGGTTTGAATAGGTTGACATAGTTCAAATATGCTTTAAAAGTTATATATTTGTCAATTTAGAACAAGTTGCCTGCAAAAGCTTGCATTAAGGCTGATTCAGGGGCATACAATTGACCAGCAAAAGTTTGGCTATCTGGGTGTAATTTTGTAAACGTTCCATACCTGAAAGAGTCTAGGAAATGGTCATTGCCGTCACTAGGCTCATTTAAAGATTCGCCTGCTTTATTTTGTAGCCAATGGTAGCCTGAGACCTCTTTAGTCACGGCTTTTCCAGGATTACCATTTTTGTAATCAACTTCTATTTCCACGTAGTAAACTTCAAAACTTAATAAATAAGATACTTGAGGGGTACGGCTACCGCTTCCTTTTCTAGCTTTGGTAATATTAAAAATACCCATTTGTTCCAGCTCGGTTATAGCTTCTGGTCTATGGTCGGCAAAGAACTCGGCTGTTCCAAACTCTGGAACTTCCCCCTTTATTTTAGCTCCTAAAGTTGAGGCAAGTAACCCCCTTTCGTATATAATAGGTTTGACATAAAGCTTGTTTCGTTGGCCTGGCTCTGTACTTTTAACATACTTAATTTCGCATACTGAAGAGTAGTCATCGGCGAAACCAAAGTCAACCCCATAGAATTTATCCATGTCTGGTTCAACTTTCATGTAATCTTCTAAACTAATCTCTTTCCAATCTTTAAAAACTTTACCACTCCTACCACTTCCAACTAAACCTAGCGTAGTTGTGTTATAATAATACGGGTCGATATTCTTCCAAATCTCATGGTTATCCAGTAGATGAATTTGCCAGCCTTTTTCGCCAAGCTCTTCAATCATCTTCTCTTCATACGCTGAATTATCGTATACGGTTGAGAAGCTATAATATATCGGTCTATCCTCGTAAGTCAAGCCAAATTCATTATCTGGAATAGGTCCAGTTTTAGGTTCGATTGCAAAAAAGCCTTCTTTATCTGTTTCTTTTAAAGAATAAAAACTACTTAAAATCCAGTGATTAATTTCTGGGGTATTAAAAGCACAAAATATTTTACCTTTAGTCGAGTGTTTCTTGTTTACCTGAACATATTTTTTAAGCTCTTCGTTCCATTCTGTGTCTACGTAATTCAGTTCTACCCTGCGGTTTACAGTCTTGTAGAGCTGGTCAAACATAGCAAAGTCTTGTAACTCTGCCAATTCCTCTACAAATACGTGAGTCACGCCCTCGTAACCTTTAAGCTTTTCTTTACTCGCCTGGTCTGCTGTAAAAGAGTCAAGCCTCACGGTGTGGCCATTGATTGTAATCATTCCACGGTTTAAATCTTTTTGCTCTAACTCGTTGTAATCAATCCCCATACTTGATAAAACTTTACCCACTGTGCCGTGGAAAATAGTTTTTTTGGCTGATTCTTTAGTCGTTCTAATTAGTAGAATATTAGCTTTCCACTTACCTAAATAGCCCCTAAAAATCATTTCTAATTCGGTGTAAAACAAATTACTTTTACCGCTTTCCCTTCCTCCAGCATATAAATTTAAAGTTTTATCCCCAGTTAAAAATTCGGTTAAAGCCTCTTGCTGAAACCTTGCAACTTTAAGAGGTGTAACATTTGCATTGTTAGGGTCGGCTTGCAACTCTAAGTAATCATCTGTTGTAAGATATTGTATTTTTTCCATGCTCTGAAAATCAGTTAACGGTTAATTCACTAAGTTAGTGATAATCTTTATTTCATTGAAAGTAAATTTACCGCCTTCATCTCGTTTTTGTTCTCGGGTAATTAATTTTTTATCTACTAAAACATTTAAGACTTCGTCGGTCCTATCTCGTCCATAATTGAAAAGTAATTGATACTGGTTCTCTTCAATTTGGAAGATTGAGGTAATCTCTCCAGTTTGTGAAATAGCCTCCGCAATTAAAGCAGATAAAGCAGAAAATTCGTTTTCGTTTAGCGTTTTTGGAAATAATTTAAAAAAGCCTTCTTTCACCTTCATATCCCTGATAACTAGTATACGGTCTACAATTTGTCAAGCTGAAAAGCAGTATACGGTGTGCATTTAACCACCCTGAAAAGCAGTATACGGTCTGCATAAAGTTGTTGGTTGACAAAAGTAATAAGTTATTTTATTAAGAACTTATGTCTATAATCAAAAAGCTAGGAGGACGTCCTTTTGGCTCTCAAGATAGTTTTAAAAGGGTTAGAAAAATCAAATACGAGGCAGGAACAAAAACGATGTGGGTTCGTTTAGAAGATGATAAATTTAATTTGGTAAGGTTGGCCAAGTTAGAAGGGTTGAGTGCTGCTGATATAATTGATTATGCTCTAAGCAAGATCGTGACCAAAGGCAAGGGCCTGAAAATCCTGAAATACAAAGGCACAGAGGTGGCTAGGTTAGTGGCAACCAAGGCGGGTAAATAGCTTTTAGAGTCGTCAAGCAGGATGCCCCCGTTTTGGGGGCATAAATCTTGTATCTACAAAAGTAGAAATCTAAAATATACAAAAATATACTTTAGGCTTCTACCTAAGTAGAATAAAAGGGCTTATATTAGTTTTGTCAAGTTATGAATTATTTGCGTGACTTTATCTGCTTCCAAGTCTATGATTGTTAAGGCTGTTTTGCAAATTTCAGCTTGATTTGCGTTTAGTTTATTTTCTAGTACTCTTTCTAAAAACGTTCTAGAATATCGTACTGCACTGTAACTAACTTTTATATTTGGTAGTCTAGAATTATCAAATTTGTAAAAGTTAGGTACTGTATGAGCTGGAATTAAAAACGTCTCTCCCCATCCCGTTATTTCCATATCTGTATTTAGTCTTTTTGCTGGCGTTTTATTCGCCTTAATTTTTTCAGGGGTGTAGGAAATACAGTAAGTCACTTCCTTTGACTCACAAAATCCCATTCTACCAAGTCTACCTAACTTTTGGTGTAAAACCTCGACCCCATCAAATGGGTTATGTTCAATGAATAAATTTTCACAAGGCATATTCAAGCCTTGAGCTAGAACATTTGTAGCAGAAACAAATTTTATTTTACCAGCCCTGTAATCAAGCTGTAACTGCAACCGTTCGCTCGGTAATGTATTAGCCGACATCATGGCATTTTCTTTGTATCTGGAAAATTCCAGGGTTGGTACTCCAGCATTTTTTCTTTCAAGATATTCTGCGAAGGAAATTTGTTTTTTTATAGGTGGTTTTTGAATTGGTTTCAATTCTACAATTTCAAAACCTTTTAATTTTCTAAAATTTTTAGTTGCAGTTACTAGAAAAATATTAATATTTTCTTTTTCAGCAGCTTTAATTAGATCGATCAGGTTGCCGCCTCGGTCAAAATCTGTTATAAAATGGGCCTCATCAATTATTATTGATTCATAACTTTCGAGTCTTTGTTTATCACAACTTTCATAAACTCCAAAAAAGTTTCCACCTGGCTCGCCGAGTTTGACTTCTCCAGTACTAAGTTGATCTTGTGAATTAGAGTAGTCAATATAAACTTCGTAAGCTAATTGCCTGCAAGGAGCAATGTAAGCAAATCTACCTAATTTTTTAGCTTCGTTGATTGTGTGGTAAGTTTTACCGCAACCAGTTTTTCCAGTTATAATTTTTTTAAACATAAAATTTGTTTAGTCTTACCCCCCAAAAAAAGGGGGAGGGAATTGAAGGTTGGAAAGCGTTTGGCTATGATTGCTATTGCTTCACTTGTTGTGGTGTTGTAGATTGTGGTTCGCATAAATATATATTATTTAACAAATTTTAAAATTTGGTCTTCAAAACTAAAAGAGGTCGCTCCAAACGTAAATCCTGTTTTTTGATTACCCGTAATTACTAAATTTGGATTACTTTTTTTACTTCCATATTTATCAAATTCATAAGAGCTAAGATTTAAAACGTTAGGTAATACTTCTAGCTGTAAAATTGCTTTCCAATCTTTAGAATATTCGTTTTTGAAATCTCCAAAAGTTTTGTTTTGAATTGTCTTTAAAAACTCTTGTCTTTCAATCTCATTTTCATTTTTGATTTCAGATTGTCTTAAAACAAAGTTATCATGATTTTTTGCAGCGACTTGTTTGCTCTTTTCTATCTTATCTTGGTTTATTAAGTATATTGCTCCAAAAACTGGCAAGTACTCGTTTAAACTATTTTTTAAAGCTCCTATGGAAATATTTTTGTATTTTCTTACTTGATTGTATTTTGATTCAAAGCTAGTTACTACTTTAACCTCTATTAAATCACCGATATTGCTATTGAAAGTTAAATTGTTGTCTTCCATGAACCCTTGTGCTTCTTGACTTGTTGCATCGAAGTTATTGTAGCTAGAATTCCAAAACTCAGAGCTTTTAATTAAATTTATTAAATCGGAGGGGGTAGACATAAATATATAAAAATTAAAGTTAATTAATTGATACCTCTAAGAATAAAACAAATGATGATAAATGTCAAGGCTTTTTATCAAGTTATCCTATTTACTTCACTTGACTAAAGTAAAAGAGGTCCTGGAATAATTTAATTGCATATTAGATATTAGTTAAAAAGCTTTTACAGTAGCTCTTTAGATGTTATTGCTTGACAAGGTCTACAACTTACTGTAGAATTATTATTAAGAAGTTAGGAAGTCACTTTTAAGAACTTTCAAACCCCCAACACTATGTCCACCACCATTACAGCAATTACATTAATAAATGCAGGCTTCGAAAAAACAAACCGAGGCAATTTTGACCTCTCAACAGTCGATCACCAAAAAAAAGTTAAAATTTACAAAAGATTGAAATTAATTCAATTGACTAATTTTATTAACGGAAGGAAGGAAAGCCATAAAAAAGCGGTAAATATTGTTTACCCTTATTCACTATCAGAAACAATTTTTTTAGGCGCTTCAAAAAATAGATATGGTTACGATGTCTACACGGAGCAGGTAGTCACGGTCAAAGAAAGCAAATTATTTTTAAAGGAAGTCAAAAAAATTGAATTAGCAAATGAAAAAGCAAAAAAAATCCCTTTGACCTCGGAGCAAAAAGCTAAAAAATTAAAGTTACAGATTGAAAATAAAGAATTTAAAACAAAAATGGAAAAGACAATTTTAGAATGTTATTTAAAATTTGATAAATATAGCAAAATGTTATATCTTGAATTAGACGACATCAGAGAGGCCGACACTAGCTGGCTTGATACTGCTTACACCGCTTTGGTTTATAGCTCTGAAAACGGTGGAATTATGGCAAACTACAAAGCTAAATTAAGACAAGATGAAGAGCTTTGTTTTTATGATTTGCTTAGAAAAGCGATAAACGCATATAGACGGCACGCAGACACAGACTATGACCACCTATTAGCAAGCGGAATGTCCAGGGAAGGGGCAAGGGATGTAATTTATAACAGATAATCAAATTTAAGCTTTGGATAGGTACCACTTCACTCAACTAAAGTAAAAGAGGTCAAACCAAATCATAAATAAACATTTAGTAAATATTAGAAACCCTTTAGATTAGCATGTAAGAAGTCAACTAGAGTATATTAATTGACAAATTGTAAAACAAAGAGTAGAATTAAATAGAAGTTAGAAAGTCACTTTTAAGCACTTTCAAACACTATACAAACCCCCCCATATATATGTCACACCTATTTACCATCCTAATTCTTAACACAATTCTAATTGCCATCCTAATTCTTAACGCAATTCTAGCTATAAGTCTAGTATTAACCGCCCCGCTGCCAAAGGGCCAAGTAAGCCCCGTGGCAGGCTTTGAGAACAATTGTAGCATAACAGAGCAAGGCGTTTGTCTTGATGATTGGAGCGATGAAGAGCGAGCAAATTTTTTAAACAAAGCTAAAAAATAATTTATGTCTTTAGAAACACAGCTAGAAAATATTCAAACTTCAAATTTAAACAATTCTAATTTATTTAATAAATAATTATAACCTTCCCCATATATATGTCTATCATAAACGAAAGCCACCTGCAAAAACTGTTAAAAACAGTCAAAAAACTCAACCATACTTTTGATATTAATTTAGTACTTTCATTCAGTCCAAGTGGCAAAATAGGAATAATTCATTTAGAGCATGCTAGACTAGTCTTCTATGATAAGAGCTTCACGGATAGGTCAAGCCTTTGGTATATTAAACCAGTGACAATGGGATTATTAGCAAAAAAACTAATTGATTTGTTATAAACCTAACCTAAAAACAAAATCAAGCCACTTTTAACAGTGGTTTTTTTGTAGCTTGTGAGTTTAATTTTACTTTACTTGACTAAAGCAAATGAGGCCTTGGAATATTTAAATGTATAATTTAAGGCAGGCTTGGAAAGCTTTTAAAATAGATATTAGGAAGCTCTTTAGGTGTTATTAATTGACAAGGTCTACAACTTACTGTATTATTTAACTACATTAATTTATTAATATATTTTTTTATGACTACAAAACAAACCGACACTTTTAATGAATTTAAATTGTCAGATAGAGCAAAATGTGAAGTATACTGTCAAAAACGTGCTGAAAGACCTCTAGATGAACGACAGCACGGTATCTTAGATAAGCACTACGATTTGGTAAGACAAGCTCTTGAAATAGTTTGTCAAGGTAATAAACAAGTAGAATTTAACTGTTTCTTTGATGGCAAGGTGCAAGATCTAATGTTTCCAGTAACAGGCTTTGAATTTTTTGATGGTGATTTGTATTTAAAAACAGAATTTACAAAAATGAAATATCATTCAAGGGGTAGTTACGAAACATACCATAGCCATGCTACTCTTTTTAAATTAAAAACACAATTCCCAGAATTAGCATAAACTATTTAATAACCTAATCACTATTTTTTTATGTCCACAAACCTAATCAACGTCGATCAATTGCAAGTTATCAAAGAGCTAGAAACAAGCTTAAATATTAAAATTCTAGGTACTGATAAAATTTTAGTAGATATATTTGGCCAAATTAAAAATTTAAGTTTAAGAAATTGTAAAGTCAAAAGTCATCATTTAAAACTAATTAACAAGCTAACCAGTTTGCCATACCTTGACCTTTCACATAACCAAATCACTGAAATAAAAGATTTAGAAAATTTAGAAAGTTTGCAGTGGTTATATCTTGGAAACAATCTAATCCCTGAAATAAAAGGTCTAGATAGTTTATCGTCTTTATGGTGTCTTGACCTTTGTAATAATCTAATCACTGAAATAAATAATTTAAAAGACGTACGGTTTTTGGAATTTATCGGACTTGATGGGAATGTAATAACTGAAATAAAAGATTTAAAAAATTTAAAAAGGTTGAAATGGTTGGATCTTGAAAGGAATCCAATCATAAACAAAAACCATGCAAAACAAAGCTATGGTATCCATATTTAAAAAGTAACTAACCTAGAAACAATTCAATCCCCCATATATATGGCCATAAGTTATCAAGACAAATATTTGAAAGTAACGGAGTTTTTTATTCTTAATACAGAATTTAAGACTTTGGAGCTTATGAATGAATTAGAAGCGGCAATTGAGGTTGTAAGTAATTTAGAAAGGCAAGGCATTCCAGCATATGCCTTGAAAGCTATTGCCCACACTTTGAGGTTTGACCTTGATTTTGGCGGTGATAGCTTGACGGCTAAGAAGATGGATATTTTAGCCCAGGATTTAGCAAGCCAAGGGTTTATAAAGGAACCAGAAACAATCGGTGAAATAGAAGATTTTCTAGTGAGGTTGTATGAGAGTGATAAGAATATAAAAAATTTAATTCAAGAGGCAAAAGATAAGCTTGATTATTTTTATGAAAGTTATATTCTACACTCTAATTTTAAACTTACTAGAAAATGTTTTAATAATGTTTTTGTTTTAGGTTTTAGGTTTTTGTTTAAATTTGTTTTTAAGATTGAAGCGGTGGAAGTAATCAAGGTGATATTTTGGTATTTAGTAAATTATAAAAGCCTAGTGTTAGACTTAAGTAATCAGAACCCGCCTAGTAATAAAAGCCCATAAAATAGCTATTAAGAAGGCAAGCTAGGCAACGACCCGCCTAGTAGATAGGCAATTAATAGGCGGTTTATAGGCAAAAGGGCTTGACATAGGCAGTAAATAGGCAAAAAAGTTGCCTATTATGGTAATTTCAAAAAGACATGACTGGCTAAAAATTAAAAAAGACTTTTTAAATTCTAAGCATAACCAAATCACGCCGTTTTTGATGGACGCTTATGGTTTTACTCTAAGTATGGTCAAGAGTGGTCAAACGGCTAGGAAGCTAGGAAGTTTTAAGGACATTGAAAAAGAGAAAGCTTTGAAGCAGTCAATCAATATGACAACTAAGTTGATTGAAAACCCGCTTAAATATGTAACTGATAAGATTACTTTAGGAACTCCAGGGCAATTAAAGGCAAGCGCAAACCTTGCGAAAAATAGTCTATATAAGACACTTATGCTGGCAGTTATGAACATAGAAGGTAAGCTAAAAGCGGGCGAGATGGATGACCTGGATATTGTAAAGAATGCTAAGGGCTTTGAAACTTTGGTTAATATGTTTGAGGCTATCGAGGCAGGGGCTGAATCGTTGCAAGCTTATAATGGAGGTAGTGGCAGTGGTGGAGGTAATGGCTTGAATAATCAACCACAACTTATATTGCAAGTCATTGATAACAGTAGAAAGCATGGTAAAGTTGCCAAGGTTGTCGATGTAAATGTAAAATAACCCCCCATAGTATGAGAGACGGCCTCTAAAGGGCTATTTAATCAGCTTTACACGGTGTGGTAGACTGCGTATAATATACCTTATGCGAAGTCAAAAAAAAGAGGAGGGGGGGAGG
>Ga0163154_10007085_pt1 | contig 13500 bp, 14 predicted proteins | sample OliLakLV19MP9P1_FD_148649 | JGI IMG/M metagenome (GOLD analysis project Ga0163154, IMG submission 148649) | Freshwater microbial mat bacterial communities from Lake Vanda, McMurdo Dry Valleys, Antarctica - Oligotrophic Lake LV.19.MP9.P1 | ecosystem: Environmental > Aquatic > Freshwater > Lake >... | reverse complement strand
GTATCGTTTTCAGAAACAGGCGAATAAACTTCGCACTTGATGGGTTGTGTTTGCTTCCAGTTCTGCCGATAATCCCCCTCGAAACCTTTTGAGGACGGAACCATGAGCAGAGTGCGAACTCTTTTTACAATCATCATTATATTTTCTCTTACCACATATGGGCTTTATGTCGGCGGGTATCGCTCGACGGAAACCGAACTTATCCACGCCGAGCATAGGGAGAATCTCGCTCGTCTGGAGCAGACAGCACTTGCTTCCAAAAAAACCAAAAATCCGAACGCACCTTCCGATGGAGCGACAAAGTTCTATTCCGTCAAGTCGAAAACATTGCCGCCCGATGTCCAAAACGCGGCGACCACACTCAAGACCCATCCCAAGCCCTTCCTGAAAGTCAAAAGCCCGCAGACACTCGTAGGCTATGCCGCTCTGTCCAGCGGGGAAATTCTGCGCGTCGAATTTCCGCGTGTGGCGTATCAGCGGGCGCATACCCTGATGCTTCGGAATTTCTCCCTCTCCGTGTCGGCGTTGTGGGTCGTGGGCTTGGGAAGCGTGCTACTGGTGGAATTCGGGAAGAGTTCGCGCCTCAAAACACTGATCGGGCAGCTCCGCCAAATCGAATCGGAACGCCGTCCGCAAGCCCGTCTCACAGTAAAGGGCAAAGACGAAATCGCCCTGCTCGCCGGAAACATCAATACCCTCCTTCAACTTTTAGAAGCCAATACCGAGCAGCTTCACCGCAAAGAGCAGATGCTCAACAACTCCACTTTGGAGATGGAATCGCAGATCGAAGACCGCGTACGCCAAATGGCTCCGCTCAATGCCGCTCTCGAATATGCCGTCGAAGGAATCGCCCGCATAGATGCTGAGGGACGCTTCTTGCAGGTCAACTCTGCCTTCGCCGCGATGCACGCCTACCGCGTGGAAGAGATGCAGGGCTTGCGTTGGGTCATGTTCGTCAATCCCGAAGACGTGGTGCGCGTCCAACAGGCGTATAACACGATGCGAGGGAACGGCAAGGGCGAATGCGAAGTCCAAGCAATGCGGCGCGACGGCACAAAGTTCTATACCGAAGTCGTGATGGTGTTCGCACGCGGCGAAGGCGGCGGACATTATCGCTTTATAAAGGATGTCACCGAGCGCAAACAGTTGGAGGCGAAAGTCGAATATCAGGCGTATCACGACGCACTGACAGGACTGCCGAACCGGGCGATGTTCATGGAAAAACTCATGCACGCCCAAACCAAAGCGCAGGAGTTTCAGCGCGGAATCGCCGTTATCTTCCTCGACCTCGACAACTTCAAAATGGTCAACGACAGCATGGGACACGAGGCGGGCGACCAACTGCTCATCATGCTCGCGGAGAGATTGCGCCTCTGCGTGCGTCCCGGTGATCTGGTTTCGCGATTGGGCGGCGACGAATTTACAGTGCTGATGGAAAATATCACGATGGAGGAAGACGCGGTTCGCATTGCCGAGCGTATCGTTCAATCGCTTCATGAGCCGGTGACGCTGGCAGGACAGGAGTTCTGTCCGTCGGGGAGTGTGGGCATTGCGTGCGTCAACGATGCTGCAAAGTCGCCCGACGATATTCTTCGAGACGCCGATACCGCCATGTATCAGGTCAAGGCAAACGGCAAATCGGGCTACGTCGTGTTCGAGCAGAGCATGAATGAGAAGGTTTCCGAGCGTGTCGAGCTGGAAAACGGACTGCGCCAAGCCTTGCAAAATGGCGAAATCGTGGTCGCGTATCAGCCGATTGTCACGCTTCGCACAGGGCGCATTGTCGGACTCGAAGCCCTCGCTCGCTGGCAACATCCCGCCAAAGGCAACATTCCGCCAAGCAAATTTATTCCTATCGCCGAAGAATCGGGGCTGATCGCGCAGCTGGGATACTCCATTCTCGAAACCGCGTGTACCGAAACCAAAGCATGGCAGTCACAAATCCGAAGCGAACTCCCCCTCGTGATCAATGTCAACCTTTCGGGCAAACAGTTGCAGCAAGCAGACGTTGTTGAACGGGTCGCGGAAGTGATTAAACGCACCGGAATCAACCCCGCAACGCTCAAACTCGAAATTACCGAGAGCGTTTTGATGGGCGATATGAACGACATCGTGGAGAAACTTCAGCAGCTCAAAGGTTTGGGCATCAAACTCGCCATTGACGACTTCGGGACGGGTTATTCTTCCATGTCGAGTATCGGCGCGTTCCCCGTAGACACCGTGAAGATAGACAAGGCGTTCGTTAGTCGGCTGGGTCAGCAGTCGGAGGCACAGGCGATTGTAGGCGCAATCATCATGCTCTCGAAGACAATGAAAATGGACGTGGTCGCGGAAGGAATCGAGATAAATGCCCAAGCGGAGCATCTCAAAAGTCTCGGCTGCGATATGGGACAGGGCTATTTTTTTGCACGCCCACTGCCCTCCGAAGAGGTTTTGGCGCATTTGCAAGCGTCGGAGGCAGAACAACAGCAGGAAAAGCGGGCTTATGACAGGGATGCGTTCGAGCAGATGCTGACCAGCCTTTCCAACGAACCAAAACCAAAGGCAAAAGTTGAGGAAGTGCCTTCGGAAGTCCCGTGTTACAATTGGATGGCTCCGACGAATAAGGCGGCATAACCGATGAAAACACCCAAACAACCGAAGCACACATACGGCTTTACGTTGGCAGATATTCTCATTGCGATGGTAATTCTGTCCCTTTGCTTGATGTTTTATCTGGATGTGTTGGTGCAGGGAAGACGCACAACACTGAAGTCAAACTATGAGTTTCTTGCGTTGACACAGGCGCAGCAGCAGTTGATGACGGTGCAGCAGGCAGGATTCGATCCGCTTGCCTCTTTGATGAGCAATTTGGTGACAACGGATACGGTGTCCACTCTGCCAAGCGGCTCGATGGTAACAACAATTTCAGTGGTTGCCGCTTCAACGACACTGCGGCAGGTGGATATTGTTGTGACGTGGACAGCGGCGACACAGACCGCATATACAACGGCACAAGCGACAACAGGAAGCATACAGGCGGACTACACAAGAGCCTCAGCGAACGGATCGGTTCGCTTGACGGGGTTTGTGAGCAGGCAACGCTCTACAGCCATTGGACAGGTGAACTAAGGCAGGATGCCATGAATGCAAACATTTCTTCCAATCGTAAAGGCAAACTTCATACTCGTGGGTTCACATTGATGGAAATGATGATCGCTATGACCATTACTGCCCTCGTTTTCTCCGTTGTTGCCGACATCTTTGCCGCGGGAACCAGACAGTATGCTGTGCGTGCCAGCGAGAATATCGCGATGCGTCAAGCGGCGTCCGCATTTGACAGAATGACCGACGATATACGCAACGCCGTTCGATTTTCTTCCGGCACTGTCAGTGGAAACCCCGTCTACACGTTCATTTTGCCCGCCAATACCGACGTTTCAGGAAACTATATTCCCAATTCGGCGGGATTGGCAATGCTTTATGCCGAAGGGGCGCGTGTTCGGTATTACCTTTCCAACAGTAATGGGGAACAGACGACCACTGGCGGTACTGTTTTATGGCGGGCGACTGCCACTTCTACTGGATCGGTTTGGACGAAAGACACAGCGTGGACAAAGGACGCCGGTGGGCGTGCCAATTGCGATGAGGTACAGACTTTTACGATGGCTGCCGCTTCCGATGCCGTAGATACAGTAGATGTCACGCTTGCTGTTCGCTCCAATATTGGTGTTCGGACAGGCGATTACACCATTCGTCGTCGTGTGGTTATGATTAATAACAACACTGCCGGTATGACCTACTCCGTGAATTCCCAAGCGAGTTTCTTGCAGTCAACGAATGACCCTGCATCGCCCAATCCCCTAACAATTGACCTTCAAGCGTGCAACATTTTGCCCGGTGATACGATCCGGATCACCAACATGGGAGGCTTTAGCTACGTTTATGGTATCGCGGACAACAGTTTTAACGGCATGAACTACGTTTTTAGCAGCAGTTCCACTGTGACAGGACCCATGAATGCCCAGCGGGTTCCCGGACGCATCAGTTGCAGGCAGCCAACTGCCATTACGTGGAACAGCAGTGCGGATTGTGCCGAAGATTTTATGATTTGGACAACCTATGCCGATGTTGTGGTTCCCATAGGAGCCAGATACTTTATTGTAGGAACCGTTGACTCTTTCTTACAGGACAATTCTGACGCCGACGGCAACTATCAATGCCGCATTCAGAAACTTTAATCTCTCTCGCTTTCAATATGCGCCTTCGTTATGGATGATGAAGGCAGAAAGTTGACCGCATGATGTACAGACGCGCCCTGAAACACACCGGTAGTGCCAGTTTGCTGGCTATCGGAACAATGGTAATAACCCTTCTTGCTGTTTTGCTTGTATGTACCACAGCGATAGAATCCAGAGTCAGCAGTCGGCGCGAATTGGATGCAATTAAGTTGAAAACGCTTGCCGATGCAGGTATCCAATACGGATATTGGCAAAGAATCTGGCAAAATGCGGCTCTCCCCTATCAAGTCAATAACTTCGCGGTTGGAGATGGAACGGTCAATGTCACCGTGACAGACAACGCGAGCGAAGTTCCTAACTCCATAAAGATTGTTTCGGTTGCCAATTATCGCGGCAAAGCCTTCACGTCCACCCGTGTTGTCTCCATTGGTCTCGATACCTCCGCCGGTATCTACAGTTATGCCTTCGTCTCCGGCAGTGAAGTCACCACAAACAAACTTAAGACCGGAAATTCGTCCAGCAATACCAACGGGGATATGCGGATTAACGGCGATCTCAAACTGCATGGTCAGGCGGCGGCGTATGGGAATGCCTATGCGTCCGGGACGATTACCGGAGAGGTGGGAGGAACCTTATATAATGGCTACGCGGCTGTCGCGTTCCCCAGTTATGACCACACGCGCTATCGTGACATCGCTTTTACGACCGCCACAGGAAACCAGACGTGGGGCGCGGGGACAATTAACTTCAATATCCGTAACATGATCTACTATATTAACGGCTCGCTTACCCTGAACGGAACCCAGACTATTTCCGGGCGCGGCACTCTCGTTGTTCGAGGGAACGTGACAATCAACGGAAACGTCCAATATGCCAATACCGACTCCCGCCTTGTTGTTCTTACAGAAAATAATCTTGTTATTGGTTCCAGTGTGACAGGTGTTGTTGGCATTTATTATGTTCACAATGTCGCGAGCAGCAATAGCTCCATCACGCTTAACAATGATGTCAACAACTCTGCCGGTTCGTTTATCGCAGACAGTTATGTATTTAACGTCTCGTCTGGTTATGCCAAAGTAGTCCACAATCCGATAGACAGTCTGCTCTGCCGGGATATGAAGATGCCCGGTTATTGGTAAAATCTTGCTGATAGCCTAATCGTTGTTACTGTTTGTGCCGTCGTATGACTTATTGGATTTTGAGTTTGCTGTGTTGGAGCAATCTTTTTGTGCAATTGACCAAACAATGTCACAGTTTGCTATTCCAATCTTACTGTTTGACTTTCCGAGTTCACAGATAAGCGAACAATCTTGCAAAACACGTCACCAATCTTTAAGTTTGCCTGAACAAAGTTTGACTTGCTGATACAATCTTACAAAAAATACGTGCGCTATGTATAACTTGTTTGGTTATTTTGTTTACTTTATTGTTTCCGGGGCAAGATAGTTTGCCGTGTTGAGGACAGTTTCATTGCGCCGCCACACCAACAGCGAAAACGTCTCCGTATATCCCCAGGGCGTTGTGATCATCTCTGAGAGTGTCGCCTGTGAGAACATCGCGTCAACCGTATCGCTGCCAGTTTCGGCAAAGTAGCGTTTGATCAATGCGCTGGCGTCCCAAAAGTACAATCGCATTTCGGCTACATCTCATCTCTGGCGGAAATGATCCCACAGGAACCGAGATTATCCTCAGGATTGATGCCGGATGCAATCATCATTTCGCGGGCTTTCTGCGGCGTCGCGTTACTGTCCGGCACGAACTCCATCAGGCGGTTCTGCTCCGCGATAATCTGCTGAATTTCGGCTTTGTCCAAGAAAAACTTTGTTCTTTCTTCTGGAGTAGTTGTCTGGATCATCTCGTGTCTCTCCCTGTTTTATTATAGCACGCTTCTCAATGACCTAAACAAAATCCCCCTGCTCGAAGCCTGAGCAGGAGGATACGTTTGTCTGTATTTTGTTGTCCCTACAATAATAGTACGTCGGCAGGGGGTGTTTTACAACCGCACCTTGAAAAACATGAAAATTTTATTTTCGGAGGGAGTGCAGTATCATCGAGCAATGGGTATAAACATATGGGTTAAAACCCATCGCCGAGTGGCGTTCCACCGGATGTCCACCTTCGTGGAAACCCACCCCGAAATTTAGCGAATTATGCTGATGTCCGTTGTGGAATTTATGAGAGGAATATCCCTATTCCACGTCGAATAAGTTCGATTACAGGGAATGATCCTTACCGACTATCCCGAAAAATTTCAAAATAGTATAATTGGGGCAGAGTACGTATGGATCATCTATTGTCAAATAGTTTAAACGACAGTTCAGATACGCTCAAATCTATTGAAGTACAACTCCATAGTGAATACACCAAAGCTGCATATATACTACTCAATAGGTATGGAAAGCCGTTAGGTGCAAGACAATTAGTCGAATATGCTCTAAACGAGCGGCTGCTATCGGACAATTTGAACGCAAAGACCCCATGGAAAACAATGCACGCTCGATTAAGTGTTCATATCCGAAGGTATGGCACAGATTCACGGTTTATTCGTGTTGCCCCCGGTATATACGATTTGCGGAAAGGATTGGATTTTGGTGACTATGAGGCACCAAAAAGAAAGCCGCCCAAACCTAAAGAGCAAGTTTTGGTGTTTCCTACTTCGTTGCTCGAAAAGATGGATCGATTTCAAGGCATTAACCAAGATTGGGAACCTATTTATAGACAACTAATCAATCCATCTGTCTGTACCTATATAGATCGGATTGAAGCCGAAAATAGTGATGAGTATAAGCAAATTATTGCTTATGTCATGGTTACATCTAACTCAAAAATTTTAGCATTCAGGCGTGGCAATTACAACCGTGTGGCTGACTTTCTACGAGGATGCCAGTGTATTGGTTTTGGCGGTCACGTATCCTATTCTGATCTTACAGCGTTCGATTTAGACAATATGGGTATTATGAATTGTGCTGCTCGTGAACTTGGAGAAGAAATCAAACTACCTCCTGAGGATGCTAATGCGTTAGTTAACTTCAATGGGATTAAAATCGTTGGTATGCTTAATGATGATTCTTCAGACAACGGAAGAAGGCATTTGGCTATCGTTCTCAGATATGAAGTGATAGATTATTCTATCTGGACAGACATTAAGCGTCGGGAAATGTCAATAAACCAATTAAGATGGCTTGATTTGAACAATTCTTCCTTCTCACTTTGGGACTTTGAGTATTGGTCCCAGTTATGTCTAAGGGAGTATTTTCCAGAATTAATCAATGTGCAACCATCTTTTAAAATTATTCGTAAATCTGCTTTAAAACCTCCTCACTTACTATGTGTCATTGGGCAACTTGGCAGTGGAAAATCACGAGCAACCGAGGTACTAACAAACGAATTTGGTTACACAGAAATTAACAGCGGAAGAGTATTAGCAAACCTACTCGGCATTCCGCCCGTATTAGAAGCAAGCCGCTCTGCTTTTCAAGCAAAGGCATGGGAATTTATCAACAGTTCCGATGGACCAAAGAAACTTGCTCAAGCTATATGGGATGAAATTAAACGACTAGATGTTAGACGCGTACTTATTGATGGAATACGACAGAGATCGACTTTTGAGCAATTGAAAATGTTGGCATCTAAGCAAACTACTGGGATGCTCTATGTACATACTCCCCCAGATGTCGCATACCAATTTTACCGACAACGCGCTAATAGCCTGAGCAATATCCATGATTTTCTTAAATTGCGTGAGGCTCCCGTAGAAAGCGAAGTTGCTGAACTTATTGGCTTGGCAGATGCGGTTCTATACAATTGGAAGGGCAGTGATATGTATCACGATGCAATATGCCGACTAATGGCGTAAGAGGACATTGCTCAACCGCGCAAACTATAAATAGCGAAGGAGGCTCTCTTGAGTGGAGGATATGACGAGGGCTACAAAAGCTGTCCCTGTTTTTGGGGGAAAAAGCCAGGCAGTCTAATATTGGAGTTGCAGAAAATTTTGCCTGACTTGGCTGGACTGTCGGTCTTAGACATTGGTTGCGGTGAAGGCAAAAACGCCGCCTTCTTCGGGACAAATGGCTCAACCGTCAAGGCAATTGATGTCTCTGAAATTGCCATTTCAAAGGCACGTCAAGTATGGGGAGAAGTCGAGCATATCACATGGGAAGTTAATGACGTTCGTCAAACCACTATTCATTCATTGTGCTATGATGTTGTGATTGCTTATGGGCTGTTACACTGCCTCACAGACGAACGCGAGATCAAAGAAATTGTCACAAAACTCAAACGTGCGACTAAAATTGGCGGCTACAATATTGTCTGTACTTTTAATTCTCGCTATCAGGAGTTAGATGCACACCCAGGCTTCCACCCTTGTCTAATGAGACACTCATTCTTTGTAGATTTATACGATGATTGGGAAATTTTGCATGAATCCGATTCTGATCTGCATGAACAACATCCTCACAATAATATTGCACATACGCACTCAATGACACGATTAATTTCTCGACGAAAGAAATAACTATGTGCCTTCCGGTCGGCTTACGTGAACTATATCGTGATGGACGTCTGATACCTTTTATAGGTGCAGGAGTTTCTCGATCTGTCACATGGGAAGTAAATGGTATTGAAAAACATGGACCTTCGTGGAGTGAACTTGTGGATGAGGCTGCACGCCTTTTAGGTTTCGACAGACCAGATTTGTTGAGAGTAAGAGGTAGTGACATTCAGATACTTGAGTATTACAAGCTTAAGAACTATGGACATGGAAGGTTAAGAAGTTGGCTTGATCGTACAATGCAGCCACCACAAGACGCACTTCAAAATTCGGTTATTCATAAGTCTTTAATAGAACTAAATAGATGTAAAATTATATATACTACAAATTACGATAATTATATTGAGCGAAGTTTCGATTTCGCGAGGCGTCCTTACCATGTAGTGGCTCTCGAAGGTCATATAAAGCCGTATGACGAACAGTGTGAAATTATTAAGTTTCATGGTGATTTAGATTTTGAAGAGACTATGGTTCTATCTGAGTCGGATTACGAAAAGCGACTCCAATTGCGTTCCCCAATGGATTACCGCTTACGGGCAGATGTCTTAAACCGAGCATTAATTTTTATTGGATATAGTTTTAGGGACTGGAATGTTGCTTATTTGTTTCGTCTTGTCAATGATGAATTTAAGGATTTACCCGACTCCGCTTATGGGCACCGAGCGTACATCGTGGTTCCTGATCCATCTGATTTCGAAATGCGACTATTTCGCGCTCGAAACATTGAAGTAATACCTGTCAGTTCTGCTAATATTACTGCTGACATTGCTAACATTCTGACAGAAATAGGAAGGTAACTAATGCCACCCACATGCAAAGTTGTTTACGTTACATCAAGTAAATTTAAAGCAGAGGAAAATCGAGTTTTTACTGAACATTGTAAACTTGATGGTATTCCGGTAAAAGACCTTTTCGAATTCGATATTCGGAAGATACCCATCGTCGAAACGCTTGAGGTTGACTTACGCGTGATGGTGCAATCTGAGGTCACGTATGCTTATACTCAGATTAAAGTCCCGTGTATAGTCGAGCACGCGGGGCTTATTTTCGAGGACTATTTGGACGATTCATATCCCGGTGGATTGACTAAGCCAATGTGGAATACTTTAGGTGACAAATTTCTTGAAGAGACACACTCGCAGGGGCGTCGTGCAGTGGCGCGTGCAGTTGTTGCCTATTGCGATGGATTGAGTGTACAAACATTTGTTGGTGAAACTCCCGGCAAGATGGCGAACTCGCCTAAAGGAAAGAGAGAATTTTATTGGGATACAGTTTTCATTCCAGATGACCCGGCAGGCAAAGCAAAAGATTTAACCTATGCTCAGATTGTCGAAAATGCTTCTCTCGGTTTAAAGTACAAAATTGAGCATTTATCCCAATCGTCGCGTGCAATGTTGAAATTTCTAGAGTACATAAGGAAGGAAGGCACGTCTAGTTTATGGAAATCTGGACTTTAGACAATGGTTAGTGCGTAAGCTTTACAGGATCATAAGCGACGGTATTCGGTTCCGCGCTCCATTGCAGAATCGTAATGCGGTTGTCCTTGAATGCTTCAAACCAAATATCTGAGGAAGAAATTTGGGCGCAGGCTTATGCCCAATACATCGTGGTGCGAAGCCAAGATGAGGCACTGCTTTCGGAGTTGGAGGCACGGTGCAAACGCAGAGCAGGACAACTCTATTATCCCCATTAATGGGATGAAGGAGACTTCCCACCGCTTGCCAGAGAGATAGAAGACCTCTTTCTGAGATTGGAGTGGTAGCAATGATTGAAGGAAAAACATACCAAGAAACGATCCAGCTAACAGCGCAAGCACTCGGTATCAGCGAGTTGGAAGCCGAATTTATTGTTGCGCTGGAAAAGGGCGAGATCATGAGTAGGCTTAGGGGGCAATAAGGCATTTTTGGCTCTACAAGCCTCGCAGAGCGATTTTGGCGATTTTTGTTGCGAAAAAAGTCTCTTGCATCGGTTCGCAATGCAGAGAAAGGCATTGAAGAGCCGTCCTGTGAATTCTGTACCGAGTCTACAAAATTATTACCCCACAACCCTAGTGATATCGAAGTGATCGAGGCGCACTCCACTCCAAAATCCTCCTTGTCAGAAGACGCAGACATCGAAACCTCTGTCCTTCTCTCTCGCTGAAAATCTCTTGAAACTTGACACTCTCCCGCTTTTGCGCGAAACTTCTTGTAAGAGAAGAGAGTTCTACAAACAATCCGACACAGAAAGGAGAATCGCCCGATGACAAGCACACTCACAGCAGAGGAATTCATTCCGCTGTCACAATCTCATATATTCTTGCAAATTCCCCACGCAGTGGGTCATCTCTACCCATGTACACGCGGAATATCACCCAGAACCTGAAAGATGCCCTTGCTGACACACCCGTCGTGTTGCTCGCAGGGGCGCGACAAACGGGCGAAATCATCTTGGTTCGAGCCAAGCAAATAGAGGTCGTGATCGCTATGCCGGACAGTTTCTGCTCACAGGTTCTGTAAACATCTTCCTCTGTATCATGCAGTCTGCATCTGCTCATACTCCTCTGGCGTGTAAGTGAATATGAAAGAGATGTCTTTTGCTTCCGCTATACTGAGTTGCCGACGCAGAAGAGCAAAAATCCGGTTTTGACGGCGCAGACTATTGTATCCGGCAAATCCTTTCCAGATGACCCGCCCTCCGACTTTGTCTGTGTCTGCGTCGCGTGCAATTTCCGCTCGTGCCTCGGGCAGGTCGCGTTCTAAGATTGCTTTGATTTGTTGTTCGATTGCCATTTTTCTACTCCTAATCCGACGACCTCCGCAGCCAGTTCAAAGAGACGTTTACTGCTGTATTTTACACGGTCTCCGCGTATCTTGTCCAATTGTGTAGACTCCAGATAGGTATCCAGCATTTTTGCTGTGAAATACCGCTGATGTGCTCGCCAGCGTCTGTTAATTTCATCCAGTGTGACGCGCAACTCATCCTGCCGCTCGTCTGAACCCTTCGGCAGTACGTTCGCTTTTCTCGCCCAAAATTCGATGCTGTGACTGCTGTCGAAGGAGTCTCCTTCCTTGACACTGAGAGCGCGGAGTATCTCTTCGACTGCAAGCCCAGCAAAATAGTGCGAAGCGAAGTACTGTTGCTGTCGAATCAACTGCGCTGTCAGTCCAAGATGCTCTTGCGCCGAATTAAAATAATTGCGAGATGTGAAGGTTGGCACTTCGGGTTCCTTTCCGCTTTGTAGGAATATTATAAGGAATAAACGGAGAGATGTCAAGTCGCGCTCTGCCCTTGACTCCTCGTACTTTCACGCGGTACACTGTATCCGACTAAAATAGTCGGCGACGAATCGGGTCGGATATACGTAGAATCATACAGAGGAACACATCCCGTGCTAAGTTTGAGCAAAAAAATGGATTATGCCCTGATTGCCCTTGCCCATCTCGCCAAAGCGGACACGGCGCGGATCATCAGTGCACGGGAGTTGGCGGCGACCCACGAAATTCCCCTCGAACTGCTTGCCAAAATCTTGCAGAAACTCGCCAAAGCCGAATTCGTGATTTCGACGCCGGGACCAATAGGCGGCTATCGTCTCGCCAAACCTGCCGAGAAAATTTCCATCGGAGCCGTGATCGAAGTCATAGACGGTGCGCCCGCATTGGTTCCGTGCTTGCGAACCGCCCATGCCGACTGCGACCATACCGACCGGTGCAGTATTCAGAAGCCGCTCGCTCGTCTGAATACACGGATTTGCGAGATGCTCAACCGCGTGACATTGGCGGAAATCTGCCGCGATACCGGAGATACGACGCCAATCACCATGACAGACCGAAGCGAGCGTAACCCGCTTGCACATACCAACTAAGAGATTTATCTCAAGATACATATCACAGAATTTTTGAGGATATACCAATGCCGACATCAGATGCTGTCATTGAACAGTTTGCTAACAAAGAATATGAATGGGGCTTCGTCACCGACATCGAATCCGACGCCCTGCCACCCGGACTCAGTGAGGACGTGGTTCGCCTGATTTCTGCAAAGAAAAACGAACCCGATTGGCTGCTCGAATTTCGCCTGAAAGCCTATCGTCACTGGCTGACAATGGAAGAACCGGACTGGCAAAACGTCGGATTCGAGAAGCCCGATTACCAGAATATCATCTACTATTCCGCGCCAAAGCCGAAAAAAGTCCTCAACAGTCTGGACGAAGTCGATCCCGAACTCCTCGCAACTTTCGAGAAGTTGGGCATCTCGCTCGGCGAACAAAAACGCCTGTCCGGTGTCGCCGTAGACGCCGTGTTCGACAGCGTTTCAGTGGCGACGACATTCCGCGCAGAGTTGGCAGAAAAGGGAATTATCTTCTGCTCGTTCTCGGAGGCGGTCAACGATCATCCCGAACTCGTGAAGCAATATCTCGGCTCGGTGGTTCCTTACTCCGACAACTATTTCGCGACCCTGAACTCGGCGGTCTTCTCGGACGGCTCGTTCGGCTATATTCCCAAGGGCGTCAAGTGTCCTATGGAACTCTCGACCTATTTCCGCATCAACTCGTCGGGAACCGGGCAGTTCGAGCGCACCCTGCTCATCGCGGACGAAGGCGGCTATGTCTCTTATCTTGAAGGCTGTACCGCCCCCATGCGCGACGAAAACCAACTCCATGCGGCAGTAGTCGAACTGGTGGCACTCGCTGGCGCGACCATCAAATACTCGACTGTCCAGAACTGGTATCCCGGCGATAAAAAC
>Ga0163154_10007080_pt1 | contig 13503 bp, 9 predicted proteins | sample OliLakLV19MP9P1_FD_148649 | JGI IMG/M metagenome (GOLD analysis project Ga0163154, IMG submission 148649) | Freshwater microbial mat bacterial communities from Lake Vanda, McMurdo Dry Valleys, Antarctica - Oligotrophic Lake LV.19.MP9.P1 | ecosystem: Environmental > Aquatic > Freshwater > Lake >... | reverse complement strand
CCCTGGTCGGCCTCGGGTTTCTCGTCGCGGGCCTGCTCCGCTGGCAGGCCGCGGGGTTCGGTCCGATGGAATACCCCGGCACCCTCCGTCAAGTGATCCCAGCCGTGATCTTCCTGACGCTTGGCGCCCAGGCCATTTTCGCCAGCTTTTTCCTAGGCATTCTCGGGCTGGAACCGGATTGATCAGCGCTGCGGCGCGCCAAGGGTGAGTTTCTCTCCCTGGAACCCGAGCGTCTGTTTGCCGATCACGATCTTGTCCCCCTGGACTTGGGGGGTCGGTGCCGGCCCTTTGCCGACAAACAAGAAGGCGACCTTGCGTCCGCCCACTTCCACCGTGTTCTCCGCCGGGGCCGTCGGGCCACTCATCGCGAGCAGGGCGTCGCAGCCGGAGGCACCCGAAAAATCAATCGCCAGCGAGGAGCCGTCGCCGGTGGTCAGGATGGTCGATCCGTCCGGTGCGGGCGTGAATTCGCCCGCAAATCCGCGCTGGATTCCGCCCCAGCGCTGCACCTTTCCGCCGGTGAGGATGCTGAGAGTGGTTTCCCCGCTTGCCCCCATGAATCCCTTGGAACCACGGGTCAGGATCGAGATCACCACGTCGTTCTCGTCCTGCCACCGGTTGCGCCACGCATAGAACAGCCACTTGGAATCGCGATACGCGTGCGGCCATACGCCGGTCGGGTTCTTCTCCTCGAGACCGATGGGCCAGTTGACGAATGACAACACGGAGACCTGAGGATAGACGCTGACGGTATCGTTCGGAGCCGCGGCCCGGGTGTCTGCCTCCTTGAAGAAGCGATTGTAATACCAGAGCAGCCCCGGCTTCAATTCGTCCCGGATCACGCCGAACGCGTAGCCGAAATAGCCGGCACCGGAGAGCCCGTCCCGGTCCCAGATATTGTGGGGGTAACCGCCCCGCTGCGGTTGAAAGACCGGCTTGCCGTCCTTCGCGAGTGTGAGAAACGGCCCAGTCCGCCCGGTCAAGGGATCTCGCTTTCCGTTCGCTCGCGCCAATTGGTCGGGCAGGTTCCAAATGCAGTCGGCTGGACATCGCGGGTGCCGGGCGGATGATGGTGAGTTTCCTTCCATCATGGCCCACGACTATCTGCACGATCTCTGCGACCGCCTTCACGACACTCCCATGCAGCGCAAGTTGCGCGCGTTGGCCCCGATGCCAATCGGGGTGGTGTTCATTCAATGGCCGGATATGACCGAGGAGGATATCCGCGGGCATTTTCGGGAGATGCGGCGATTGGGCTTCACGAATCTCAAGGGCCAAATGGTCTGCCCGCCGATGACCGACGAGCGCCTGGGCGAGATCGCCCTCGACGAGGGGATTCTGCCGTGGTGGTACGACATTGGCGGGTGGGAAATGATTACCCCGGATTTGCTGGAGCGCCTGGCGCTGCCCCGCGACCTCGACATCGACGCGGCCATCGAGCACCCGGCGGTGATTGCCCATCAGACAGAGCTGTTGCGTCGGCGACTGGCCCGCAAGGCGGCGGAACGGCAACGGGGGATCGAGCGGGGACGGGGATTCCTGCCCGCCGAAGCCGACCCCAACGCGGTGGCGGGCGTGGTGCATGCACCGGATGGCACTTCGCTCCGGCCGGAAACGGTGCCGTTTTTTGTTGCATGGCTGAAGGGGATCTACCCGGACGTCGAAGCCTTGAAGCACGCATGGAACAGTGCCAGCTCAAGCTTTGGCAAAGCCGCTGTTGCTTGGAGCACCTGGGAGGATGTGGCCGCCGGGCTGGCGCGATTCCCGGTGCGCGAGTTCCGTCATTTGCGCGACATTCTCCGATTCAAATCGGACGTGAAGCTCGACCGGTTGCGGAAGCGGGTTGGGGAGAACCTGGCCGACGATCCGCAGGAACCCCAGCGCGCCGGGGGAGAGATCTCCATCTTCCTGCCGCACACGAGTTGGGGCATCGATATGGAGGGGTTTGCCGGAGTCATTGCCGAAGGCGGCGCATTCTATCCCTCGATGCATCCGGGCTGGCATCTCGAAGAGGTCGAGTTCGAGCTGGTGCGGCCGACCTATCTTCAGGCCTCGATGTGTGCCGACTGGGCCAAGGGGGCGTGGAGCGCGCCGTTTGAGTCGTCCGGCGGACCTCAATGGTGGTCGGGCGGCGGCAAAGTCCCGTTTGTGCCGACGGTGCGCGACCTGCAGCCCGCGTTCACGTTCAACGAGGGGACGATGACCCAGCTCTTATACTCGTATCTCGCAGCCGGTTTCCGCGGGTTCGGTCTCTGGTGCTGGAATCCGCGCGATGCGGGCTGGGAGGCGGGCGAGTATGCGCTGTGCGACCGCAACAATGCGGTTACCCCGCGTGCGGTTCGGGTGGGTCGCATCGGGCAGGCGATGCGCCGGCTGCGGCGCGAGTTGTGGCAGGCGCGCAAGGAACCGGTGGTCGGGTTGTTCCAGGATTGGGAGAACGATGCGATGTGGGCGGCGCTTGCGACGGCGGGACGGGACCGGTACCAGACGGAACCGGTCAAGGCGCGGATTGGCGCCGGGCGGGCGCTGATCAATGCGAACCTGCCGTGGGAACATGTGACCGGACGACAGCTCGCGCAGGGGCTGGGTCCGCGTTACCGCGCGATCTATCTTCCGGCCGTGATGTGCCTGCATTCGGGTTGGATGGATTGGATGGAGGCGTTTGTCCACCAGGGCGGGCGTCTGATCCTCGACATGCCGGGCGCCTGGCTCGACGAGCGCGGGCATCTGGTCCCGACGGATGCGGGAAGCCGGTTCGAGCGGCTCTTTGGCGTGGTGCTCCACGAATACGGGCATGCCAACAACGTGGCGCATGCGATCGGGGAGGTCGAGGTCGAGGGATTCACCGCGGTGATGACGCCGACCACCGCGCGCGTGGTGGAGCCCTACACGAATGGTGGAGCGGCGATCACCGAGAACCGGTTGGGCGACGGCACCGCCGTGATTCTTGGCGCGCCTGCGGCGCTGGCCTGCCTGCGCCCCGGCAACACTGCCATGGAAAGGCTGCTGGTGCGCACGACGCTCGGGGAACTGAGCTCCCCGTTCGGATGCCAGGATGCCATCGTCTACCGGCTCGCGGCGCCGTTGGCGGATCATTATTTCGTCATCAATGACGGCCCCGCACGCCACGTCGCACTCGATGTGCGCGCGTTCCAATACCGGGGAGCAAGCGATCCCGTTACCGGCGAAGCCATCGATCTGGGCGCCATCGCGATTGAGGCCGATAGCGGACGCTGGGTCCGGTGTCCGAAGCGTTGATCGGCGTCTCTCACGTCAGATTCTGCTCCCAAGCGAGGAGGTGTGTTAACGTCGGATGACGCCTCCGTGCGCCTGCCCTGAACGCCGTGAAAGTCATCCACCTCGACATGGACTGTTTCTACGCCGCGGTGGAGATGCGGGAGCGACCGGACCTCGCGGGCCGTCCGATTGCCGTCGGCGGAGGCTCGCGGCGGGGGGTGGTCACCACCTGCAACTACGAGGCGCGCAAGTTCGGGGTGCGCTCGGCGATGCCCGGGTTCCTCGCCCGCGAGCGATGTCCGCACCTCGTGTTCCTCCCCATCCGGTTCGAGCTTTACCGTGCGGAGTCGCTGCGCATCCGACGCATTCTGCAACGTTACACGCCGTGGGTCGAACCGCTCTCGCTGGACGAGGCCTATCTCGATGTGACGACGTCCGATCGCTATGCGTGGGACATTGCCCGGGAAATTCGGGGCCGCATTTTGGAAGAGACGGGGCTGACCAGTTCCGCGGGGATCGCGCCCAACAAGATGCTCGCCAAGATCGCCAGTGACTGGCGCAAGCCGAACGGGCAATTCGCCATCACGCCGGATCAGGTCGATGCGTTCATGCGTGACCTGCCCGTCCGGAAACTCTGGGGGATCGGCCCCAAGAGCGCCGAGAAATTTGCGCGGGAAGGGATTCAAACCTGCACCGATCTGCAACGGTTTACGCTCGCGGAGTTGGTCGGGCGCATGGGCAAATGGGGCGAGGAGCTTTACCACCGCTGCCGCGGGCAGGACGATCGTCCGGTCGAGCCAAACCGGATCCGAAAATCGCTCAGTAACGAGCGGACCTTTGCGGACCCGGTGGTGTCGATTGAGGAGTGCCTGCGCGCGTTGGATGAGTTGGTGGGGGAGTTGCTTGAAGAACTGCGGGCAAAGGCCAGCGATCGCCCGGTCCACAAGGCATTCGTCAAGGTCAAATTTGCCGATTTCAAGCGCACCACCCGCGAATGTGTCTGCGCGCATCCGACGCGTGAGGTGTTTGAAAGGCTTCTGACCGAGGCGCGTGGACGGAGTGTGCGGCCGGTCCGGTTGCTGGGCTCGGGCGTGCGGTTCGCTGACGGGGATGAGGCTGACACGCTCCAGCAATGGCTGGATCTGTAAGCCGGCGTTCGTCGGGTCAGGAGATCACACCAGCGCCCCGCCGCACGAACTGCCCTCACCGGCCGTGCAGCCGAAGCAGTGGTCGCCGGTGAGGATCGGGCGGTCTTCGAGTCGTGCGGGATCGAGGTCCCAGAGAAGGAGCGGGCGCGGCGTCGTGCCGTTCGGGGCGGAGCGCCATTGCATGCCGAGTTGTTGATTGAAATCGCAGTCATACACCTCGCCGCGCCAGCCGACGCTGAGGGTGTTGCGGCACATCAGCCTCTCGACTGAGGCGGGATTGAAGGCGCCGACGAGCGTCTCCATGTAGCGGTCCAGTTCGCCGCGGTGACGCAGCCAGGAGGCGAACCGCGCGATGGGCATGTTGGTGATGGTGTACAGCCGGTCGAAGGTGATGCCGAAGTGGGTGCTGAGTTCGTGTTTATAGTCGGCTTCGAGCTCCGCCTGGCTGCCGGGAAGGCTGGCCCCCAGGGGATTGTAAACGAGATGGAGCGGCAGATCGGGATGGCCGGTGCCGTAACCCAGGCGATTGAGCAACTGCAACCCCTGGATACTCCCGTCAAACACGCCCTCGCCCCGCTGGGCGTTGACGTTCTCCGGGGTGTAACAAGGCATCGATGCCACAATCTCGACCTGGTGTTCCGCCAGCAGCTCCGCCAACCCGTCGAACCCGGGCGTCACCAAAATGGTAAGGTTGCACCGGTCGATCACGTGCCGGCGGGGGTTCATGGCGGCAAGTCGGCCGATAAGATACCGGAAATCGGGGATCATCTCCGGAGCCCCGCCGGTCAGGTCGACGGTCGGGATGTCGGTCGGCTCCAGCCAGTCGAGGATCCGGTCGAGGGTCTCGCGCGTGATGATTTCCTTGCGGCCGGGCCCGGCATTCACGTGGCAATGGCTGCAGGTGAGATTGCAGAGCTTGCCGACGTTGAGCTGCAGGATCGTGGTCGGATCACGGCGCAATTCGAGCCGGTGTTGCGAAAGCACGGCTTCGAAGGCGGGCTGTGATCGGGCGTGGAGGGAGGGAAGGGACCGAACGAACCCCGAGGAATCAATTGATGAGGAGGCAGGGACCGGGGTCTCCGTTTGCTTGCTTGCGTCCATTGCGTCCCTTTCTCGAAATCAGCAGCACCCGCCGCCGTCGCAGCACTGTGCAGCTTCTGTGGTGGAGTTGTAGTCGAGCCCTTTGGTCTCGCGGGGATGGCGAAGCACGCTGCGCGAACAATCAAACGGCTTCGCATCGGCGGGCGGGATCTCGGACAGGGGATCGATCAACTCGAACTGCCCGGCATACGGCGCCTTGCTGTAGAGTTGATAGGTCTTGTCGCAAACGGCGTGGCGTTGGCCCCGCTGCATGCGATGCCCATCATCGTCGAGGATCTCCTTGAACGGACCGCGATAGACCACGGCCTGGTTGCGCTCGAAGCAGGGACCCTGCTTGCCTTTGAAGGCCTCGACGGTCACGGACCGGAACTCAATCCCCGCGACCGTCCGCCACGGCACCGCGTCGCGTTTGAGCACCGTGATCCCATAGAACCCGGCCGATTCGAACGCCGCAAGGAATCCCTGTTCGGTCATGGCGCCCGAGATGCAGCCGCTCCACAGCTCCGGATCCGCCTGCAGTTCGTCGGGCACGGGTTCGTCGCTGACGATGTCCGAAATGACCGCCCGCCCGCCCATTCGAAGCACCCTGAAAATTTCCTCGAACAACAGCCGTTTCGACCGGGGATCTACCAGATTCAAGACGCAATTCGAGACCACGACATCGACCGAATCGGTCGGGATGAGCGGCTGTTTGAGCCGGAGTTCGTCCGCGAGCGCCTCGACCTCCAAAAAGTCATTGGCGCTCGTGATCGGGCGGGTCTTTAAGCGGGCCTCGAGCGCGTCGAGATCCAGCGCGAGATCCTGGATGCGGCCCTTCCGGAACTCGACGTTCGCGAAGCCGAGTCGTTCGGCCACGACGGGCGCGTTCCGGCGGGCGACGTCGAGCATGGGATCGGTCATGTCAACTCCGATCACATGACCCTCTTTGCCAACCACTTGCGATGCAATGAAACAGATCTTTCCCGTGCCGCTTCCGAGATCGAGCACGGTCTCCCCGGGTCGCAGGTAACGGCTCGGATCGCCACACCCGTAGTCCCGCTCGATCACTTCCCGGGGGATGATCTTGAGATACTGCGGGTCATACTCGACCGGGCAGCACAAGGCCGGTTCCTGGGCGGAGGCTGCGGCGCCGTAACGATCCTTGACGGCAGATTCGGCTCGATGGGTCATGAGGCTTGGTTGGGTGAGGATGCGGGGCAGCTTCCGGAGAGTGGGATTTTCGCGTCCGCAGGATTGCGGAAGATATCCCCTCACCCCCGGCATGCAAAAGAATTACGCCCCGGTTGCAGGCCTGGCCGCATGGATGGGGGCTTTGGACTGAGAACGCATCCTGCGTCACTTCGGACGAGCCGACAGCCGGCACGTGCCGGATTGCACGACCCATTCGCGTCGGGCTACGGTCCGTGGCTGTGGAGAATTCTCTGCTCGCGCCGTTCCGGGTTCGACAACCGTTCGTGGGATTGGTTGCCTGCGCAGCGTTGGGGATTGCGGTGGCGGACCGATGGCCGGCCCCGATCCGGGAACTCGTGGGGTGGTATCCCTGCGTGCTGTTGCTCGCGCTGTTGGCGTGCCGCAACGGCACCACCCTCCTGTTGGTGGCCGCATCGTTCTACGCCGTGCATTCGGTGCGGCTGCTTGAATCGCCGGGGCGTCTGCTGGCGGGCGCATTGGGCGCATCGCCGGTGCTGGTCGAGGCGCAGGGGATTGTGGTCGCGGATCCCAAGCCCAACCCGACCGATCCGGATCGGTGGACCTTTCCGTTGCGAATCGAGGAGGCGCACGTGCCCGGGCCCGGACGGAGGAGGTTGCCGGCGTCTGATGCCGTGGCCCTCGTGCGGTGGGAAGGACCCGCGCCGCAGTATGGGGATCGGCTGCGCTTGGTCGCGACGGCCCAGCCACCCCGCCCGACCCGAAACCCGGCACAGTTCGATGCGGCGGCTTGGCTCGCGCGACGGGGGATTCTGACCGAGTTGCGGTTGCGCACTCCCGGCGATGGCGGCGTCCGGGATCGTCGCGTCGGCAACCCGCTCCTGCATGCGGCGCTGGATGTGCGGCACTGGATGCTCGGATGCCTGGCGCTCGGGCTCGACGACGCGCCGGAGATCCGGGGCACCATGGCGGGAATCGTTCTGGGGATCACCGCCGATACGCCGGAGGAATTGACCGAGGAGTTTCGCCGCACCGGGACGCTGCATCTCTTCGCGGTGAGCGGTTTGCATGTCGGGATGTTCGCGTTCCTGGCATGGCTGGTGGTGCGTCCGCTCCCGTTGCCACGGCCCGGGCGTCTCCTGCTGATTCTCCCGCTGCTGGCGTTCTATGCAGCCATCACCGGGTTGGCTCCTTCGGTGTTACGCGCCACCGTCATGGCCTATGTGGTGCTGGGCGGGAGGATTCTCGAGCGCCCCTCCCGGATGCTCAACAATCTTGCGCTGGCCGGGTTCGTGCTCCTGCTCTGGGACACGCACGACCTGTTTGATGCGGGATTCCAGCTCTCGTTCGGAGTGGTGTTCACCCTTGTGCTGATTGCGGCACCGCTGGCCCGCCGGTTGCGTCCCTGGTTCCAGCCGGACCCCTTTGTGCCGGACACACTTCGGTCGCCGATTCAAAAGGGCGGAGCGCGCGCGGGGTTATGGATGGCGGGCGCGCTCGCCACGTCCATCGCGGCCTGGGTGGGTTCCGCCCCGCTCGGCCTTCACTATTTCCATTTGGTCAGCCCGGTGGCCGTCCTCTCGAACCTCGTCGTCATCCCGATCTCGTTTTCGGTGCTCGCGCTGGGCCTGCTTTCGATTGCCGGAGGCGTTGTCTCCCCCTGGATCGCCACGGCGTTCAATCACTTGAACGCGTATGCCAGCGCGGCCCTGCTCGGTTGCGTCCATCTGTTCTCGCTGTTGCCGCTCGGCTGGTTCCATGCCGGTGGGTTCTCCCCGCCCGGTGAGACCGGCCGGATCACCGTGCTCGATTTGGGACAGGCCCAGTGCGTTGTGGTGCAATCCCGGGGACAGGCCTGGGTGCTCGATCCCGGCTCACCGCGCGACTATGAAACCGTCATCCGCCCCTTCCTGCGATCGCACGGGCTGGACCGGGTCGGCGGCCTGGTGCTGAGTCACGGCGATGCACGCCACATCGGCGCGGCCGGGTTGTTCACCATCGACTTTCATCCGCGCACCATCGTGGTGCCCGCGGCCCATGACCGGTCGGCGGCTCGTCGCGCCTTCGAGCGACAGCTTGCGGAAAGCGGGACCGGGCGGTCCCTGGTATTCGCGGGCCAGCACCTCGGCGACCCGCCGGCACCCGTTCTGGAAATCCTGCACCCGCCACCGGGCCTGGATCGCCGGGTTGCGGATGACAAGGGCCTGGTCATCCGCTGGCAGATTGGAGGGGTGCGGGTGCTGACGATGGCGGATGCCGGCCTCACCACGGAGCAGGCTCTGCTCGGCCGGGGCACCCCGCTCGATGCCGACCTGCTCGTGCTCGGCCGTCACGGAACCGACCCCGTCGCGTCGTCGGCGTTTCTCGACGCCGTGCGTCCGCGGGCGATCATCGCGGGCGCCACGGCTTTCCCGGAATCCGAGCAAATCCCGCCCGCCTGGGCCGCCGGGGTCGCCCGCCGCGGGATCGCGCTTTACCGGCAGGACCGCACCGGGGCGGTCACGATCCGAATCCGTCGCCGACAGGTTGCGATCGAGCCGTTTCTTGAATCCGAGCTTTCGGCGGGAGGGTGGGTGCGCGGGCCGCGTCCGCCTTCCCCGACCCGGTAGCGGCGTGGCTGGAATCCCCGCCCGGGTTACCGCACAGGTCTCCGCGGCGAAGGGTCGGAGCCTTACCCCGACCCCCGCGTTGCCGATGAAGATTTCGGGCTTGCGCCACCGCACGCGCGGGCACAAGACTTCGTCCGGGAGGCAATCCTATGGCCCTCCGAATACGCTCCAAATTTGTCGCCATCCTGCTTGTTGCCGCGGGAATCCCGCTGGCGCTGGCATTGATCGCAAACATGGTGGTGGGTCAGCGCCGCCTGCTTGCCGCGCAGCGCGTGTTGTTCCTTGAGAGCGCCCAGCATCTGGCCACGAGCATTGACCTGGCCTTGGTCGCCGAGATCGAGAAGGTGCGTGAATGGGCGATGCTCTCGCGCCTGCACCAGCTTGTCCCCGCTCCCGGACCCGCTCCCGGACCCGGCGAGGTCGCCCGGCGCGATGCCGCCTGGCCCGGTCTCGATATGACCAGCCCCCTGCTGCGCGGGGTGGTCGAGAATCGCGTCGCGGACGAGCTGCGACGGTTCCAGGCCTTTAATCCCATCCACGTTGAGCTGCTGGTCACGGATGCACGGGGGGGGATCGTGGCCGCCACCGGGAAGACGACGGACTACTGGCAGGCGGACGAGCCATGGTGGACGTCCGCCGTGGCGCAGGCCGAGAACGAGGTGACCGTGGATGGCATCCAGTATGATGACAGTGCGAACGTGCAGGCCTTCGAGATCTGCCTCGCCGTGCGTGACCCGTCGAGGCCGGGGGAACCGCCCCTCGGCGTGTTGAAGTCGGTGCTGCGGGCCGGGGCGTTGCTGGAGCCTTTCCGGCGGCTGCGGCACCAGGGAACGCCCCGGGTCTTTCTCATGGATGCGGCGGGGGCGGTGGCGTTCGAGTTCGCAGGTCGCGAGGAAGGCAGCGCGATCCATCCCGGGGTGGAAGCCGCCGCGACGATTGGGACCAGTCCGGAGGGGCACGGAGTGGTGAAGTTCCGCGACGGGAAATCGTATGTGTTCGGGTCGGGGTTGGTCACGGTGCGGCGGTTGGAGCATTCCGGCCTGGTGGTGCGCGGTGCGCGCCGGTTGCACGTGGTGGTGGCTCGTGACCGCGCGCTTGTGCTGGCGCCGATCCGGGCGCAAATGGGCATGCTGTTGGGGGCGGGCGTTCTGGTGCTGACGGGTTGTCTGTGGGCCGGATGGTACATTGCCTCCCGCAAGATCATCGATCCGATTGAACGGTTGCGGGCGGGCGCCGAGCGGATCTCCGCAGCCATTGCCGGGCAGCAGGAACCGGGCGGGGAAACCGCCCTGCCGGAGGGACGCGGTCCGCCCTCGTTCGCCGACATTGATCGCATTCAAACCGGGGACGAGATTGAGGATCTCGCCCGATCGTTCGGGACGATGGCCCGACGGGTGGCAGGCTATCAGAACCAGCTCGAGCGGGATATTGCCGCAAAGACGGAGGAGATCCGGCGGGATCTGATGTTCGCGCGCGACTTTCAGCGTTCGTTGTTGCCGTGCAAGTACCCGGTGGTCACGGATTCCCTGTCGGGTTCCCTGCACTTCCACCATATCTACCAGCCGGCAAACGCAGTGAGTGGTGATTTCTTCGACATCCGCCGCATCTCCGATGCCTCCGCGGCCGTCTTCATTGCGGACGTGATGGGTCACGGCGCGCGGTCGGCGCTGGCCACGGCCATTCTCGCCACGCTGATGCAGGAGTTCCGCGACGAAGCGGCCGATCCCGCGCGATTTCTCCAGCGTTTGAACCGTCAGTTCCACGAGGTGGTGCGGACCAGCGAGGATCTGCTGTTCGTGACCGCATTTCATGCCGTGTTTGACACGCACGAGGGCAGGATCCGATGGGCGTCGGCGGGGCATCATGCCCCGATCATTGGCAATCGCTCGACGCGCGATGCCGGGCCGCTTTACGAAAATCTTCCCGCCTGCCCGGCCCTTGGGCTCCTGCCGGAGGCGGTGTACACCAACCACGTCGCCGCGCTTCCGCAGGACTCGGTGATCCTGCTGTTCACGGACGGCGTGCTGGAGGCGCCCGATATCCACGGTGGAGAGTTTGGGCGGGCGCGCCTGACCGCCAGCCTGCGTAAACGCCTTCATCTGCACGCACGCGGCATTGTCGAGGGGGTCGTGGCCGACATGCGGCTGTTCACCGCGCGCGACCAAACGCCGGATGATGTGTGTGTGCTGGCTGTCGAAATGCAATCGCACACGAACCCGGTGCAATCCTTCACTGGCATCGCCTGAGCGGGCACACCCGCCCCGTTCGCCCCGGGGAAAATGCGCGGGTTGGGTGTCCCACTGCCTGGCTTCGTCGCGGCGGGCCGATCAGCCCGTTCCCCCGCCCGGCCGCAGGATCGCACGGATCAACGGAAGCGGCAGCGAGGCGGCGAGCGTCATGCACACACGCGGAATCCACCCGGGAATCACGCGCGGTCGGCCGGCGGCAACCGCCGCAAGCCCCGACGCGACCACGCATTCGGGCGGAACCTTGAAGAAGGGCGGGGAGATGCGGACATATTCCTCCGCCCCCGGCCGCGTCGCGACCCTGCCGAACTCCGTGTTCACCGGCCCGGGCAGGAGTGCGGTGACATGCACGCCCGATTCGATGCATTCCAGCCGGAGTGCCTCGCTGAAGCTGGTCACAAACGCCTTGGTCGCCGCGTAGATTGCGAGGCCCGGAAGCGGAAGCAGACCCGCGACCGAGCTGACCTGCAGGATCCATCCGCGTCGGCGGGCAATCATTCCGGGCAGCAACGCACGGGTCAGCCGCACGACCGCCCCGATGTTGGTGGTGAGCATCGCCTCGATCCGCGCGGGATCGGCATCGACGAATGGCCCGTAGTCACCCAGCCCGGCGTTGTTGATCAGCAGATCGACTTCAAGACCCTCCCGGGCCAGGAGGGCGTCCAGTCTCGGATGGAAATCCGTGCCACCGAGATCCCCGGCCAGGACCATGACCCTCAGTCCGGGCCGGAGCGCGCCCAGTTCCGCGGCGACGGCCGTCAGCCGATCCTGTCTCCTCGCAACGAGCACCACCGCCCCCGCGACGGGAGCGAGTTGCAGCGCGAATTCGCGCCCGAGGCCGGCGGATGCCCCGGTGATCAGCGCAGTCACGCCGGTGAACGGTTTCATGGGGAGGTTGAGCCTGGCCGTTGCGGCGTCGGTTGTCGATCCGGATGCGGCTCGCTTTCGACGCGAGAACCGATCCAGACCGCCCCCCGGGCGGGGGGCGCGTTGGGTTTCGACAGGCGCCCCGAGGGGTGGTAGAAGAACGGGAATATGGAAGCCATTGAGACCTTGCGCGGCGGCGTGCCGGTGATTGCGTTGCGCGGTGAGGTGGACCTGGCGGTCTCGCCCAGGCTGCGGGAATTGCTGAAGGAAAAGTCGTCGGCGAAATGTCCGGCGCTCGTGCTCGATCTCTCGGAAGTCTCGTATGTGGATTCGTCGGGCCTGGCGACGCTGGTCGAGTATTGCCGGGAAGCCCGTCAGTTCGGAGGCAAGTTCGGACTTGCGGGATTGCAACCCCGGGTGCGGACGATCCTTGAGATCGTGCGGTTGCATGAGTTCCTGCCGTTGCACGCGACCGTGGAGGAGGCGGTCCGGGCGGCCGTCGGCGATGGCGGGGGGGCTGCGTGAGGGCGCTCGTCGCGCTGAACGCCCAGTTGCTTTACTGGGTGTTGGTCGCGCCATTCCGCGGCCAGATGTTCCATGCGCGGGAGGTTTTGCGGCAACTGGTGATCGTGGCCTCGCATGCCCTGCCGATGGTGGCCCTCACCTCCTTCAGCGTCGGGTTCACGCTTGCAATGCAGTCGGCCTCGGAGTTGCGCAAGCTGGGGGGTGAAATGTTCGTGCCCGACCTGGTTTCGGTGTCGTTGCTGCGCGAGTTGGGACCGGTGCTGATCGCGGTGATCGTGATCGGACGCAGTGGATCGGCGTTCACGGCGGAACTCGGCACGATGAAGGTGTCGGAGGAAATCGAGGCGCTCGAAGTGATGGCCATCAACCCCGTGCGATTCCTTGTCGTACCGCGTGTGCTGGCGCTCCTGATGGCCCTTCCGATGCTGACCGCGCTGGGCAATTGCATGGGGATCGTGGGGGGCTGGACCGTCTGCCGGTTTATGCTGGGGATGAACACGGATGCGTTCATCCTGCACGCGGTGCGCGCCGCGGATGCCTGGGATCTTTACTCCGGGCTGATCAAGAGCGTGACGTTTGCCTGGATTGTGGGCACGGTGGCATGCAAGGCGGGGTTGGGGG
>Ga0163154_10007078_pt1 | contig 13506 bp, 10 predicted proteins | sample OliLakLV19MP9P1_FD_148649 | JGI IMG/M metagenome (GOLD analysis project Ga0163154, IMG submission 148649) | Freshwater microbial mat bacterial communities from Lake Vanda, McMurdo Dry Valleys, Antarctica - Oligotrophic Lake LV.19.MP9.P1 | ecosystem: Environmental > Aquatic > Freshwater > Lake >... | reverse complement strand
GCCTTGAGACGCGCCTGTTTCGGCGTTGCGATACTTATCAAGGTTATACTTGATGGCTTCGGCGTTTACGGGCGTCCCATCAGTGAACGTCGCATTCTCAATGAGATGAATCGTCAAGGACAGACCGTCTTCACTGGCTTCCCATGTGTCCGCTAGGAAACCCACATAGTTCAAGTCGGCGTCACGGGAGAACAGGGTCGAAAATATTGCGTAATGGGGCCATGCGTGCCATGAAGATACAAACGGGTCAAGTGATGTGTTGGAATTGGCGTCTGCAACAACCAACCGTCCGCCTCTGCCATCATCATCTTGAGCGACAGCGGCAAACACGGTAGACAGCATCAGTGCCATAAGCGTAGTCAGAACGACGAATGAAACTTTCTTGCGAGAGAACATGATTCTTACCTTTCGTAAACTTCGTTGAGAGGGTACTGCTGTTTTAACCATGAAATCTACTCAATCTCGTCACTCCTTGAAATGCTCATACGCAAGCCGTGCGATGCTTCCGATTGCCGACTCTACCTCGAATATCCGTGAGAACGACACGTCGGGTTTATGCCGAACTTCTGCATCGTCCCACCACGTAAACACAGTGATCACCACATGATTATTATCGCTGATGGTCATGACGCCGCTGTCATTACATACACCGGCAATCGTTCCCGTTTTATGTGCGAAGGGGATATTCGGCGGCATAAATCGGGGCAAGCGGTTATTCAACTGCTGTTTGAGCATGATGCCTAGCAGTTCTTCTTGTACCGCGCCCGTGACGATTTCGCCCTGATGGAGTTTTTGAACGAGCGTGGTCATAGCAGACGCCGTGCTGACGTTGTTCTCTGAATTTCGCTTAAAGACGACGCTGTCGCGCAGAATATCGTTTTCGGCGTCCCATGCTTGAATCTCCGCCAGCGACAAATCGCGGATTTCTGGCGGGAATAAGTTTTTGAGCAACTGCTTACAGTTCATTTTGAAATGGATGTCGGTCAGCCCAAGCGAGTGCATGAACGACTCGACACAAGCGGTTCCACCTAACAGATCAACCACCATATCGGTGGCGGTGTTGTCGCTAATGATGATCATCAAGGTGAGCAAGTCGCGCACAGTGGGGTTCAGTCCGGCATCGAAAAACGGAAGAATGCCGCTCCCCGCGCTTTTATCTTCAGCATTGAGCGTGATTCGCGTATCAAGGTTGAGCTTGCCTTCTGCTATCTGCTGACCGGCAGTTGCGAGAATCGGGATTTTGAACACACTCGCCATTGGAAAGGACAGGTCGCCGTTAATCTCAATCCGCGTGCCAGATTCGATCTGCGAAATCGCAATTCCAGCTTCTAACCGACTAGCCTCTATTACTGCGTGAAGTTTGTCTTCGAGTGCCATGCAGTAACCTCTCTAAAGAATAGCGAAAATATAGACTGTTACAGCCAAACGCTCATCTGATAATTTCGATTGTATATAACATCGTTGATGCTTGCAAGAACTCGTGCAAATCTGCACAAAACTTTGCACAAATTATTGTATATCTGGCATTTCGGCGTTGTTCTGCAATTTAACTCACCTTACGCAGTTTGCCCTCATCCTAAATCCTTCTCCCTCAGGGAGAAGGACTTTCCAACACACGAACGCTTTTTCACCCCTCGCCCTGAGGGAGAGGGGCAGGGGGTGAGGGCTGAAAATGATACTCGTGCGTAAGGTGAGAATTTAAGTCGCTGCAAATGGATCATCTACCATCGGATAAAGGTTGTGCGGCGCCACCTGATAAGGGATGTTTTTGAAGTCCGGCGCGACTGCTCCCGGCGCAGCAACATAAATCACCCTAGCGGCAATCGGCGCAAAACGGGCGTAAAAGTGCTGCGTCGATTTGACCACGAGAATTTTCTGATCCGCAGGATTAATTCCGACATGCGTAAAAACATGTGGACTGAAGGTCTGTGTGCGCGTCGATATGAGAACAAGACGAATGCCGTTCGCGCTGACCGCTACCGTATCCCCGATAGGTATTTCCATCTGTTCCGCTTCGTGACCGAAGTATTGACGCGCATCAAGCGCAATTTCGCCTACGGTCACATGGAGATCAACCGGATCGCCGGACATTTTGCCCATCTTGCCGCCCACACGTAGATCAAGTTGAGCGCCTGTTCCTGCTTCGATGGCGACACGCGCCGCTATCGGATCCCAAATGCAGCCGATTGCTACGTTCGTAATCCCGCGTTCTATCAGGCGTTTGAGGATAAAGGTCGAATCACCGGGAGCGCCGCCGCCGGGGTTATCTGAAACATCTGCCAGCACAACCGGGTTTCCTGTCGTGACAATCGCCTGATCAATCGCGTCGTCAATCGTCAAGTAGCGCGGCACAACCTGTTCGCGTATGGCAAAGAATTCTTCGCCCAGACGGGTCGCTAAGGCTTGTGCTTGAGCGGGGTTGTCATGGGTGATGACCAGTGTTTTCGCGCCGAGGTCAGGCACATCGCCCCATGGGAAACCATGACCCAAGGATACAGAGAGGACATTCTCTTTTCCCTCAAGCGCCGTGAGTCGATCAACATAACTTTTCGTGGGTTCTTGGGTGGGATAGTACAAACTGTTCATGCGGCAGTCGAACACTGCCATTGTAGGCTTAATTTTGCCGTTGACCGTATCCGCGACTAAATTGAACACCTCGACAGCGCGTGCCATGATGTCGGTGTGTGGATACTCTTTGTAGGTGATCATGATCGTCGCCTGACTGACCATGAGCGGGGAGATATGGCAGTGTAGGTCGAGTTCAACGCCAATTGGCACCTCTGCGCCGACGATTTCTCGCACATGCGCGATCAAATCGCCTTCACAGTCATCGTAACCGTCGGCAACCATCGCGCCGTGTAGGTCTAGCAGTACGCCATCGACGGGCAGGGCTTCGCGTAAATCAGCGAGGATTTCGTCTCGAAAGTTTTCATAGACTGTGCGTAACGTTTTGCCCGCTGGTTCAGCGCCAGCGATCAGGCTTTCTACAAACGTGATTCCGCGTTCGGTGGCGAGACGATGCCACAGGGCAACCACTGAATCTTTGAAGGGCGGGTAGGTGCTGTAGTCGCCTTTGCGCGTGACGAGAAAACTTTTCAAGCCTGTAGGAAGTGGTGAAAAGGTGTTGGTTTCTGTGGCAAGTGAAGCGGCAAAGAGTTTCATATTTTTCTCAAATGATAGACGTTCAATCCATTATCTTTACTGAAATCGACTGCCCGATAACCCCGCTCAAAGGCAGATTTCATGGCTTCCCGTACTGCTAGTCGCCATTCTAAAAGTACGTTTCTATCCGTTTGACGCAGCGCATCCAGATCAGCGGGAACCGCTACGCTGTAGTTATCACAATCCCATGCGACTGCTGTTGTTACGGGATAGCCGCGCTCGTCCGGGCGCACGATCAAGGGGGCATCAGGGATGGGGGCATGGTGCAAGCTCGGTTGGTCAAGCATCCAACGGACTTCAATGCGGTCTGAAGGCAAACCTCGATTAATGTCGTCGTCCATATCCCCATAAAAATTGACATGATAGGCAGTCGAAGTGAGTGCCGCGTCGATACCCAGTAAATGCAGATTGAACCATGCATTTCCGCGTTGCAGCGGATCGAATGTCCAACCAATGGAGGTATAACCGTTGTCGAGCGCCCAATTGCGCTGAAATGTTTTCAATGTCAGCCCGATCCCCTGTTGTTGATAATCAGGGTGAGTACCCGTCATATGCGACCACAGGAATACCTCATTGTCGCGTTTGACCGCCAGCGAGATGAGCAACCCGACAAGGCGATCACCGTCATATGCACCGACGACTAACCCGCCGTTCAGCGCCATCACGTGCAGTACAGCGGTGGGAACGGCATTTCGGGGGTTCAAGCCCCACACGATAAGCTGCAAACTGACGACAGCTTCCAGTTCAGCAGGATCACGCAGTATTCGGTATGCGATCATGTGCTTGTCCCGCCTGAGCCGATCCTAGCGTCGATATTTTGTTGCGACGAACGCGATTCATCATGAAATGAACCCCTGAACTTGTGAACTGCATTGTACTGTGTCACAATTACTTGTGCAAGTTTATAACATTTTTGCAAGTATTTGTGCAAAACTGTTCCGACAATCAGCATGTGATTTAATTCGCCGCATTACTTAAGATATACAGTGGTTCAAACCGGGTGAAATTATGGGGGTAGTATGAAAGAGACAGTCGTACCCGATGTCATGGCGAATATTCGTGCGATGTATGACAGTATGAGTAAGAGTCAGCAGAAGGTCGCTGAATTTTTCTTGACACGCCACCTCGAAGCCATGTATCTATCTGCGGCACGCATTGCTGAACTTTTGAATGTGAGCCATTCGACAGTAGTACGCACCGCCCAAGCCATTGGCTTTGAGGGATTCCCTGACCTTCAGGCGGCATTGCAGGAACAATCTTTAGGGCGGATTAATTCTGCCAGCGTGTATCAACTTGGCTCACGTAAGCTGATCGGTGAGTTGCAAGAACAGAATCAGGATGCTAGTACGGCTTCGATTTTGCAGCGCGTTATGCTGACGGATGCGCGTAATATTGAAAATCTCAGCAATGAAATTTCTATCCCCGATTTTGATCAAACGATTGATCTCCTGCTGAACGCAGCATCAGTGTATATTGTCGGACTGCGTTCATCTGCTCCACTCGCCCTTAATTTCAGCATTGGTATGCGCTTGATTCGCCCGAATTGTACACTTCTGCGCCCTGATTTCGGTGATCTGGTTGACCAAATCGCGCCAATCACCTCAGGCGATGTCCTATTCTCTATCTGCTTCGGACGTTATATGCGCGATACGTTGAACTGCATGGATCATGCCCGCAAAATGGGCGCAAAAATCATCACCGTGACCGACTCCCCGCTTTCGCCTGCCGCTAAACGTGCTGATCTGGTATTTGTGGTTCGGCATGGGGTGTGGTTCTACGGCGCGTCAGCATCCTTGTTCAGCTTGCTCAATGCATTGATCGCGGTGCTGCTGCTGCGCCAGAGTGCCAGCGCACAGCAGCGGCTAGAGCGTGTTGATGAAATTATTGAGCAGTTTCAACTTTTCGATTCAACGGATGGGGTAGACGCCCAACCGCTCGATTAATCACAGGGGCGGTTTTGCGATCACCGTTAAATGTAAGGATTGGTTTTGTCCCACAATGCCTTTGCTGCATCCAGACGATCCCGCTGCACCTCAACCCCGATCCCGCTGCCGTCGGGGACATTGAGCCGACTGCCTTCTTGCAGGACGAACGGCGGTTCGGTGATGTCTGGATTAAAATAGCGTTCCGTTGCCGAAATATCACTGGGCATATTCACACCGGGTAACGATGCAAATGCCACGTTCGCAGCACGTCCAATTCCTACTTCGAGCATTCCACCGATCCACAATTTAAAATGGTTCGCCACACACGTTTCGTAAATCTTGAGGCTTTCTACGTACCCACCAACTCGTACAGGTTTCAGGTTGAGGATACGTCCAGCGCCGATTTCCATCGCTAACTGAATATCGCTGTTTGACTTAATGCATTCGTCCAAGCAAATTGCCGTTTTGAGACGAGGCTGCAATTTACTGTGTCCATAAATGTCGTCATCCCCAAGCGGTTGCTCGATCATGAGCAGATCAAATTCATCTAACTGCGCCAAGTAATCGGCATCTTCTAGGCTGTAGGCACTGTTCGCGTCAAGCATCAGCGAAATATCAGGGCGGGCAGCACGAACCCCCCGCGCCAGTTCTACATCCCAACCCGGCTGAATTTTCAGTTTGATCCGACGGTAGCCTTGATCATAACGTTTGTTGATAATCGCCAGCGTCGCTTCGACAGAAGGTTGAATGCCAATACTCACGCCAACGTCGGCATAGCCTTTCGACTCATTGCCTTCTGGTAGATAGTGCGAAAAGAGGCTGGCAAGCGATAGATCGTTTGTTTTTGCAAAGGCATCCCAGATCGCTGCTTCTAAACCGTGTTTGGTGTGATGATTACCGCGTGTATGTGCCATCAATTTGGGAACTTGATGCATGTTGTCGATGGTTTGTCCGACGAGTTTGGGGATCAGAAAATTATCAGCGATGTGCTGCGCCGTCCCTACAGTTTCAGCACCATAGCCGGGTTCAATCTCCACCGAGATTTCCCCCCATCCGGTAATCCCTTGTTCAGTCGTCACCTCGACAATCACCGCCGCTTTTAACGGGTCTTGTCCAAAACTGGTACGCAGAATTTCAACGAAGGGTAGGGCAATAGGGTGCAACTGTATGGAGCGAATTGTGACTGATTTCAATGCATTTCTCCAAGAAAGTAAAACGTCTAACCTGCGTTGATGCTGCTAATGGTTATCAAGCATACAACGTGGGACAGTAATTGCAAAAGCCAACGAACAAAGAATGCAGGGCAAACGCATCAAAATCGAGCAGATGTTTGTATTGGGGTCAGAGCGGGCGTGTAGGGGTGACTCCATGTGGTCGCCCGTGCTTTTTATGGCGGGAGGGGACATTGCCCCTCCCCTATGAGCGTTCTTGACCCTTGATGAACTCCCAAGAATTTTCCAACTGTCACGCTAATAGCTAAAAAGCGATCTCAGTGAGCAGAGCGATCATCAACGCAGCAAAGCGTGGGAGTGAAGCCTAGAACATCGGCAGCTTGACCTATGCCCGTGACAATTCGATTTTGCTTGCAATCGCAAAACCTGCTAGATTTTTGGTTTTTCTAGTAGGAGCGACACTTGTCATGTTTACTTCGGTTAACGCGCAGAACAGTTCTATTGAAGTTCATCCTTTTGGCACGACGGCGGATGGTCAAGCGGTTGATGAATACGTTTTGACCAATGCAAATGGGATGGAAGCTCGAATCATAACGTATGGTGGGACGATAACGTCGATCCGCGTGCCTGATCGTGATGGCAACTTGACGAACGTGATTTTAGGATTCGACAATCTTGCAGATTATGAAACGAGAAGCCCGTACTTCGGTAGTATCACGGGGCGCTATGCCAATCGTATCGCCAAAGCCCGCTTCACACTGGACGGTCAAGCATATGAATTGGCGGCGAACAATGGAGTCAATTCACTTCACGGCGGCGTCGTGGGCTTCGATAATAAGGTTTGGGAAGCCGAGTCCGTTAGGGGAGATGGTGAAGTAGGCGTCTCGCTCCACTATTTAAGCGCAGATGGAGAAGAAGGGTATCCGGGTAATCTTGATGTTACCGTTGCCTACACCCTCACCAATGACAACGCGCTTCGCATGGAATACGCTGGTACTACTGATGCTCCCACAGTCGTCAACCTGACGAACCACGCCTACTTCAATCTTCAGGGAGAAGGAACGAGCGACATTTACGATCATATTCTATGGATTGATGCCAACCATTATACCCCGATTAACAAAACCCTGATCCCAACGGGTGAACTTGCGCCTGTTGAAGGAACACCTTTTGATTTCCGCATCCCCAAACCGCTTGGTCATGGACAACGTTCCAACCATGAACAAATCGTGGCTGGTCGTGGTTACGATCACAACTTCGTGCTGAACCGCGAAGACTTGACCGACAATTCAATGATGATCGCGGCTCGAATTTCTGATCCTGACTCCGGGCGAGTTCTCGAAGTCTGGACGACTGAACCGGGTCTTCAATTCTATGCGGGGAACTTCTTAGACGGGACGCTGGTCGGGTCGAGCGGTCATATTTACCGGCAGAGCGACGGCTTTGCTCTCGAAACCCAGCATTTCCCTGACTCGCCGAACCAACCGAATTTTCCCTCTACCGTCTTAAGACCGGGTGAAACCTACCAGACGACGACCATTTATCGATTCGCAGTTGCCTAAGAGGTACAGGCGAGAGGGCAGCGATGTGTGTTGCCTTCTCGCTACGCTTGTCGAGCGCGAATCTGTCGGTATGATGAACAACGTCTCATTTTAGTTTGAAGGTGATCCGCTCAAATCAACAATAGCGTAAACCCCCCTATCTAGCATGTCTCACAAACTCTCAAGACAGGGCAAACGCATCAAAATCTGTAATCAAATCACAAAAGGTCATAATGAATGGGTAGGGACACCCAATGGGGTGTCCGTTGGACGGACGCGCCGTTGGACGGACGCGCCGTTGGACGGACGCGCCGTTGGACGGACGCGCCGTTGCGCGTCCCTACGAAACCAAATTGGTCTTTTATGAGCCGACAGGAATTTTGATGCGTTTGCCCTACGCCTTATATCCCCATCGCTAAAGCGAGGGGTTTTACGGCGCTTTTTCGGTAACTTTCCAGCGAAATACTTACTCAACGTCTAACTTGAGGTGTAAAGCTTCCGCGCTTCCGCATCAACACGCGCTCGATACGTTTGCATATGGATGACACTATGGTCTAGACGCGCTTCCTCAGCGGCGAAGGCGAGCAGATGACTTTCAAGCGACTCACGGGCAGTGGTCACACTATCGTCAGGTTGCCCATGCAGGGCATTAATAAAACTGCGGATGATCCCGAAGTCTCCGCCGCCATGTCCACTTTGATCCTTAACGATTATCGGAATAGCTTCTTCTTCTCCGGTACGGTGATAACGGATGGTTAGCTGATAACGGTTTTTTACGAATCTACCAAACAGCGTGGCATGTGTCCCATCGTAACGCATCGTGCGTCCCTCTTCGTCACTCTGTCCCTGCATGAGTAGGTTAACCGTCGTCCCATCGGTCAGTTCCATGGTGACCGCCTGATGATCAACAACATCATTATCGCAGTGATAGACACAGCGCCCATAAGGTCCCGATTTTAAGGCTTCTAACCGCGCTTCTACCGTTGGCATGAGCGCAACCGCATTCCAGGGCATCCCATTGGTATCGCGTGCATAGAGGCGTGGCGCGTAGTATTTACAGCTTTCTTCCGCCGGACATCCATCCAAGCAGTAGGCTGGCGCACCTTCCGGCGCATTTTCCGCTCGAAAGTGACTGAGCGAACCAAACGAACTGAGCCAAGCGACGGGCGTGCGTAAAATCCAATACAGAATATCAAAATCGTGACAGCATTTCGCCAGAATCATGGGACCCGCATCAGCAATATTGCGCCAGTTCCCGCGTACATAACTATGTGCCATGTGCCAGTAAACGAGATTCTCACGGTGATCCACGCTGATAATACGACCTAATTTGCCCGACTGGACAACAGCACGCAACGCCTCCCAGAACGGCGAATAGCGCAGCACATGGCAAATTTGTAGATGCCGTCCAAGTTCTTCGGCAACCTGCACAAGGCGTACATTCTCGTGAAGGATAGGCGACATGGGCTTTTCAAGCAGCACATCGTAACCCGTATTGAGCGCCGCAAGCGTAGACTCCATGTGCATACGATCCATCGTGCAGTTGATCACGACATCAGCGACCTTACCGGCACGCATCACATCTTCCCACGAGTTAAATTGATGAGAAGGTGCGATGTCGTGCAGGGTGGAAAAACGCGCCCGCCGTTCCGGGTGAGGTTCTGCTACAGCGATGATTTCAATATCCTGTGGATGATTCAGCGCATACGCCCCGTAAATCGATCCGCGCCCACCCGCTCCAAGCACCACTGCTGTAATTGGAGTCATCGTCATCTGCCTTTCATTTTACAGCCCATGCGCTTTAGGTTGTGTAGGTTTGACGCGCTCGTAACAACCGCGCAGCACTATCATCTAATCCACCGGGGCGATTACGGGTTAGCCAATTCTGGCGATAGATCGTGATGATCTCATCCATGTCCGCAAGCAGAGATTCTTTGCTCACCGAGTCATCTTCTAATTCCAGAAGCGCACGTTTCGCGCCATGCTTAAGCATACGCGCCGTTAAGCCAAACTCGCGTTTAATGATGTCTGCGTCAGGAACTTGCATTTGAGCGTTTTCCATGTCCGCCATCACCTCATCGATGTAGTTGATGGTTTCATGAAGGTTGCGCGTAAGCAGTGGACGATCCTTCAAGGCTTCCCGATTCTTTCCCTCCAGCCAGCGAGCATATCGTGCGGTTGGAAATTGGTCGAGGGTGAAGTGATAAATCCACATCAGGAAACTACCATTCCGCACTAAAACTCCCGGTTTCTGGTAAGCATTGCCCAGCAGATAAGCTAACTTGCCCATCACGCCTGTTTGATCGTGGAAGGCAAAATTGGAGACTACCGCTGGCAAATCAATGGTGATATTCGGTTTATATGCCCAACTGAGCGCAGCAGCATACGCCAGCCCTTGATAGCTGATCGGCGTTTGCTGCCAGTGTCCTAAATCGCCCCAATCGGTGACGAGAACGCCGATTGCGCCATGCTTTATCGCACTCTCTACAGCAATACGAAGATTGCCCATCATGTTGTCCGTGCGCCCTGCAATCGATGTCCAACTGGACGTGCCGGGGCAAATGTAGAAGGGGATACCCGACTTTGCAAAAATAGCAGCTTGTTCAGGCAAATTAGAATCGCTGTCGTAATTCCATGCCAGCGCAATCGTATCTTTTGGCACTTCTGGAACCAGTTCGGGATGCTCAATAAGAATATCGCCCCAGAACTGCATTGTGCGTCCGCGTTGCTTTACGCGCTGGTAAATTTGAAGCAGGAAGTCGAGGTATAACCCACCTTTACCCCTGTCATCAATCAGCACCTTGCTGCGACCTTGACCCAGATCAAACGTCTCATCTGCGCCAATGTTGAACAGCTTACTGGTGAAGTTAGGCAAAAGTTCGTCGTATAAGCCTTCGAGAAAGGGCATCGTTTCCGGTACAGCGAGCGATAGACTGAACGGATATTCTTGCTTGTCACCATGACCAGAGACTAAGCCTTCCTCGGTCTCAGCAATCGCAAGATATTCTTTGTGCATGAACCAGTGCTGCATGTGTCCGATGCTTGCTTGATTAGGCACAAGATCAATGTAGCGTTCACGGCAGTAGGCATCCAGCGCGCGAATTTCCTCAGCAGTGATCGGTGACGCTTTCTCCCACACGACTTGATGCTTCCTGTAAGCAAACGTATGCTCGGTATACAGTTGAAATTGATTCATCTTCCAACTTGCCAGCATATCGACTAATCTGTAGAGCGTTTCCATAGTGGGTACTTTGTCACGGCTGATGTCTAGCATGACGCCGCGTACAGGAATTTCGGGAGTGTCCGTGATTTCCAACAATGGCAGCGTTGCCCCATAGTTTTGCAGCAGTTGGGTTAGGGTGCATACGCCATAAAATGCGCCTGCAAGGTCTGTGCCAATAATTTGAATGCCGTTCGCATGAATCGAGAGGGAGTAGCTTTGCGCTCTCGTGTCACTTGCGTCCACTGAAATAGTCAGCGGGGCAGGGTGATCACCCCCCGTGATGTCCCACTCGACATTCGCATATTGTTTGAGCGCGGCTTGAGCGCGTAGCCCCGTGAAAAACAGGGTCGCAGCCGGATTCGCGTTAAGGGCAATAAAACCAGCGAGTTCAGAAAGAGAGAGTTCCCCATCAGAAAACGAAATACTGCGAGGGATTGGAAGCAATACGGGATTAGGCATGAAAGCTCCAGATTGGAAGCAGCGATTTATGAAAACAAACCAAACTTGTTGGAAATGCACAACTACTATCACAAATGACTTGTTAGTTTAGTGAATGTATGTTAGACATAGGCACTGTAACATGAAGTTCTGGGTAAGGCAAGTAAACTAACTTACTTAACGTTTCTCTTACCCACATGGTAATCACATTTTGTACCAGTATATGTAGTCCAGTTGAAATACGCTCAAAATATACAAGGAGTCTGCAATGAACAGGAAGCACTTTATTCTTTTCTTTATCAGCGTACTGCTCATCCTATCTTTTAGTGCCGTCGGCGCTCAGGATGAAACCACCATCAACATCGCATGGCCCTATCAGCTTCCTCCTGATGGTCACTTCAATACGTTTTCCAGCAACGTCATCAATTTGGGTGGCAACACATACCAAGACCTGATGGAACCGTCGTCAGCGGTTTACATATGGTCTACGGGAACGTATGAAGGAATGCTTGCAGAGAGTTTCGGCTTTGATGATGACAACAACTATGTTGTTACGCTCAAAAGCGGTGTTACATGGAGCGACGGCACACCCGTAACGGCTCAGGATGTGGTGACGAGCTTCAATACCGGCTACTTGATTGGTCGCCCCGTATGGAATTATATTACCAGCGTTGAAGCAGTCGATGAACTTACGGCACGCTTTACGATGGGTGCGCCCTCGCCACTCGCGGAATATCGCTTGCTTGCGACGGCAATTGCGCCTACCAGTGTTTACGGCACGTTTGCTGACCGCGCTCAACCCTTGATTGACGCCGGATCACGGGCTGGTGTCGCAGAATTTGATGCTTTGGTCACTGAACTGACGACATTCCGTCCAGAACTGTTCGTTTCGGCTGGACCTTACGTCATGCTGCCCGAAAATATCAGCGATGTGAATGTTGTGCTGGTCAAGAACGAAGGCGGTCTAAACTCCGACATCGTGCAATTTGACCGCGTTGTTGTGTGGAATGGTGAAACCGATCAGGTGACACCGCTCGTGAGCAATGGCGATTTGTGGTACGCGACACATGGTTTCCCGCCTGCGACTGAACAAGCATTTGTTGATGGTGGACTGGACATCATTCGTGGCGCTGCTTACACGGGTCCCGCCCTGTATGTGAACCACAGCGTATCGCCTCTTGATCGTCCAGAAGTGCGTCAGGCGATGGCATATGCCATTGACCGCGAACAAAACGGTTTCGTCAGTCTTGGCGAGTCAGGCATTGCTGTTGACTGCATGTGCGGTTTCAGCGATAACCTCACCGAACAGTGGCTCTCAGAAGAAACGTTAGACTCCCTAAATACCTACGACTACGATACCGAAATGGCAGCATCGCTTCTGGAAGGTATTGGTTTCACACGCGGTGATGATGGTGTGTGGCTCGATGATCAAGGCAACCGTATGGCGTTTGAACTGATCTTCCCGGCAGAATTCCTCGACTGGGCAGGCGCAGCAGAAAACGCGACGCAGCAGCTTAACGACTTCGGCTTTGAAATCACCGCACGCGGTGTACAGTTCCAACAACAACAGCAGGATGTGTATGATGGCAACTTCCAGTTGGCAATTCGCAACTGGGGTGCTGCAAGCCCGTTCCCCGGTCAAAGCTACCTTGAACCCTACAATCGCTACAATGGTCAAGGTGAGTTGGCAGGTGAAGGTATTGGCGGCGGTATGCGCTTCGCTACGGATGTTACCTACAGCGGCGGCAGTCTGAACGTGTTTGATGCGGCAGTTGCGTCTGGCGAAGGCACAGACATGGACGCACAACGGGCGTTGGTGGATCAGCTTGCCCTCTCGTTCAACGAACTGCTGCCCGTTGTTCCCCTCTGGGAACGTTATGGCAATAATCCGCTGAACCGCACATTTCTTGATGCGCCCGCCAGCGATGACCCCATCTATAACAATGCAGGCGCGGATCACTTTATGCCGTACCTGATCTTGACCGGTGGCATTAGCCCCGCTGGTTCGTAAGTAAGCCACCTTACGCAGATCGTTATTTCTGACC
>Ga0163154_10007077_pt1 | contig 13506 bp, 13 predicted proteins | sample OliLakLV19MP9P1_FD_148649 | JGI IMG/M metagenome (GOLD analysis project Ga0163154, IMG submission 148649) | Freshwater microbial mat bacterial communities from Lake Vanda, McMurdo Dry Valleys, Antarctica - Oligotrophic Lake LV.19.MP9.P1 | ecosystem: Environmental > Aquatic > Freshwater > Lake >... | reverse complement strand
CATCTAGGGCTACTGTAGCCCCGTCTGTGAGGGTTACGACCTTTTCTAAGACACTGCCACCAGTGGCAGTAAGTCCACCTACAAAAAGCCTGTCTGTTGTCTTGCTATATGTAAGCCCTGCATCACCCGCGGGGGTGTCTGCACCGTCAAAGAAAAGTACACGGGTGTCTGCACCTGTAAGAGACGAGGATGGTATATTGACAGTGACATCTCCTCCATTGTTTGTGGCTGTTACACCAGCCCCAACAAATGAAATAGCGGTAGTTCTAGATGTAAGTATTGTGCCCTCATCTTTAACGGTAATTTGCTGACCGCCTCGATGAATCTTCTCTGATGTTTTTATAATCTCAAGAGACTTCGGCCAATTCTTAATATGCGATGCGTCAATCTGTTCATCTGGTTCAATTGGTAAAAGATTAATTTTATCGACGATACTTTTACCACTCGTTTCCTCGTTAAATTTATTGTTAAGTTTTTTACTCACCTCCCCCAAGGTCTCAAAAGAAACGTATCGACCATCGGTAACACTAAAAACTTCCTCTAAAATATTTTTAGTGGTCGGTATCTTTTTAAAAACTTTTTCAACGATTTCTTCCGCATCTTCATCTGTTAAATAATCAACTCCTTTAATTAGTTTTTCTCCATTCAAATTACGAGAGTTCAAATCCGCAAAAACTTTATCCAAAACGTCCTTTTCTATAGTGGGTTTAAGGTCAGCTATTCCCCTTTCCAGCGCATTACGGGACTCTGTAAAATGGTCCAAGACCATTGCAACGCATTGGTTTTCAATCGCTGAGTATAAACCGTCTAATTCTTCTTTGTTTTTTATATCAAAATTTTCTAAAACCTCAAACAGTTCAAACAAAATATCATCATTCCCACTTTTAAAAGATCGCTTGAAGTCTTGGAAGCGTATTAATTTGTCTTGTTTTTCTTCGTTAGACATGACATGGTATAATCAAAGTATGGAATGGATGCTATTTATCCTCATTATTTGAGGCTTTTGCTCCCAATACAATGTTTTTTACAATATTCACAAATTGAATCTGATTAGCCGGGGTAAGTTTTGTTAAAAAATTAGCCGTTCTTGTTTGAACTGCGGTGGAACCAAGTAGCTGGAATGCAGCAGCTCCTAATACACCCTTAAGAATTGAAGTTGGACCACTGTCACCCTTAACGAGAGATATACCACCGACGACACCGCCGACACCTGTCGCCCTTAAACCAATCTCAACATTTCTTTGTACAATTCGGTTTGATCGTTCGAGAGCCTTTTCAGCGGTCAAAAGCCCTGCATATCTTTGATTTAAACCGTCTATGCCGGGGGCTACTTTATCTAAAGCACTGTCAAGGTTTCTATAGATTGCCACACGCACTTTGTTTAAAGCTTTATCAAACGCCTGGCCTGTCCAAATAGTATCTTTGCCCACTTGAATTTTAAGAGACTGAACTTCTTTAGGAGCTAAAGATGAAAGGTTTTTATCCCCGATAACTGTAAAATTTTTAGTGAAGTTCTTGGTCAAACTCTGTTCAAGGTCGCTTAGTCTACTAAACAACGCCTTGTCTCCAGTTCGGATTGCTTGTTCTTTTGCTTTATTTATTGGATTTAAAATATTATTGAGAACATCCATTCTTGTTTGACCTCCTTGACCAATTATATCTTTAACAGCTTTACTTAAATCATCGACTGAAGAAAACGCGGTATCGTCTAATGCAGAAATTTTGTCTATAATTTCCTGTGATATTTTAAAATCATTCGCTCCTATTCCTTTTGGAGAAAGGTTATCTATAATGTCTTTTTTCAGAACCCGAATAAGATCAGAATTTGTACCCCCAAAATCTCTATTAGCTCCCATATTCTTTTGGAACTGAGTTATACGGTCAACATAACCAAGTGCAGCACTGGTATCTGACTTACTGACTTTGGTTAAAGCATCATCGACAAATGCAGCACTGGTATCTGAATTACTGGCTTTGTCTAAAACATCATCGATCTGACTTCCTACCTCCTGTTTGCGTGAACCTATCTTTGTAAGAAGTTCACCTCTTGTGTTTGCAACAATACCTTCTTTCGATACGGTCTGACCTGGGTTCTTACTAAAATCAAATTCTTTAGTTGATGGACGAACGATCCCGTTGAGTCTCCTACCAGGTAATTTTTCAGTGAGCCATTTAATTAAATTCTGACCGGCTGGAGTTGTTGACAACACCCTGATACCCTCTGAAACTGTAGAGAAGACACCAGCATACATAGCGGTCTGACGGACTTCTTTATTGATCTCCCCTTGTTGAGCTATAGAAACGACTGTCGGAGCAGCCGTGTTAAGACCAATTCGAGCGATACTTTCAAGAAGTCTCGGCATGTGTTGAGCGGCAATTTTTTTTGTTGCGCCCTTAACAAAATTACCTGGAACAAAGAACTCGGCAATTTTTTCAGTTGTAAAACCAATCTTTTCAAATGTATTGTCTGGGGAGACTAACTCTAAAGCACCTTCTTCGAAACCAGAAGCAAAACCTTCAATTTCTGCTGAAATATCAGCGCCCGTAGTTCTGAGCATGTTTAGAGTATCTATATTTCCTTGAATGAGTTTGTTTATCTTTTCTTTTTTCAGTGGGTCAGTTGTTTGTCGCTTCTGATCAAGTATTGTCTGGGGAGACTAACTCTAAAGCACCTTCTTCGAAACCAGAAGCAAAACCTTCAATTTCTGCTGAAATATCAGCGCCCGTAGTGTTGAGCATGTTTAGAGTATCTATATTTCCTTGAATGAGTTTTTTTATCTTTTCTTTTTTCAGTGGGTCAGTTGTTTGTCGCATCTGATCAATGAGACGATCATTAATTTCGTTTATTCTTTCCGCCTGATCAGTCAATTTTTTTCTAATAGAAATATCAGTCGCATTTGTAACAACCTTTGTAATATTGCGAGGAACTGTCCCTAGTGTGGAAGCTGCGCCTTTAACAAGGCCAGTGCCCAGGCCTCTTAAGGCATCACTGTAAGATTTATAAAATCCTTTCTTTTTTGGTATCGGTGCATAATCTGATTCTTCATTATCAATAGAAAAATCTTCGCCCGAAAGAAACTCGTCGGCACTCGTGACTTCAAAATCTTCTCCTTGTAGAAATTCATCAGGACTCATATTTTTGTTATAGTACCATCAGCGTTAACTCTGCCTCTCTTGCCATTCTTTGTGGTTATAGTAGAACCAACCGCTACAGGTTTCCCACCGACCATAACGGTGCCGGTATTTAATGCTCCTTGTAAATTTACATTTACCCCAAACGTACTGGAAAGCGCTTTAAACTCTGTGTTAACCGGTTCTACAGCCTTGACACGACTTTTATAAATTTTATCTATTGTTTGAAGAGTGCTTAACACTTTATCAGGCAAGACCTTGTTCCCAGCTATCAACTTATTATAAAACTGTGATTGTTTCTGATTAATAGAATCTGCAGCTATAATATCACCATTATCAGCCGCTCTCGCTGTATCAGGATTTTGTATACGGGCTAATTGTTTTGCGATAGTTTCAGCATCTGATTCTTGAAGATCAAGAGCTGTAACTTGAGCCACGGTTAATACCTTAATATCCCTATCACCTATAATCGACTTAGCAGTAGAAAAGGCATCTTGAGAAACACTGAGGCGCTGAACTTCAGGTCGTTTGGCATAGTCTGCGCCGAACTCCCTCTGTAGAGAAAGCGCTTCTTTAAGAGTGTTAGAATTATTTTCGCTTAGTTCTTTATAACCCTTTGATAGATTGAGTTTTTTTAGTTCTGTATCAAGAGGGCTTTCATACGTTCCAGCTTTTGCAAATTCTTGTTTGAAATCGAAGAACTGCATATCCTGCGGGATTGCTCCCTGACGTTTTGAATCGAGGAACTGTCGTAAGTCTCCTACAGACTTATCTGTCTTTTGAATATTTTCGATAACACCAATTACCTCATCTAAAGAAATGTCTCCGATCAGTTCACCCTTATCGTCATAATTTACATAGTCAAATATGTCGAGTGGATCATTAACCCCCTGTTTCATTAGGCCAATAATGGCTCCTTGTCTCGATTGTTTTTGTTCAGCTTCTTTAACCTTTATATCCTGTTCCTGTTGGAGTTTTAGTTGATCTTGAGCAAGTTTTCTTTTTTCTTCACGCTTAGTTTCAATTAAAGTAATTTTTTGATTCAAAAGTTGAAAATCGTTTTGGGCCTCTGCTGCCTCTGCATCTGATATTAAAGAAATCTCATCATTATCAATTGATCGAAGTCTCTCAAGACCAGCACTTTCTTGAGCATCCATAATACCCCCTTGAACTTCAGCTGCGTAACGCTCGCGTCCTGATCGTAAGCCCATAACCTGCGTACCTGCAAGAGTTCGCATGTTTACGTCTCTTTGAGCAGTACGAGCTTTTTCAGCTCTAGCTCTAATTGAAGAAGTTACAGAAGAGAGTCTGTTTCGATTAGAGTTTCTTTGCGCCTCTATACTCTTAACAGCAGAATCATTTTCGTAATTCTCCTCTCGTGGTTTTGTGCTTTTTCTTTTTCTTTTTCTTGACATATTTAAAAATTCCTTAAGTTTCTTGCACGATTGGCATAGTTTTGCTGTAAAGCGGAAAGAATAGTTGCCGTTGATGGTGTTGCCCTCGATTTGATTCTTTCAAGTGTGTCTAATACATCTCGTGTCTCGCGTGTAATCTTTCGAGACTTTTCTACTGCAAACTCTTGCTCTCCGCTAAACGTTTGATTAGGAACAAAACGATTAGTGTTTCTATCAAGCGTAAATCCTGAAAGATCGCCACCGAAAACTCGGTTGACCTCATCAGCGGTAAACCCTTCCTGTGGGACGTCGCGAACCTCTGTAGGGCGAGACAATGCCGCCGACTGTGACTTGTTAAGCTCTTCTCTAAAACCACGGAGTTTTGCTGTGTCTTTCGATGCTGCACGTCTAGCTGATTGAGATGTGATGATCGCTGGCTGAACAAGGTTTTGTGCTTGAGTCTCAAGAGGATTACGGACATCACTTAATTCACCTGTTGGTTGTACAACACCTCCAGGTGTAAAATCTCCTTCTTGATTTGCTGAATAGATAGTTTCCATAGATTAAAAGTTTTCAGTAACGATTCTGTGACCGCTGAAGTCAGATACTGAGATTTCGAGGGTTTTAGACATAGTAATTGTGCCAAATTGACCTTGAGTAATTGTTGGACTCATATTAAAAATAAGTTATTACGATTACTTCACCTCTACCACCTGCTCCACCTGCTCCTCCAGTAGAAGTTCCTGCGCCACCACCTCCACCTCCACCACCTGGTGCTCCACCTGCTCCACCTGCACCACCCGTGCCGTTATTTGTTCCACCACCACCAGAGCCACCATCGCCACAGTTTCCTGTTCCTGAACGAGATGTTCCAGCACTTCCCGCTGTTCTTACTGCTCCTCCTGCTTGTCCACCACCTACTACATAAGATAAAGATACGCCTGCCTGTCCACCTGCATACTCTATTGCAGGGGTGTCATTAGAAACACCACCACCACCTCCTCCAGCTCCGCCACCAAATAATGAACTACCACCCGCTGCACCTGATGCAACATATACACCACCACCACCAGAAGCACCACCGTAAGCAGCCGATCGTCCATCGGAACCTGCAGTTGCTGACCCTGCTCCTTCAAGACTTGTGCCTGATGCACTTCCGCCTGCTCGTCCAACTAATCCTGCACCGGCACCACCAGCGGTCATAACAACAGACCCATTATCCCCACCACCTCCACCTATTGAAGTTATAAAACTTCCAAAAACTGAACTTGCCCCTGCACTTGCTCCAACTGTAACCGTTTCTGTTGCCCCTAGTGCCCCAGCAGGAAATATTTTTCTAATTGGTGTTCCTCCTCCACCACCACTAGAGCCACCTCTATTTGTTCCAGCATTTGCCCCAAACCCATTTCCCCCATTTCCACCAGCTCCAATAACTATAACCTCTACCGCTTTTGGAGTTCCTGATGGTTTTGTCCAAGTACCTGAAGATGTAAATGTTTGAACATCAGTTAAAAAAACGGGCGAAAACATTTGAAAATTAGTCCCATCATAAACTACCTCTATCAACTGATTCGCTTTGATGTCGCCATCCGCTAAATCAATATTAAAATCTTTCTTAATAGTCTTCGCTCCTAAACTATTCACGTTCAAAGTACATACACCCGTATTAATCGTGTTCGCTTTGAAAACAAAGACCTGACCTGTGGCATAGGCTGTTATTGCAGGAACGACAGTGATGGCATAAGCGTCAGTCGAACCGGCATCAGCAGCATAGTTGTAATACTGCGAGACACGGATTTTATCGAGTGGTGCAAAGAGTTTATAAGGCACACCAACAATAGTCTTGGTGACAGTTCGAGCATCCACTTCCGCTTGTGAGGCTTCGACTACTATGCCTGCGGCTGATGTTGAGGCAGGGACTGAACCTGCTATTGCGGCGGCATCGATATACTCTTTGAGATATTGAAAGATTTGCGGAATATCGGAGCCCAACATCACAATACTGTTTGCACTCCAATCCAGTTTCAGAGCAGTAGTTTCAGTGGTGCGGTTGCCATAAAAGGAAAGACCTCTACGGAGAATGGTTATAGGACCCGCAGAAATTGTTGCGGGATCTATTTCCATTAACTCCAAGATTGTACCGGTGTCGTTTCGGAAGGCACAGTAATGCTGGGTGCCTAAATCAGCAGGGGTCACATTATTTTCTCCATCGAAAGAAAGAATATTATTGACATAAAAAGTCGTGCTCGCACTGGTTATTGCGAAGGTTAGACGTTTCTGAGGTATCGATGAAAAGTGGACTGACATTTTATTTAAAATTTAAGAACCATTATAACTACACTATTAAGACTGGTACCTCCATCAACAGTGATATTTTGAGTGCCAGCTCCAGGAGTTTCTGTGTACATTAAAGAAAAAGGAAAATGCTGCGATGAGCCCGATGAACTACCTAGACTTAAAGAGTCTTTTGTTACACTATTATATTTTAAATTCACCACAACTTGTCCTGTACCTTTTACATCATAACCCTTTGCCCAAACCATAACTCGTTGACCTGCAACGGTTGTCAGTGCATGTGTCACCCCAGCAGTAGTTTCAATCGTTGGGACATCTTTTAAACCAAGAAGACTTACAATTCCAGCCTTTAATTTTGCTGGAGTCACGATTAGTTTTGAACCAGTAGCACCCGTTGCAGTTTCCGCTGCAATCTCTACAGGAGTCGCTTCTTCAACGAAACCAGCTGCTGTTTCTGAAGCTGGTACACCACCTGAAATAGCGGCGGCATCAATATATTCTTTAAGATACTGAAAGAGTTGGGGAACATCGGTTCCAAGCTGGCAAACTGATCCAGCACTCCAATCTAATTTGTAAGCCATAGTTTCTGTGAGTAAGTCTCCATTAAATTCGAGACCACGTTTGAGAATAGTGATATTGGTAGACGCAATTGTCGCTGGGTCAAATTCAAAAATCTCGATAATTGTACCTGTGTCATTTCGGAAACAGCCAAAGGCCTGAGTTCCAAAATCAGAAGCCGCAAGGTTAATGGTTACACCAAGAGTATTTCGTTTCCAACTTTTGATATTACCAAGTCTGAAAGTTGTCGAAGTAGAGGTTATACTCTGTGATAATTTTTTAGGCGGTATGCTGAGGAAAAAAATTGACATTTTTTTATACTGTTTTAATTCTTGGAACTACTGTAGAAACATCTTCTTTCAAACCGAGCGAAAGGCGAACGATCTCCCAATCTTGACCTTTCCCTTCCGACTGAATCCCAGTGGAAAAAGTTTGTCCGTAAATGTATGGGAAATAAATTATGAATTGAAATCTCCTTCGCCCATCTGAGCTTGCTGCCGAGACAGTTCCTAGTGGCTCAATCGCATTGGCTGTACTTCCCATAAACCGTGTGAAGTTATCACCCAATGTCAAGGCATCTTCGGTACCACTAAAGGTAAATGATAACACAGCCTCATCAGAAAAATCTTTGTAAAGATTGAAAGTAAAAGAAGTGTTGCTAGTAATAAACCCCTCCAAGGCAATCGAATTAATTCCTTGAATATTACTTTTCTGTGGCAGAACGTTGAAAAAGTTCGACCTCCAATCACAAGTAATTGGATACTTGATTGTTGAACTCTGAACATCCGACTTTCCAGTGAGCATTTTCCAAACATTCGCCCCGCTTGATTCTGAATAATAAAGCTCTTTCTTATACTCAAAAAAGAACCCAGCTGGCAGTGCCCAGATACCCTCAAAGGCTCTAACTGTTTTGTTATAAACCAAAATTACATTGTTGAAAGTCTCATCACTAGAAGTCCGGTGACATGAGTAAATGCGATCCCGAAATTCGATGCCGTTAAAATCAGCGTGGTCATAACTATCAAGCAACCGCTTAATCGGCAAACCAATATTTTCTGTTTGTGGTGTAATATCTTTTGCTTTTACACGGCCGAGAGAGGTATACGATTTATCAATGGTCATAAAATATTGATCATCAGCTCCTCTAATGACCTTGCTAACGCTACCTCTGCCAGTTTTAAGAGGCTCACGAACTGCAAAATCATCAGCATCCTGAGTGTACCGAACCGATTCGATATACCCCTGTTTGTAGCAATAAGCAACATTTTCCTGACCCTTGATATCTGTCACCTCACCACCGCCATACGGCATATTAATAATGTCACCATCACCGGCAACTCTAGCAGCTGCAAAAGTAAAAACTGATGGGTTTAAAAGTTTTGAAACAAAAACCGAACCAGCTTGGTCAGATCCCTGCAATGCCCCAGCACTGTCTCTCGAAACAGCTGATTTTACATTCCCAACAAAGACACGACCAAGAAGAGCCTCTAAGCGATTACCCCTTGGAGCGCCGACAAAAATATCAGGGACAATAGTCACCGCAGCATTGTCCGAACCAGCGTGAGCTGAAACAACAGTAAAGGTCGTAGCTAAATCAATATTATAATATTTAATAACCGTATTGGCATAAATAATTCCTTGAGTTGCTTTGTAACTCAAACCCGAAGCAGTTGTCGAAAAACCAACAGTTGAAGTCATGACAGTATCAGAGGTAATTGTGGCAATAGTTCGAATGGTTTCACCTGAAACTAAAATCGGATCATTCACAGCATAATTAGTTAAAAAGGTAGTACCTGTACCTGTAAGAGTCGTAGTCCCATTGGTCGCCACAGTCCCCACGCCATGAACAGGAAAGGCAACTTGGCGGATTTCAAAGGCGACATTACCAGGTCCAGCTCCTAAAGTTTCAAAGGTTAAAACATTAACAGTATTGCTATTGATTCTGCGAATTTTACCTGTACCTACAATATGAACAAAAAAGTTCTTCCACATATCAGTCGCCCAAACCGCAGTTGAGACAGTCAAGGTTGTAGCCGAATTTGCTGTTGCCGTAGCAGAATAATAAACATTAGTTTTCAAAACCGAATCAACTGTAATAGCTGTTTCAGCTCCGGCTAGAGTTCCATTAAGCAATGTTACTGAACCTCTCCACCTTTGATATTCCTCAAAACGATTACAGAAATAAGTAAAATCATCGTTATCCACGTTGACAAGAGAAGTCACAAAACCAAATTCTTGAGCATCAGTAAATCCTCCTTTCAAACGATTCCAACCAGCAACAGGGTCATAATATTCTAAAAAAGTAGAGTAGGCTTTTAATAAATATTCAGCCGAACCCTGAGATTTTTTAAAATTAAAAAAGCCTTTAATCCCACTGGTTGAAGTATTGTGTGCTCCTAAAAGTTCAGTACCAGGGCGGGAAGCAATACCACCACGATCGGATATGGTGACATTGAGTGCTTTGCGTGATGAACCGAAATCTGCCTTTGTATCATCAAGAAGTAATTGGAGCCCTCGTTTGAATTCTGTTTGTGAAATTGTAAGTGTCTTTGCCATTATATTACAACCGCAGTTATCGTTTCAGCACTCAATAAATTAAGATTTGTTAAAGTCGTTTTGACATTAGAATCACTTGATACAGCGATAATAATATTTGCAATTCTTGCTTCCACCAAAATATAATGCTCAGTTGTTAAAACAGGTGTTTCTGATTTAACTTCATCAAGAAGTAGGGTTCTAAGATTTTTTAATTGTTGATAAGTAAAAGCCATTACATTTTTATGAAATCTGCATACGTTTCGATAATAAGCAAAGCCTCGCTCGGATTAGCCATTTCGTACTTCCTTTTATTTATGGCATACCTTCGTGCGGCCCTATCTGAGGCATCAAATTCATCGACCTCTTGACCAGCCAACTCAACGCCCTTATCGACCATTAAATTAAACTCTGTCGAGTCCACGTTTAAAAGATCAGAATCTACAGTGCTATTTTCAATATAACTTCCTGCTGATGTCTGCCAAGGAAATTTTGAATAGTAGAAAAGATTATGAATCTCACCTTTTTTCAAAAGTAAATTATCAAAACGATAATCTGTTTCACTCACTTTCCCCGCCGTTTTTGTCATATAGATAGCGACAAAAACCCCAGCCGTATTAGTAGGAGAACCAACTGTAGTCAGACTCGTCAGATCAAATCGAAGTAAATTCCAACCAACGAAAAAGGCTGTACCATCCGCTTGAGTCGTAGTAGTTTTTTGATAGTAAGCTCCCGAAGAACTACCAAGGCGGATAATAAAATTTGTTAAACCTGTCGTTGAGGTGATGTAAGTCCAAACAAAAGCTGAACCATTGCCACCTAGATAATCGGTTAAATCAAAAGTTGAAAGACCAGAATTTTGAATACCAGCAGTAGTTCCTGCGGCCGCTGAAATATCCCAGTTTATACTCCCAGCACCCCGAACATAATTATCAGCATCAGCAGTCAAATTCGTGCCATCACCAAACAGAGCCCAAGTTCCACCACCGGCAGTAAGTGAATCCATCGTTGAAATTGTCGCCACTTTATCACTCACCGCAAAATCAGCATTTACCAAAACTGTTCGAATAAAATTAGCATCAGAAATAGCAATGGTATTCGCATCACGTCTACGACCGAATTCTTCAAATGGCACCAAAGTATAGGCAACTCTTTTCCTATCAGTCTGAGGTTCGACATTAATAATTTTATAGTCCTTTAAATCGGTGGGACAAACATACTCAAAAATATCTGTAAACAATGGTGGGCTCAACTGAGATTTTCTACGAGTCGAACGCAAATCAATATCACTAATAACCTCTCGAGCTGCCTGATTAATTAAATCTCGGTCACTAATCAGAACGCCAATTTTTCCCTTGATCTGAGCGTTGATCCTCGTTTTTAAATTTGAATAAGAAAATATAGGAGTCATATTATTTTTTAAGCATTGAATATTTCATATCAGCCATAGTCAACAGTGCCCCCTTGATTAATTTCTTATTTTCTGTACCCATATTAAGTTTATCAGAAAGTAACATTAATCGCTCGACTGTACTGTGAAGATCTTCCATTGCATCAGCAAGCTCTCCGGCCGCAGAAAGGTCAAGATTGGTTTCACTTAATTCACCACTTAAATTCTCGACCTTACCAGTTAAATTAGCGATAGGTTCATCGAAACCACTCAAACATTCTTTAACCTTTGGAACAACAGCCTGAATATCAGTACCGATTTTATCAATACTATCTTTAAGACTTTGTGGAATCTGAACAGTAATTGTAGGGTCAGTCCTCTTTGACATAACCGCAATTACCTTAGTGATATTTGATGAGAGCAAAGAAATTTCTTTAATCACAGGCTTAAAATCAATAGGTTCTTTCTTTTGTTCAGGGAAATTACCAACAATAACTTCATCAACCAAACTATTAAATTGAGACCTAGAAAGTAAGACTTCTGAAGCTGTTTTATCACCTTCAAGAATAACTTTCCAAACCATTTTTGCGAGCTCATCTGCAACGGCTTTCGTGATTCCCTGTCCTCCTCCACCTAAAGCTGTGCCATGAGAAGCCCTGATTTCCGAGGCAAGACTACCAACAACTTGGTGATCCGAAATCTTTGCATCCCAAATATCATCAACGTAACTTTCATTTCCAGCATAGGTATAGCGTTCAGAATTACCTAAGGTAACGCCTCCATCACATCGGATAGAATAATCGTCATCCTCATCATAGGTAGTAAAATCAAAACTATAAAAACCATCACCAATTTCGGTCATAGCTGATCCGTTTATTTCAACAGTAACAAGAGTAAGATTTCTAATCTTAATAGTTGCCGATAAACCTGTTGCAGGTGCTCCGCTATTTGTAAAAAATGTAAGGATTTTTTTGGTCATTTGATTAAAGAAGCAAATTTATTTTATAATCAAACTCCACTTCGACCTTTTAATAAAGTAACCAAAGTGTTCATCAAAGAGATTACACTCAACATAAGGCCTTTTCTTATTTCTTCGTCAGATGCTGTAGGAAACATGTCTTGAAAATCATAACAACCAAACGTTCCGTTTGTGTAATACATAACTCTTTTTTGTTTATCCAAATCCCTGACTCCAAGATGAAGATGTGTTCCAGCGTACGGGTTATGTTTCCAAAATGGAGTAGCTCCTGAAACTACAAAACCAGTGTTTCCCATTTTTTGTACCTCATCACCTGCTTTCACTTTTTGGCCAACAACAACTAAGTTTTCGCTGGCATGACCGTAGACCCACTCACGATAACCAGTCGTGGTTATCGTTCGGATTCTAATATGTTTACCGTATCCACCTGCATCGTTTTTGACATCTATAACTTCCCCTGCCTCTACTGCATAGATTGGAGACCCCCACGGGGCAACAACATCTATCCCGTTATGGTAGATTAGGCAACCTTTCTTAGGCGGGCAAGTCATCGAGGTATGACACGGAGCTTTGTCGATGCAAACCCTTTGATATAAAGATGGGTTCTGGCCAAACCATTGGGTGATTGACCCTTTTGGGTAGAGTTCTGGGATAAAGTTGTTGATTGGATTTTTCATATTATTTTGTTTCTATCCTTACAGGGTCTCCGGTGTGTTTGCTACTAGCTTCTTCAATGTTCTCGTCCCTAACCACCTGTTTATCTAGTATGTCTGTTTGATATAGCAGTTCGGCCTTGCTCTCCCTCGCTAAAATCTCCAGATTTCCAAGAAAAGCCCTGATGTCTTTATAGCTGTCAGTTATTTTAGTTAGGTTTGCTATTTGCTTGTCTTTTTCAGCGAGTGTTGCTTCAAGTCTGTTAATCTGAATAGCTAAATCATTCATTTTGTCTCCAAGTAATTTGATTTTATCCTCAAGCTGTTCGTTACGTTCTTTGTAGTCCTCGAAAATCTCTTTGCGGATTGCGTAGCCTCCGAGTTGAATGCGTTGGTAGCCTAGATATAGATTCGCAATCATAGACACACCGAGACCTATTTGCACAAAGTTTTGTTGTAAAAATTTAAACATGTTATTCAAAGTGATTAAGGTGTGGGAAAACATAGAATATTGTCATTCTTATGTGGTCTATGTTTGCATTTGTTAAGTTAAAACGGAAGTTATAAATT
>Ga0163154_10007075_pt1 | contig 13509 bp, 11 predicted proteins | sample OliLakLV19MP9P1_FD_148649 | JGI IMG/M metagenome (GOLD analysis project Ga0163154, IMG submission 148649) | Freshwater microbial mat bacterial communities from Lake Vanda, McMurdo Dry Valleys, Antarctica - Oligotrophic Lake LV.19.MP9.P1 | ecosystem: Environmental > Aquatic > Freshwater > Lake >... | reverse complement strand
ATCATCAGCGTCGGGGCGGGACGCAACTTCTCAATTTCTATAAGATAGGTGGCATAATCCAAAACACCATCGCCGATAAAGGTTTCGTCAATGCGCACCGTGGCATGTTTCGGCGGCATATTCATGTCTTTGGCATGACAACTCACGATCCAGGGGCCTAATTGCGCAAAGCACTGTTTGATAAACAAGGCATTATTGTAAAAGCGCCACGGGCTGGAGGTAATGTTGATGGGGTCAAGATGCACGGCAAAGCCGGGCCGGTCAATTGCTTCGATCAAGCGCAGATAGACCTCTGGCCCATCCGGCAGCAGGTAGGATTCGGTCTCCATCACCAGCTTGGTGGCGGTGGGGTTGACGCGGTCGAGAATCCCCTGCACAGTCGCCACACTCTCGGCAAAGCTCTTTTCCGACATATTGAGCGGGTTGGCATTGCCCCAATCGCCCGTCTCGACCGTTCCGCCATGAATCACACAGCAACCAGCGCCCATTTCATCGGCGTAGGCCAGCCGTCGGCAGATTTCATCGATATTTTGCTGGCGCAAGGTGGGATTGGTATCGAGGATGTTAATACAGTAAGCGCCATATTCAGCCAGGACTATATCAGCCTCGGCATAGGCTTGCTTATACTCTTGCCTTTTTGCGGGGTCTTGAATGTATTTGCAGAAGGCCGCGCCAAAACCAAGCTGTTTATGGATCGCCACTTCCTCTTCAAAGGTCGCCACTTTGCGAAAGATGGGGCCACCAAGTCTCATGTTCCACTCCTTGATTGCAAATGATAATGGGTTCAACCAGAATTCATGTGGTTGACAGCATCGAATTCATTCGATGCCTGTTATACAAAACCTGCTTAAGCAGGTTTCCCGTGGCAGACTCCGGTTTCAACCGGTGTCATTCGTTCAACCACATGAGATCCAAAAGAGCCTAATAATGTATCCATCCCCTACGGATCATTTAATTTTTATCATGGCCTAAATGACAAATCAGGCTGCCCAGGGTTGCAGGATGATCTTGCCACAGTGATGATCTGCGCAGATCTGCATGGCATCCTGGAACTTGCTCATGGGCAACACATGAGTGATCAACTTCTCCGCCACCGGCGAATCGGCCAGCATCTGCATGATCTTAAAGGCACCGTTGCGATTGTAATGCCACTGCCCCATGAGCGCGATGCCTTTGCGGATAAAGTCGGAACTGGCCTTGACCGCTAAGTCTTCCGAACATTCACCGATCAAGGAAATCTTGCCGCGCCGGCGCGTCGCATCAATACAGAGCCGTTGTGCCTGCACCAAACCGGCGGTTTCCAGCGCGGCATCCACGCCTTTGCCAGCGGTATATTGCATGATTTTGGCGCGTAGCTCCGGATCGCTTGAATCCAGCACCAGATCTGCCCCAAGTTCTTTGGCTTTCTGCTGGCGATAAGGCAGCGGCTCGACGAGGATCGCTTTTGCACCGCGGTACTTGGCATTGACCACCCCACCCAAGCCAACTGGGCCGCCACCGGTGATCAGCACCGTATCCGAGGCTGACACATTCATGTTTTCCATGGCGCCGAAGGTTGGCCCGACACCGCAACAAGCCAGCGACGCCAGTTCATAGGAGAGCCCATTCGGGATGGGGACTAACAGCCAATCCTGCTTGATCAGATACTGGACATGCGTGTCGCCGCCATGTGCCAAGCCCGAAAATTCATGATGATCATACCAGTTCTGGCAATGGATATATTCGCCCGCAAAACAAAGCGCGCATTTGCCACAGGGTGCGCCCGGCATCACGACAACCCGGTCGCCGACCTTGACTTTGCCGGGCTGCGCCACTTTGACAACCTCGCCGGCCGCTTCATGCCCCCCATATTCATTGCCGGTGAGCCAGTTTTTATATTCGGTGCAAAGCGGCACAGCATGGACCTTGACCAATACCCAATCTTCCTTTGGCGCAGGTATGGGGGTATCCAACAATATGGCCTGCCGCACGCCCGTAATCGCCGCTCTTTTCATTGTTTCCATCAAAAATCTCCTGCTTAGGACTCACACAAGACGGTTGCAAAACAAGATTTTTCCTCGAAACAACCCTTGTGGCGCTTTGCGCCCATTGTATGAACGAAAATTTGACAAGATGACGGGTGATAAGGTGGCTTCGACAGGCTCAGCCACCTTATCACCCGTCATCTTGTCATCTTGTCATCTTGCCACCGTCATCTTGTCATCTTACAAAGACCTACCCTGCCAGCAACTTATTGGTGTCGTCATTCAGCGCGTTGCAGGCGGCGGCGACATCACTGTTTTCGCCAATGAAGACGGGGTCCATGTGTTTCTGCCAGAGCGATTCCCATTCTACATATTTGGGATGATAGGGTGGCACGACGCCATCTTTTTGGCCCAGATCGTAGAAGGTGTGTTTGTAGGCTTCCTTGGTAAAGCCGACGTCCGCTGCACCATCAAAGGCATGTTCCCACATGTCGGCGCGGCTAACAAAGGAGCTGCCCATCTTCGCGGTGATCGGCAACGCCTCTGGATCGCTCAAGACGTAGCGGATCAATTCCCAGGCCAGATCGGGGTTCTTCGCCCCTTTGGGGATCGACCAGCCCGAACCGCCAACAAATTGGAAGCGTCCGTTTGGCCCGGTGGGGGAAGGCGCCACATCCCATTCAAAGTTGTCGGCGATTAAGTCACCCTGCTTAAAGGCTTCATCGTTGAGCGACCAGTTCATGGCCACAACGCCTTGGCTAAACGGGTTGTTGATGCCCTGCAAGTTCTCCGGTCGGACGGCTACGTTGTGTTTGAAGCGCAGGTCGGCCAACCACTGGGTCGCCTCAACAAACTCAGCGCTGTCGAAGAGACCTTTGCTCAGATCAGGCGCAAAGAAATCAGCACCAAAGGAGCGGTAGATCCAATACAAACCGGCGGGCCAGCCATAGGGCAGGTTGATGCCAAAGATATTCTCGTCCGGTTTAGAAACTGCCTTGGCCATTTCGAGGAATTCATCGAAGCCAGTCGCTTCGGTTGGCATTTGGAAACCGGCACCTTCGATCAAGGTCTTGTTGACATAGAGACCGCCTGGCGCCCAATCATAGGGAATGGCATATTGTTTGCCATCATATTTGAAGGCATCGACCTGGGTTTTGTAAAAGGCGTCGGGCCAATCAATGAGATTGTTGGCGGCAATATAGTCATCCAATGGCAGGAAGAGATCGCGCGAGGCAAAGGCTTGCACGCGGGTGTCGTGCATCCAGGCCAGGTCGGGCGGATCACCGCCAGTGATGGCGGTGGGCAGCTTGGTCCAATACTCGCCCCACGGCACACCCCAGTTGATCTCCGTTTTGGCTTTGGGGTAATTGGATTTGAAGAAATTGTCGATGTGATAGTTCCACTTGCGAAACTCGCCTTCGTCTTCCCAACTCAAGGCTGTGAAGGTGCCTTCCCAGTTGGCATCGACCGAACCCAGCCGCCACTTGCTGAGATCCATGGTGGACGCGGCGGCTTGTCCGGCATCACCGCTGGACGTGGCCGAGGGTGGTGGCAGACAACCTGCCAGTGCCAACCCAGCACCACTCATCCCCATCAACCGCAGCATCTGACGGCGATTCATGAGATTTGCGCGATTGTTGCGCTGTTTTTGCATTTGAGCCTCCTTTGGTTGAACTCGAATTGACCGATACATTTGGAGAGCGAGGGGCTAAGCGTATGGATTACAGTTGTTGCGCTCAACCCCATCGAAAAACACAAATTAATGACTATGCCCCCTTGAGCCCGGTGGTGGCGATACCCTGCACATAATATTTCTGACCCAGCAAGAAGACAATGATCACCGGAATCACCGAGAAGGTGGCAGCCGCCATGATTAAATGCCAGGGCGTTTTGATCATGGCCATGGCCTGAAAAGCGGCCAAGCCAAGCGGCAGAGTGCGCAGATCCATACTGTTGATGATGATCAGCGGCCAAAGAAAGCTGTTCCACTCACCGAGAAAGGTGAAAATGCCCAGCGTTGCCAGCACCGGTTGACAGAGGGGCAAGACAATGCGCCAATAGATGCTAAAAAAACTACACCCATCAATCCGGGCGGCATCCTCCAGTTCACGCGGCAGGGTCAACATAAACTGACGCATCAAAAAGGTGCCCCACGGGCTAAAGAGGGCGGGAATGATCAAGGCACTGTGGGTATTGACCCAGCCCATCTGGCGCATGAGGATAAAGAGCGGGATCATGATCACGGCAAAGGGTACCATCATGGTGGCGACATAGCCGAAGAAGATGATCTCGCGTCCGGGGAAGCGCAGACGGGCAAAGGCATAACCGGCCAGCGAACAGGTAAAAAGCTGACCAAGCACGACCGCGACGGCAATGATCATGCTATTGGAAAAAAATTGCCCAAAGGGCATGCGCTGCCAGGCTTCGATGTAGTTGGGGTACATCAAATATTTCGGAAAAAAGGAGGGTGGGTACTGATAGATCTCCGGCAACGTTTTAAACGACGACAGCACCATCCATAAAAATGGGATCAACCAGAAAATTGATAATAATGCCAAAACAGTAAAGGCCAGCCCATCGGCAATGCGTCGGTTTTGTCGTTGACTGGGTAGCTTTTGTATAGCCGCCATTTTGTTCCTCCTGCAATCAGTTGGACAGTGAAGTTGGACAGTGAATCAGTAATGGACTTATGCTTCATTTCCATAGACCCATCTTTTCGATGCCCACCATTGCACAAGCGTAATGAGCAAGATGATCGCAAATAGCAGTACAGCCAGTGCTGCTGCATAGCCCATCTTGAAGTAGCCAAAGCCATTGTTATAAATATAGAGCACGAGTGTTGTGGTCGAAAAGGCCGGGCCACCACTGGTCAGCATGTAAAATTGGTCAAAGCCCTGAAAGGCGCCAATCAACGAAGTAATGATCACAAAAAAAGAAGTTGGCGAGAGCAACGGCAGGGTAATGTGACGTAACTTCTGCCAACTGGTAGCACCATCAATCGTGGCGGCTTCATAGTATTCTTCGGGGATGCCTTGCAGACCCGCCAAAAAGATCAACATGGCGTAGCCAATCCCGCGCCAGTTGGAAAGAATGATGACAGATGGCATGGCCCAAGCCGTACTAAAGAGCCAGTTGGGCCCCTTGATGCCAACAAAGGAGAGCAAATAGTTAAAAAAGCCCAGATCGGGGTGATAGAGCCATTTCCAGACAATGGAAATGGCAACAGTCAGGGTGACATAAGGGACAAAGTAGACAAAACGAAAAAAGAGACGACCGGGAATATCCCGATTCAACAAGAGGGCCAGGCAGAAAGCAAAAAAGACGCCCGTGGGAACAGCAACAAAGCTATAATAAAAGGTGTTCCACAGGGTTTTGATTGCCAGATCATCTTGCAGGATTTGCAAAAAGTTCTGCACACCCACAAATTGGGGACCCACCGTTGTTGAGAGATCCCAAGACGTAGCCGATAGCACAAAGGCAGCTACAATCGGCAACGCGCTGAAAGCAAGAAAACCTAGAAAATTTGCCAAAACAAAGAGATAGCCAGCAATTGTCTCTTCGCGACGTAAACCGTGAAAAGCACTATTGCGTTTGCTGGTGGGAACACGCCCTGGTTTTGGCACAGCCGCTGACATTGATTGATCCATGATCTTCCTCAGCTTGCATCATACTATCCCGACTGACGAACGATTAATTCACAAGGTAACAACAGGCGTGGCTCGGCGGGCTTTTCGCCATTGATCAGCCCCAGGAGCATTTCGGCAGCAACATGCCCCACCTGGTGCGCCGGCTGGTGAACGACGGTTAACGGGGGATCGGAAACTGCGGCCCAGGGATGTTCATCAAACCCGACTAAAGCCATATCGCTTGGACAAACAACCTTGCGCTCTTTAAAGGCGTGGAGCGCGCCAAGCGTCAGCAGATTGTTATTGACAAAGATCGCCTTTGGGGGAGAAGGGAGGTCAAACAATTGATGGGTAGCGAGACGACCCGCCTCAATACTCAACTCTGAATAGACGACCCACTCCGCCGGCAGGTCGATTTGATGTTCCTGCAACGCTTGTTGAAAACCTGCCAGCCGCTCCCGCATAGTGGACAGACGTTGTAACCCCGGCAAAATGCCAATCTGACGATGCCCACCGGCGATCAAGTGCTGTGTACCTAGATAAGCGCCCCGTTGATTATCAACACCGACATAGGGTCCAGCCAAATCTTCGAAGGCCCGGTCAACAAAGACAATCGGGGTATGTTGAATTTCCGCCGCAGTCAGTGACTGCCAATGCTGACTCGTGGCTGCCGCAATAATGCCATCGACGCGCTGGTTCAAGAGCAACTCCAGATAGTGATCTTCTTGCTCCAGCACTTCGTTCGTATTGCAGACGATCAGCCCATAGTTGTTAGGGCGCAGTACTTGCTCAACACCCAGCAGCATCTCGCCAAAAAAGAGATTGCTGGCATCGGAGATCACCATGCCAATGATCCCCGTTCGTTGCGTGGTTAAGCTGCGGGCAAGGGCGTTTGGCCGATAGCCCAATTCCGTAATGGCTTGCAAGACTCGCTGCCGTGTCTCTGCTTCCACATAGCGCGTATTGTTGATCACATGCGAGACCGTAGCCTTGGAAACATTAGACCGTTTCGCGACATCAGTCATGGTAGCACGTTTTAACCGGGCATTCTCCTCAATACTTACTAGCATGAAAATTAAACTCTCCGAAAATCAAATTTCGGTCAGTAGACAGCCTGGGATAGATTGCAAAATTGGACTTAGGGAGGCGATATAACCGGTTACGTAACCGGTTACGTTAAGCATAACATGGATTTGTAGTGATGTCAACCAGTAATTTTGAACGGAGTGTATTTCATCAAGTTATGCCTATCCACTGGGGGTGGTAAAGGCTTTGCTCTGCGCCAAGCAGTTGGTCGGGTAGACCATGGCAGGCAGCGCTTGCTTGCGCCTCAGCGAGGTCTATTTGATCAAGTTGGATTTTATCCAACAACTGCTCAATGCTTGCTCGATCAATCGGGCGGCTGAGCAGATAGCCTTGACCATAGTTGCAGCCGAATTGCTTGAGCTGGTCAAGTTGCTCGACTGTCTCCACCCCTTCGGCGACTGTTTCCATGCCCAGGTCGTGGGCCATCGCGATCACGGCGCGCACCAGATCCTGGTTATTGTTGCCCTCGCTCATCTTGTTCAGAAAAGTGCGGTCAATTTTAAGCATGCGGATCGGAAAATATTGGAGGTAGGCCAGCGATGAGTAGCCGGTCCCAAAGTCATCGATATGCAACTGAATGCCCATTTTGTTCAACTGCTGAAAGAGCGTAATCGCGGCTGGGGTACTATTGAGCCAGACACTCTCGGTTAATTCGAGGCGCAGGGTCGTTGGGTCGAGATCTGCCACCGTTAAGGTTTGGATGATCTGCTCGACAAAGCCGGGGTCGGCAAATTGTAGGCCCGAAATATTCACACTCATGGTCAGTGGTGGCTGTTGGGGGAATTGGCTGTGCCAGGCGCGCAATTGTTGGCAGGCTTCTTCGAGGACCCAGTGTCCAATCAAGAGCATTAGCCCGATCTCTTCTGCAATCGGAATAAATTCACTGGGTGCAATCATACCGCGCTGGGGATGTCGCCAGCGCGCCAACGCCTCAAAACCCGTAATGCGATCGGACTGCAGCGCAACAATCGGTTGATAGTGAAGCTCCAGTTCATTGCGCTCCAGTGCATAGCGCAAGTCGCTTTCCAGCGTCAGACGGGTTTGCGCCTTTTCGCGCATCAGCGCGCTAAAGAGCACCCAGCGCGCCTTACCCTGGCTCTTTGCCTGGTACATGGCAATGTCAGCATCGCGCAAAATATCATTGGGCTGCTCATAGCGCTCGGCATCAACGAAGATGCCAATACTGGCGGCGACGAAGAAGAGTTGCCCTTGCAGAGGGAAAGGCTGCTGCAGCGCGGCCAGAATCTGGACTGCCAGTGCGGTAGCATCTTGCTTAAAGCGGGTATCCTCGATCAGAAAGACAAACTCATCACCGCCCAAGCGCGCAACGGTGTCGCCACTGCGCAGACAAAGCCGTAGGCGTTCGGCCAACGCAATCAGCAGTTGATCGCCCATTGCATGGCCCAAGCTGTCGTTGACCACCTTAAAATGATCCAGATCCAGGAAAAGGACGGCAAAGCGCCGCCCCTGGTGGCGCGCTGCCATTGCGATTGCTTGGCGCAGTCGATCGGTAAAGAGCACGCGGTTGGGCAGTCCGGTCAAGGCATCGTGTAGTGCATCGTGGGCGAGTTGTGCTTCGGCCTTTTTGCGTTCCTGCACTTCGCTATATAACTCGCTGGTCTGTTGACCGAGTTGTTCTAGCAACTGATTGTTTTCATGCAGCGTCAGCATCTGGCGCATTAGCACCAACCCAATGATCAGACCGACCGCCAGCATGAGCCAAGAACCCTCTAGCTGCGCGACGTGGCTAGAAACCTGTGCCAACATAAGGTAAATGGCAATGACCCACCCATAGGGTAGATAGGCCAACCAAACCTGCGCCCGTGCGCGCAAACGGCCAGCTTGGGGCAGCCCGACTCGCTGCTCCATCAGCGCTTGGCTGCGACTAGGTCGCACTGGCATTGTCTGCGCAACCCCAGCCAAAGCAAAGCATAGGCTAGCGATCACCCACCCGAGATCCAACCAACTGCCGCTGGTGTAGTTGCCAAGCACAAACTGGTAACCAAAGTTAAAATCAGAGACAATTGACATGCCAATGGCCAGCAGTAAGCAATAGAGCACCAAAGGGTTTTGCTCTTTGGGTTGGCGATAGAAGCATAAAAAAATGGCCCAAAGCAGCACTAGATCGCTTACAGGTGCCGTTAGTATGATAAACTGGGGTGTACTCCCATCACCGCCGTGGCGCGTAATCAGTGGCCCAAGCCAATAATGCCAAAGCACCAGCGCGGCCGAAAGCAAGACAATGGCGATGTCTAGTGCTGTCTTCCAACCAGCTGTTGGGGTGAGTACTCTGGTGGGCAGTAATAACAGACCGCTCAGCATCAGCGGGTAGAAACAGAGATAAAAGACGTAACTAATTATTGCCGGCAGCGCAAAGCTGAGCGTGATGGCAAGCCCATTGAGGTTGCCAACCAGGTTCATCACCTGCGCCAGCAGCAGGAAGGCCCAAGCGAGTGCAAGCCGGCGCGAAATCCGCTGTGCGTAGCCGGTGGCGTGCGCAAGGGCCAACACTGCCAAAAGACTCCAAAGGGGGAATCCAACATTCATCCAGGTTGTCTTGCCGGCACGGTCTGGGAGAAGAAAAAGGAGCAAAAAAATAGCGAGCAAAATCAACGCTGCCAGGCCTAGCTATAGCGAAAACGCTTGGGCCAATGCGTCTGAACAATTGTAGATACTTCAGTCACAGAACCTCTTCTATCCTTTGCGCTAGCCTAGCCGGCTGGGAAGGCGCCTCACCGTACAGTTGCTATACAAAGCACCCCAACCCGGCTAGGCTCAACCACACTGTGCAGGACAATTTGCTGTTGTTGGCACTTGGGAGCCGACAATCGACTGTACAAGTTGCCATCAAGATACAGCAAGTAATGTGAAATTGCACCAGCAACGAGACGAGTTGTTGGCTGGACATTTGTACTAGGCTGCCTGCTGCCTGCTGACCTTTTCGTACTCGCGGTGCTGCGGCTAGGTTTAGTTGGTCGGAGACTTTGAGATGTAATGCGCTACACTGCAACTTTCCCATACACTGCTTTGTCGCGTGGCGGCGTTACGCCAGGTTGGCGCGCCTGCCAGAATCATGTACAATGTCTTATGCGTAGTTGCCAGATGAGCGTAGTTGATGGAGATTGTAATGTCACCAACCGAAAGCAGGCGTGCTCCCGCGGATATTATCGACAGCCTTGTCGGGCCGCGCACACCTAAATAGCCAATATTATTGTGGTCTGGAGGTGGTTGCAAAATAGTTTGTCAGAAACTTGTGAAGCGCAATGAAATAGCCTAGCGACATATCGCTAGTACATGACGGCGCAAATAGGCCAATCGTTTTCCTGCTCTAGGCGAGTCCGTGACCCCAGCTCTTGTAATGAATGCAGCTTGGCTTTGGCGCGCACAGGTTGAAACGCCTTCATGAGACCGGTCATTAAAAATATGCTAGCCAGAATGACCTGTACGACCCATAAGGCAATGTTTAGATTCACTTTATCTACTCCTGATTTGAGGGCAGTTCGTATGTAGAATTGCGCGGTTCTCGGCAAAGGATCAACGCAACTGATCAGATGCTTGCACCTTGATAAAACAGAGAACGGTGACAAACAACATGCTAAAGATCGACACGAGTGCCAACGTCTCGTACATGTCGCGCGGATTCCAGCTTTGCCCCGCCTGGTCAACCAATGCCATATTGGTGGTCAGCGCGGCCATGCTCAAAAACTCAAGGATCAGCGTACCATAGAGCGCGGTCATCTGATGCCATTCGCTCTTTTGCGCATCCGTCTGCGTGACGACGCCAGCACCACTTGCCTGGCGGCGCAGATAGAAGGCATAGAGTTGAAAGATCGTCCAGACGCACAAGAACCAGCCCATAAAGTTCTGGAAGGGCACGCCGAAGTAGCCGTCACCGTCGTGCCAGATCCACACCTCGGCCAAGGTGGCGCGCGCTGGATCCATCGACATATCCCACATTACCATGATAAAGCTGGCCAACGCAGGCACAGCCCAGGTTTGCAAGCGGTTGGCATAGGCATCAAACTTATCCAGGACGATATGCGCCAGATGCCAGGAGACATAGCCGACGGCATAGTAGGCCGGCATGATCAGCAGGGGAACATCGCCCAGCTTGGGGCCTAGTCTGTCGGTGTTGTGGTAGTGGCCAAAGGGAAAGCCGGTCTTGATGCTCAGTGATTCGTAGCACCAACTCACAAGGAAGGCAATGACGAAGAAGACCCCAAGCGTGTCCAGTCGATCTACCGCTGCCCGTGCAACAGGACAAAGCCCAGCATAGAAAGGATGGAAACGGCTGGGATCAGCCCATCCAATGGACTGTCGAGGAGCACCGGTTTGAGCGCGTTGAAAAGCGCGAACCCAAGATTGGCAATGTTAACCTGAAAACGCTGGTCATGACCTCGTTTCAAGTGTGGGGCAAGGAGGCTCAAGCCTGGCAAGTGGCGTTCCAGGTTGAGAATAAAGATCTGCTGCTGTCCCGCTTACGCCGGCATATGGCGACCATGATGGCTGAATTTGCCGCTTATCCTGGCAGCAATATCACCCAACATCCACTGCATGATTATGTGGTTGATTTTGTGACGGGCGGGGTCTATATGTTGCTGCGCCGTTGGGCCGAGGAAGGCATGAAGAGATCCGCCGAGCAAATGGGCGAGTTGGCCTATCACTTGGTTGCACACTATGGTGCTTGGCCTGTTGCGCAATCCGCAACGCCGGATTTCATAAATAGTGGGAACTGACATTCCATATTTTGCCGCGCCTCTCAGGTACAGGTCAATGAAATTAGCAATGGGCATGATACAATATGATAGAGTACTGTCTTATAGCGTAATATCATAATGTCATATCAACCGCATCCAGATGCAGTTACTCAACAAAACCACCTTTCTTGGCTTGCTCCCCTGTGATAGTCAATGGCAGCTAGACAACGGCGCTATTCCCTATATATGTCAGGGCTGGCAAGATAGTTTCTGATCAGCTTTAGCGCGCTGGCAATATTGCTGGACCAGTTAAGCTCTCGTTGTATCGAACAGGAGCGTAACCAGAGAGTGCAGCCGTATTTGCCATCGTGCGTATTTGCCATTGTATCCATTTTATTGGATAATATTTCCATTATGGGGGATAATACAGGAGTTCCGATTACTCAGGATATTAATGTGCGCATCGCGCATAATGTACGGGCGTTACGCACAGAACTCGGCCTGACCCTGGATGCGCTTGCTGCACAATGTGATGTCAGCCGCTCGATGCTCTCGCTGATCGAGCGTGGAGAAAGCAGCGCAACCGCGGTTGTGCTGGAGAAAATCGCTACTGGACTCGGTGTGCCGCTGGCAACCCTCTTCGACGACCCGAGTGCATCTGCCAACCCCGTCTCGCGGACTGCGGATCGGACGCCGTGGCGCGATCCGCAGTCCGGCTATGTACGGCGCAATATTTCTCCGGCCAACTTTCCCTCGCCCATTCGGATCGTCGAGGTCGTTTTGCCGGCTGGTGCACACGTCGCGTATGAAACTGGCGCCCGCGCGGTCATGATTCATCAGCAGATCTGGGTGCAGGAAGGCAATATTGAAGTAACGCTCGGTAGCGTTACCTATCAGCTCGCGCCAGACGACTGCCTCGCCATGCAACTCAACGAACCAACGAAATTTTACAATCGCACGCACGAGCCTGCGCGCTATATTGTAATCCTTGCCACCGAGCGCTTGCGGGCGGCAAAGCGATGAAATCTGGACGAGAATTTTTGTGGAGCGAAGGAGACAAGATGCCAGGCGACATTCAGATTCGATCGCTGCCGACGATCGGTGATCGTGAACTCCGAGAATTGAGCGACGTGCTGATTGACTGTGTCGAAGGTGGCGCATCGGTCAGCTTTATGCTGCCAATGACCCGCGCCAAGGCCGCGGCCTTTTGGCACGGTATCGCTGCCGGTGTGGCGCGCGGCCAGCGCGTAGTGCTTGTCGCCGAAGACACAACGGGGACCATCGTTGGCACGGTCCAGGTCATTTTAAATCTGCCCGAGAATCAACCGCATCGCGGCGACATCGCTAAGATGTTGGTGCATCGCTGTGCCCGCCGGCAAGGGGTGGGGGAGGCGTTACTTGCGGCTGCCGAGCAGAGTGCGCTCCACGTGGGTAAGACGCTGTTGGTGCTCGATACCGTCACGGGCGGTGACGCCGAACGCATGTATGCGCGGCAAGGCTGGCAGCGCTGCGGGGAAATTCCCCAGTACGCGCTGTGGCCCGATGGACGGCCTTGTGCGACCACGATTTTTTTCAAATTTCTGCACAACGGATGAACAAGCCTGCAATGGCTACCGCGTACGTTGCCACCCAATCAGAAATGCAAGTGATTGGTTGTCAATGAATACTTGTAACGTGCTGCGCAGATCGCCCAAACCCTCGCGTTTTATTCATCCAGCGCCTCAAAATACGACCAGCTATCCAAACTTGGCGGTTGGATGCCCAACTGTGTCAGAACCGCCATGATCTGGGCCCGATGTTCAGTGGCGTGGTTGATCACCTGCGTGAGATAGATCGCCTTTGGCACTGCTCGTAGCGTGCCATCCTTCCACTCGACTTGAACCGTATCGTCGGCTTGCACCTTGGGCGCCCACTCGACCAAGCCCGCGCCTGTTGTACGCACCGATGCCACCATTTCTGCGATTGTCAATGGTGCTACATCTGCTGAGCGAAGAAGCGGTTGTCCGGTTCTGATGCGATATAGATACGATTGTTCGGACGTGACGATGTGCTGCAATGTGTCACGGATCGAGCCAAAGGCGCCAGAAATGGTGGCATCCAGTTGTTCATTGGTCAACTCGGCACAGTGTTCGAGGA
>Ga0163154_10007074_pt1 | contig 13510 bp, 9 predicted proteins | sample OliLakLV19MP9P1_FD_148649 | JGI IMG/M metagenome (GOLD analysis project Ga0163154, IMG submission 148649) | Freshwater microbial mat bacterial communities from Lake Vanda, McMurdo Dry Valleys, Antarctica - Oligotrophic Lake LV.19.MP9.P1 | ecosystem: Environmental > Aquatic > Freshwater > Lake >... | reverse complement strand
TGTGCCCGAGCATGCTCGCCTGGGCCATGCGGCGCATTGACCGGTGTCGGTCGACCGCACCCCGACTTTGAAGCTCGAACCGCCCCTCGCCTCGGCCGTCGGCGCGGCCTCCACTTGCGCCGGCGGGCCTGGTGATGAACACGCCTGGCGACGTACGGCCGGCGCTTGACTCACTCGCCGGTCTCTGTAACGCTGCGCGCCTCTCGGTCAAGGGAAGTGTGGTTTGAAGCCATCGCGGTCCCGCCGCTGTAACTGGTAACGACACCCTCGCGCGCAGAGGCCCGGCACGTCAACAGGACGCCGGACCCGAACGCAACCACTGCTCCATCCGAGCCCGCGCCGCGGGCGGGAGTGGGAAGGTGAGGGTGCCGGTCGACCCAGGAGCCAGAAGACCTGTCCGGGAGCTGAAACTGACCGCGGTCCCCGAGGAATGGGAGCGCGGACGACGAAGAGGGCGCCCTGCCCGCGTCGTGTCGCGGTGACGTCGTGTCGTTGACACGACGTGGCCTCGGCATGCCGTGGTCATAGGTCCCGGAGGCCCCGCAATCGTGCGTGGTGTCGGCGTCGTTCGTGCTCTGTGGCCTCGCGCGCCGCATCGCATCGACCCGCCGCACGCGGACGCGGATCCGCACGGCCCACCGGAACCATTCTATTGTCCACCCTTCGTCTGTGCGCCTCCACGGCGCTCGTCTCCGCGCTCTCACTGGCGCAACTGACAGCGCAATCGCGCTTCGCATCTTCCGTCGTGACCTTCAACCAAGGCACCGGCGGTGGAAACTTCGACACCAACAACATCCTGGGCGGAACCAGGTGCCTACGGGCCCGACCGTCGATCTCTTCCATGACACGCAGGGCTTCCTGCATTGCGTGATCAGCGACCCGAACGGGCGACAGGACCTCGACCTGGCGACGCTCCGGATGTCGCTCGACCTCGTCGAGCTGCCCTTCTTCAACCTGCGTCGGTTCTTCCGCCTGAACAGCGCGACGCCGCACGAGCTGCACCTCGTGTCCCTGATCCCTGTGCCCGGCGCGCCGTCGACGGTGATCCCGAAAGGTGTCCTCGCAGTCTCCGTGCGCGACCTCGCAGGGGCCTTCGCGGGCGATCAGATCGCGCTCCAACCATGAGCGCAGAGCCGCGCGCCTCCACGCTCGAGGCGCGCGGTCCGCACGCACCTCGACGGCTCGGATCGCCCCGGAGTCGTCCGCGTCTCGATCAACACCCCCCACAACTCACATGTCGCAACGCCAACTCGGCCTCGCCACGCTGTCGGGCCTCGGCCTCGCAGAACGCCTGACGCGTGTCCCCGGCGCCGCGCGGAGGCTCATCTCGTCCGGCGCTCTCTGCGCCCTCCTCATGGCCCCGCACGATGAGTTTGACCAAATCCGCGTGGAGCTCTCGATCGACTTCGGCGGTGTCAAGCCGACCCTGACCCGCAGCGTCGAGGTCGCGCGTGGCGCGACCGTCGTGGACGTCACGCGGTCCATCGTCCCCGTCTTGCAGGACTGGCTCTGTTGCTCGCCCGAAGACGTCTGGGCGATCGACGGTGTCGGGCCCGATCCACGCCTCGATCGATATTGGTTCTGGACCCTCGACGGCAAGGGTGGGCCCGACGTGCCGAGTCGTCATCGAGTCGCCGACGGTGCGCGCATCGGTTGGAGGTATGGTGCCCCCGCCTTGCCGACCCGACTCGATGCCCGTGTGGTCTCTCTCCTCCCCGCTGCGACGGACATCGTGCTGGCGCTCGGCGGCGACGTCAGCCTCGTCGGCCTCTCGCACTTGTGCGCGCAGCCAAAAGGCCGCGAGCTGCCACGGGTGATGTCGACGTCGATCGACTCGGACCGCTGGAGCATGCGCGAGATCGACGCGGCGCTCGGTCGGGCGGCCACCACCGGAGAGGCGCTCTACTCGCTCGACGAGGCGCGGATCGAAGCGCTGGCGCCGACGGTCGTCTTCAGCCAGGGCCTGTGCCCTGTTTGCGCAATGACGCCGGAGCAGGTCGAGTCGACCCTCACGGGAACTGCTGCGAAGTGCGCGCGGCTCGTCGTCCTCTCGCCACACTCCGTGGCCGACATCGCGGCGAACATCCGCGAGGTCGGCGACACCATCGGGCGCGGCGCGGCGGGCCGCATCGCCGCGCGTGCCTTCGAGCGGCGCTTCGAGGCCTTGCGCGCGGCGCCTGCGCCCACCGTTCGCCCGCGGGTCGTGGTGCTGGAGTGGTTCGAACCGCTGTGGGCCTCGGGTGAATGGATCGCCGAGATGGTCGAGGCCGTCGGCGGCACGCCGGTGCTGACGACGGCCACGGACGCGTCTCGCCGCGTGACCTGGGACGAGCTCGTCGCCGCCGACCCCGACGTGATCGTGTTGGCCGCGTGCTCCATGTCGATCGAGCGCACGCTGCGCGAGCTGCCCCTGCTCGAGGCGAACGCCGCATGGTCCACGTTGCGCGCCGTCCGCGCGGAGCGCGTATTCGTGATGGACGGTGAGCGCCATTTCTCGACGCCCGGTCCAGAAATCGCCGAAGGCGCGGAGCACCTGGCGCGCCTCCTGCACGACGCCGACGCGGCCGAGGACTCGAGCGCGTTGCGGCGTGTCTACAGCCACTGATTCGGCCCTGGCGGCCTACCGGTCTGCGCTCGCGCTCGCGCCAGACGACAGAACATGACGCATCTGCGAAGACGGGGGCCTCGTGCCGCCTCCGAAGGCGCGTCGGAAGGGATCGATGGGCGTGAGCCTCACCAAGTAGGCACTTCGAAACCGCGCGCGGGCCTTGCGAAAAGGTGACCCTGGAACAAGTTGCAACCGAGCGCGGCGAGGGTGTCGCGCTCAGCCGTCGACTCGACACCCTCGGCGATGAGCATGATCTCCAAGTCGTCGCAGAGGCTCTTCATCGATCGGACGATGCTCTGCCGGCGCAAGTCCACGTCGATGCCTCGCACCAGGGTCATGTCGAGCTTCGCGATCTCGGGATCGAGCTGGGTGAAGCTCGTGAGGCCGGCGTAGCCCGCGCCGAGGTCATCCAAGGCGATCTGGAACCCCAGCCCCTTCAGCCTGGCGACACAGCCGGCCACATCGTTCACTTCGTAGAGTGACGCTCGCTCGGTAACCTCGAGCACCACGCGGCTGGCGATCTGCGAGAGCGGCGCGGACCGCGAGTAGAGGTCATCGTCGCTCAAATCGACGGTGTGCAGGTTTACGAACAATTTGATCCGGCCTGAGGCCGGGTCCTCAGCCTCTGCCGCGACCATGGCGCGCACCGTCCTCCCCAGCTGGTGGAGATGGCCGAGTCTCGTCGCCGCATCGAGGATGTCGGCGGGACTGCGCATCAGCTCGTCGTCGGAGCGTAGGAGCGCCTCGTACCCGATGACCTCACGCTCCCGCCATCCGATGATCGGCTGGAAGGCAATCCACAGCCTCCGCTGGGCGCGGGAGAAGCGCACTTCGAGCGCAGCGCGCTCGCCGAGCTGGCGAGCATCCATGCCCGGCAGTTCGCGCGCTTCGCGCTTGAGCTGGGCGATCTTGTGCATCCTGGCTGCGCGACTCACTGTGTCGTAAAGATCCTTGACGGTGACCGGTTTGGCGAGATATCGGAATGCACCGTACTCGACGGCGCGGACCGCCGATTCGACACCGGGCTCGCCGGTCATGAGGATCACGGGGACATCTACGTCGTGAGCACGTACGGCCATGAGGAAATCAAGACCCGTCATCTCGGGCATCGAGATGTCACTCACTATGACGTTGTATGATCCGGTGGCCACTCGTGCGGCGCCTTCTCTGCCGCCAGTGGCCGTATCGGCGATGACGCCATGTCGAGCGAGGCCTTGCTTGTACACGTGCAGCACTGCCGGGTCATCGTCGATGATCAGCAGGCGGATCGATTCTTGTTCAGAAGTCATCGACTCATCCCGTTCCCTTCGCCGAGCACCTCACGTACCTTATGGGTCAGTGCGTTGGGCGTCAGCGGTTTTTGCAGGAATGCCACGCCGGAATTGAGAATGCCATGCTGCAGAATCGCATCATCTGTATAACCGGACATGAAGAGCACTTTCATTTCCGGCCGCATGGCAGTCAAACGCTCCGCTAATTGGCGCCCGCTCAACCGTGGTAGCACCACGTCGGTCAGCAGTAGATGGATCCGCGCTGGGTGCTGCTCGGAGATCAGGAGCGCCTCGCCGCCGTTCGGGGCCTCCAAGACCACGTATCCGCTGCGTCGTAGGATACTGCAAGCCAGCGCGCGCACCTGATCCTCGTCCTCGACGAGCAGGATCGTCTCGCTCCCGCGCAGCGACTCAGCCGAGGGGCGCTGCATCACACGCGCATCGGCGGCGTCGCGTACCATCGGGAAGTACACCTTGAACGTCGTCCCGTTGCCCGGCTCGCTGTAGACCCAGATGTGGCCGCCGCTCTGCTTGACGATGCCGAAAACCGTGGCGAGCCCGATGCCTGTACCGTTCTTCTTCGTCGTGAAATAGGGCTCGAAGATGCGCTGCGAGGTCTCCTTGTCCATGCCCGTTCCGGTGTCGCTCACCGCGACCATCACGTACGCGCCGGGCAGCACTTTGTGATGCGAGGAGATGTATTCGTCGTCGAGCTCGATGTTCGCGATTTCAATGGTCAACTTGCCCCCGAGCGGCATGGCTTCCCGGGCGTTGACCGCGAGATTGATCAGGATCTGGTCGACCTGGCTGGGATCGACCTTGATATTCCAGAGGCCGGGCTCGGAGAGGATCGTCAGGTCGACGTCGGCACCCAGCAACCGGCGGAGCATCTTCTCCATGCCAATGATGCTCTGGCTGACGTCCAACACCTTCGGCTTGAGGACCTGCTGCCGACTGAACGCCAGGAGCTGCTTCGTCAGGTTGGCGGCACGCATGCCCGCGATGCGAATCTCCTCGACACTCGCCCGCATTGGTTCTTCGGGCTCGAGATCGCCGAGGATGATCTCCGCGAAACACAAGATCACCGTAAGCACGTTGTTGAAATCATGCGCGATGCCTCCGGCGAGTCGACCGACGCTCTCGAGGCGGTGGGCCTGCATCGCCTGTTGCTCGAGTTCACGCTGCTCGGTCAGATCTCGGGCAGTCAGCACCATGCCGGCCGGTCCCGGGAGTCGGTTCAAGCAATTGACCGACACGTGCAGCACCCTGGTGCTGCCGTCTCGATGGCGGCACACAAAATCGACCGTCGTTCCCGCTAGCGCCTCTTGCAAGCTCTCGGGCACGGACACGTCGCTGTTCTTCGCGGGCTGGAATAGATCGAGCACATTGCGACCCAGCAGCTCATCGGGCCCGCTGCCGAGCACTTTGGTCGCGGATGGACTGGCATAGCTCACGCAGAAATCGGGCTCGATTACGAGCACCAGATCGCTGATGCTCTCGAGCAACTGCCGGCAGCGCTCTTCGCCCTGGCGCAGTGCCTCCTCCGCGCGACGCCTGAGCCAGCGATCGCCTGCGTTGCGCAGGGCGTCGAGCAGACGATCCGGTGCAACTGGCTTGATAAGATAATCATAACTCTGCTGGCGCAGCGCGTCGACCGCGCTCTCGAGCGAAGCATTGCCCGTGAGGACCAAGATCTCGGTCTCGCGAGAGTTTCTCCGAAGCTCACTGACGACCTCCATGCCGTCCATGTCCGGCAACTTGAGGTCGACGAGCGCGATCGCCGGTGGCACGGTGGCACCCCGAGCCAGTCGCAGCGCCTCCTGCCCGGTGGACGAAGTACTAGGCGTGTATCCGCGCACCCTGAGGATGTCGGACAATGTCCGGAGCAATTGCACGTCATCGTCCACAACCAGGACGTGCAGAGGTTCAGGCTGTTGGATCGACATCGTTGAGTCCGATCGAATGATACTCGCGTGGCTCATCCGGTGGGACGGCAGGGAGGACGAGCCAGAAGGTTGCGCCGCCCTCATCTGCAGGCTCGAGGCGCAGCTCGCCGGCATTCATCTGCGCCAACCGCTGTGACACGGACAGCCCTAGCCCGATTCCGCGCGCCTTGGTGGTGAACAGGGGTTCGAAGATCCGTTCGCGCAACTCGGCCGGCACGCCGGGTCCTGTGTCCACCACCTCGATGCGCACGTGCGATTTCCCGTGGCGTCTCGTGCGGAGGGTCAGCGTGCCACCGGCCTCGGACATCGCTTGCTTGGCGTTGACGAGCAGGTTGCGCAGGACCTGCCCGGCGTGCACCGGGTCGACCCTTGCAGCCGGGAGATCCTCGCCATAGTCGCGCACGGCCACCTCCGAGAGCGACGACTGGACGAGCAGTGTGTCAGCCAGTTCCTCGAGCCGGACCGACTGCGCAACGGGCGGACTGCAGCGGGTGAAGTCGAGCAAGTCCGTGATGATCTTCTCACAAAGCTCGACCTGATGGCGGAGGATACCGAGATACTCGCGCACTTCGCCGGGAGCCTTTTCCAGCACCAACTGCAAGTAGAAGACGGCGTTCGACATGACTCCGAGCGGATTACGCAGCTCGTGGCTGACGCCCCCCGCGAGCTGACCGAGGATCGCGAGCTTCTCCTTGCGCAGAAGCTGCTCCTGGGCCAAGCGGAGGTCTTCCATCGCGCGACTGAGGTCAACCGTGCGTTGTTCGACGCGTGCTTCGAGGTCGCGCCGCGCGCCTTTGACGCGATCTGCCATCGAGTTGAAGGCGATCGCGAGACGCCGGACCTCCGCGGGGCCCGACTCCTCGAGCCGGCGGTCGAGCGTGCCGGCCGCCATCGCTTCCGCCGCGTCCGTCGCGTCACGCAAGGGACGTGCGAAGCGGCCGCTGATCCACGAAGCGCCGATCGCTCCGAAGAGCATGATGGCCGCGCTGATGAGGCCGATGCGCCAGAGCATTCGGCGCGCCGGCGCCGCAGCCACCCCGGCGTCGCCTTCGACGACGAGCGTCCAGGGCGAGTCGCGCACCTGGATGGCGCTCCCGATACGTTGCGGGCCACGCACGTTCTGATACGCATCGCCCTGGGTGATCGCATCCAGAGCCGGTGGCGCCACACGCATATCGAAGTCGGTCCAGATGTCATCGTACGTGTTGCCGAGCAGCAGGGTCCCATTCGGGCCGATGAGGCGTCCGAGAAAATCGACGGCCTCGCCGCTCCTGAAGGCGCGGCGGATCACAACCCAGCCGATGTGCGCCCCGCCCACTTCGTCGCCCCTCAACGGCGAATCGACGTCGAACACTTTGTCGACGACTTCGAAGTACAACGTCTTGCCCGTCACGCGCAACGGCTGGACGCCTGCGGTGGTCGGCGGTCGAGCATCGAGGTGGTTCAGCTCCAGCGTCTCCTTCTCTTCGGTGGGCGTGGGGTGCTGCCTCTCCACCAGACGCAGACCATCGCGGCCCCATACTTCCGCGACCGATTGCACATCGGGGCGCACGTATTTGGGGACCACCTCCTCGGCGACGCGCCGCGCTTCCTCCCCGGGGTTCCGGAGGAGGGCGACGACCTCCGACGCCTTGGCCAGGTCACGTGCCCTTTTCAAGTTCTTCGTGACGCCGTCGTAGAGGACCGCCTCCACCTCGCGCGCCACTGAATCGAGTCTCGAGGTCATGCTGGAGAGCAGCGCGTGTCGAATCTCCGTGTACGACAACACCGTCGAGGCGATCAGCACGACGGCGAGGAGCGCGCTGATGAGCCAACGCAGCGGGCGCGCGATCGACGCCGGCACACGGTGCACGAGGGTTGGCGGTGGCTGGGCAGTCCCAGCCCCTGGATCGTCGGATGCGTTGGATGGCATGGCAACATGCAGTACGCCCACCCCCCGCGCCTGCTGGTGGTCGCAGTCTGAGTGAGCTTACATGGGACAGGCGCAGGGAGCAGACATTGTGGGAGGATGAAGGGGCTCCCATTCGCGCGCCCAGGCCCGTTCGCTGTGGCCCGACTGCCACCCGCGGTCTTGATCCGCAGGCTGAAGAGCCGAGCGCGCGCAGCAACTGGCCCTCGTACACCGAACGCGGAGCTAGTTGGCGAGAAGCTCCTTGCCCGTTCAAGCCCAGAGGCAGTGCGGCTGTTGTCTGGAACCTACACCGCACGCGTACTCGACGGGACCGGGGCATTGTGCGGGGCAGCGACGCTGCGGCCATTGCAGGGCAGCAAAGCGCTTGAGCTCTGGTGCGTGCCGCGTCGACGCCGAGCAGTAGGTCGAGAGAGTCGGCTCTTGGTCTCACGTGCGGCGCGCGTGCCTCGCGCGGCGAGTTCTAGAGCCCGCCGATTCCGGCCCCGCGAGTTAGCGGAAGGCCATGACAAGCCCGGACCTCTGGCACGCGAGGAAGGGGCGCGGGAAGCCCGAGAGTGGCGGGAAAGGGCGCAATGGCTGGGCGCTAGGTCCAGCGCGGCGAGTGGGTCCTGTAGCAGGCGTCCGGCGGCGTGTCGGTCGAGGTTTGGGGCCCAGGAGCCCAGGGCGCGCCCGAGCGTCGCGAGGCGTCACGATGAACGTGTGCGGGTAGAACACGAGACCTCGTTTGCCGCCCGGCCGGTAGGCTTGTCGTCGCCTCGTGTCGCCAACCATCGCCGGGTGAAGCGGTGTGGAATAACCTGCCACTCACCGTCGTCCGCTTGCCTGCCGCCATGAACCGAAGCGCCCTCCTCTCTCTCTTCGCCGTCATCCGGGCCGATGGGGCCGATTGGGCCGATGGGGTCGATGGGGTCGACGTTGTGCCGCGCCCCGGGCGCCCGAACCGGATTGACTTCGTCCTCATGACAGATCTCGACGGCCGCTTCCGCTTCGATGTCCCGTTACCGACCGTAGAGCGGCAATTCCTGGAGGCGAAGCCATCGCCATTCGTCGACTCCTTCATGCGCTATTTCGGCGACGAGACGCTCGGTAACCAGCCCGCCCTGGCGGAGGGCCAGCGTGACCTGGGCAACCTGCGTTTGGCGCGAGCCGGAGTCATCAGGGGCCGCGTCGTGGACGAGCTGGGGCGCCCGATCGAGGACGTCGATCTCGGCACGGACGAGAACCGCAGCGCGAACGACTCAAGGGGCGGGGTGAGCGACGCTGATGGCCGTTTTGAAATCGCCCACGCGCGGATCGGCACCTACAGGGTCCGGGCCTGGAAGAAAGGCTGGATCAACAACTTCCGGGACGGTGTGACGGTCGAGGTGGAACAGGTCTCGGCGGACGTTGTGCTGGTGTTGATGCCGGCCAAGACAATCGAGGGGCGCGTCGTGGACACCTTGGGCCAGCCCGTGGGGAACGTCAAGTTCTGGGGCTGGCCAAGCTCGAGCGGTTCGGGCGCGGGCGGGCGCTCGGGCGACGATGGGCGTTTCGTGATCTCCTTGCCCCAGGACGAGCCCTACTCGCTCGAGGCAAAGTGCGACGGCTACAACACCTGGGGTAAGGGACACGGGGTGTTCTACGAACCGGGGACCCGGGACCTGGAGATCGTCATGGAAACGATCGCGCCCACGCAATTCCGCGCCATGGACGACGTCACGGGCGAGCCCCTGATGAGCTTCGGCCTAGACATCCTCGAGGAGAACGGCTCGAAGTCGCTGCGGTCGATGTTCAGCAAGCGCCGGCGGCCGCGGATCGAGTCGCCCGCCGAGGGGGTCCTGGCGCGTACGGCCCGGCCAGGGATCGACCTCTTCGTTGCGGCCGCTGACGGCTACCTGTTGGCCGAGGGAGACGTCGAGCATCGCCCGAACGGCGAGCCCGAACAGACGATTCGCCTGCGCCGCGCGGCCGTCGTGATGGGCCGCGCCCTGCACGACGGCCAGCCCGTTGTCAACGCCGTCGTGCAGTTGGACGTGGTCTCCATCCAATTCGTCGAGTCCCAGGCCAGGAGCCCTTCGTCCCAGCAGAACTTCGGAGAGCAAGAAGAAGTGATCCTTTGGTCGGGCGTGGAGGGCAGCGACAGCGTCACCGCGTACACGGGCGCACACGGGCGCACACGGCCGGTTTGCGCTCTCGCCGATCAACTCCGGGACCCTACGCTTGACCGTCGATCTCGGACGCGGCGCGTCGCTCGTGTGCGGGCCCCTGGCTGTGGAAACTGGCGCGACCCTTGAACTTGGGGATCTCGAGGCCGTGTGCTCAGGCATGATCGAGGGCACCGTCTCGACGCCGGCGTGGGTCGCGCCCCTGGGCTTGACCATCGCTTTCGACGACCAGTTGGACGAGATCCAGGCGACCGTCAACGACCAGGGGCGCTTCCGCTTCGACGACGTGGCGCCTGGCGCGTACTCGCTCGAGCTGCAGGGTCGCAGGGGCGAGCTCAGCTCGCCGCCCAGCGTGGTCGTCCAGGTCGCTGCTGGCGAGACCACCCGCGTGACCCTCGCTGCGGAAGAGTACGGGGAGTGCCGCGTGCGGGTGCACGTGACCGGGAGCGGCGCCGAGGTCCTCGAGCGTAGCAGCGTCTGGCCCCAATGGGTCGAGCCCGGGCTGTGGCCGAGTTTCTTCGAGAGCCTCGGGCAGCTCGACGAGACCGCCCGCGTCGCAGGCTCGCTGCTCGCGCAAGGCAAGGTGACTTTCCGCCTCCACACTCCGGGAGGGACGAGCCTCCACTTTGCCACCCCGGTCGTCGACCTCGAATCCGCGACCGAGCACGACGTGGAGCTCGTGCTGCCCCTCGGCGCCGTCAGCCTGACCTTGCCGGTCGGCCTCCCCGTGCCGGAGCACGCGCGCATCTCGATAGATGCGACCGCGCCAGGGGAGACCGAGCCCGCCTGGAGTCACGGCAGTCGACTGCCTTCAGGCTCAGTCCTCGACATCCCCCAATGCCTGGCTGGCAGGTGGACCCTGGCGGTCAAATTGACCTCGAAATCCACGCCCTCTCCTGAAGTCCAGCTGCCAGATGGCGGCCAGAGCGTGACTCGACCGGCGCTGTACGAAGCACAGCTCGAGGTGCAGGTCCCAGAGGGCGGGCGTGCGAGCGTCACCCTGCCGTAACCGGTTGGCCCGCGCGGCCAGGAACCCGCACGAGCCCTGAACTTGCGAAATCTCGGGTGGCGGATCCCCTCGTGTGTAGAGAGAGTCATGGAGCAACAACCGGCACGCTGCGGCCCGGCAAGGAGTCATCACTCTCTCTCGCGACGTGCAAGAACGCGCCTTGGCAGCGACGTCGCTCGGACGCCGCGCACGGATCATGTCTCCGTGGATCGACGACCTCGAGCTCGCGCCGGGCAAGCTCTTCGGCGACGCAAGCCGCCGGTGCCGAAGAGTGCTCCGCGGAGTCGGGCCGGGCCGCCGTGCGCCGCGACCGACTCGCGGGCTCCCAGGAGATCCATGTGACCTTCGATTGAGCCCCTCCGGACCGGGCGCGGACTCTCTATGTCGGTTGGACTCGCGAATGCAACGCTGCTCGTCAGCGCTTCGCGCGTGGAGATCGCGGAGGTCGCGCCGGACACGTAGACCGTCATGGCCGATTCGAGGGTGATCGCGGATGTTCCCGAAGGATCAGCCCGTGCGCTATTGATTACCCAACTCGGTGCATCGCACCGCGGATCAGGTTCGCGCGAAGAGCAGTCGCACGCCTGCAGCAGCCTCCGCGTAGTGCTCGGCCGTCAACGGCGCGACCTCTTCCGCGCCGCTGCCGCCTGCGCGGCGTGACGGGATCGTCGTGTAGAGCGCAGTCTTCAGGTACTCCGCGAAGAATTCGCGCACGTTCTCCTCGATGCGCTCCGCGTCGTAGCGCGGCTTCTCGCGCATGCCGCCAATGTGCGAGATCGGGGGCAGCGGGAGGCTGCCGTGGGTCGCCTCCGGCGCGCGCTGGAAGTGCGTGCGGAAGACGCGCGGCCCGTATTCGAGGAAGTGCAGGAACGTGTGGTGTGTCGAGTTCGCGCCCGCCCATGGGTAAGGGTGCAGGTCCCAGCCCGTCGCGACACGGTCGAGCTCGGCGTCGATGTCCTCCTCGACGTGCCGCGGGCGGCGACCGGAGCGGTGGGTGTACTCGGCGTAGAGGCGCAGGTCGTCACCCTCGGTGTAATAGACGCTCTTGATGCCATAACGCAGCGGCTCTTGCGCGATGTGCGAGCCCGCCTCGAGGCCGAACTTGCCGACGATGAAGAGGTCGACGTGCTGGGCCTCGTCCTCGATCCAGCGGATGGTCGCCAGGGCCTCGGTGTGCGACTCGTCGGGGTGGTCGGTGAACGTCATCCACTCCGTCGCGATGCCCGCCGCGTGGAAGTTGCGGTTGACCTCGGTCAGCGTCTCGCGCGTCACGCCCTTGCGCATCAGCTCGAGGATGCGGTCCGAGCCGCTCTCGATGCCAAACGCGGCGCTGCGCAGGCCCGAGCGGAACAAGAGCTCGCAGCGTTCGGGCGTGAAGTACTTCTCGATCTTCAGGTCGCTGGACCAGCGGACTTTGACGTTCTTTTCGATGAGCGCCTCGGCCAATTTGACCGCGTACTTCGGCGAGAGCACGTCGCACGAAATGTAGACGTTCTTGACGCCGTAACGCCGCGAGAGCGTCGCGAGGTCGCTCGCCGCGCGCTCCGGCGGGATCTCGCGGTACGCCGCCGTCGCGGTCTCGGTCAGGCCGTAGTAGCAGAAGCTGCACTTGCCCCAGTAACAGCCGCGAGTCGGCGCGTAGAGCAGCGTGCGGCTGGGCGCGAGGTAGCGGTCGAGGTCGAGGTCCGAATAGTCCGGCAGCTCCGCCTCGGAGAGGTTCAACGCAAAGCGCGGGCCCAGGTGCGTCGCACACGTGCGCGGATCGACCACGAGCAGGTTCGGCACGTCGTGTATCGCATCGAAGCGCGCCTCGGGGGTCGCGGCCGAGCGCCACGTTTCCAGGCGCGGAAAGAGCTCGGCGAGCGTCGCTTCGCCCTCGTAGAGGCCGATCGCGTCGACCCAGCCGAGCAGGCGCAGCTTCCGCGACTCGTCGGCGTGCACGGTCACCTGATGGAGCGCCGGGCCGCCGAGCGCGAGGAACGTATTCGGCATCCGCTCGCGCAGGAACCGGCAGAGGTAGAGCGCCTCCGGGATCTGCGACGGGAACACGACGGAGATCCCGACGAACTCGATCGCAGAGAGGTCGAAGCGGGGCGCGGGCGCCTCGCTCTCCCAATCCCATTCCTCGAACGACGTAAACGTACGCTCGTAGAAGCCGTGCAAGGGGCTCCGGCGCTCCGTCCAGTAGGCGTCGAGGAGGTCGAAGCTCCACGGCACGACCGAGTGCGAGGCGTGGTTGAAGCTGAACTTGTACGGCCAATTCGCCGCGGAGAGCGCCTCGAAGTAACCGTCGACGGTGCGCCGCGCGACAGCGTACTGGGCAGCGTCGTAGAAGAGCTCGCGCGTGCGGAAGACCTCCAGCGGCGCAGGGTTCGCGGCCAACGCGCGCTCGAACTGCAGGCGCGCGCGTTCGAGCGCGATGTACTCGCGCTGCTCATCGAAGCTCAGCGCGCGCTCGCGGTTCAGGAGGCTGAATCGTTGGCCGATCCTGCGCCCGACGGCCTTGAGGGTCTCGGGCTCGAACAGCCAGTGCGCGGCCTCGACGTTGAGGTCCACGACCGTCGCGTCGAGCCCGCGCGCGCGCAGCCAGCCCTTCAACGTCGGGAGGCTGAGGTACGGC
>Ga0163154_10007073_pt1 | contig 13511 bp, 10 predicted proteins | sample OliLakLV19MP9P1_FD_148649 | JGI IMG/M metagenome (GOLD analysis project Ga0163154, IMG submission 148649) | Freshwater microbial mat bacterial communities from Lake Vanda, McMurdo Dry Valleys, Antarctica - Oligotrophic Lake LV.19.MP9.P1 | ecosystem: Environmental > Aquatic > Freshwater > Lake >... | reverse complement strand
GACGAATTGATTCTGTCTCGTTGTGTCGTCGTGCAGTCGTGTGAAACAGTGTCTAGCAATGTGTGCCGCATAACATACCCGGAGCATAGGCACGTTCACAGCAGGTTTTTAGTTATTTGGTCGAATCAACTACCGCAGGAAACAAGGCACAGCTGTATGTTCGGGCCGCCTGAATGACCATGCCGAACCTTACCATTAACCCATCCTGATTTTAAACATGAATTGTATCATCGTAGAAGACGAACCACTCGCTGCCGAACTCATCGCCGAATACATCGGTCAAACGCCGTTCCTGACCCTGACGCATACCTGCAACGACGCGCTCCAGGCGCTGGATGTGGTGCGCAACAATCCCGTGGACGTGATTTTTCTGGACGTGCAGATGCCCAAACTGAGCGGCATGGATTTTTTGAAAACGCTGCAAACGCTGCCCAAGATCATCGTCACCTCCGCGCATCCGGAGTTTGCGGTGGAAGGGTTTGAACTGCGCGTGACCGACTACCTGCTCAAACCCATCGAGTTCAGTCGCTTCACCCGGGCGGTACAGAAACTGCTCAGCCCGCAGCAACGCATGGCCGAGGCACAGTCCAAACCTGTGCGGCCGTTCTATTTTTTTACGGTCAACAAACGTTCCGTGAAAATTTACCTCGATGAAATCCAGTTCATCGAAAGTTTGAAAGACTCGGTGACCATCCACACGCCGACCAAGTCGTACAACACCCACTACCAACTGGGCGAGCTGGAAGAGTTGATGCGTTCCGACAATTTCCTGCGCATCCACCGCTCGTTTCTGGTGGCGGTAGACAAAATCGAGTCATTCTCGGCTGCGGAGGTGGAGATCGCCGGGCGGATCCTGCCGATTGGGCGCAGCCATAAGGAATATGTGATGGGGAAGTTGGGGCGGGGGGCTTAATTCTTTTATTAACCCATTTTACGCTCCAACTTTTACCATTAATTCAGCATATGATACTAGTATTTCGATATCATCAGGGTTATTCGAATTCGACAGTTCATGAATACCGGGACCAATTTTGTTTAAAACATTTTTAAGTAATTCAATTTTTTTTATTGAATATAAATAATTACCAAATTGAAGGCTTCTCATCCAATACCCCTTAGACATTGGACCAGTAGCATTTTCTTGTTTTGTTAGCAAATTTGAATATATTTTTTCTACATATAAATTATCGGTTTTAATCCTTATCGCCAACTCTAAATATTTCTCAAGTACATTAATATTATATTGGTCGTCATCCAAAAAATATTCACCATCAAATTCTGACCATATCTTTTCAAAGTTATCTTTTAACTTTTTAAATCCATCACTTCTTTCTAATTCTATTAGCAATCTAAGCACATTTGAGTAGCTCATTGGATGTAATGTACCATCTTCAAGATTGTCAAATAGCGCTTTGGATTTCCCGAGGTAAGATTTACCTTCCCCTTCGTACAACTCATTTTTTTCATCCTTCATTAGAAGGTACATATTGTAATATACGTTTGCGAGGGCTGTAGTAAACTCAATATTGCCATTATCATCAAGATTATCATTTTCAAAATTACTTAGTATTTTTTCTGCTTTAGCAATATATCTAGGCAACCCTAAATTTAAATAGTAGTTTGCCAAAGATTTTCGTAAGCCTAATGTACTCTTTGCTGTTTTAAAGACTTTGCTACCGACAAAATCTTCAATAATTTTAATAGATGATTGATAAGAAGAAACACTTTGACCAGAAGGAACATCTTCTATATTTTTTTTAAAACGTTGTAAAATTTTCGAAGTATAGTCTGTGTAAGATACTTCTGATTCTGCCTCAAGTAAATTTTTAATGATGGGGTGAATCTCATAAAATTCGTTTTTTTCAAGAAGAATACCTTTATTGCAAAGGACTTTAAAGGCCTCCCTTGCAACATCCTTTTCAGACGCAGACAAACTAAACCATGTAAATATATCTTTAGGCTGATATGGTCCAATTGGAAGGATAAGAAAATATATTAATTCTTTTATCTGTTCTTCAGTAAGAGTTTGACGAATACTTTCAAACATTTTTGCAATGGACTGATCCTCAATAGGATAACGATCTCTGGACAATAAAATAATATCTTTTTGTACTTCCTTTTGGAGATCGTCTTTTGTTCCGTATTCTGAAATAATTACACCTTGGTTCTGTGCCTGCTCCTTGAACCTAAAAACTTCAGCATATTCTTCTGCACTTTTGACATCAAACGGTGTAAATCCTTTTTTAAAATAGACAAATACTTTTTTACCATCCCTCAAAGCACGATTAAACTCATATTTAGTATATTTTCCAATTTTAGAGTATACTATAACAAAAACAATTTCACAATCGTCAAAGAGCTTAGTATCGACTTCATCTTGTATGTTAAATCCTTCAAATGATCCCCCTGCAAGATTTTCTTTCCATCGACGAGGCTCAAACCTCAGATGAGGCAAAATATTTCCATTAATTTCTTCAAAAATGCGCGTAAAATGCTCTCTATCCTCTGACAATAGAGCATTAGAAGAAGCGATAAAGACATTTATTGATTTTTTGTCCATTTGCATAAAATATTTTAAGGGTAAAATATATTATCACATTTTATTAATAGATCCTAATACCCTCTTCATGCCCGGGCTAAATTTTTCTTCGTTGATTTCAGTCATTAAGACACCTTTCAATGTGAACAAAATGGTACTAAAGTTTTTTTGTAAATCAAAAAGCCTTTTCCTGTCATCTTCCAAATCTCTTGCATCACTACCCAACTCTCTGATTGTTTGGATATCGCTGTCCAACTCCTGAATTTTATTTTTAATACTTGTGAGGGCAGTAATTTGAAATTTAGAGTCAAAAACCACTGTATCCAGACGGACCGGAATAAACTTTTTGTCGGCCAACCACACAGCATATATAGACGCTATACTTTCCTGACCAACCCATCCTGACTGCAGGCTCTTTGATGAAATAATGGATACCATTGCATCCGCTTTCTTGATGCTTTCCTGAATGAAATGCATAATAGATCCTCCTGCGTCCATATCATCCTGATCAAGGATGACATCGATGCCTTCCTTTTCCAGGAAATCCCGTACTTGTACTGCCACGTCCGAGTCGCCGTGGTTGTAGGAAATAAATACTTTTTTCCCAGGCTTGGTCGCAGTACTGGTGGATGTAGTAGTGTTGCTAGCCGTCGAGGAAGATGAACTAGATGTATCTTTCACCTTCCCCGCCATCTCCAGCGCCGCATAATTCACCTGCGCCTGCACCCGCGACCATTCGCCGAAATCTATCATGCCCATGTTTTGTTGTTTCTTAGCCTGGTTGTAACGGGCCTGTAACAAGACGGCGTCGCTGTTGCTTTGTACCAGGAGGGCCAGGGCGTCTTCGGTGCGCCCTTCTGCGATGAATTGTTGGATTTGCTCGCGCATCAGGTAAGGTAATTGAGTTGAAAACGTGTGGTTCGACGGCGTCAAAGGTAACAACACGGCTTTTGTTTTTCCAAAACAGAAATCTTCCCGTTTTTTTTCGTCCTGCTTGTTTTTTTGAAACCCCGGATACTACCTTTGCGCCCACTTCGCCGAAAAGAAGGCTACGGTCCATAGCTCAGTTGGTTAGAGCGCTACGTTGACATCGTAGAGGTCACAGGTTCGAATCCCGTTGGTCCGACCGTTTTTCCGTACAGGTCATTTATGTCATTGGGTCATTGCAGGTTCGCCGATCCAGACACCTTTCGGAAGGCATTGAATTTCGGAGCTTAGCTCAGCTGGTTTAGAGCGCACGCTTCACACGCGTGAGGTCACTGGTTCGATCCCAGTAGTTCCGACTCAAGAGAAAGTGAACATTCCGGTGTTTCACTTTCTCCTTTTTTTGCTACGGGATGTAGCTCAGCCCGGTAGAGTACACGCCTGGGGGGCGTGTGGTCGCAGGTTCGAATCCTGTCATCCCGACTTCATTACTAACGCAATTATCTGTTTGACAGGTAATTGCGTTTTTTGTTTAAGATTTTTAGTAGTTCCCCCGACAAATAGCAACTCAATCACTTGACAAGCCATTCAGAAAAAACATAATTTTGTTGCATGGCGAGAGATTTGTTTCACGAAAATGTCAAAAAAGCCTTGCAAGAAGAGGGTTGGTACATCACCGACGACCCGCTCACCTTCAAAACAGGAAAAGTACAGGTGCAAAGCAGGAAGAGCAATTCCAACTTGCAGATAAAGAAAACCACCGCTATCAGGTGGTCACGATCGGTTGGGAAGGAAATCGCTTTGTACACGACTGCCCTTTGCACTTCGACATTATCAACGGCAAAATCTGGGTGCAACAAAACATGACGGAATGGGAAGTCGGCGAAATGCTGGAAGCCTGCGGCGTACCCAAACACGATATCGTAGCCGGTTTTTTACCGCCTGAACTTCGGGAATACTCCAATTATGCCGTGGCATGATGTGTAGGACGCTAGAGAAATTTGAATCCGCCACACGCTCTTATTCTTGAATGATCGTTTTCACCGTGGCCTTTTCGGTGCTGGTTTCCAAAGTCACGAGGTAGGCATTGCCGACGGCCATTGCCGGCAATTTCCGGGTGATGATATTCTCGCCGGGCAAGAGATTTTTTAATGCTTCCCGGTCAATGAGTTTGCCATTTAGGTCAGATATACTCAGCCAGACCCGCGTCGCCGCCGGCACCTGGAATTTGACACTGAAAACGCCATGATTGGGGTTGGGAAAGACTTGCATCCGCAAGGTTCCGGTGCTTTGTGTGTTCAGTTCATGCACTGTGGACGAGGTGTTTTTTACCACAAAAACCTTGAAAATCTGACTACTTGCAACACTTTCTGTCCCGGTATTACTCCAAAATACATTACTTGCCGAACTCGCGATCCCACCATAAATGTAGCCTGCAAGTGTTGTGTCTGCGGACAAATCATCCAATCTAATAACCTCGTTTGAGTAAATTGGCAGGTCTTTTATTGGGATAAACTCAGCCCCTGCCCCCAGCAAAGCGGGCATTTCTACAGGTAATTTATATTCCGCCATTGCACCGTCGGCATCGCGGGTCACCCGGGCAATCGTTCGCACAAATGGCACATTGTTGTCTTGTACCATAATACCAAGGCTGTCGTAGAACTGCGCAATGCCGCCAAAAAAGACGGTGTGCATCTCATTGAAATGGGCCGAATAAAGCGGCATGAAAGCACAATGGTAGTGGTTGTAATGCTGCGAAAACGTATTATTTACAATATATCCGCCGCTGTCAATATTCACACAATTGAGGTAAGGCAGATCAACTGTTTTCTGGAAGACGCCAGAAAAAGCCGTAATTCCTTCCTGCCCATCGGGCATAATCTGCGGTGCGACGTTGTAATCTCTGCGGTGTAATTGCTCCGCATCGGTCCACGCTTGCAAATGGGTTACTGACAGGGTCGTTCCGTCGTCATTGATGTGAAATCGGCGGGCTTGCTCCGTATATTTTTGAATGAAGCCCGGACCATGATTGGGGCCCATCGGATTGTACCTGCCCTCAAACTTTTGGCCACCCACTAAATAGTACGTGTTGTAAATTTTAGACAAATGCCCGCCAGTCACGGCAAACTGTGCATCCGTAATTTGACGAAAAAAGGTAGCAAAATCTGTCCCATTGATTACTGCATCCATCACAGCAGGTACTGCTACAGCGGTCAACTTATCGTAAGTAATGTGGTCGCCAGCTGTGCCACTGTATCCGTACCCCCCGGCGAGATACAGAAAATCGCCCTCCTGAATAAACTGCATATTGGTCGAACTCAATTGTTCCTGTATCGGAACAGGCAGCGCAGTTAAGGGCGCGGCCCATTTTTTTTGTGCCACCGGATCAATCACAAGGACTTGATTGTTGTGCCCTGCTATGTCAAAAGAAGCAAATGGTTGCCGACGGTGCAGACCATCAAGCCGACCTCCGATGATAAGCCACTTTCCATTGTGCTGACCGAAAGCGTAAGCTTGCAGCCCGCCCACATTGGGAATGTCCACCGGCTCCAGGTAGACATTAAATGGAGTGCTTTGAGCGTGTAACTGCAACGCAATCCCCGCGAAGAGCAATGCAAAAAAGTATGCTTTCATGATGGAATTAGAATGATAAACCATTTTTTCAGATGCTTTTATTGATTTTATCGTTTTCGGGGCGAAACCGGGCAGGTGGACAAACCAAACAGTTGGTAAAGCGGACACGAACCCATCAGAGTGGTCAGGGCGAAAACAGCCGCCACGACCAGCGCGACGATGCCTATTGTACCTGTCAGCGTACCGCTGAAATAAAGAAAAACAGCCACTGCTGCGAGGAGGAGGCGAATGATGCGGTCGGCAGAACCCATGTTCTTTTTCATAAAAAAGTTGATTGTAAAATGATAAAAAATGTTGAATCAATCATCTGCCAGAGGCGATGATGCACCGCATTCAGAGGAGAGAAACTACTCACGGACGGTTGATGGATACAAAGGTCAGCGCCAGACAATCAGATGTATATGATGGAATTCACATCACGGAATGATTCCTATCACCCCTGCGCAGGCCGTGGAAAACGTTTTTGCTGCGTTGAGCGGAGAACGTTATTGATTCCATAAAGGTGGGGAACCCGGTTGCCGACCGGGTGTGACTTTTGTCACGGAGGCGATTTCCTAGTAAGTATAATTGAGAATGAGGTTGTACAGCGAAATGTCCACCTTGTTGATGACGTATTTCTCAGTTCCGTAAACATCTCCCAGGCGGCCTTTCCAGACGTATAGAAACTGTGCCTGCAAACCTTCCAGCGGCCTTCCGAAACGGTAGCGCACGTCGAAATTGAACTGGTTGAAAGCCGGAAAGGCATATTTATTGAGCGCTGTATTTTTGACGTCGGGCAAATAGAAATGCCCGTACATGGCTTCCAGGCGCAATCGCTTGTTGTCCGCCTGCCAGTTCACGCGACCGGTGATGGAATGTGAATCGCCACTGCCCTCCACCCGTTCACGGGGCATGAACGTGTAAAACGGTTCGCGGCCCCATTCGCGGGGAGCAAGGAAACGCCCGTCTGACGTGATGCGGGTGTAAGCCGCCACGGCCTGCCAGCCGCCCTTTTGCCAGCCCGCCCGGGTACTGAAAGCGTTCGACCGGCTACCCGGGGGCAGGTAGGATTTGGAAGCGTCTGCGTTGCCGCCGTTCGAGAGGGCGTCCTGATGGATGACTTGTAATCCCAGCAGGAGTTCGTGACCGTTTTTGAGCGGGCGGGTGTAATCGGCCTGTACGAGTGCGGTATTGAAAATATGCTCCACAAAGTATTCCCAGGTCTGCACGTTGATGTGTTTGCCCAGATGCCGGCTGATGCCGAGGATGCCGACGCCCGCACTCGTCAGGTTTTCGGCATAACCACTGGGGACGCCGTCGGGACTCAGTCCTTTGGGATAAATTCCGATGGACTTGCCGACATCGAACCAATCCACCGTGCCGCGCGGCGATATTTTCCAGAGCCACCCACCCGCTATCCGGGTATTTTTAATTTTGTTGATTTCCACCCAGGCACCTATTTCGGCGGTCGGCCGCATCCGTCCGTCCTGTTGGTTGACCAATGGGGTTTGCAGGGATTGTCGTCCGACAGTCATCCGCGATTTTTTCCACTGGTAGCGCAGCCAAAGTTCCTGAATGCGGTCGAAGTCGCTCCGGTTTACAGGATCCCGGACATCAAAAAGCCCGATTTCGTACCGGTTGACGGCTCCGGTGACAGAGTCCTTCGCCTGGAAATCGGACGACGCGAGGTTATAAGTAAATACCGCGCCGATGCCGAAACTGAAGCCGCGCCAGGGAGCCGTGCTGAAATGCAGGCCGCCGCCTACCGCCAGCGCGGAATAGTCAGAGAGTTGTCGCGCGTTGTCGGTCGCCATCAAGAAACTCCGGAAATGCCCGTGAAAATGGCCCTGTTCGAAGGCCTCCCGCAAGTGAGTGGCCTGGGTCTTTTGGCTGTCTCTTTCCGCCTTTTGTATGGGAAACGGGGAAGGCATTTCAGGTGGAGGTGCTTGCCCCAGAAGGATCGTCGTTTGCAGAAGGGCGACTAAAAGCGGAAAAATGCGGCTCATATTGCGCTGAGTTGTTTCTTTGAGATTCTTTTTAACCTGGATCTGGCTAAAAAGGATAAGCGCCCATCCCTCCCGACAGGTTGCGCACGTCAAAGCCCATTCGGTGCATGGTTTTGCAAGCCTGGCCGCTGCGGTTGCCGCTGCGGCAGAACAAGAAGTAGGTGACATCCTGATCCAACTGGCCTACAGTTTTGGCAAAGCCGGGCGAAAGGAAATCCACGTTGAGCGCACCCGGAATGCTGCCATTAGAAAACTCGCCCGTAGTACGCACATCCAGCAAGATCGCGTTGGGAGACTCCTGCAACTGTTTTTTGAACGCCGATCCCGACAGGTTTTCGTTGCGGACTTTCCCAACGTTTTCGGGCATGTTGCCCAAGGCGACGCTCTCTTCAGCGCCACCGAATATGCTCTTTAAAAATGAACTAAATGCCATTTGTCTATAGATTGAGTGTGATGTGAAGGCTTTCACAGTTTATGGGTAGAAGGGAGCGCCTTCCGATGTTATAACATGGAGGTTGGACAGACGTAGTCTGATATTCTGAACTTCTCACTTTCCTTGATGGCCTTGAAGCCGCCGATGACGTCTACCAGCTGTTCGTAACCGCGCGCCCGCAGGATGCTGACAAAAATCATCGAGCGGTAACCGCCTGCGCAAAGGATGTAGGTGGTTTTGTCTTTGGGCATGCTCAACATGGATTCGTTGATGCTGTCCAGGGGTGTGTTTTCAGTATCCAATAGGTGCTCGCTGCGATATTCGCTTTGTTTGCGTACGTCAAATACCGGAGCGTCCGGATGTGCTTTGCGGATATCGGCCAGTTGTTCGACGCTTACCCGTTCGATTTTATCCATCTCCATACCCGCGTTTTTCCAGGACTCAAAACCACCGTCGAGGTAGCCGATACCGTAATCGAAGCCCACCCGCGCCAGGCGCGTGATCACCTCTTCTTCCCTACCCTGCTCCGCGACAAGCAGGATCTGCTGTTTGACATCCGGGATCAGCGCGCCCACCCAGGGGGCGAAATTGCCGTCTATCCCAATGTTGATGGAATTGGGGACGAATCCTTCCGAGAATTGCTGCGCATCCCGGGTGTCCAGTATCAGTGCGTGGGTCTCCTTGGCCGCCGCTTCGAAGGCCCTGGGCGAGAGCGCCTGTGTTCCACGTTTCATCACCTCGTCGAAACTTTCATAACCCTTGAGATTCATCAGGACATTTTGCGGGAAATAGCCCGGCGGCGCGGTCAGCCCGGTCAAAATTTCTTTGATAAACTGCTCTTTGGTCAGATCGGGATTGAGCGCGTAGTTGACCTTTTTTTGATGTCCCAACGTGTCAGTGGTTTCCTTGCTCATGTTTTTTCCGCAGGCACTTCCTGCGCCATGATTGGGGTAAACGATGAGGTCGTCGCTCAGCGGCATGATTTTGTTGCGGAGCGAATCGTACAGGTAACCCGCCAGTTTTTCCTCTGTCAAGTCGGCAATAACATGCTGCGCCAGATCAGGCCGCCCGACATCTCCGATGAATAAAGTGTCGCCGGAAATAATGCCATGTTCCTTGCCGTTTTCATCTATCAACAGGTACGTGGTGCTTTCCATCGTATGTCCCGGCGTATGGATAACTTTTACCGTATAATCACCAACTTTGAAAACCTGGTTGTCTTCCGCTGTAATGGCTTCGAAACCCGGTTTTGCAGTGGGGCCATAAACGATTTTTGCCCCTGTTTTTTGGGCCAGATCCAAATGCCCGCTGACAAAGTCGGCATGAAAATGGGTTTCAAAAACGTACTTGATCCGGGCGTTGTCTTTTGCAGCCCGCCGGAGATAGGGTGCTACTTCTCTAAGCGGATCAAAAATAGCGGCTTCCCCCTCGCTTTCGAGGTAATAGGCCGCATGAGCCAGACAGCCGGTATAAATTTGTTCGATTTTCATGTTTTAAATATTAGAATGTAGTTGTTGAATTGACAGGGCAAAAGTATCGTCGGACGGAGGCGGGCGATCATGATGAAAATCACGTTGGCACCCGTTTTAGGTCACGTCTCCTTTTACAACCGTTGTTTTTTATCGGTGGTACAAAGGTGGAGGCCGGAGCGGCTCTGAATCCGTGACTTATGTCACGTCGCCCGATTTTTTTCACAGAATTACGAGTGCCCTGGCGCAGCGGCCGATTTGAGTAAAAACAACTTCAATGAATCACTTTTCTATAGTACATACGGTCCTGATGGCCCTTTTCCCGGCCGTTGCTTATCTACAGCCTCCTGCCCTGGCTGCACCTACCCTCCCACCGGGCGTTGACCTTCTCCTTCAGGCTTATCCCCGGCATCTGAAAGGCTATGCCGACAACCGGATCATCTGGAAAGACGGTACTACGATGCAATATGACGACGGCCTGCTCAAGACCGAGGACCAGACCTTTGACTCCACCGATCTGGAAGATCAGATAAACGGGCTGCTTTATACGCCCGGCATGCCACTCGATACGCCGACTTACAACTGTGATCCGGGTACGTTCCGTTGCCAGGAATTTTTTTTGAAAATGTACGGCACCAGCGAGGCGGAAGTACGCCGGCATTTGGTCCCGGTGGTCTGGCCGGATAAAAAAAGCGGGCAGACTAAGCGGATCTGGGTGACTTCCATCAACGGTGTCCACCGGCACCTCCAGGCGGTGGCCAACGAACTGGCCAAACGGCCACATCTGCGCAAATACGTCACCGATATCGGCGGCACGTTCAACTGGCGGCCGATCATGGGCACCAACCGCATGAGTCCGCATTCCTTCGGAATCGCCATTGATATCAACACGGCCAATTCCGAATACTGGAAATGGGACCACCGGGAGACCTGGCAACTCGACTCGGTGGAGATGAACCTGCAATGGCGCAATTCCGTGCCGTTAGAAATTATAGAGATCTTTGAGTATCACGGATTTATCTGGGGCGGCAAATGGTACCATTACGACACGATGCACTTTGAATACCGGCCGGAATTGCTGCCGCCGCCTCCAAAGGCAATTGAAAAAAAGGCGGGAAGAAAGACACCGGTTAAAGGGTCTGCGAAGTTGTAGGGGGATTGCCACGTAAGGGACTGTCTTACTCGAGCAGGGATTGCCACACGAGACACATCCGGGCAATACAGGTGTATGGTTGCAAGTTCGAATCTTGTTATCCCGACTTAGGAACGGGCAAATAATAACTTGTAAATTTGATATGCTTTCTTTTCACCCAGATGACCCATCTTTTTGATTAAATAGCCCCACTATTCGCTCAAAAAGATAGCCCATCTGAGCAAAAACCAATCTATCTGAAACTTACAAGTTATTATTTGCCCGTTCCTTAGCCATAAAAGTCGCCAAAATTGGCAACCTTTTTTATATGTCTCCATTTCTTTCTCTATCATTGCCCCACAGGGCACCCCATTTCGATCGCAAACAATTCTTTCGCGTCAGTGAAACTCAATCTGCAACCGCTTTCCAAAGTCTTAAACCCTGCCATGCAGGCACGTACCGATACACCAAACCCCAAATCGCCAACTGGTTTGAGGTAGATGAAAGGACCATGGAACGGATGTTGGAGCAGCATTTATCTGAGTTATCCGAATCAGGATACCGATTATTTTCAGGTCCTGAAAAGATCCCACAATTTATGTAGTCGAAGAAGATTCTGCTACTTCTAGTTTATAAATATACCATGCCCATTCCCAATTTTCAAACCCTTATGCTTCCCTTCCTGCACCATGTGGCCGATGGCAGAGAACACAACGTTGCGGAAACAGCAGATCAACTTTCCGTACAATTCCAACTCAACGAAGCGGAACGCAGCGAACTTTTATCAAGTGGCAAACAAACCCGCTTTGGCAACTGGGTGGCATGGGTAAAAGTGCATTTACCAAAAGCGGGTTTGCTGGAATCACCCCGACGCGCGATCTTCCTTCTTTCAGCCCATCCCACACCATGTCCACCACCACACAAAAAAAAGAATTCCTCTCCACCATCTTCCGCCACCTCGACGGCATCGCTACCGGCCCGGTCGCCTTTGCCTTGTACCAGGCCGGCGTACTGCAACACCTGGCCGACTCCGACGGGGCCGATCTGTTGGCATTGACCCGGCAGTTCAAAGCCAACGAAGGTTATCTCAACGTCGCCCTGCGGGTGCTCTGCTCGCAGGGCTGGCTCGTACAAACCCTGAACCCGGACAACGACAGCGTCCGGGTTCACCTCACGAGTCGCGGGCGGATCGCCTTGCGCTACGTGCCGCTCTACGAAAAGGCTGTCAAATTCATTCCCTACGCCATTCGGATGGACGATTTCGTGCTCAACGGTTTCGACGCCATCGGCTTTGCTACGTTGCGGGAACTCCTGGAGGGATTTTACCAGCAATTCGACCTACTGCCTTCAGCCGATCCTGAGGAAAAAGCCGTACAGGAACAGGTCCTGAAGCACATTGAGGGACTGCTGGCGGGCCCTTTTGTCGTGAGCCTGGGCATGAACGGCCTGTTCAACAAATATTTCAGCGCGGCGCCTTTCGAGGTGGAAGAGTTCAGCAAGCACGAAGAAGAATTGCGTATCGTGATCAACTTTTTCACGTATTTGGGCTGGTTCACGGAGGAAAACCAGGTGTACAATTTCACCGCCGACGGCTTGTTTTTCGCTAAACGGGCCGGCGCCTACGGGGTTACGGTCTCTTACCTGCCGATGTTCATGCGCTTGAAAGAACTGATCTTCGGCAATCCGAACGTGCTCTGGGAACGGCCGGAAAACAGTCCGGAAATCCACGTCAACCGCAGGATGAACGTCTGGGGCAGCGGTGCAGCCCACACCGGTTATTTTCAGAAAATTGACGACATCATCGTTGACCTGTTCAATCGCCCCATCCACGAACAACCCAAAGGTTTTGTGGACATGGGCTGCGGCGACGGCACCCTGATGGCGCATATTTTCGACGTCATCTGGACGCGAACGAAGCGCGGCAAAATGCTGGACGAATTTCCGTTGTTCATCATCGGGGCCGATTTCAACGAGGCGGCCCTAAGCGCCACCCGCGCCACCCTGAACCAGGCCGGCATCTGGGCCAAGGTGGTCTGGGGCGACATCGGCAAGCCGGAGTTGCTGGCCGAGACAGTGCGAACTAAATACAGCATCGAACTCAACGACCTGCTGCACGTCCGCTCCTTCCTCGACCACAACCGGATCTATGAAAAGCCGAAGCAGGTGGATGAAAAACGAGCGAGCAGTTCCACCGGCGCCTTCGCGCACCGGGGCCGCCGACTTCCCGCCCGCGAGGTGCAGCAAAACCTGGTGGAGCACCTGAAAAAATGGATGCCATTCGTAAATCGCTACGGCCTGCTGGTCATCGAGTTGCATACGATCCCGCCGGAAGTGGCGGCAGCGCACCTGGGCCAAACGGCGGTGACGGCCTACGACGCCACGCACGGTTTTTCTG
>Ga0163154_10007070_pt1 | contig 13518 bp, 13 predicted proteins | sample OliLakLV19MP9P1_FD_148649 | JGI IMG/M metagenome (GOLD analysis project Ga0163154, IMG submission 148649) | Freshwater microbial mat bacterial communities from Lake Vanda, McMurdo Dry Valleys, Antarctica - Oligotrophic Lake LV.19.MP9.P1 | ecosystem: Environmental > Aquatic > Freshwater > Lake >... | reverse complement strand
CATCAATCATTTGGACGGTGGCAAATTTTTCATAGAGGGTGCGGGGCATAAGCCCCCCGGCAATTCCGCGGAGCTGTTGGCGCAGGGTGGTGGTCAGGCAGTAGGCTAGAAAAGCGACGAATAAATGAGCCTCGATGCGTTCGGGTTTTTGATGATAGATCGGGCGCAGCCCCAAATCACCTTTGAGATCGGGACAAAAAAACTTAGGGACAGGCTAATAGTTGTGGACAAAGTACAAAATAGTATAAAACCTTAAGTAAAATGTATTTATAATGTCTTTCAATTGAGGATATTGCAAAAGGGGTTGTTCTATGAGGGAATTGAGATTGAAGGGTGATGGAAAGTGTTTTTACCACTGCCTTTCGCGGGTGGTGGATAGGAGATTTGTTCTGGGGGACAGGGAAAAGGAACGGTTTCGGAAAATGATGCGGTCAGGACTTCGAAGGGACGGACAAACTATTATCCTCCGACCATAGCAACCATATGACCGTTTATTTATGATAAGCGTTGAAAATTGCTTTTAAATGACAAATTATTTGTCCGTCCCCTTTGATGTCCCCTTTGATGAAGGCAAACACGGAGTTTCCGTGTTTCCCATGCCGGAGGTATGAAAGCCTGTAGCCGGTGGTTGAGCGAAGTGACACCACCGGATTACCAAACATGAATCGCACCCTAGCCGGGGTGCCAGCCATTTCCGTCTATGCCATCGACACACACGAGCCTCCATTATTAGGACAAAACCTTAGGGACAGGCTATTAGTTGTATATTGCGCCTTGTTCTTGTATGAATGAGACGGGGTTGCCCTTCTCAGCGGCACTAGACACTGTTGTAAAAAACTCGCGCCGCACCCCTTTGCTCTCACGTCCGAGTTAGAGGAACTCGCCAGGGGCAAATTCAAACTTCGAGTTTTTATACTTTTCAGTTTAAAATTGATCTGATAGCTTTCACAACAATCTACCATTATGCAATTATCGGTACGTCCAGCGGAAAGACGGGATGCAGAGCCCATACGTGATCTCTTTTATGAGGTTTACGGTGGGAACTCGCCTTTTGGCAGTTTCTTTTCATATAACTGCTTGATCCTTGTCATTGAAATGGGTGAGGAACTTGCGGCCGCCGTTTCTGTCGTTGTCTCCGAAAAAAGTCCGCTCCGACCTGTGTACGAGGAAGCATGGCTTGCGGTTAATCCCAAGTACCAAGAAAACATGGCTGCCGAACTCGCCGCTAAATTCAAAGAAACGGCGATGGAGTACGAACTCCCGGATCCTTCCGAAACATTGCGCCGGATTGATAAAACGTTTTCAGATCTCAGAATGGAGTTGGCCATTGTTAAATTGCTCAAGGACCTAACGATTTTTCAAGGCCTTAGCCCGGTCGAACTCAAACACCTTGCAAAGCTCTTTAAACAAAAACTGTTCCGCGCGGGTGAGGCCATTTTTGAAGCGGGCACCACTTCAGACGAACTCTATGTCATCATGCGTGGAAAGGTTTCAGTCCAAGTGAACACGCCCGACCCTGTCGAAGTCGCGGTTCTTGGACCAGGTGATACTTTTGGCGAAATCGCCTTTCTTAATCAATTACCCCGTACTGCAACAACGATCGCTACAGAAAATAGTATTGTCCTGATTATCCAAAGACAAAGTTTTGATCGTATCATTGGGACTGAACCTCACACGGGTATGATCGTCTTCAGAAATCTTGCCCTTGATTTGACTAGGAAATTAACCAACCAAACCTTCCAATTTACCGCGGCGACAGCAGCTGTTGAATAGGTTCATTCCCACTACAACCCTTCCGACATTATGATCCTCCGTTTTGTTATTCTTTATTGCATCATCATTTTTTCTTCGCCACTTGCACAAGCTCAGGAAAAAATAACCGAGACAAATGGCACGACCACAGTCATTTTAAATGAAGAAAATACGGCACCAAAGCCCTATGACCCTTACGCTCGGACTCGCAGTGATTCCGCCAAAGATCCGCGCTTACGTAAAAAGGAAAATGAAAAACTGTTCCCAGACGCCATGAAAAAGGAACAAGAAGAAAAAGAGCGTCGCGCCGCCATGAGCAAAGAAGAAAAAGACCTTGAACGGAAATTGGTCGATAAAACCCCGCCCCTTCAGAAAAAGATCTCCAAGACCGCCACCCACTCCTCAATTCCCAAACGCTTTTAATAGCCCCGTTCCGGTGGCTTCGCTCTAAGCGTCACGCCGAATACCGTGTATCCGAGTGTAGCACACACATTCCTGTCCGCGTTTCTTTCCCCTGATTCTATTTTGCGACTTTTCGCGGCTAATCTCAGAAAATAATCTGCGGTTCCTGAGTTGTTCTATCGACCCGATTATCGCGCCCAGTAGCGAAAGTCGGGATTAACTGACAGCTGGAGCTGCTGGCTCGGCTTTCTTGACAACCGCTTTGCAAGTACGGAGAAAAACATCGTTGGAAACGTTATCGTAACCCTTCCACTTATAAGGGTCCACCCCTGCCACAGGCAGAATACCCCGGCGGTCGGCGGTGGCGACAGATTCCTTGTCGGAGACTGACCATGGCAAATGGCTCCATGCATTCATGCAATGACTCACGAAAGCACGACGAAAGATATTGCTCCGATTTTTGTGTGAACGATGGAGTAGGTAACCATTAAAAAAGACAACCGACCCGGCTTTGACTTCGACAGGAATGGTTTCTAATTCACCAAACCCATAACTCTCTGGGGCAAAGTCAAATTCATCATCATTATTATGTGGGCGCTGGGGATATAAATACCCCGTTTTATGGGATTTTGGAGCAACCCACAAACAGCCATTCTCAATAGTCGCGTCATCGAGGGCAATCCAAGCACCTACAAGTGAACGGTCGCGCGTGGGAATATATATCTCATCTTGATGCCATGCTTGACCTTGAAATCCTGGTGGTTTTACGAACAACATGGATTGCATACTTTCACGCTGCCATCCCAAAATGGCAGATGCGCGGCTGCTATTTGACTGAGTACGCCGCACACCTTTTCGTGTGTCACATACTTCTTTAATACTGGACTCAGATGATGGGGCTGATGAATGCAAAGTATATTCTCAAGAACTTCTTTATCGTTCATTGTTTCAGGCAAAGGTTTTAAGGACTGGCTAGGGTATCCACCTCTGGCCATAAACAAAGTGTCTTGACGCAACTCCTCAACCTCATTTTGGGAAATCAACCCTTCGACTACAATATATCCGTTCTCAACAAAAAACTTAACTTTTTCTTCATCCACAATTTTAGGGACGTGGATCGGTTCAGACATAAGGTTTGAGTCAATGGGTTGTTGAGACATAAATGAACTTTTGGTTGCAGGGTGAATTGAGCGCCTATCTACTCGGTAAACAAGCGCAGGAAAGTGAGTTAAGTAGCGGGTATTACACCATCAAAATTGGTTATAGGGAGTTGGACTTTGAATGCCGCACCAGCCCCTAGTTCATTCCAAACAGACAGGTGACCGCCGTGGTCCTGCACGATGGAGTAAGATATACTGAGCCCCAAGCCCGTTCCTTGGCCAACGTCCTTGGTCGTAAAAAAAGGCTCAAAAATGCGCATAATAATGTCATCACTGATCCCTGGACCGGAATCAGTAAAGGTCACATGAACCATGTCGCTTTCACAACGCATCTTAATCCTAAGGATGCCCGGTGAACCCGACATCGCATGGTAGGCATTATTGATAAGGTTAAGAAAAACTTGCTCAATTTGTCCGCTGCTGGCCATCACGTAAGGGGTAATGTCACCGTAATCTTCAATGACTTCTATATTGACCAGTGAAAGCTCGTAGCGCCTGAATTCCAATGATTTCTTGACCACTTCCGTCATGTTCACGAGTTCCTTTTCAATAGAATCTTTACGTGAAAAAAGAAGGAAGTTCTTCACGATTTGAACAACGCGATCCAGCTGAGTATCCATCGCCTTTACCCAGCCATTCACTTTCTCCGGTAACCCAGGAGTGAGTTTCAATAAGTCCAATCGACCTTTAATCACAGTGAGCGGATTATTGATTTCATGTGCCACCCCTGCGACCATTTGTCCAATGGCCATCAGCTTTTCCATCTGACGCAACTGTTCGTCGTGCTTCCGCTTTTCAGAACCCGTCTTAAGCATGATCAAAATAAATGTCTGGTTTTGTACCGACACCAGAATGGCCCGTCCCTCGGCCGTGAAAAAGATCCCGTCGCTTTTTGGAAAAGTGAAACGCTTTCCCTCGTTTAAAGTTTTTATGATGGATCTCAGCCGTTGCGTTTCATCCACATACATTCGTTGGGTCTCAGAGAGCGCAGGACTAAAACAGCGGTTCAACAATTCTTCACGCGAATACCCAAACACTTTTTCTGCGGCAGGGTTTAAATCCAGAATGGTAAGTGTTTTCGTCTCAAGCAATAAATGCACATCACTACTCTCGCGAAACAAACTCCAAAACAAGGCTTCGCCTTGCAGGATCGGAAGAGGTGATTGCGGTACGGTATTTTCCGGGCTAATGGGACTCATTTAGACGCCAATATCAAAATGTTACATTACAGGTTGGTGTTGAGCATTGCAAGTACTCTGGCTTACTTTGACAAAATTCATCCGCCCACTCTAAAAATGATTTCCTTAATGACAACTTGTCCAAGGCGATCGTTAATTTTCTGGATCCATAATGGTTTCTGTACACGAACCTCGTAATGGAAAGCTGGATGGGTCACTCCCACAGTAAGTGTTTTGCGAATAAACCCAGTAGGATGCGTGTGTTGCGCAAATAAGGGCCCGACGATTTGTGGCCACTCCTTTACAATTCGTGCCTGCATGGCTTTTTCACCAAGTCCCCACGCCTTCATCACCCCCTGAATCATGCTCCCAATCGGAACAACGTTATAAGGTTTTACTTTAGGCGTAGGCCCGCGTAAATCCTGCAAGGCAATCTCTCGGTATTTCGCATCCATGTGTTCAAACACTCTAATGCAGAATCAAGAAAACAAGAACACCAATTTAGCTTGTTACATGTTTTCGATAATTCCAGAGCCGAATTCCGAACATTTAACTTCCGTGGCTCCATCCATCTGACGCGCAAAATCATACGTCACTTTCTTCGATGCAATAGCCCCATTGAGCCCCTTTAGAATCAGATCTGCTGCTTCTCCCCAACCCATATAACGAAGCATCATTTCACCTGAAAGAATCACTGACCCTGGGTTAACTTTATCAAGGTTCGCATATTTTGGTGCTGTCCCATGGGTCGCTTCAAAGATGGCATGTCCACTCACGTAATTCACATTACCCCCCGGAGCAATGCCTATCCCACCCACCTGCGCTGCTAATGCGTCTGAAAGGTAATCACCATTTAGGTTGGGTGTAATAATCACGTCAAAATCTTCGGGCCGGGTCAACACTTGCTGCAAGGTAATGTCAGCAATGGCGTCTTTCACAATAATGCGCCCAGACTTTTGTGCGGCTTTCATTTCTTCATTCGCAGCAGCTTCGCCTTTTTCCTTTTTTGTATTTTCCCAAATAGCCCAGGAATAAGTCTGAGCCGCAAATTCACGGTCCGCGACGCCATATCCCCAATCACGGAATGCGCCTTCTGTAAATTTCATGATGTTGCCCTTGTGCACAAGAGTGACGCTGCGGCGTTTATTATCGATCGCGTATTTGATAGCCGCGCGCGCAATGCGTTCAGAACCTAGCCGACTGATGGGTTTAAACCCAATGCCCACTTGAAGAGCAGGGCCATCCGCTGTTGGTAATGCCGCTGATGTAAGCCATTCTTGAGTCGCTTGTTCGGTGCCAAATCTGATTTTTTTAAATTCCTTCGGAAATTCTTTTGCAAGAAATTCCAACACTTTGGCAGACTCGGATGTTCCAGCTGCGTATTCAATTCCCGCGTAGATATCTTCCGTGTTTTCCCGGAAAATAACCATGTCCACTTTTTCTGGATGCTTCACGGGTGATGGAACACCGGAAAAATACTGAACCGGACGCAAACACACATAGAGATCCAACATTTGACGAAGGGCCACGTTCAACGAACGAATTCCGCCGCCAACAGGCGTTGTGAGCGGTCCTTTGATCCCAATAAGAAATTCTTTAAAAGCTGCAACCGTATCGTCCGGAAGCCAATTATCGTATTTGGTTTTAGCAAGCTCGCCCGCGTACACTTCCATCCATGAGATTGTGCGCTTGCCACCGTACGCTTTTTTGACTGCCTCATTGATAACCCGTTCGCTAGAAGCCCAAATGTCCGGCCCGGTTCCATCACCACGGATAAATGGAATGATCGGATTTTCCGGAACTGTCAGTTTTCCATTATTGATCGTGATTTTTTGGCCCTTTTCAGGAACGGAGCAGGTTGTGTATGTCATAAATTGGTGAGCGATAAATTGCTGCTCTCATTAATTAACGGCAATAGAAATGGGCGCAAGAAAATTGCCACGCTCGCACTGACTTTCTGGACAGACACTGATCATTGTGCAAAATGGACCACATTTATGGTTTCTCACTCTCTTGACGATATTCTGAATCTTCTACGTTCAGGCAAACTCATTAACACAGCCTTCTTCCGCGAGTTGGATTGCGTTTTTGCACTGGACGATCGTGATGCCGATGCCCCTTTCGAGTCCGAATGGTTGCGCCTCTCAGATGAAATTGATGACGAGTTTTCTCATCTTAATCCTTCAGGTGCCGCCCTCAAAACAGTGACTGAGATTATGAAAACGGCCTTTGATCAGGTACTTGAAGCCACAGACGACTTCGATGTGGCGGCCTACGCAAGCGACGACTTCGAACTTTTTGCAAAATCAGTTCTGATCGAATACGAAGACCCGTTCCTTGATCAAATTTTTGCCACCTATGCCGATGGCAAATTCCCATCTCCTTCGTTCCTCGTTGACCTCCCCGATGAAGAAACCTTCACTCCCGAATCAAGCGAATCCGAAGACGACTCAGATCTTGAAGAGCGATAATCCTTTTTTGGAAGTGTGGCCTGGGACTACTTTCTAACCGTTCACTCCTCCATGACAAAAGGTGGGACCGAACATGCGGGGGTCCGGTCCCAGTCCATGCTTTCATAGACAAAAAACATATAGGCAGATTCTTTATCTTTTGGCTATCAGGAGTCGCTCAAATATTAAAGTAAAAAAACAAGGAACTCTGTCGGTTCCAATGCTTTAAAATCTAAGTTATACGCGCCACGAACGGCTGCACCATCGCCTGTTTTAAGGTTCTCTTCTCCCACTTTAAGCGCACCTTGAATAAGATGAATCCACACGGGTTTTTCTTCAGTAAGCATCGATAACTTACCGTTGGTTTCCAAACGGCCCATGTAAATTTCAGCACTTTGCCGCTGCGGTATAGTTCCTTGAACATGGGACCCAAAAAAAAGATGCTGCATCTTGTTATTTGTCAACACAGTGTCCTTACGGATTTCTGCGTACCTCGGCTCACCGCCCAATTGGTTTGGCTTAAGCCATACCTGTAAAAAATGTACCGGTTTATCAGGGGCTGGATTGTATTCACTATGGAGTATCCCACTCCCTGCGCTCATGTATTGAAATTCACCTGCATTAATCGTGGTCCTATGGCCCAAGGTATCCTTATGCTCCAACGAACCTTCAATGACATAACTAAAAATCTCAGCGTCTTTGTGGGGATGCATTCCAAATCCTTCTCCGGGGGCCACCACATCATCATTAATGACACACAAAGATTCAAAACCGATGAAATCTTTATCGTAATATTCGCCGAAAGAAAAGGTGTGTCGACTTTTCAACCAGCCTAAATCGGTCGCTCCTCTTTCATCCGCCGACCGCTTTTTAAATGAATACGAAGATGGGTTCTTATGATCCGTGTTCATGGTTACAACGATATCAAGATTTGTGTTCTTCAGGTAACTTTGCCCCAGCACCGGTAGGCAGTCCGTCCCTGAATGTGCCGAAAAGTTTATCCAACGGTAAGGTAGCCTCCCCATAGTTACATTCAAAATATCGATGATGTAAATAATGGAAATAGGAGCCCGTAGGTATTTTCCCATCCAAAATAGGTCCTTCAAACCCATGATGCCCCCCTGCTGGAGTTAGTGCCGTATGCTGAGCATTAAATAGAAAATGAATGGGGTGCGATGGAACCACCCAATGGATCAATACTACGCTGAAATAAAAAATATGCTCAATAGGATGCATCGCCAACCCTGACCAAGGTCCTGGGTTCACATTTTTATGATGCAAAGAGTGAACGTACCTGTAAATGCGTTTCCAGTGAATGAGTCGATGTATCCAATAAAAATGAAATTCACGCCAAATGGGAATAAGCAGCATCCAAACCGTGCAATAAATGGGGTGCTCGGTCCAGCTCACGTATGGAACCCAATGATTGGCCGCTGCCCACATATAAAATACCTCATAGGCGGTCCAAATGGGCACCGCGCTGACGCAGCTCCAAAAAATGTTATCGTAGACTTGGTTCTTAAAGAGGAATGAAGGGTTATTTTCACTCTGCCACCGAGGATCATATTTCCGCTGATTTCCCTGCACTTTCCACGTATACAAAAGTAAATGCCAACCTCCTGAGATGATCCAGACTAAGGCTAGATTTCTCAACAACATCTGAGCTATCCAATCCCATTTAAACGTGACACATCGGTCTAAACTCGGCTGAAGGTAAAACCAAGAAACCAAAACAATCGCGACGTAGATAACGTTCCACGGCCAAAGATATCCAGGATAACCAAAAAGCCACTTAAAAACTCCCTTGATCTGAGGGGGCCATCTGAAAATTGGCGCGTACTTAATTGCATAAGGCGGACGCCATTCACCTTTCGCATTGCGTGATCCCTGCAATTCGTCTGCTTCCGTTTTAGTAGCATTTTCGACACTCATATTTTTTGCCTATACTCTTGTGAGTGTGTCTAAGTTACCTCTAAGCCGGTGACTTGCAATTTTGTTTTTAACTTCCGCATGCTTGGCACGACTCTGGATTTTCAAGGGAACAGGCGACCGCCTCAACTTCGGGCGCAAGTGCGGGAGTTGCCTCAGGCTTGTCCATAGTAACTCCCAAATCCTTAAGGGCTTCGGATTTAGATTGGCTGCGTAAATAATACATCCCCGTCTTTAAACCTTTTTCCCACGAATAAAAATGCGCAGATGTCAATTTACCCACATTAGGTTCAGCGATGAATATATTGAGTGATTGTGATTGGCAAATAAACAAACCGCGGTCGCGGGATAGGTCCATTAACGTCCGTTGTTTAATTTCCCACACCGTCTTGTAAACGTCCCGGAGCTTCTGTGGAATTTCGGGCATATTCTGCACAGACCCATTTTCCATGATTAATTTATTACGCATGGCGTCGTTCCACTGGTCCAGGGCAATTAAATCACGCACTAAATGCTTATTAACCATGACATATTCACCCGACAACGTATTGCGTTTGTAAACATTGGAGGTAAATGGCTCGAAACACTCATTGTTCCCGAGGATTTGCGCGGTCGAAGCCGTAGGCATTGGAGCTAACAGAAGGGAATTCCGTAATCCGTGCTGCTTTATCTCACCTTTAAGTCCAGCCCAATCCCAACGTCCTGAAAACTCTTCGGGCCCGGCATTCCAAAGATCGAACTGCAAAGTTCCTTCCGATGCAGGAGACCCTGCGAACGTCTCATAGGCCCCGTTTTTCTTGGCCTCATCTTTAGATGCCGTTAGTGCCGCAAAATAAATGGTCTCAAATATTTCCCGGTTTAAAGTGCGTGCGGGTTCTGATTCGAACGGAAAATGTAAAATGGCGTACAAATCTGCCAAACCTTGAATCCCAATACCGATGGGACGATGTCTGAGATTCGACTTTTTGCTTTCTGGGGTGGGATAATAATTAATATCAATCACTCGGTTCAAATTGACTGTGACTTGATAAGCGACGTTAAAAAGAGCTTCATGGTCGAACCCGGCAGTTCCATCTTTGACCACGGCAAACTTAGGCAACGCAATGGAGGCTAAGTTACAAACAGCTGTTTCGTCAGCATCCGTGTATTCCATTATTTCGGTACACAAATTTGAAGACTTAATAATGCCAAGGTTCTTTTGATTCGATTTATAATTGGCAGCGTCTTTAAAAAGCATGTACGGCGTTCCCGTTTCAATTTGGCTGTCCAAAATTTTCGTCCATAACAGGCGGGCTTTTATCGTCTGGCGACCTTTTCCTTCTTTTTCCAATTTCTCGTAAAGCTCCGTAAATTTCTTTTTATTCGGTGCATCGTAGACTTCATGGAGGCCTGGGGCTTCATTTGGACAAAATAATGTCCACTGTCCGTCCTCTTTTACCCGTTTCATGAATAGGTCGGGAATCCATAGAGCGAGGAACAAATCGCGCGCGCGCATTTCTTCTTTTCCATGGTTCTTTCTCAAATCAAGAAAGTCAAAAATATCCGCGTGCCATGGTTCTAGATAAACGGCGATCGAACCTTTCCGTTTACCACCACCTTGGTCGACGGCACGGGCAGTTTCGTTAAAAATTCGTAAAAAAGGAACAATGCCATTGGAGATACCAAATGTTCCTTTGATGTACGACCCTTTGGCCCGCATTTTATGTATGCTTATTCCTATTCCACCTGCATTTTTTGAAATCAAAGCGGAATCAGAAACACTTTTAAATATGCCTTGGATGGAGTCATCGGCCAAATCAATCAGGAAACAGGATGACAACTGAGGACGTTTTGTGCCCGCGTTAAACATAGTCGGCGTGGCATGCGTGAATAAACCCCGCGACAAAAGGTCGTATGTCTTCTCAACCATGTCCACTTGTTCTAGCCATAAACCCACGGCCACACGTAAATAAAGGTATTGTGGAGTTTCGATGGTTTTTCCATGCATTTTAAGGAGGTACGATTTTTGAAGCGTACGATACCCAAAATAATCAAAAATAAGATCGCGTTCAGGATGGATGAGCCCGTTAAAATAACCAGGGTTCTTGCTCACGGTCTGGTACACGGCATCATCGATTAAACCTGCCGGTTGCCCCGTTTTTGGATCGGTATAATGATACAATTGGGAGATGGCTTCTGAGAAGGTTGCTGGAGCATTCTTGCGCAAGGAAGTCACTGCCATCCGACCCGCAAGTATGGCGTAATCTGGATGCGTCAAGGTCATGGCCGCGGCTGTTTCGGCGGCTAACTCGTCGATTTTCGCCGTTGTCACGCCTTCATATAATCCATCGTACACTTTTTTGGATATCAACGCGGGGTTCACGTATCGCTGGTCGAGTCCCTGACAAACCGACCTGATGCGTTTAAGAATTTTATCTTCAGAAACGGTTTCGCGACGTCCATCTCGTTTGAGGACAGACAAGGTTAATGTGGCAGTAGTCATGGAATATTTCGAATAGAGGTGAAACGAGCAGGATTAAAAATCTTCGTCAAGAGCAAGCGCCGATGAGGGACTCGAGGCTGTATCTCCCACATTGGCCTTGCGATATTCCGCTACGCGCTTCTCAAAAAAGTTCGTTTTGTTCTGCAACGCAATGTTTTGCATGAAGTCAAAGGGGTTCGTGGTGTTGTATAAAGGTCTACAGTTGAAGTCGCGCAATAATCTGTCGGCTACAAATTCCAAATATTGACTCATTAACGTGCTATTCATTCCAATCAACCGCACCGGGAGTGCCTCAAGTATGAATTCCTTTTCGATCTCAAGGGCACTGCCAATGATCTCGTGTATCATGGATTCCGAAACTTGTTTTTTCATGTGGTTGTTGTGGAGGGCCACAGCGAAATCGCAATGCAACCCTTCGTCACGCGATATAAGCTCATTCGAAAATGAAAGGCCTGGCATTAATCCCCGCTTTTTCAACCAGAACACGGAACAAAAGGAACCGCTGAAAAATATTCCTTCCACGGCCGCAAATGCAATCAGGCGCTCTGCGAAATCCGGCGATGATATCCAGCGCATGGCCCATTGTGCCTTTTTAGCAACCGCTGGCACTGTTTCAATGGCACGAAATAAATAATTTTGTTCTGCTTGGTCTTTAATGTAAGTGTCGATCAAAAGCGAATAGGTCTCTGAATGAATGGTTTCTATCATCGCCTGCATCGAATAAAAAGCACGCGCTTCTGGGTACTGTACTTCGCGCATGAAATTGACTGCAAGATTTTCATTAACAATCCCATCCGATGCGGCAAAAAAGGCGAGTACGTGTTTTATAAAATGCCGTTCACCGTCGTTTAACCCATTCCAATGAACGAGGTCCGATGAAAGATCAATTTCTTCTGCGGTCCAGAAGCTGGCTTCAGCTTTTTTATAAAACTCCCACAGGTCATCATGGCGCACAGGGAAAAGGACAAACCGACCGGGGTTTTCTCGAAGCAAAGGTTCGTCACTGTTTACCACTTCACGCTGACGACGTGATCGCGCTTTACTGCGTTCGTCACGATACAAAATGTAAGCTTTAGCGATGCCGTTGTGTCCGGCAAACATCAATGCATTTTCGACTGTGTCCTGAATTGTTTCGACTTCGAGGGGCACCCCCCGAGTAGCAAGTTGAAGGATTTTGTTAACGACGATTTTTGTGACTTCGAGAACAGACGACGATTCAGTTTCAGTCAGGGTTTTTGTTTTATTGTGAGCAAGGAATGCACTTTCGACGGCGATCTGAATGCGAGCTTCATTAAAGGTGTCGACCCGCCCATCGCGTTTGCGGACGATAAACTCAACATTTTCAAGTGGGTCTATTCCGCGTAACTGAATCTGATTATCAAAAAATTCTGACATTTTCCTCCGGGTCGGATGAAGGAGTGGGCCATGCTCCTTTTGGGTTGTTATTATGTGTTAAGCCAACCGTCCGCATCTGGGCATTATCCAAATGCTGTATACTTTGGTGGGCTTTCTCCCGCCCCTTGCCTGGGCTGGATTGTTGCTGGTTTTCTCGGCTTTATACACCATATATGGTGTACGTTTCCAACAACACACAACTTATAGGCGCGCAGACAAATCAGAGTCAAGAATTTTTTGGGGATACTTAGCCTGAGGTTTGCGAAACTACCCTTGGGCTATTTGCCCGAAATCAGATCTCGATTTCCCGCAACGAATCCCAAACGAGTTGTTCCTCGAGCAAATAATAATGGCCTATCCTTTATTTTTTCGAGAAGCCCAGTCTGCGGGGTTGCGGGAGAGTTAAAAATGCGCCTTTTTTGGGGAGGGGCAGCCAAGGTTGTCCCGTTTGTTCGCAGATTTCAACCCCGCGATGTCTTATCGCGGCCAGACCAAATAATATCCTGTCACTTATTTTTTACCTGTTATAAGTTAAAAGCGTTGTGTTTCTTCCCATCAATCTGCGGTTAATCATTCCCAATTCCTTCGCGCCTTCGCGTGAACTTATCTTCCCACCCAGACCTTTTCGCGGCTATTTTCCCTGTCCTTCTCCTCTGTGCTTTCCCTCAGCTCGCACCTGATAGTGTGATAGCCTGCAATCGCAATGCCCGCGCCGTCACGAGTCCACCCCATTGAGCTCCGCCCTTCATGGGTCGGGATCCCTCCTGACG
>Ga0163154_10007069_pt1 | contig 13519 bp, 11 predicted proteins | sample OliLakLV19MP9P1_FD_148649 | JGI IMG/M metagenome (GOLD analysis project Ga0163154, IMG submission 148649) | Freshwater microbial mat bacterial communities from Lake Vanda, McMurdo Dry Valleys, Antarctica - Oligotrophic Lake LV.19.MP9.P1 | ecosystem: Environmental > Aquatic > Freshwater > Lake >... | reverse complement strand
CCGCCACCGTGCGGATGATGCCGCGCAGCTCACGCTCTTTTAATCGACGCTCCTGCTTACGCCGCCCTCGCTGTCTCGCCCTCAATTATCGTGAACGGCTCGCCATCAACTACCGCGCTCACGCTCAACAGCCGATTTGTTCGGAGTTGAACTCCGGCCAACGCGTGCACACAGGACCGATGTTTATCAGCGACATCCTGCACGTGCCGCAGCCAATTGTCGGCCAGTCCAATGCGATCGCAACGCAACGCTGCCCGCACACCGCTGCATCCATAGTGACCACAGACGATGACGTGTTTGACCTTCAAAACATCGACCGCGAACTGCATCACGGAGAGGCAGTTCAAATCCGTGTGGACGACCACATTGGCTAGGTTGCGGTGGACGAACAACTCACCGGGCAGAAGATTGACGATTTCATTCGCCGGCACCCGGCTATCTGAGCAGCCAATCCAGAGGTACTCCGGCGACTGCTGCCTGGACAGCTTGAGGAAAAAATCCGGATCCCGAGCTCTCATCGCGTCCGCCCACTCACGGTTTTGCAGGAAAAGATGGTCCAGTTGTCCCATAGTGGGTCATGCTTTGCCCCCCTCCCCGTTTGTCGATGTCAAATCCCAGCAGGACTGACCGTGATCCTCGCTCCGACCGCAGCGTCAAGCCACCGGACAGATTCGATGACTCCTTGAGCGCTCGTGAGGTTCGATCGGAACGGCGAGCTTTCACGAACGGAGCTCGCCTTGGGCAATTCCCGCTCTCAGACCCAGAGTCTGATTTCGCGTGAGCCCAAGCCACGAGCACCTTTCCCGCTGGTATCACCAGCTCGCGCAACAACTCGAGGCCGGACGCCCACTCGCCGAAGCGCTGAGGACATCCCACGGTAACGGTCGGATCAATGCCGTGGCGGGCGCCATGGCCGACGCGATCGAGCAAGGGGGATCGGTCGATGAAGCATTGGGAATCGCCCGTGGAGCGTTGCCCGAAGCCGACACCCTTTTTCTTTCGGCAGCGGCTGAGACCGGACGGCTGCCCCGGATCCTTCAGACGCTCTCGGCGCGTCACGAACAGTTTCGTACACTCAAGCTCCGACTCATCTTCGCCTGCGCGTACCCGGCGGCCGTCCTGCACGTGGGTCTGCTGTTGTTTCCGCTCCGACAAATGATCTCTGGCGAAAACGGACTCGTCTGGGACTCCGCCGTCTACCTCCGCGGTCTCTCGTGGACCCTCCTGCCGCTCTGGGCTTCAGTCGGACTCATCGCCGCGATCGCAGGGCGACGAACTGAATGGCTGAGGTGCCTCGGGCGCGCCGTGCCCCTCGTACGGGGTTACCTGCGCGCTCAGGCCTTGGCGGACTTCGCCCAGGCACTGGCCAACTTTCTGGACGCCGGTCTGGCCATTCAACGCGCTTGGCCCCTTGCAGGATTACTCAGTCGCACGCCGGACCTCAACGAAGCCGCCCAAAAGATCACGACGGCGATCACCCGCGGCGAACTCCCTGGACCGAGAATGAGGGAGTACGCCTGTTTTCCAGCCGACTTTGCCGCACGCTATCAAGTGGGTGAAGCCACCGGCCACCTTGAGGAAAACCTCTTTCGACTCGCCCGCGACTATCAAGAACAAGCGGATCGAAAACTGAAATCCGTGTCGGTGATTTACCCCACCGGACTCCTGGTCGTCGTGGGCGGCTTGACGATTTTCCAAGTCGTCTCTTTTTACGCCGGATACCTGAAAGTGCTCAGCGAACTGGGCGGTCCGTAAGCGGACCCGTTGAACGCCGACTAACAATTCCGGGCAAACTCGCAGATGAATCGGTCGACGTTGGGACCGGAAACTTCCCCCTCGATATCCCGCCGAAGTCCACGACGACGCTGACGGAGTTGGAGCGTCACACCCAAGGAATGAGCGAGCCGGGTAATGGCTCGAAAGCGACTCCACTCCCAGAGCCAACAGGTGAGTCCAATGCTAATGGGTTTCGCCAGCGAGACTTGTCCGGTGGAGGAACGCGGTGACATGCGCAGAGTGTAGCCTCAATCGGGCCAACTCGGAAGACGGCGATAAATTGGTCACTTTTTGGCAGCGGCTCCAACGACGTGCGCATTTTCGCCCGGTGGGGGTCCACGCCACGTCCACCCATCGATCCCTTTCGATGAGTCAGCCGAAGGGGAGCTGCGCGCAACCTGTTGGCGCTGTCTGAAAAGATCGCTTCTGGCCTTCAACATGCTGACACGTGCGAGTCACGCCCATGCCCACGCCCAACGAACCCATCCCCATTTGCGTTGCCGAACCGAACACGTTCTGGCCGTGGTTGACTTGGGCCGACTTCTCCCGACTACCGGACAAGGATGCGGTCCTTGTGGTAGTGCCGATCGCCGGATTTGCCGATTGGGGGCTCGGCCGGCCATTCGACGCTGAGGAAACAGTCCTCATGCCGGTGCTCGCCGAAGCCGTGCGCCGAAGGTCGGACAAAGTTCGCCTGTTGGTTGTGCCGCCCCTCCGATTTGTCGCCGGTCCCGGCCCCGGCACCGCCTTCGCGGTCGATGCACCCACGGCGATCGCCTTCATCAACGAGGTTTGTGGCTCGGTCAAAGCGGCGGGGTTCAGTCGAGTCGTGCTGTTCAACGCGAGCCCGTGGAACGAGGAAATCGTGGATGCGGCGGCGCGCGATCTGCGCATTGAGCGCAACCTCCAGATGTTCTGCGTGAACCTGAGCGCCCTGGGCCTCGATTTCCGACCGGATCGCGCGAAGAGTCGAGCCAACCTCCAGGCCCTGCTGACTTCGCTGTTGGGTCGGGAACCGGACGCCGCATCGATCTCGACCGGGAGCAGTGCCTCGCCCTCGGAAGCGCCGGATGGGGCAACCGTTATTGCCGAAGCTTCCATCCACCTCGCTTCGCTGCTCGAGGAAATTGCGGCCCGTCCACCCCTCGCCCGCGGCGGTGCCTTGATTCCGATGATGATGCCATGAGTTCCGCCCCTCTCTTTCCTCCCTACCGCGACCGCTACCTGCCCGCGATGACGCCACGAGAGATCACGGCGCTGCCCGACAAAGCTTCGGCCCCGGTGATCATTGCCACTGGAGCGATCGAACAACACGGCCCCCACCTGCCCGTGGCCGTTGACTCCTTTCTTGGCCAAGTCTGGGTGAACCTCTTGACCCAGAGGCTGCCCGCAGGCACGTCGTGCTACATCGCACCTCCGATCACGATCGGAAAGAGCAATGAACACGTCGGTTTCCCCGGAACGTTGATCATTTCCCGCGATCTCCTGCGACTCCAGCTCCTCACCATCGCCAGGCAGCTCCACACTTGGGGATTCAGGAACCTCGCGGTCCTGAACACGCACGGGGGCAATACGTCGGTGCTGACCTACACGTTGAGAGAAATCCGGGCCGAACTCGGCATGCGCGCCAACTTCCTGCGTCCCACCTGGTCCATCAACGTTACTGCCCAGGAAGGTACTTACGGTTTTCACGCCAACCAGTTCGAATCCGCGGTGATGCTCGCCCTCGCTGGACGCTCTACGCAGCCTGCGGCTGCGGTGTGCCACTATCCCGCCTTCATCGACGAGCCCGGCGAACTGCGGCCAGAAGGCTCACCGGCAACCTTCAGTTGGGCATCCCAAGACCTCTCGCCCAGCGGCATCATGGGTGATGCGCCCGCCGCGACCCTCGCCCAAGGAGTCGAATGGACCGAAAAGGTCGCCGATGCCTTCACCGCCGAGGTCGTACGGTGGGCCACGGACCCGACGCGAGGTGCCTCGCCCGATCTCTTTTAAAACGGATCAGACGGCTCGGCCGGGCAAAAGGAACAGCAGCATCGCGAGCAGGTGGCAGGCGCTTCCTCCGAGCATGAAGGTGTTCCAAACGGCGTGCTGGTAGCGCACTCGCGGCCAGCGGAAGAAGACCAGCGCGAGCGTGTAGCTCAGTCCGCCTCCGAGCAGGAGCCAGACACCCGCCAAGGGAAGCGTCGCCAAGAGCGGTTTTAGCACCACCGCAGCCAACGCGCCACCCACCAGCCAAGCGATCGTCGTGGTCAGACTCAAACGCCCACCCGAGCGCAGCTGGATGATCGCGGCGATGCCGCAAACCGCCCAAACAATCGCGAACAGGGTCCATCCCCAAGGCCCGCGCAAGTTGGTCAGCAGGAACGGAGTGAACGTACCGGCGACCAGAAGAAAGATCGCCGCGTGGTCAAGCCGCCGCCCGGCTTGTTGCGGCCGGCCATCCCGACGCAAATGAAAGCGCGTCAGCGCGGCGTACAACAGCAGCAGCGTGACGCCAAACACGCTGAAGCTCGCAATGTGCCAGACGTCACCCCGCGTCACGGAAAACACGATCAAAAGGATCAGGGCGGTGAGGCTCAGCGCCAGTCCGAGACCATGGGTCGCCCACAACGCGATGCGTTCACCCCGCGTGACCGTGGGCACGTCAGCTGCCATCCGACCCGACCGTCCGGCCGCGAGCGCACGGCGGCGTTGCACCGCCTGCACCGCCCAGGTGTCGAGGGCGCGGATCACACCGATGGGACGCGGACTTTTGAACTTCTCCATCGTCCACTCCTCGCCCTCGGCATAGAGGGTCTGGGGAATGATGCAGGTGCGGAAAACCCAGTCCGCCACGGGCAGTCCAAAGAAACCCGAGATCGACTCATTGCAGTCAATGACCGCGTGATGGCGAAGATGAAAAGCATAGACGGGCTGCCAAAACCAGCCCCATCGCGGGCTCAAAATCAGGGGCTCCCACTTCTCCATCGGCCAGTGGTTGATGGCATGCAGCACTTCATAGAGGGTCATTGAGACCGCCAACGCCGCAAAGCCGCCGAGAAACCAAGGGAATGCCGGAAGCGCCCACTGTAAAAATGCCAGCAGCGGCGCAAGCACCAGGGCAAAGATGGCCAAGGAGTACCACGGGAAAAAGGAGGCCTCCCCCTGCTCGGGTTCAATGATCGGAAACTTGTTCTCGATGAAAAGAAGTCCGCGTCCATCCCGGGTCGGCTTTCGGGCGATTCGAGTCAGTGAGTGATGGAGAGTATGCTGCCGATACAACCGGCTGACGAGGGGAATCACCGGCGTGTGGAGGAGGTAGCGGTGAAAAAAATACTCAAAGAAGGCATTGATCAGACTGACCCCAAGAAAAGCGACCAGCAGGGCCCACGCTGGCGCGATAAACTGATCCCCCCAGACGCCCGGAGCCACCCATCTCAGGATGATCATCAGCCCGGCGAGCGTCGCCAGAACCGTAAAAGTGAAGAGGGGGAGCGAGAATTCCTCGTGTTTCGTTGCGGGCTGTGGTGCGGAGTCGGACATGAACGTCACACAAGGAACGCGGGAATTCCACCGATGGCAAACCTTGTTCCCGCTGGAACACGATTCACGATCACGACCCCACCCCATCCGCAACTCCCTGACCGAACACCTACTCGCCAGCCGCTGGAGACGCCGCGGGGCGTGGCTTCTTGTCGTCCAGATTCTGCTGGATTTCCTCATCGCTGACCGTGGCCGAGGAAATGCCGCCGACCGGCACGTCCAGTTTGGCCAGCCAGACGAGTGAGTTGAGGATCAAGCGACGCTGGTCGTCGTTCTGCCAGTTCAAGTGGAAATGTCCGCCGGTGAAACCAAAGCCCCGTCCGCCGTCCGTGCGCTCCACCGCCCACATCATGGTCTCGGCACGCCCTTTGGCAGCCTGGATGTGCGCGTACGGTCCCTTGGGGGAAACATAGGGGCCATCCCGCACCGCATCGGACGGAGTGGCCACCAGGATGTCCTTCACCCCGGCCTTGTCGTCGCGGAAGCGCATGTTGAAATACCATTCATCCTTGGTCTTGAACGGCTTGACTCCGCGAGTGATCGGATGTTCGGGCAGGCTGGTGAACTCTGCGTCCCAGATCGGATTGCACGAGAACGCCGTCTCGTAATGACCGCCGATCCACGACTTCCACTCGGCCCCACCCGCGCCCACCGGCACTTCAACGGCGTAATGGGCGCACCCAAGGCTGACTCCTTTGTTCATCAAGCCACGCAGGAACTCGAGACGGTTGTTTTGCAGGGCGAGGTGTTTGCCGCCGCCGTCGGAATAGATGAAAATCGCATCGGCCCCGTCGAAGACCGCGTTATCGTCGACCCTCTGACCATCGACCAGCTTGGTCGGCCAGCCGTTGGTGACCAAGACCGTCTTGAGCCCCGGCACGCCCGCCAGCCGCTTCTCCAGCAGCATCGAGCCCGCCTTGAATTCATGCATGAGTGGCGGGTGACTGACCGGACCGGCAATCATCACGAGCTTTCGGTCGGCGGCGGTCAGCGCGACCGCACTGGCCAACAAAACCATGGGGAAAAGGATTCGGCGGGTAAGCTTCATATTTGGAGGAGGGAAAGGGGCCGGGTCTGGACCAAAACGGGGCCTGACGAGAGCCCTCATTCCAGTTCCTTAAACCTGCCGAGGCGAGCTCGCAATCGTGCGTTCGGACGGGGAAAGAGATCCCGGACTCGATTGACGCCCAAAATTCGGGTTTGCTCAAGCCATCCTCCTGCGAAAGGGTTTCCCGCATGATCTCTTTCCGAAAGCTGTTTCGCGTCTCGGGCAAGATGGACGATGGACTGACTCGCTTCAGCGCGAGGCCATCGTGGATGTTCTCCACTATTGCATGTACGCCGACAAGCACATCGCCACCAACGAGGACGAGGTGATTAAAACGGCAGCGCACAAACTGGATTGGGACCCGAAGGTTTCGTACGAGTACTACGATGGCCAATCGACCGCGCTGATCCGCGCCGCGTTGGCCGATTCCGCTAAACGGTCCGCGTTCCTGTCCGGTCTGAACTCGCGATTGGGCAACACCGGAAAACTCATCGCTCTGCAACTGGCGGAGCGCGTCATCAATGCCGACGGTGTCCGCAAGGCCGCGGAACTGGAGGCGATCGCCGCCTTGCGCGAAGTGTTGTCGTTCGAGGCTGGCAAACGGTGAGTCCCGCGACCCCGCGAGCTTCGAGGGTTGATCCCGGCGTCACTCAGGCCCTGCCGGGCTCCAACTTCACGCACGGATCTTCGCGCACCCGTGCCCCACGGTCAGCTTCCCGGTTTCATCTGCAGGTCGACCACAATCGGGACCCCGTCGCACTCAAAGCGAAAAATATGGCGCTCCGCCGCCTTGACCGCCGCAAACGAAACGTTGGAGCCCCGCAGGATCGTCGGCAGTGTCAGCATGCAAAGGTGCCCAAGGTCACAGAGCACGTTCTTGAAGCCCCCCGCAGTCATATTGGTGACTTCTCCGATGGCGTCTTTGACCGCATCCGGCCCCTCCGCCATCGTCTCCTCACGAGTCATGCCCAAGATCCGCGCGGTCGTGTCGAGCGCACAGCTTTCAGGCAAAGCCATGTAGATTAAGCCGTCCATCGCACCGGCAAAGCCGACACACCCCACGACAACCGGGCCGGCCTGAGTGCGATCCCATTGGTCCACGCGGCCCGTGAACGCAAGTTCGATGCCCGCCATGGTCTTGAAGACGCGACGTATGGATTTGACCATGGCATCGGTGACCAAGGTTTCGGTAATTGCGGTGGATGGCATGCGAGGCGACAAGGGCAAGCGGCCCGAAGGAATAGTTTGGTCAATCCATGAACACCGCGCGAGCCCATTTTCCGACGTTGCACGTGAACGGAGGTCAGCCTTGAAAACACGGCCCGCCCCGGGGATTTGCTCCTCCTCCTGAACCAAACATGCACCCGCCCGGTGCTCAAATCTGATCCTTCACCGCTGGGCGCACGCGCCAACCGTCCCGAGTAAACCCACCTCTATCCGAGCAACGCCTCGATTCTTCTCTTGGAATCGAGCACGCCTTCCAATGGCACCCTCGGGCTCAGCTCCAAGACGAGCAGATGGTTCGGACGCCAAAACTGGCTGATCTGGGCGAAGTCGACGTTGCCAGTGCCGACAGACTGATGATCATCCCCATCCGCATTCACATCGTGCAAATGGAACCCCACCAGACGCGGGGCGAGTTTCTCGAGATGAACCCGCGGATCGATCACACCAAGACGCCGCTTGAGCTCGGCGTGTCCCGTATCATGCCAATAACCACCGACGGAGGGCTGGCCCAATGAATCGAAAAGCCGTTCGAAGTCTTCGTCGAACGGAAGTTCGTCCAGAAGCTCGCGGTTCTCGAATCCGAGGCGCAAACCGCGTTCCCGCGCGGCGTCCTCAATCGTTCGCAGGTTTTTCAGCATTCTCTCCCAATAGCGAGGAAGACGCTGACGAAGGCGGATCAGCGTCTTTTCCCGACGCGCGGCGAACTCGGGGGCGTCAGGCTTGAGGTTCGGGTTCTTCTCCATAAATCGGCGCAAGCGCTCGGCCGGATTGAACCAGAAGTAGGACACGCGCCCAAGGTGGCAGACCACCACCCGCGCGCCCACCTGTGCCGCAAAGTCGATCGAGCGGCGCGTGTAGCGCAGCCACTGGTCGACTTCACGGTCGTCCAACGCGGAGGGCTCAAAGAGATTCGGCGCCGAGTTGGCAAACCCCGGAGGCAGGGGACAGAAATTGTGGGTTGAAACGATCTCGATCACCTTCTCCTCCGCCGCCCGCAGCAGACCGGGAACAAGGGTGATCCGGGTGCCGTGACTCAACTCCAGGCGGCTGAAACCCAAATCAACCAGCTCGCGCGCCATGGCGTACCCGTCGGAATGACGCTGCGAACACCAACAGGTGGAAAAGGCGAACGTTGGCATTTCGAGCGCGAACTCTCAGGGGAAACTCAGGAATGAGTCGGGGCGAGAACGAAAAAACCGCGTCCCGAAAATCCGGAACGCGGTCAAAGACATCAGTCCGGTGGTCAAGCGCCGGACAACGCGAACGACGAACACTCAGTCCGCGTAACGGCGGCGAAGCATCGCCGTGAAGGCCTGCACCTTATTCTTGCGGCGGCGCTTCTCACACGGCTTCTCGTAGTAACGCTTGGCGCGGACACCTTTGATGATGTTCTCGCGATCCAGCTTCTTCTTCATGCGGCGGATGGCACGATCAATAGGCTCGTTTTTGCGGATCTTGATTTCGATGGACATGGTCTCGGTGAAAGGGATGCGGGTTCGCGCAGGTGAAAAAAGGATGGAATAGGGCAAACAGGTCCATGGCCGTCAATGGCATTTTTCCGACGACATCCGGCACCGGCCTCATCCCGACAACTCCACGCTTGCCGAAGCGGCCCCCAAGCCTTGCTTAAACCCAGTGTCGACCGCCGCCTCCGATTTCGTCCACCTCCACGTCCATACGGACTACAGCCTGCTCGATGGCGCCTGCAGGGTCGATCGTCTGATGGAACGTGCCGCAACCCTCGGAATGAAGGCCATCGCCCTCACCGACCACGGCAATATGTTTGGCGCCATCGAGTTCTATAGTGCGGCCCAATCCAAGGGTATCAAACCGCTGATCGGCTGTGAAATCTATCTGACCGAAACCTCTCGCCTGGAAAAGAATGGGCGGGCAGACGACGGGAAGAGTTACTACCATCTGGGACTGCTGGCGAAAAACCTCCAAGGCTACCAAAACCTGCTGAAATTGGTCTCCGATGCACACCTGAAGGGCTTCTACTACAAGCCCCGGGCTGACTATGAGACCCTCTCACGCTATGCCGGTGGTCTGATCGGATTTACCGGATGCCTCGCTGCAATCGTTCCCCAACACCTCCTCCACGATCGTTACGAGGACGCTCGCAAGGCCACCGCCCGTTTCATCGACATTTTTGGAAGGGAAAACTTTTTCGTCGAAATTCAGGACCATGGCATCCCGGAACAGCTCAAAATCATCCCGGATCTGCTCCGCCTCGCGGATGAGTTCAACCTGAAAATAGTTTGCACCAACGACGTGCATTATGTGCGCCTCGAAGACGCAGCGCCTCACGACGCGCTCCTTTGCATTCAGACCGGATCCAAGATCGCCGAAACCAACCGGATGCGTTTCACCGGTTCCGAGTTCTACCTGAAGACGCGGGATGAGATGGCCAAACTCTTCCGGGAGGTCCCGGAGTCGCTCACCAATACCCTCGCGGTGGCGGAGATGTGTGACCTCTCGATTCCCTTTCCCAAGGGATCGGAGCGCTACCCGCGTTATCCCCTGACGACCGAGATTTCCGCAAAGTACGATCGTGCGGCGTACCTGCACCACTTGTGTGTCGAAGGGCTGAAGGAGCGTTATGGATACGACTTTGCCGCCACGGCGAACCGTCCGGTCGTCGCCGAACGTCTTGCGAAGCTGACGAATCTGCCGCCGGGCCAAAAACCATCCGCCCCCGACTACAGCGGGCTCAGCTCGGAGGAGCTGCTGGCGGTGCGCATGGGGTATGAACTGTCGATCATTCAGGTCACCGGTTTCATCGACTATTTCCTCGTGGTCTGGGACTTCATCGCGTGGGCGAAAGCCCATGGCGTGCCCGTGGGACCGGGACGCGGTTCGGGCGCCGGTTGCCTGGTCGCCTACCTTCTTGGCATCACCAACATCGACCCGATCCGTTTCGGCCTGCTCTTCGAACGCTTTCTCAATCCGGAGCGCGTCTCGCCACCCGACTTCGACATCGACTTCTGCATGCGCCGGCGGGGCGAAGTGATCGACTACGTGCGCGAGAAATACGGCAAGGACTGTGTGGCCAACATCATCACCTACGGCACGCTGGGGGCCAAGATGGTCATCCGCGACGTCGCGCGGGTGAACGACCTGCCATTCGCCGAGGCCGACCGGCTGGCCAAGATGATTCCCGACGAGATCAACATCTCGCTGGAAGACGCCATCACCAAGAGCACCGAGCTGCGCACCGAAATCGAGCGCAACCCCATCGCCAAGCGCATCGTCGAGTCCGCCCGGGTGCTCGAGGGCATGGTGCGCAACACCGGCAAACACGCCGCCGGCATCATCATCACCGACAGGCCACTCGATGAGTTCGTTCCCCTGACCCTGCAGGAGGACGATGTCACCGTGCAGTTCGACATGAACGCGGTGGGCAAGCTCGGTCTGCTGAAGATGGATTTTCTCGGCCTGAAGACCCTCACGGTCATCTCCGATGCGGTGGCAAACATCCGCCGGACCGCCCTGCCCGGTTTCGATGTTGAAACCCTGCCGTTGGACGATCCGGCGACCTACGCTCTGCTGAACTCGGGCCGCACGGTCGGGGTGTTTCAGCTGGAGTCCGGGGGCATGCAGAATGCCTCCAAGCTCGTCGGTATCTCCAACATCGATGACATCAACGCCGTGGGTGCGCTTTACCGGCCGGGCCCGATGGCGTTCATCCCCGACTACGCCCGGGGCAAGAAGGATCCGTCCTCGGTCAGTTACCCCCATTCGCTGCTGGAGCCGATCCTGAAGGAGACCTACGGCATCATCGTCTATCAGGAACAGGTGATGGAGTGCGCCAAGATCATCGCCGGGTACACGCTCGGCGGTGCCGACATGCTGCGCCGCGCGATGGGAAAAAAAGACGCCGAGGCGATGGCCAAGGAACGGGTCAAGTTCGTCGAGGGCGCGAAAAAGCTGCATGGCATCGACGAGAAAAAATCGAACGAGATCTTCGACCTGTTGAACAAGTTCGCCAGCTACGGCTTCAACAAGTCGCACTCCGCCGCCTACGCGCTGATCAGCTACCAAACCGCGTACCTGAAGGCCAACTACCCGGTGCAGTTCATGGCCGCCGTGCTCACGACTGAGCTCGGCAACGCGGAAAAGGTGGCCCACTTCATCGCCGAGTGCGAGGCCATGGGGCTGACCGTGCTCGGACCGGACATCAACGAGAGCCGCGACACCTTCACCCCGGTGGTCACGGTCGGGCAACCCTCGGCCAGCGAGGGACGCTCGATCCGCTTCGGTCTCGCCGGCATCAAGGGCGTGGGCGAAGGCGCCTCGCAGAAGATCATCGCCGAGCGCGAGAAGAACGGTCCGTTCACCGATTTCGAAGACTTCATCAGCCGCGTCGATGCCAAGGCCCTGAACAAGCGCGTGCTGGAACATCTCGTAAAAACGGGCGCGTTCGACTTTTCCGGTGCGCCACGCAAACGACTCTTCGACGGGATCGACGCCGCGATCGCCGCCGCGTCGTCACACGCCCGCGATCGCGCTGCCGGCCAGAACACCTTCCTCGACATGCTGGGTGAACCGCCTTCGCCGGCGGCCATGAATTCGAGAGCGGGCGGTGCACCGATTTCATCCGGCTCAACCACGGATGACTTCACCTCCGCCGAGCAGTTGCAGTTCGAAAAGGAACTCCTCGGGTTTTACATCTCCGGTCACCCGATGAACGCCTACCTGGGGTTGGCGGACGCCCTTGACACCTACGGACCGGGTGAGCTGCTCGAACAGGAGGATCGGACCGAGTTCCGACTCTGCGGAATCGCCGGAAACCTCGCGAAGAAGCTGTCGAAAAAGGACAACCGACCCTGGATGGCCTTCACGCTCGCAACCAAACAGGCGACCCTGCAGCTGAACATGTTCGCCGATGCGTTTGCGGCCTATGGACACCATCTGGTGGAGAATGCGGCCCTCACCGTGCTCGGCACGATTCTCAAGGGCGATGACGGCGCCCGGATCAACGTCAAGGAGTGTTATCCCCTTGATCTCTACGTCTCGAATCACATCCGGCGGATTACCTGGCTGCTCAACCCCTCTCATCCCCAGACCCCGGATTTCCTCAAGCTCCTGCGCACCTCACTCAACCAGTACGTGGGCGACACCCGCATCGACATCGCGTTCGTCTTCGAAAAACGCTACGCGCCCGTCGCCGAGGCGAGTTCAGCTCTCGGTTGGAAGGTTTCGGGTCCGGCCTTCCAGCAACTCCGGGGACACCCGGCGGTACATGGCGTGGTTGTCGAGCCCAAGCGGCTTGAGATCAAGGAGACCCGAAAGTGGGCGAAACGGTCGTAACTTTGCGCGGTTCAAGCTGGCGGCACGGGTGGAAGACGCCCCCCGGCGGCTAAGCGCCCTCGCCGGAAGCCCTCGCGAGCCAGAAGCGGCATTCGTCGGAAAAGTCCTGAACCGCGCGCGACTCCCTGGATACGTGGCGGCGCATGACATCGTACTCGTGGATCCAGCCCGTGGCCGCGAGATCCTCGAGAATTTCAGCCCGGGTCGGCAGGTGCATGAAGGTCCGCCCAGCTTCGTCCTCAAAATAACGATCGCCAAACTCGACCAACCGCGGGTCCTGCTCGCCCAGCTCCCAGCGGGTGGCTTCCAGACGCCAGAGCGCCCGCTCGGTCCGGGAGTCCTCCCGGTCGTGCGTCGTGAACAAGAAGGGCGTTCCCGGTCGAACCAAACGACGCGCCTCGCGCATCGCTTTGCGACGCCGCTCCCTCCTCGGGATCTGCATCAATCCATTGAACATGAAGAGCACCCCGCCGAATGGCTCCACCGAAAGGCGGCCCTCCTCAGACGATGCCGCCCCCCCGTTTTCTCCGTCGGTCCGATCAAAGGGCAGGTCGGTCGCGTCCACGTGATGGAAGATGATCGCCTCGGCTCCGCGTTCCGCCGCCAGCGCACGCGCCTGGACAATCAGTTCGC
>Ga0163154_10007067_pt1 | contig 13519 bp, 7 predicted proteins | sample OliLakLV19MP9P1_FD_148649 | JGI IMG/M metagenome (GOLD analysis project Ga0163154, IMG submission 148649) | Freshwater microbial mat bacterial communities from Lake Vanda, McMurdo Dry Valleys, Antarctica - Oligotrophic Lake LV.19.MP9.P1 | ecosystem: Environmental > Aquatic > Freshwater > Lake >... | reverse complement strand
GAAGGGGCGGGGGAGGGAGCATCCGGCAATCAGAACGTGTAGTCGAACCGCACCTTCACGTAGGGGGCGCCTTCCTGTTTGAAATCCTCGCCCCGATCGTCGTACTCGAATTTTCGCATGAACGACCACCCGGCGTCGAACGACGCGGTCCAATTCGCCTTGCCGCCAAACCGGACACCGAGCCCGGCGCGCAGATCCAGATAGTCGAGGTTATCTCCCGCATACGGCTCCGGCAGGTCATCGCCAGCGTGGACCGAAGTGCCCGTGAGCTCGCCCTTCAACGAGATCTCCGTGCCGCTCTCGCAACGGTAGGTCAGCGCGGGTTCCGGCGCGATCAGATTGAGCGTCAGATTGTCGTTGATGTCCCAGATCAGCCCCGCGATTGGAAGGACCGGGGTTTCCCGGAAACGCGAGTAGATCGCGCCGACGGACAGGATGAGCTGCTTGGAGACGGGGAACGCAATCGCCAGCACCACGGGCGCGTCGAATGCGTCGGCATTCACTTGGTCGGTGTAGTAAAATCCGGGGCGCGAACTCAGGAAAAAGGCGGGGCGCCCCCGGACGAGGTATTCAATCCCGATCTCGCCGGTCACCTGCTGGAGCGCGTCGGGAATGGGACCCGATGCGCCCGGGAAATCGAACCGGGCATAACCCGCCCCGAGCGAGAATCGCCAGTTCTCCGTGAGGAGATATTTCCAGGTCAATCTGGCACGGGCCTCGATGGATTCAGTGCCGCCGGTATCGTCGCCGTCGAAATCGGATTCGAACACGTAGCTCGATCCCGCCCGCAGTTCGATGGTGGATACTTCCGGGGCTGGGGTCGTCGGGACGGGGGCAGGGGCTCCGGCGGAGAGGAGGGAGCAGGGGAGTAGACTGAGGAGGAACAGGAACGAACGCTTCATGCCTTGTCTTATAATCGGAATACGGGGTTGCGAAAGGGAAAGTTGCGCGGGGATCCCTCGAACCGGTCACTCCCCTCCAACGGCCTCCAGCCATGCCCTCGCCATGCGATGATGTCCCGGTGCACTGGGATGCACTCCGTCCGGAGCCCAATATTCCGGAGGGGCCTCCTGGACGGCGGCATCGAACATCTCCTGAAAGGGGACACCGCCCCGAACTCGGAGGCCAGTCTGCGAACGACCGCCCGCCGCGCATCCATTTCCCCGACCCATTCCGAAGTCACGTGGCCGCAGCCGAGCACGAACGGTTCGCACAACACAAAGCGGATGCCGGGCAGCGCCGCGCGGGCTTCAGTGAGGTAATCGCGGAACACGCGTTCGAATTTCGGAACGGCGACCCCGTTGTTGCCCCGGAACCGATGCCAGGTGTCGTTCACCCCGATGAGGACCGAAAGGACATCCGGCTTGAGATTGATCGTGTCCGCCAGAATCCGGGCATAGAGATCGACCACCCGGTTCCCGCTGATGCCGCGATTCAGAAATGCCAGCCCGTCGGACGGACGTGCGGCGAGCAGATGCGCCGCCGCCAGCTTCGCATAGCCGTTTCCAAGCGCCCAGATGCCCGGGCCGGAGCTCTCTTCGCGGTTTCGTCCGGAATCCGTGATGGAATCGCCCTGAAAAAGAACGGTTTGGCCGGGGAGAATCAAAGGCGGGCGGCGGAGTGGAATGTGATCGCTCAAGGTTGAGAAAGGGTAGGCAGACGGTGCGGGCTGTCCATGCCGAAAGTTCCTCGTGCGCGGCAATCACCCCCGCCGCTGCCTTCTTCGCTGTCAACCAACCCGTCGGCTCACCGAGAGGGGAGAGAGTTTTGCGCGCCCGGGGCCAGAAATCCGGATTTTTGAGGCGAAACGGGGCGAGGGCGGCGAAAATAGAGAGCACCCACAGTGGGCGGAAAACGAATCGATGGATTCCACGGTTCCGAGCCGATACCGCCCGGTTCGGTGTGGCGAGCGGGAATTGAATCGGCATGCGCGCCGCCCTCCTCAGCCCGCACTGGGGACTCGGCAACCGGCCAATCGGCGTGGTTCCATTCCCCGGCAGCTCCACCGGGCCGCCGTCTGCAGCGGCAGTGGCGTGCGATTCCAGGTTGGGCGGTCTGCTCCGCCACTACCAACGAGAGGCAACGTGAGAAATCGGAATGTAGTTCCTCGGCTTGGCTGCCTTGGGGCGCGTTCATCATCCACGATTTCCGATGAAACGGAGTTGTTACACTCCGCGGGGCGAAGCTTGAACAGCGTGCTTGACGCAACCTTGCAGACCAAAGTAACAAGTGAATAATTCCCCGTGAGTTCCCCTTCAAACGTTCGAACCCAAGGTGTTTTGCCTACACAGGCATCGGTTTGTAGTTTGATGCACCCGCTTGGGCGTAAGCGGCTTGCGATAATGCGCCTAGCGGCCCTTGCGGTTGGGCTGAATATTCTATCGACGGAATACGTCCTGGCTGATCCCGCTTCCCTTGTCGAATGGTGGACCTTGGATGAGCCCATCGTGTCAGGTCAAGTAACCGAAGGGGAGGATGCGCTCGTGGCGGTCGGGCCAACCCCCCCGGTGAGGGTGCCCGGGGTTTGGGCCAACGCCCTGAACCTGCCGCAGGGAACCATGATCCAGTACGGCGGCAAAGACTGGTTGTCCGACGCGGACGGCATCACGATTTCGTTCTGGGCGCGCATTGACATCGCCAGCGCGCCCGACACAGGCAACGTGGGGCTTTTCGAACTGCGATTTGATGATGGCGGGCGGATCGAGCTTTCGGCATCGCCATTAAATTCCATACAGCTCAACGTTTTCTCGGCTGACCAAGCCGATCCGCGCGGTTCAACAATCGCTGCCCCCGCCAGTCCGCTTGCCTGGCATCTCTACTCGCTTCTCGTGCCTTCCCGGGCTTCGGGGGCCAAGGCGACCCTCCTGATCGACGGGCAGTTCGCCGGGTTTGGTCCCAATGTGCCGGGCCTCTCAGGCGCAAGGTGGTTATCAAACACCACGTTTGGAACCAACTCGGGCGACTCCATCTCGCTGGATGATGTGAGAATTTACGTTGGATTATTGGATCCAGCAGAGGTCGCGCTTCTCTATCGGGTCGGCCTGGACGCCGGCCAACTTTCTTCCCAGCCGATCTCCAGCCTTCTCAAAGCGTGGTCGAACTTTGTGGGGAACTCGAACGGCGGCTCACAAGAGGTCGACCGCCTCCTGGCTTCCGCGTTGGCTTCGCAGTCCCTGGCCGACCTCCCGCGGGAGAACACTGCCGGGTGGCTTGATGCTTTGTCCAAGGCTGACCAGTTGCTTTCGGCGAGCCAGCGCAACGCAACCGCCTCCCGGCTTGATTCCTCAGCTCGCGCCGCGGGTCTCGCCGCGCTGACGCCCACAGAGATTCTCGCCATCAATCGGGTTTTCGTGGAGTTCGGGGAAAATGTCCGGGCCCGCTCTCTCACGGCGGACTGGTTGCTCGCCTCAGAGCAGCATACCAAAACCGGACCGGATCAATGCGTGAAAATTGTCGGTTATCTGGCCCAGGCACAGGGGGTGCAGGCCGGCGCAGCGCGCGAGAAGTTTCGAGCCTGGCTGGAGCAGTCCCTGTTGGCGCCCTCCTCGGCGAGGGTGTTCGGTGCTGCGCGGTGGGCGGAAGTCGTGCGACTCTGGTCGTGGGATTGGCCTCAGCAGACCCGCCAGACCTGGGCAGGGGCCCTGCGGAGCACTTTTGCCGGCGATGGGTTTTTGGAACTGGGCGACGCGACCGTCGCTCTGGCGGCTGCGCTGACGAAACTGGGCGATCCCTCCGCTCCGGAGCTCCTGCTAGGGTGGATCAAAGCCGGAGGCCGGCCCGTTTCGGGGTTGAGGGAATTCGCCGAAGTTGCGACCACTCTTGTCAAAGCAGGTCCCTCGGCATCCCCGGCACTCCGAGAACTCTGGCATCAGGCCGTGGCCGCAGCCGGCGATAGTCCGGGAGGCTCTTTGCAGGCCGACCTGGCGCTCTGGATGCGCATGGCAACGGCCTGCCTGTCGGCGCTCACCGATGCGGAAAGAGCCGATGTAAAAAACTGGTTGTTAGGGGCGGCTCGGTCGATGGCTCCCGCCGCCCGAAATTCAGGCTTTCTGGACAGCTTCCTCCGCCTATTTGGCCCCCCGGATGCCCCGCAAATCCGAGGCTTATTCGACGACTGGTGGGCAGGGGGGCGCCTTTTGAGTGAAACAGGGCAAATGGACGCCCCTGCCGCTTGTGAAGTCCTTGGGTGGTTTACTCGAATCGGCGGCGACGGCCCCAACAAATGGGAGGATCTTCCCGGGATTCGACGGCAACTTGCGCATCGGCTGGTCGAGTTGTCGCTCCCCGGGTCAACCGCTGCGCCGGACGAGCTAATCGATCGCCTTTCGGAGGCAGCGGTGGGATTGATGCCCGACATCGAGGCGACAGATCGAAAGGCTTTCGCGAACCAAATCGCATCCCGGTTTTCGGATGCAGATTTCCTCCACCGATCTCCAAGTGGCAGGGCGCTGCGCCTGGCCGGCTTCGGCGACCGCTTCGGGCTTGATCGAGCGTCAAATGTCGCCTCGTGGGTAAATGCCCGCCCCGACTTCAAGCCGCGCGATGCCACTGAACTTGGCGCTCTCATTGGGGCGTTCTCCAACTCGGAATACAAGCACGGCGAGGTCAAAGCGCGCTTGGCCGCTCTGGCGGAGCCCTTCGCCCTGGCGTCAAATGTGCCCGTTGAAAACTGGATGGAATGGACATTGACCATAGGCGAATCCATTCCCACCGACCGGCGCGATACGTTGTTCACGGTTCTTCGTGCCCGCTTCCGCGCCAAGATGGACCAGGGCACCTATCAACAAGCGGATGGGGTCAACCAGGCGCTAACCGTCCTTCGCAGGATCGACGAAGGACGTGCGCGCGAGCTTGCCGAGGGGTGGTTTGCCAGGCAGGGGCCACACATGGAATGGGCGATGGGGTTCAATGCTTCGTTGAACATTCTTTCGATGGCTGCTCAATCCCGAAGCTGTGCAACTCCATTCGAGCGGCTCGCGCAATTGGAACTCCTCGGCACCTCGAGAACCTGGGATCAGCCGGGACGCTTTCCTGTGGCGCTGGATGCACGCGATGTTTGGCGGGGGCTCACTGCGAACCTGTCGGCGGTTGCTCGCAAGAAAGGGTTCAAATCGTATTTGCGGGCATTGGCCGGCGACGCGGCGGCCGCACCTCCATCCCAATTGACGGCCGCAGAATGGGTGAAGTGGGCGGATCTCGCTGCCACGAACGCCCGGCGTGACCCGAGGACCCTGGCGGCCGCCACGCTCCGCTATCTGGATGCTGCAGATGCCTTGGAAGCGAGGCAGACCGAGGAGTCGCTGCGCTACGCCTTGGTTCAGAAAGCGGGGCTGCTTCTCTATTCCCCCATAATCGGCTGGCGGGAAGCTGCCGTGCTGGACCTATGGGGGATGCCGCTTTGCTACTCGGCGGCTGGGCGAGGACCTCTTTCGGAAGATCAGGCCGGTATGGTCGAGCGCCTGCTCACGCTTTCGGAGCGCTTCGGTGAAGTCGGGCCTGGGATCTCGGCCGCCTTTCTCAAGTTGCAAATTTCCGAGCCAGGCTCCCCCACCGAGGAGCGCAGCACCCGGATACTCTGCCGCAACTTGAGCTTGGCAGGGCGATGGGACGCGCTCTCCTACTATCTGGCCGGCGCCGATGATGGATATAGGGGCTGGGTGAATTTTCGTTGGGCCACGTTCGGCATGAGCGAGCGCGGGATTGAGCGTGAAGATCGGATCGAGTCTTGGATGCGGGAAAGCGGGGTCAGTCCGAGAGTCGCGCGCTTGCGCAGCACCGCTTCACTGACCGATGCGCAGAAGATCGAGGCGAATTGGCTGGCCTCCTACACCAATGAACTATCCGTTGATCAGCGACTTGAGCGGTCTTTGTGGGGAACCGCCAGAGCCCAGAGTGGGAGGACTCGATGAAAAGCCCGCCCGCTAGTCCATTAATGCGGATCCTGCTTTTCTCGGGCTGCCTCGCGATCTCCGCGGCGTCCCTCCTTCGCGGAGGGGGCACAATTCTCCTTCCGTACACCTCCAACGACACCCAGCCCAAAAGCTCGGGGACCAATCGAAGCGGCAAGGGCATAAATGCCGACGGAACTATCGCGGAACGCAACACGGACGGAGACCGGTACCCCGATCCCATTAACGAAACCCAGCCCATCGGCGCGGTTCTGCTTTACAAGCAGGCGACGCCTGGAGGGGAGCCGCCTGGGGGCGAGACAGCCAAGATTGATTTCAGTGTCCTGGATCCCGATCTGAACGCCTCCAGTAATTTTTCTGCCTCCATCGATGTGGTAGGATGGGCCCAGTCAGGCGAGGATCAGCCGCCCATAAATGTTAACAGCAACTTTGACCTTCGGAACGGCGGTCCGGGTGGGGATGGCCTCGGAACTACGGGAGATTCGCTATCTGAGTTTACCGTCAATTCGACCAGCTTTGGCTCCTACAGCTTCACGTACAGCCGGAAGGACGGAACTCCATACCGCCACAACAACACCTCCGACAAATACTCGGAGGTCACGGACATGTTCCCGATCCAAATCACCCCGGCTCCCGGTGGCATCAAGATCTGGGCGCCCGTTGACCCGGGAGTTTTGTGGGACAACTATCAGTTCACGGTTTCGGGGGATGGGTTCAGCACCACTCTGACCAACCTGGGAGGTGGAGGCTACAGTGGCTCGGGAAGCTTCGTGCGGTGCAACCCGGGCGGCGGTGCCGTCGATGTGGAGTTTAAGGTCAACCACGACGATGACTCGACCCAATCACTTCAGGCTCACAGCCTGGCCCTCCCTCCGGTGACCATCCCGGCCGACGAAGCAGCTGGGCCACGGTACCGCAAGATCTCCTTGCTGGGGCGGCCGATACCGGACGCCCCGCCCGAGGCGAATGCCGAATCTGATGAGGAACCAGAAGAGTCCTTCGTGGATGCGCTTACCCTGGGCCTGCGCCATTCCACATCCGATATTTACATCCCCGTTCCCGCCAGTGAATTGGTGCTTGGCGTCCGCCGAAATGCACAGACCGAAGTATGGAACCTGCGCAGCGGTCTTCGGCCCGCGGAAAAGTTGTGCCAACCATTCGGTCCGGGTTGGAACAGCAATCTGGGGGCGCACATCCGAATTGAGCGTCACGTCGCAACCACGCGATCAGACCCCGATACCGCCACTCTTGTTGATGAAAACGGGAGCAGTTTCACCTTCATCATGTGGGAAGTCGACAGTGGGGAAACCAGATTCTTCCCAATGGTCACTGGAGAGCACGAACAGGCAACCTACCTCACCAAGCTCACCAGATACGGATCGGTGTTTGTTTTCGAGCGGCGATTCGGAACCAAACTTACCTTTGACCTGATTTCAGGCGAGACTTCGTTTTCCTCAGATCGCATCGACGGTGCCGAGTCGTATTCTTCTTATCAATACGCCCGAATCCGAACGGTGGAAGATCGGTACGGTAACCAGCTGCTCCATTCCTACGGCAATACCTCGTTCCCAACTGTTCCCACACAGGTCAGCGTCGTCGGGCGGGAAGCGCTCAGCATCAATATGACGCTCACCGCCACCGGCAGAATCGCTTCGGTGAGGGATCCCAGGCAGAACGTTCTTCAGTATACTTATGAGGCCGGACCGGGCGGAACCGGCCTTCCCGGGACCCTGCTTACCAAGATGACCCGGCCCGGCAACAATGCCACTCAAAGCACGCAGTACGCCTACAACTTCGCGGTCGACCAGGATCAGACCCCCTTGACAGATCCTCCCCGGGTTACGCAGAAGTACCATCTCGACCTCTCATCCATCCAGTCTCCGGAAGGAAAGCGGTATGACTTCCTCTACGCGTTCGATCATTCGAAACACGACTACATGAAGATTCCAGGGGCTTTCGATGGTTATTTCGTCAAGACGGGCGTTCCCCGCAACGTCATCAGCGTCGCGCTCCCCGGCGGCTTGGGAACCACATGGTTCACGAATCTGAGTGACATCCGTGTCGAAATGAATCCCCTCGACAAGGTGGTGGGAACCCGAGCCTGCCAGGTGTTTGATCCCTCTGGTATCCCCACCATTTATACCTGGCCGGTCGCGGATGCAAAGGTCGAGCGTCTCACCCAGTTTCAAATCTATTACGGCGTCCCGGACGAGTACAGTCACGCGTTCAATCCCCCCCGGATCATCTTCTATCCCACCATGCTGATCGACCACCCCATGGGGGGGAGCGAGCGATTCACATTTGATATCAATGCGGGAATGGCATTGAAGTCCGTTACCGATCCCTGGGGAAACACGAAAACCTACGAGTACGCTGCGACCGCCCCGGTCTCGGACGAGTACGCATTGGTCCGGGGCGAAGCCGGGTTCAATCTTTTCTACCCAGACCCGACGCGCGAAATCGATCCTGGCGGAGCCTCTAGGGATATGACTTACGCAACTAGCTTCGGATTGCTCCAATCGACCCGGGATGAGATCGGGCGCACGACAGACTATTCATTCGATCCGTACGGACGCCGTGAGACCGAAATCATCCGCTCAGCGTCCGGCAATATTGCGAAAATTACGTCGTTCCAGTACCACGCCTCCCTGAAAAGTTTCGTCAGCTCAGAATCCGTTTCCGGTGCCCCCAGTGATCCAAACCCGAACCACGTTGTCACACGGACTCCCGATTCCTTGGGAAGAGTTCAGAGCCAGACCGTGGGGGTTGGGAGAACAACAAACTTCACCTACGACCCGAATTGCAACCGAATCGGCCAGACGGACGGGCGGGGCAAGCATACCACGTTCACCTACGATGCCAGTAATCGGCTGATTGAGACCGAGTTCCACGGGGGAGCGACGCAGACCATGCAGTTCAATCTGGATGGCAGAAAGGTATCCGAAGTCAACGAACGTGAATACGAGACCACTTACCAGCGGGATGCCCTCGGGCGAGTGCTTGTCGAAAGTCACCAGAACGATGGGGTGCCATCGATCACCACACATCAACGCAACGTATTTGGGGCAATTACCCAAACGACGGATCCCGGCGGTGGGGTCACAACCCTTGAGTATGATGCCCTGGGGAGATTGGTGCGGACTGTCGGGCCGGGCGCTTCGGCACCTGAAACCACCTACCAGTATGGGGCGAACTCTGGGAGTTTTGCCCTCAGCGGATGGGCATTCAAGCCCACACAGACAACAAATCCCGAGGGCTACCGCCAGATCGTCGCCTACGATTCGCGTTATCGGCCGGTGATCGCCGCCACGGAGGTTACATTAGGCGCGGGATTTGCCACTACCGTCACAACCTACGACGATGCCGGCCAGCCCGTCGTGCTGACGTCTGGAATCGGCATCGGCGGGTCGGCAAGCCCGGCGGCTCCTCTCCAGACCATCGAGTTCGCATACGATCCGCTGGGAAAGGTCTCAGTTAAAACTTTCCTGGATCTGGCGCCGGGGAATGTAACCCAAAAGACCTGGTACACGGCGACAGGAGCCGTTCGAAAGACTGAGAACGAAAACGGCGCCATCACTACCACCGACTTCAACAGCGCCATGAGCCCGATTCGCACCGAGGGGCCTGCCGTGGAGGGGGGGGCACCAATCACAACCTACCAATACGATGCCGCCGGTAACATGGTGTCCAAGACCGACCCGACCGGCGGCATTTGGAACTATGAATACGATGATCGGAATCGTCTGGTGGTGGAACGGTCCCCAACCGTGCCTTCCTTAGCGGGCAACATCCGGCCGACAACCACCACAGAGTACGACGACGTGGGAAATGTTGTCGCCGTGATTGATGCCCGCGGCGGACGGACGGACACCACCTTTGATGGACTCAACCGCGCGACCACAGCCCGGCGCCCCCAGATTTCCTATCGAAACGACCAAGGGGCAACTCTCCAGGGCCGACCAGGAACCGAAACGGTGTACGACACTCGCGGGAATCCCGCTCAGGTCTACCTGACCATGAACGGAACACGGGTTCGGTGCGACGCGTCAAATACCTATGACGTACTCAACCGCCTGACCTCCACGACGAACCCTCTGGGCATCACGGTTTCTTACACCTACGACAAGGTCGGAAACCGCCTGACTGTGACCGACGGCAACGGGCACACGGCGCACATGGCGTACGATGGGCTCGGCCGTAACACCCGGATGACGCCCGTGGGTGCCAGCGCTGCCACGGAATTCGTTTACAACGCCCGGAACAAAATCTCCCGGACTGACGACGCTGGCCGGAACACGACCTACACCTACGACCTGAGGGACCGGCTTGTTGGAGTATCGTATGCGACTCCCGGAGACGTCGGAGTCAATTCGAATCGCACCTATTCCTACGACCCGGTCGGCAATCTACTGTCGGTGTCCGAGCCCGGAAAGTTGGGGATCGCCGATGTGGCCTGCGCCTACGACTCCCTCAACAGGGTGACTTCCGAAACCTCTGGGGGGGTGACCCATCAGTACCACCTGGACTTTGCTGGAAACACCCTCCGCAAAGTGCGTGTCGGATCCGCTACCGAAGTTGTGACGGTCTTCGACAAGCTCAACCGGCCCATTTCCGTGTCGCAGGGCGACAACCTCGTCGAGAACAGCTACGATGCCGGGGGGAATCTTCTCATCCAGGAAACTCGTGTCGTTCAGGGCGCCAACATCACTCTGGGGCCGGTCACCACGCGGACCTTCGATGCGCTCAACCGGCTGATCTCGCTCGACTCCACGGTCGCCGGATACGGGCAGGTTGCCTCGGATGCAGTGGCCTACGATGCCGCCGGGAATGTGGTCGAGGCCGGAGGCGTCGCCAGTTCTTACGACGCTGCCAATCGGCTTGCCCGCGAAGAGTACGACAATGGGGCGCAGACCGTCGACTACTCCTACGACAACGGAAACAATCGCCTCGGAGAGTCCTGGAATTACTGGAGCTACCCGCCCCGCGGCGGTGAGTACACCTACAACGCCCAGAACCAGTTGGTTTCGGTGGTGTACAATCATTGGGTGTCTGACGGTCCCAATCCCGAGGATCTGACTCCCTGGACGTTCGAGGAGACGTTCGCCTACGACGCGAACGGCAATCGCTGCTGGGAACAATTTCGCGAATATTTTCCGGATCGGCCATCGTGGGGTGAATACACTTGGTATTGGACCGACCTCGAGTATGACGCCGAAAATCGGTTAGTACGCCGTCAGAGGAGCTGGATTGACAGCTCTCAGGAGGTCTCAGAGTACGCCTACGATTACCGGACAAGGCGAATCCGGCGGACAGAGCAGGGAGCCGAGACAAAGGTGGTGTTCGCCGGTGGCACCAGTGCCGGCGAGTACGACGAAAACGGTCAATTGGAACGGGAGTTTGTGCGGAGCAGGGATTTCGGGGGTGGCGTCGGCGGTCTGCTGTTTACCATGGAGGGCGATGGTGCCCGGATGGCCGTGGCCAATCACCGAGGTGACCTGATCTCCAGAGTGCAGGTCATCGGCGGTGATTCGGTCGGCGGTGAGGATGTCGCCACCGTGGCCTATGAGGGATTTGGCCGCAAGCGCGCAACTTCGGGCGGCCTCACAGTAGGCGACCAGCTGGGTGCTAACACCAAAGACCAGGATCCCACCGGGTTGATCAATGATGGATTCCGCTACCGCGATCCGATTCACGGCGTGTTTCTGACGCGCGACCCCTTGGGATTCGTGGACGGGCCGAATGTTTACACCTACGTGGTCCAGAATCCGTGGACAAGCTTCGATCCGCTCGGGTTGGAGACGACGGAGGCCGGAGCCGAAGTGACCCGCAAACAGCACCATGTGGTTCCAGTTGAGACATGGGATAAAAACAAACTTAGCAAGGAGGTTCAGGAGAATCTGAATGAAGTCCGAATCGGAAAGGAAGGAGTCAACCACGGAGGCGCGGGCCACAAGGAATACAATAAACGCGCAGACCAAATCGTTAAGGACTACATCAAGAAAAATGGTGATCCGTCAGGGTTGACTGCTAAGGACGCACGAGCGTATGCCGACGGCCTCGTGAAGGAGTTTACAGCCACAAAAGATGCCTACGTAAGAGGCTTTAACGCAGAGGTTAGAGCCGGTCGGACACAAGCCGAATTAGCACAATGGGGCATGGCAATGCGCCAAGCGGAGTCCAAGGCATCCAAACTTGGAATCGTGCTTGAGGCAGGTGCTACTATTGCAAAATGGGGAGCCAGAGGAGCAATGGTGTTAACAGTTGCGGGTATTGCTGCGGATACGGTCAATGCAGGGCCAGCCGAAGCCGCAGAGAATTTCGTTAAGAGTGCCACGTTTTATGACGTAACTGTTCAGCCAATGGGCGATTGGTTTAACAAGACTTACGATCAAATGGAGCATGGTCAACTAAACGACAACAGCCCAATAGGTCATAATCTGAATGAGAAGCGGCGACTTCTTGACGAGATGAATGAACAATGAACGCGGTCATTGTTCCATTCGAGGAGCTTAACGCACTCTTAACATGCCCTTTCAACGATCCAAAGTCTGAGTTGGATTATTCCGAAAAGACGTTTTTGGATGAAACTCAGCAAATGCATGAGTCATTAAAACACAAATTGAAACTTTTGGGTGACTTTGACGAAGATGAAATGGACGACGACAACGCCGATTTTTGGATGCCAAAAGGCGGTGGGATCACGCGATGCATTTCAGTCACTCTCACTTCTCACAAGATGTGGACAGAATGCCTGATTTCTCTCATCCAATCGTTTTTGAAGTCGATCCCGAAAGACTACCTAGTTTACGTCGATAGCAGCTTGGATTTAGAACAACCTATCTACCTTTTGATTACGAAAGATCGCGTGGTAGGTTCGTCCGAAAATCCTCAATGGTTAGCTCCGCTTGGATTTAGGTGACAGAGCAGGACGCAAAGTCTGCTGCCATTCAAAACCGATCTGAGCCTTGCCTGAACTCCAACGCTGTAACGTGCGGCCACGCCGAGCCGCTGTCGCGCAAGTCAACGTCCGCCAACCCTCGCTGTAACGCCGATGCGCCGTTCAGTCACGGGCCGTGCTGGTCGCTAAGGCTCCCGGGCACGTCCCGCGCCTTCACTCGATCCGTGGTAGTTCAACGGCGGTCGCTAGTCTGGCCTGTCACGTCATCTGCTCGTGGCGGCTCGTTCCTCGCACGCCCCGGCACATGCCGTGCCAGTCCAGCCGCTCCCTTGGGTGTGCCGTATCCGCCCGTCGGCTGCTCCCTCTGTCACCGCTCCTTCGTCGCTTTCGCTTCGCTCATGCCAGCCGCAGCCGCAAACCCTTGCGTTCCGGTCGTTCCTCCCTGCACTCCAGGGCGGGCTAGACCGCGAGGCTGCGGTGGGGCGGCGGCGCCGTAAGTGTTGGATTAAGGATGCCCCATCCTCGCCTCGCTCTTCGAGCGTGAGGCGGGTGGGCTCCAAGTTCATGCAACATCAACCGTGGTATCGACGCGCCCTCTCAAGAGCTTCCCGCTGCGCGGCATGGTCATGAGCAACCCCGTCCTTGCATCATGGCCCGCTGTCTCCGTCCAAGCTCCTCCGACATCGTGCCATCATGCCGCGTCCCCCCAAAG
>Ga0163154_10007065_pt1 | contig 13525 bp, 12 predicted proteins | sample OliLakLV19MP9P1_FD_148649 | JGI IMG/M metagenome (GOLD analysis project Ga0163154, IMG submission 148649) | Freshwater microbial mat bacterial communities from Lake Vanda, McMurdo Dry Valleys, Antarctica - Oligotrophic Lake LV.19.MP9.P1 | ecosystem: Environmental > Aquatic > Freshwater > Lake >... | reverse complement strand
GGCCGTACATGCTGACCGTCAACAATCCGAACCGGCAGATGGTGCTCGAACGCAATCCGAACTACCGGGGCGAAACCTATCCGGCGGAAGGCGAGCCGGAAGACGGCAAAAAGGGTCTGCTGGCCGACGCCGGAAAGCCGTTGCCGTTCATCGACCGCGTGGTGTTCAGCCTGGAGAAGGAGCAGATCCCGTACTGGAACAAATTCCTGCAGGGCTATTACGACGCCTCCGGCATCGGTTCGGATACCTTTGACCAGGCCGTGCAGTTCGGCGGGCAGGGCGACATTACGCTGACCGAGGACATGGCGGCGCGCGGCATCCGCTTGCAGACCTCGCTCGCGACCAGCGTGTTTTATCTCGGCTTCAACATGCTTGATCCTGTGGTGGGCGCGGCGGCCGGCGAACGGGCGCGCAAGCTGCGGCTGGCGGTTTCCATCGCCGTCGACCAGGAGGAGTTCATTTCGATCTTCCGCAACGGGCGTGGTGTGCCGTCGCACGGGCCGATTCCGCCGGGTATTTTCGGTTACCGCGACGCCGACGCGGCCGGCATCAATCCCCAGGTCTATGAATGGGTCAACAACCAGGCACAGCGCAAAAGCATCGATCAGGCCAGAAAGCTGCTGGCCGAGGCGGGTTATCCCAACGGCCGCGACGCGGAGACCGGCCAGCCGCTGCTGCTGCATCTGGATACCACCTCGAGCGGTGCCGACAGCAAGCCGCGGCTCGACTGGTATATCAGCCAGTTTTCGAAGCTCGGCGTGCAGTTGGTGATCCGCGCCACCGATTTCAACCGGCTGCAGGACAAACTGCGACGCGGCACCGCGCAGCTCTATTTCCTTGGCTGGAATGCGGATTACCCGGACCCGGAGAATTTTCTGTTTCTGCTGCACGGCGCGCAGGGCCGGGCGCAGACACAGGGGGAGAATGCGTCGAACTACAAAAATCCGGAGTTCGACCTGTTGTTCGAGCGCATGAACCACATGGCCAACGGCCCGGAACGCCAGGCCATCATCGATCGCATGATTACACTGCTGCGCCATGATGCACCCTGGGTGTGGAGTTATTTTCCCAAGGATTACACGCTGCACCATGGCTGGGTGTTCAACCGCAAGCCCAACCAGATCGCCAACAACGGACTCAAATACCAGCGCCTCGACCCGGCCTTGCGCGTGCAGCGGCGCCGCGACTGGAATCCGCCGGTGATCTGGCCACTGGCGCTGATCGGCTTCGTGCTGGCGCTCGGTGCGATGCCGGCCGTGGCGGCATTCCGCCGCCGCGAGCGGAATACGGGAACGGCGGTAAAAACATGACCGCCTATATCAGGGCAACGGTGGTGCACGCATGACGGCCTACATCATCCGCCGTCTGATTTACGGCGTATTCGTGCTGGTTGGTGTCAACGTGTTCACCTTCGCGCTGTTTTTTTTCGTCAACTCTCCGGACGACATGGCGCGCGCGCAGCTCGGTGCGAAGCGGGTCACGCCGGAAGCCGTGGAAAAATGGAAGCGTGAGCGTGGATACGATAAGCCATTGTTTTTAAACGAAAAAATGTCGGGGGCTGGAAAGGTCACCAACACCGTGTTTTTCGAGAAGTCGGCCCGGCTGTTTGTTTTCGAATTCGGCGCCTCCGACCAGGGCCGCAACATCGGTTACGACATCAGCACGCGCATGTGGCCCAGCCTCGCGGTGCAGGTGCCGGCGTTCGTGACCGGCCTCGCGGTGTACATCGCGTTTGCGCTGCTGATGGCGTTTTTCCGTGCGACCTATCTCGATTTCTGGGGTGTTGTGCTGTGTGTGCTGATGATGTCGATTTCCGGCTTGTTCTACATCATCGGCGGCCAGTTCGTGTTCGGCAAACTGTGGAATCTGGTGCCGATTTCCGGCTACGACACCGGGTTTGACGCGATCAAGTTTCTTGCGTTGCCGGTGCTGATCGGCGTGATCAGCGGCATCGGCAGCAACGCGCGCTGGTATCGCACCATATTCCTTGAGGAAATCAGCAAGGACTATGTGCGCACCGCGCGCGCCAAGGGCCTGTCGGAAACGCGGGTGCTGTTCCGTCACGTATTGCAGAACGCGATGATCCCGATCCTCACCGGCGTGGTGGTGGTGATCCCGCTGTTGTTCATGGGCGCGCTGATCACCGAATCGTTTTTCGGCATCCCCGGCCTCGGCAGCTACACCATCGATGCCATCAGCCAGCAGGATTTTGCGATTGTGCGGGTGATGGTGTTCCTCGGCTCGGTGCTCTACATCATCGGCCTGATCCTCACCGATATTTCCTATACGCTGGTGGATCCGCGGGTGCGCTTTTCATGATGCCGATCCGGTTTGAATTGTGGTGGAGCGATGCGCTGGTGTGGCTGCTGGTGGCGGCTGCCCTCGGCTTGACCATTTACACGCGCAGCCATCCGCATCTGCGCGCGCCCTGGGCGCGTGTCGCGCGCAGCGCCAGCGGCATGGCGGCGGCCACCGTGCTCGCGGTGTTCGTGCTGATCGGGTTGCTCGATTCCGTGCATTACCGTGCTGCGCTGCCGTCACAGGGCGGCAAAACCGCTTATGCCACGGAAGTGCGCAGCCTGCTCGACCGCGTGCTGGAACCGTTGCGCCTAACGCGCGAAAAAACCTACTCGGCGCCGCTGGCCACCCACCTCTATGCCAAAGAGACCGTGCAGTTGCCCGACGGCAGTGAGGCCAGGGTGTTTCCCCGCTTGCGCCATGGCGGCGCACACCTCAAGGATCCGCAGCAGGATTGGTCCCGTGATGTCGCGCTCAAAGCGTTCCGCGGCCTGACGTTGGGCTTGTTGTTGTGGTTTGTCGTGGCCATCGGCATTTGCGCTGCGGTGGCGCGAGGGACTGACGCCGGCATTGAGGCGGTGTGGCGTGATGTCTGGGCCGGACGTACTGCTGTGCCGTGGCGCGCGGTGTTTTGCGCGTTCGGCCTGCTGTGCGTGTTGATCGCTCCGGTGGCGGCGCTGGCGCCGTATTACCACGTGCTGGGTACCGACAAGGTGGGCCAGGATGTGTTGTTCCAGGCGCTGAAGAGCATCCGCACCGGTCTGGTCATCGGCACGCTGGCGACGCTGGTGATGCTGCCCTTCGCGCTGGTGCTGGGCTTGATGGCGGGTTATTTCAAGGGCTGGATCGACGACGTCATCCAGTATGTATACACGACCCTGTCGTCGATCCCTGGTGTGCTGCTGATCGCCGCGGCCGTGCTGATGATGCAGGTTTACATCGAGAACCACGCCGAACTGTTCCCGACCACCGAAATCCGCGCCGACATCCGGCTGCTTGCGCTGTGCGTGATCCTCGGCGTCACCAGCTGGACGGGGCTGTGCCGGCTGTTGCGCGGTGAGGCACTGAAGCTGCGCGAGATGGAATACATCCAGGCGGCGCATGCCTTCGGCGTGTCGCACTGGCGCATCATGATGCGCCACATCACGCCCAACGTGATGCACATCGTGATGATCGCGCTGGTGATGGATTTCAGCGGGCTGGTACTGGCCGAAGCAGTGTTGTCCTATGTCGGTGTCGGGGTTGATCCTTCGATGATCAGCTTCGGCACCATGATCAACAGCGCGCGGCTGGAAATGGCGCGCGAGCCGATGGTGTGGTGGTCGCTGGCGGCGGCATTCGTGTTCATGCTGACGCTGGTGCTGGCCGCCAACCTGTTTGCCGATGCGGTGCGCGATGCCTTTGATCCGCGTCTCATTGTTGGTGGAGGGCGGCCATGAGCGTGCCGCTGAATGCTGGTGGAGGGCGGCCATGAGCGTTCCGTTGAATGCTGGCGGAGGGTGGCCATGAGCGCGCTGCTGAAGGTGAGGGGCCTGACCACGCTGATTCGCGGCGGGGCGCTGCCGGTGCGCGCCGTGGACGGCATCTGCTTCGACATCGCCGCCGGCGAGACCTTTGCGCTGGTCGGCGAATCCGGTTGTGGCAAATCGATGACCGCGCTGTCGATCATGCGCCTGCTGCCCGAGGCCGGAGAGATTGCCGGCGGTGTGGTCGAACTCGCAAGCGAGAACCTGCTGGCGCTGCCGGAATCGCGGATGCGCGACGTGCGCGGCCGGCGCGTGGCAATGATTTTCCAGGAGCCGGGGCTGTCGCTGAACCCGGTAATGACCGTCGGCGCGCAGATTGCAGAGGCGGTGACCCGTCACACCGCGCTGACCGGCGCCGCCGTGGAGGCGCGGGTATTGGAGCTGCTGGATGCAGTGCGCATGCCTGATGCACGGCGGCGCATGAGCGAATATCCGTTCCAGATGTCCGGCGGCATGAAGCAGCGGGTGATGATCGCCATCGCGCTGGCCTGCGATCCGGACCTGTTGATTGCCGATGAACCGACCACCGCGCTCGATGTCACGGTGCAGGCGCAGGTGCTGGATCTGCTGCGCGAACTGCAGCGCACGCGCGGCATGGCGATGATGTTGATTACGCATGACCTCGGCGTGGTGGCGCAGATGGCGCAGCAGGTGGCGGTGATGTACGCCGGTGAGATCATCGAAACCGCATCCGTTGCCACGTTTTTTTCCGGGCCGGCACACCCGTACTCGCGCAAACTGTTCGAGTCCTTGCCCGACCGCGCCGGGCGCGGCAAACCCCTCGCTGCGATCCGCGGTTCGGTGCCTGCGCTGACGCGGCAGTTCGCCGGCTGCCGTTTTGCCGAACGTTGCGACAGCGCGCTGGCGCATTGTGCCGACACGATCCCGCAGTGGGGCATCGCGGGCGACGGGCAGCGCGTGAAATGCCACCTTTACGGCAGCGAAGAAGGCAGCGATGAGCGCCTCCCGGGGGGACTTCCTCCGGGGCGCCCCCCAGGGGGACTTCCTTCGGGGCGCGCAGTGATGAGTGATGAGCGAACGGCAGAACCGCAGGAAGAATTGACTTCATTAATCCTCAATCCTCAATCCTCAATCCTCCAGGTCGAAGACCTGCAAGTACACTTTCCGATCCGCAAGGGGCTGTTGCAGCGTGTGTCCGGTTACGTCAAGGCCGTCGACGCTGTGTCATTGCAAATCGCCCCCGGCCGCACGCTGGGTCTGGTTGGCGAATCGGGTTGCGGCAAAACCACCGTCGGCAAGGGTTTGCTGCGGCTGGTGCCGCCGACGGGCGGCCGCGTAGTGTTCGACGGCGTGGACCTGCTGACGCTGAACCGCGCGGCGCTGCACGACCGCCGCCGCCAAATGCAGATCATTTTCCAGGATCCCTATGCGTCGCTGAATCCGCGGGTGCGTATCGGTGATGCGCTGGAAGAGGGCATGCTGGCGTTGGGTGTCGGCGCTGATCCGGCGGCGCGCCAGGCGCGTATCGATGCCTTGCTTGGAGAAGTCGGCCTCGCGCATGATGTCAAAGGCACCGACAGCGCCAGCGCATTGCGATTGCCCGCGCGCTGTCGGTGGATCCGCAGCTTATCGTCTGCGATGAGCCGACCAGTGCGCTGGATGTGTCGGTGCAGGCGCAGATCCTCAATCTGCTGAAGCGCCTGCAGCGCGACAAGGGACTGGCTTACCTGTTCATCAGCCACAACATGTCGGTCATCGAATACATGGCGGATGAGGTGGCGGTGATGTATCTCGGGCGCATCGTCGAGCGCGGCGCGGTGGCGGAGGTGCTGCGCGATCCCAAACATCCTTATACTCAGGCGCTGCTGTCTGCAGTGCCGGTGCCGGACCCGCAGGCGGTGCGTCCGGTAATCCGCGTGGCCGGCGATCTGCCGTCACCGCTCAATCCGCCATCAGGCTGTCATTTCCATCCGCGCTGCGCCGCCGCGCTGCCGCAGTGCGCCACGCAGTTCCCGGACGAACGGGTGTTCAGCGCGTCACATGCAGCGCGCTGCCATCTCTACGATTGAAATTTCAGCGACGCGATTGCGTCGCGACGACGGTGGATGCGGGCTTGGCGGTTTTTGCCGTTTTCGCGTTTTGCGCAGCGGCCTTGATCGTTACCTTGGTGCGTTTCGCCGGCGCGCGTTTGGCGACCGCGGATTTGGCCTTGGGTTTGGTGCCGGGCTTGGCGGCGACGCCCGCATTTTTGCTGTGCGCCGCCTTGTAGGCCTTGGGCAGGGATACCGGCGTTGCCGGCAGGTCAGGCAGGTTGGGGGTGACGCCGGCCGTGGCCTGTACCAGCAGCGGCTGGCCCGTGCGCATCTTGTTTTTGCCGCCGATGCCGTTGACTTGATTCAGTTCGGCGACGCTCATGCCGTACCTGGCGGCTATTTTTTCCGGTTTTTCGCCGGGTTTGACCGTATGCGCCTGCCATGACACCAGCGGCTTGTCGTGATTTGCAAGGTTGGCGTTGAATATCGAGATTTTGTCGCGCGGCAGCACGATGGTTTCCGCGCCCCCGGCCTTGATCACCTGCTTGTTGTGCGCGGGATTCAGGAATTTGAAGTCTTCCAGCGGAATTTCGGCGAGTTTTGCCGCGAGTTTGACGTCGATGTGGCGCTTGACGGTGACCACTTCGAAATAAGGCTGGTTCGGCACGCTGGCCAGCTTGACGCCGAAGCGTGCCGGATCGGCAATGATGTTTTTGACGGCGATCAGTTTCGGCAGGTAATTGCGCGTTTCGGCCGGCATGGTCAGGCTGGCGTAATCCGCAGGCAGGCCCTTGGCCTGGTTGCGCGCCACGGCACGGCCGACGGCACCTTCGCCCCAGTTGTATGAAGCCAGCGCCAGTTCCCAGTCGCCGAATTGGGTATGCAGTTTTTCCAGATAGTCGAGTGCCGCGCCAGTGGCGGCAATCACATCGCGCCGGCCGTCATACCACCAGTTCTGGCGCAGGCCATAGAGTCGGCCCGTGGACGGGATGAACTGCCACAGGCCCGAGGCGTGGGCCCTGGAGTAGGCCTGCGGGTTGTAGGCGGATTCGATCATCGGCAGCAGGGCGACTTCGGCCGGCATCTTGCGCCGCTCGATTTCCTCGATGATGTGAAACAGGTAGTGGCTGCTGCGGTCGACCATGCGGGCGAAATATTCGGGTTTGGCGGAGTAGAAGTTCTCCCATTGCCGGACCAGGTCGTTATCCATCGGCTTCATCGCGTAGCCGGCGCGAATGCGCACCCATACATCCCGCGGTGGTGTTTTGACCGTCATGGCGGGAGGCGTTGCCGTCGGTGCGGGCACGGTGGCCGGCACCGCCATGGCGGCGATCGGGTCAGCGGTGCCGGATTGGGCGAGAGGGGTTTGGGCGGAGGCATCCGCTCCGGTCAATTCCCCGGCAGGCAGTTGCGCGCAGGCCGCGGCAAACAGGGCGGTACTCAGCAGGGCGCAGCGGGTGATGATATTCATCATGCGTTTGGTGTCCTGAAGAAGGCGGTTTAATGCCAAAAGATTGTCGGATGTTAGTCGCGGAGCATTATAAAGTCAAACTGAATATTCCTTCAAAATCAATATTTTATTGTCATATTGTGAGGTGGGGCGCGAGGTCTGCGAAGGAATCTTCAGAAGTTGTTTTTCCAGTCGCGGATTTCCGCCAGCACGCTGACCGGATCGCTGAGTTTTTTTGCCGCCCGCCCGCTGGCGCTGGCGATGATGGCCGGCTCATCGACGCGCAGGAACGGGTTGGTGGCCTTTTCCTGGGCAATGGTCGAAGGCAGGGTCGGCTGGTCGCGGTCGCGCAGTGCCTGCATCCGCGTTTCCAGTTCCGGCAGCCGGCGGTTTTCGGGTTCGGCGGCCCGCGCGAACTTGAGGTTGGACAGCGTGTATTCGTGGCCGCAATAGACGCGGGTGGCATCGGGCAGGCGCGCCAGCCGGGTCAGCGAGTCGTGCATCTGGCGCGGTGTGCCCTCGAACAGCCGGCCGCAGCCGGCGGCAAACAGCGTGTCGCCGCAGAACAGCAGGCCGTCACCATAAAACGCAATGTGCGAGCGGGTGTGGCCGGGGATTTCCAGTGTTTCCATGTCGATGTTGAAATGCGGCAGCGTGAAACGCTGGCCTTCGGCAAGACGTTCACTGACTTCCGGGATGCGTTCGTCGCGCGGTCCGTAAACGGGCACTTTGGTTTTGGCCAGCAAGGCTGCGTTGCCACCGACATGATCGGCATGATGATGGGTGTTCAATACGGCGACGAGTTGCAGTTTTTCGCGCGCCAGATAGTCGAGCACCGGTTGCGCATCGCCCGGATCAACCACGGCAGCAAAACCGGCATCGCGGATGGTCCAGATGTAATTGTCGGCAAACGCACGCAGCGGCACGACTTCGTATGCGGCCATATTCGGACTCCGTTCTGATCAGTGACCGATTATGATTTAAACTTCAGTCATGTCAACATCTGGCATGTCAATTGCAGCCAACAACCTTGGCGCGACTGAATGGCTGGCGAGTTCGCCGGGCCAGTACCTTGTCGCCCGTGAACAGGCCTACTTCGACGAGGCGGTGGCCGATATTTTCGGTTATCACGCGCTGCAGCTGGGGCTGGAGCAGGTCGATCTGCTGCGTGCCAGCCGCATTCCACTGCGCGTGCACGCCGGACCGCAGGGGGCTGTCGGCCTGCGCGCCGATTTCCGCGACCTGCCGATCGACTCGAACAGCGTCGATCTGATGGTGCTGCCGCATACCCTCGAATTCTCCGAAAACCCGCACCAGGTGGTACGCGAAACGGCGCGGGTGCTGCGCCCCGAAGGACACGTGATCATCTCCGGATTCAATCCGCTGAGCCTGTGGGGCCTGCGCCGCAGCATCGGCGCGCGCGGCGATTTTCCGTGGAGCGGCCATTTCATCCACCTGCCGCGGGTCAAGGACTGGTTTGCACTGGTCGGCCTCGAAATCGTTGCCGGCTCGATGGCCTGTTATGCGCCACCCTGTGTCGAGCAGAAATGGCTGGATCGTTTCGGTTTCATGGAAAAGGCCGGAGATCGCTGGTGGCCGATTGCCGGCGGGGTATTTTTCCTGCAGGCGATCAAGCGCGTGCGCGGCATCCGCCTGATCATGCCGGCGTGGAGCGATCGCGCGGTGCCGAAAAAGAGCCTGTCGGCGGTGCCGGAGCGGGTGCGTGACGAAGAAGCCGCGGCAGCCAAGGTGCGCACAGTCAATGAGTGATTTGTTCAGCAACAACGCGGGCGATGTGTCCGGTGAGATGAATGCGGAGTGCGCGGTCGAGATTTACACCGATGGTGCCTGCAAGGGTAATCCGGGTATCGGCGGCTGGGGCGCCTTGCTGGTCAGCGGCGGCAAGACGCGGGAATTATTTGGTGGTGAAGCGCACACCACCAACAACCGCATGGAAATGATGGCGGTGATCCGCGCGCTGGAAGCGCTGAAACGCCGCTGCCGCGTGCGCCTGCATACCGATTCCAAATATGTGCAGCAGGGCATCTCCGAGTGGATACATTCCTGGAAAAAACGCGGCTGGAAAACCGCCGACAAAAAGCCGGTGAAAAACGAAGACCTGTGGCGCGAGCTGGATGAACTCGCCGCGCAGCACGACATCGAATGGCTGTGGGTCAAGGGCCATTCCGGGCATGACGGCAACGAACGCGCCGATGAATTGGCCAACAGGGGTGTGGAAAGTGTCAAACCGGGGCAGGTGGCCTGATGGCGCTGCGGCAGATCATTCTCGATACCGAAACCACGGGTCTTGACCCGAAGTTGGGCCACCGTGTGATCGAGGTCGCCGGAGTTGAGCTGGTCAACCGGCGGCTCACCGGCAAGCACTTTCATCGTTATCTGAATCCCGGGCGGGACAGTGAAGAGGGCGCGCTGCAGGTGCACGGCCTGACCACCGAATTCCTCAGCGACAAACCGAAGTTCGCGGAAGTCGCCGATGAGTTTCTCGATTATGTCAGCGGCGCCGAGCTGGTGATCCACAACGCGCCCTTCGACATCGGTTTCCTCGACAGCGAGCTGGCGCTGGCGCGCAAAAAAAAGATCAAGGCCTATTGCCCGGAGGTGATCGACACCCTGCGCATGGCCAAGGACCTGCATCCGGGCAAACGCAACGGTCTTGACTCCTTGTGCGACCGTTACCAGATCGACAATTCGGCGCGCACCCTGCACGGCGCCTTGCTGGACGCGGAATTGCTGGCCGAAGTCTATCTGGCGATGACCCGCGGCCAGGAAAGCCTGATCACCGAAACTGATGCCGCGCACGCCGAAGTCCATACCACGGGATTCAAGCGCGGTGAATTGAAGCTGATGGTGTTGCGGGCGAGCGCGGAGGAGATTGCCGCGCATGAAGCGCAACTCTCCGAGATCGACAACGCCAGTGGCGACGCGTTATGGCGAGCTGAATAGCCGCCAGAGCCAGTTTTAAATTTACTTTAAAATCAAATACTTATATAACTCTCGCTCAAGCTCTAGGCAGTTAGTTTCAGCAACTGCCGGAACGAATCCGCAAACTGTTTCAAACCCTCGACCTGTAATTCCTGTCCCGCGGCATCCATGTCGATGCCAAAATCCTGCAGCGCAGCGAATTGTTTGCTTGCGGCATCGATGTCGACTTCCAGCGTTGGTTCCGCCTTGCCGTGATCGCGGAACGCGGCCAGCGTGGCATCGGGTACTGTGTTGACAGTCTGCGGGCCGATCAGCGATTCGATATACAGCACATCGTTGTAGGCCGGGTTTTTGCTGCCGGTGCTCGCCCACAGCATGGCCTGCGGCCGTGCGCCGCGTTTGGCGAGAGCGCTGAATGCGGCGCCGGTAAACGTGGCGCGGTAATACTGATAAGAGAGTTTTGCCAGTGCCACCGCCGATTTGCCGCGCAAGGGCAGCGCTTCGCCGCCGATCGCCTCGAGGCGTTTGTCGATCATCGTATCAACACGACTCAAGAACAGGCTGGCCACCGATTTGACCTTGCGCGCATCACCGCCGGCATCCATGTGGCGAGTGATGCCGCGCACATAGGCCTGCGCCACCTCGCGCACATGGCGCAGCGAAAACATCAGCGTGACATTGACCGAGCAGCCAGTGGCAACAAGTTCTTCGATGGCGGTAAGGCCGGCGCTGGTGGCCGGCACCTTGATCAGCAGGTTGTCGCGGGCCACAGCAGCTTTTAATCGCAGGCCGGCAGCCAGCGTTCCTGCGGCGTCATGTGCCAGCTCTGGTGAAACTTCAAGACTGACATAACCGTCATCGCCGTTGGTCGATTTGTGCAGTGGTAGCAAGATGTCACAGGCAGCCTGGATGTCAGCAATGGCCAACGTTTCGTAACGCTGTTCGGCAGACAAGGCCGGATCGCTTTTCAGCTTCTGCAGTTCCCCGCGGTAATGCGGGCTTTCGCTGATCGCCTTGAAAAAAATCGTCGGATTCGACGTGACACCGGCGATGCGGTCTTCAGTTACCAGTTTTTTCAGAGTGCCTTCCTGCAGCAGTGTGCGCGACAGGTTATCCAGCCAGATACGCTGGCCGAGGGCATGCAGGCGGAGCAGGGGATTGGGTTTGATCATGGCAACAATGATTTTACGAATGGTTAGGGTACTAAATAAAATTACACTCTCCCTCGCCCCGTTTACGGGGAGAGGGTTGGGGTGAGGGGCTTCAAAATCATTTTGGTGCGCGCTCTTCGGCCGTTCAACGCGGGTATTGTCGCGCCAGCTCCGCAGCCACGGTGATAATCAGCCGACGCGAAATGCTGACGCTGGGCGGCAGCCGCGGCAGCGCTTCGACATCAAACCACGCAGCCTCTTCGATTTCGACGCCGTCGGGACGCAGCGCGCCGCCGGCATATTCGGCAGTGAAGGCGACCATCAGTGAATGCGGGAAGGGCCAGGGCTGGCTGCCGAAATAACGCAGGTTAGTGACTTCGACGCCGACTTCCTCGCGGGTTTCGCGCGCCACGGTGTCTTCGAGCATTTCACCGGGTTCGACGAAACCGGCAATCGCGGAGTAGCGTCCGGCCGGCCACACACCCTTGCGCGCCAGCAACAGTTCGCGGCCGCGGGTGATCAACACCATCACTGCCGGTGACACCAGCGGGTAAGTGGTGAAACGGCAGGACGGGCAGGCGCGGGCACGTTCATCGGTGCGCGCCTGCATCGGGGTGCCGCAGCGACTGCAGAACTGGTGGTTGCGTTCCCAATCGATGATCTGCAGCGCGCGTCCGGACAATGCGGCCAGCGTGCTGTCGACCATGCCGAACAGATCGCGCAGTCCGAGCGGCGCCCAGCCGGCGGGCAGCGGATGTGCTTCATCAACTTCGGCTGCGTAACAATGCTGATCACCGAGCAGACCGAGATAGTGGCTGCGCACGGTGACTACGCCATGTTCCTCCAGCGTGCAGCAGCAAGGCAGTGCTGCGGATTCGGCATTGCTGACCAGGATCGATCCGCGCTGGAACGCGAACCACAGTGCGGGGATGTCCTGCGCTGCGGGTGGTGTGACTAGGGGGATGTACTGATCGGGCATGGTGTTGGTTGCCTTGAGATACGCGAGTATATCCGGCAGTGATTGCGGAAGTTTTTACCGCGTGTCAGGCGAGAAGATTGGTGGGCGGCACTGGGATCGAAGCAGTGACTTCAACCGCGTGAATCGAAATTTCCGGTATTAGTTACATTAAATCAAATGCTTACACTGATCGACTCTGTTTAATGTGACAAATCAGGTTTTTTTGGGACATCAGTGTGCGCCAAAATGGGCGTAGCAAAGACCCGTAATTTCACGGTGAAACGGTGGTTGGTACCAAAAATGATGCAATCTGAAACGTCTAAAACGTGCCGCGTTTGACGGTTCGCTTTTACCGCGGAGTGCATGCATCATGAACCGCAATCCCCATGCGGGTTCTGATTTTGACGATTTCCTGAACGAAGAAAATATTTTCGACGAGGCGCAGGCCATTGCAGTCAAGCGTGTTCTGTCTTTTCAACTGGAGCAGAGTATGAAGAAATCGCGACTGACCAAAAGCGCCATGGCCAAGCGCATGGGAACGACGCGGGCGCAACTGGATCGTTTGCTCAACCCGGAAAATCCATCGACAACGCTGACGACTGTCGTCAAAGCAGCGGGTGCACTGGGGCAACGCGTGAAGATATTGTTGGAACGTGCGTAGCAAGGAGTTTAGGGTGTCTGACCCTGAGGTTTCCCCACGAATCATGTCGAGTGTGTGGCGTATTGAATGGCATTGGCAACCTGCTCGCGCAAGGTGAGTATATGCTGTCAGGGATCGCCGAGTTGACGTAGCAACGCGGGGCTTGCAGATCAGTCTGCGGGCGGGAGTCATCACCGAGATTTCAGCGCGATCCTTGCGCCCTGTGTGCGTATTCCACGGAACTTGGACACTCAGTCCAGAGCAAACTGGACAGTCGGAGCGTAGCGACGCGGGGGTTGTTTTTTACTCCTGATGGTCGTGTTTCGTCAAACCTTTTTTACTCTTTCTGATTGAATCGCCGGACAGGTTAAGTTTGTGCGCGTTATGCACGAGCCGATCCAGAATGGCATCCGCCAAGATGGGATCACCGATGGAGGCGTGCCAATCGTCCACCTGCAACTGGCTGGTAATGATGGTCGAGCGATTGCCATAACGATCATCCAGTATTTCCAGTAAGTCCCGTCTGCCGGAATCTGTCAGCATCGCCACGCCCCAATCGTCCAGC
>Ga0163154_10007059_pt1 | contig 13536 bp, 9 predicted proteins | sample OliLakLV19MP9P1_FD_148649 | JGI IMG/M metagenome (GOLD analysis project Ga0163154, IMG submission 148649) | Freshwater microbial mat bacterial communities from Lake Vanda, McMurdo Dry Valleys, Antarctica - Oligotrophic Lake LV.19.MP9.P1 | ecosystem: Environmental > Aquatic > Freshwater > Lake >... | reverse complement strand
GTTCGTGCAATATGCCAAGGGTGTTGCCGCGCGGCTGAAGAAGCTTTCGCGTGCCAACGGCAAGCCCCTGCCGCAGTGGCTGGGCGCGCTCCTGGTCAGTCGTGCGCAAGCCGCCGCGGAGCGCCACCACGGGCGCATTCGCCGCGATCTTTTGCGCTCTGACGATCAACTGAGCGATTTGCTGGCGTTTACGGGGCGCGGCGAGTAACGCTGTCAACCGGGCCGGGCGGCCGAATTCTCATTGATTAAGCCCGCTGTCCCGTTACCCGATTTCATCGGTCAAACGATCTATGTCGGCTGGCCAGTGCGCGGCGAACCTAAAACGGCAACACCCGGACGCGTGCGCGATTCTCTTCGAAGACCACCAAGGCCCCGGTCGCAAGCTCGCTTTCGTATCGATGCAGCGTCGCTACCACCTTGTCCGCGATATCCTCGGGGAGCACGTTCTTGCCGCGAATTTGAAAAACGCTCGGGGCTGACGCATGTGTCAATGCGAGCGCGGTGCCGAAATCGAGGTCGTGCGTGAAGACGACGCATTCGTTGCGGGCCGCCCACTCCATGATTTGCGCATCGGGTGCCCTCGAATTTCCCACGTTCGACCAATGCGCCGCCTGCCAGCCTCGGGACAGCAGAACCTCCACCCACTCGGGCGACAGATTCATGTCGATCACAAGCTTGATGGTCATCTGCCGACTAGCGGCTCTTCGCGTTCTTCCATCCGCCATGCGGCATAGGCCAGTGCGGCATCGATGTCGTCTGACTCAAGGTAAGGGTAGGCAGACAAAATTCTTTCGCGCGTTTGACCCGTGGCGAGGAGTCCCAGGAGCATCCCCACGGTAACGCGCAGCCCACGAATGCATGGCTTGCCTCCCATCACCGCGGGATCATGGCTGATTCGTTCGAATTGCATGACCGACCTCCAAATTCGTCCGAGTTCGAGTTGAAATGGTACACCTTGACCAAGCAACGCTGCCAGCCGGTGGGTGGAATCGCGCGACCGATTACTGTACACCGCACGCCGCATGCCGCGCTTCATGATCCGCGGCCGGCGGCGCCATGTGCAATTGGTGCAAAGACCTAGCGCCACACAGGTTCGCCACTCGCAGTGGCCACGAGTCGCGCGACCGGAACGTGTCAATGACTTTGCGACACCTGGATGAATTTATTTAGTGAGTAGTTGCTTGAGTTTTTGTCGGTTCGGGTTTTTTCTTGGCGGGCGGATTGATCCAGGCTGCCAGTGGTACCTCCGGAGGTTGGGGAGTGACATGCTTGAAGCGGATGGGGTTGCCGTGGAAGGCCGCTTCAAGGGTGCTGGAACGTTGCCGGGTGAGTTCGGCGGCGCGGTCGGCGCGAGCCTCTGCCATCTCTTCCGGGCCGGGTTCGGCCGCAAGCTGCTCGGGTTGCAGGGCGCCGTTCGCTGTAAAGGCGGCTTCGATGGCGCGCACCCGGTCGCGCAACACATACACCTCGGTGGCCAGCGCCATCACCACGCCCAGGGCGCGGTCCAGCGCGGGGTCGCGGAAGAATGTTTGCTCGGGCAGAGGTGATTCGGCAGTGCGCATGAAAGCGCCGGAGGGCAAGGGGAAACTCGCAAATAGTCTAGCGCCTTCGCACTACACCCGCGCAACCGTCAAGCACGTTCACCCAAGCCGATCCCCAGGACCAATGTTGCGCCGTTCACCCCAGGGGATCAGCAGCGGCGTGCGCATCTCCAACTACCAGCGCGGCGACACCGTTGCCGCTATCGACCGCTTCAGGAAGATAGCGGCCAATCTCAAGGCAACGGTCATCATCCAGCATGACGCACGCGATGTCGGCAAGCTGCCGGTGTTTCCGGCGACGCCCAATCCGGTTTGTCCGCCAGCGCGCACCTCTTCCGCGACTTCGAACGGCACGATCACTCGCCCATACAGAAAAGTGAGCGCATCGAAGCAATTCGCCGCGGCGAGCGAAATCAGGGGCGTGGTGTTGATGACAATCGAACGATCAGGCATTTGCCGTATCTGATTCGATCTCGGCGGCCGACAGGTCGATCACTGCAACGCCATAGCGGTGCAATTCAAGCAGAAACTCAACGCGGGAAATGCCGGCCAGTTGCGCAGCCATCCCGGACGAAAGTCGCTTCATTTCGTAAAGTTTGACTGCCATGGCCATTTTGGCCTCGTGCGCGAACTCCTCCGGCGAACGCTGCATTGCGTCCGGCAGGGACTGCGGTATCTGAACGACGAATTCCATGGCACGGCTGCGGAAAGGTTTGAGCAGCTGATTTTACGCGCTATGAAATTGGCGGGGAGAGAGGCGGACCTGCGTCGGCAAGCTGGTCCGCGTTTCGCCGGATGTGTGCCAAGCCGCCGCAGCGCGAGCCGCTTCGAACGCCGCACCTCACCACTCCTGAGGTGTGCGGCAGCGGCTTTGTTGCGGTATACCCCGCCTCTCAGCGAAGCATATTGCGGGCGGGAGGGGCCTTGGCCGCATCGATATTCGTCAGCTATCGCCGCACGCAAGCGGTGGCGGTCGATCGTGTGGCGGCGGCACTCAAGGATGCCGGTGTCGAGGTATTCGTCGACCGCGAAGCCATCGACCCGCTGGCCGATTTTCCGCAGCGCATCCGTGCCGGCGTCGCCGGCTGTCACGCCATGCTGGTGTGGTGGTCGGCCGACTATGCCGAGTCCGACCTGTGCCTGCAGGAACTTGAGCTCGGCTGGCAGCATGCGCGGCGCCGCTCATCAGAAGTGGCGCGCCGAATCTGGGTCTGCAACCCCGAGCCGCGTGGGGACCACATCGATGCAGGCGAATTGGGCGCAAGCAACTTCCTCGTTCCGCCCGAGGCTGGCGACCTCGCCGCATGGGCCCGACAACTGGCAGCGCGTGCGGACAGATTGCCCCCCGAAGGCCCGCTCGCCGACGAGCGCGAGATTGACCCAAACACCGCAGGCACCGCGAATAGCGGGGCTGCCGGCGCGCCCAGCGTCAATCCAAAATTCACCGGCCGCCGCCGCGAACTATGGAAAATCCACAGCCTCTGCCATCCGGCGCGCATTGGCGCCCGACATCGCGGCGCGATGGTACAAACCCACGGCATGGGCGGCATCGGCAAGACCGAACTGGCCGCCGCCTATGCCGAGCGCTTCGCCGCGGCCTATCCCGGCGGCGTCTACTGGCTCAACTTCGCCGCCTACGACGATCCCCACATAAGCGACGACGCTGCCGAATCCGCTTGGCTTGCAACGCTCGAGACGGCGCTCAAAAACCACCCCTGGCGCAACACCGATCCGCCGGCGCTGCGGCTAACGGACAGTGACGGCAGGCCCCTGCCGATTGGCCGCGTGCGCCATCAGGTGCAGCAACTCCTCGGTGACCGCGCATCGCTGTGGGTGCTGGACAACGCACCGATCCTGCGCCCGCTGGACAGGCGAGAGCGCGTGTTCGAAGCCTGGTCGGCACCGTCAGCCGCAGGGCGCACTCTGGTGACCACGCGTGACAGCGAAAGCCTGGCAGGTTTTGGCGAGATAGCCCTCGATGTCCTGGGGCTCGAGGACGGCATGCGCCTGCTGGCGCGCTACCGCCCAACGCGCGCCGCCGCAGAAGCCGCGGACAGCCAGGCACTGGTTACCGAACTTGGCGGCCACGCACTGGCCTTGACGCTGGTGGGGGAACAGTTGCGCCAGCAAACCCATGCGCGCGTTCTCGCCGACATCCGCGCGCGGGGTGCGGTGCCGCGCCTGGAGCAACTGGCCACGAACCTCCGCTCAACCGTGGGCGCGCGAGCGCGCGGGATTGTCGCCACGTTCGACAGCAGCATCGCGCGCCTCGATGACTCGGCGCGTACCCTGCTGGCGTTGGCAAGCGTATGCCTGCCCGGGGAACCGATCCCGCGCGACTTGCTTGAAGGGGCGATGCAAAGAGTGGCGCAAGGCACGGAAATCGCGGCCGACAACGCTGAAGCGATCAGAGCAGACCGTTTCACCAACGCGATGCGTCAATTGCAGCAGGCCAGCCTGCTGTCATTTCGGCAAGGCAGCGACATGCCGATATTGCATGGGCTTCTGGCGCAAGCGATGCCGGTACTTTTGTTGCCAGATGCGGAAAAAACGCAGGCCATGCAAGCGGCATGTGTCGCGGTACTCCAGGTTCGCTTGTCCACTGCGGGCGACGTGCGACAGCACGCCACCATGCGATCGGACATTTCGCACGCGAGGTATCTGTTCGCAACCGTAGACATAGTGGAAACCATACACCTTGGCCTGCGCATAGGTCAGTATGAGAGTTCGGCCGGCAGGTTCGCACTAGCCGCCGCGATTGAAAAAGCTGCCCTCGATCGTTGCCGCCGGATACTGGGCGAAGAACACCCCGACACGCTCACCTCGATGAACAACCTCGCCGGCACGCTCTGGAATCAGGGCGATCTGTCCGGCGCGCGCGGGCTTCAAGAGCAGGTGCTCGCCGTGCTCCGCCGGATACTGGGTGAAGAACACCCCGACACGCTCACCTCGATGAACAACCTCGCCAGCATGTTCGAGAGTCAGGGCGATCTGTCCGGCGCGCGCGAGCTTCAAGAGCTGGTGCTCGCCGCGCGCCGCCGGATACTGGGCGAAGAACACCCCGACACGCTCACCTCGATGAACAACCTCGCCAGCACGCTCTTGAATCAGGGCGATCTATCCGGCGCGCGCGAGCTTCAAGAGCTGGTGCTCGCCGCGCGCCGCCGGCTACTGGGCGAAGAACACCCCGCCACGCTCACCTCGATGAACAACCTCGCCGGCACGCTCAAGAATCAGGGCGACCTGTCCGGCGCGCGTGGGCTTGAAGAGCAGGTGCTCGCCGCGCGCCGCCGGATACTGGGCGAAGAGCACCCCGACACGCTCACCTCGATGAACAACCTCGCCAGCACGCTCTGGAATCAGGGTGATCTGGCCAGCGCGCGCGGTCTGCAAGAGCAGGTGCTCGCCGTGCTCCGCCGGATACTGGGTGAAGAACACCCCGACACGCTCACCTCGATGAACAACCTCGCCAGCATGTTCAAGAGTCAGGGCGATCTGTCCGGCGCGCGCGAACTTCAAGAGCTGGTGCTCGCCGCGCGCCGCCGGATACTGGGCGAAGAACACCCCGACACGCTTACCTCGATGAACAACCTCGCCAGCACGCTCGCGAATCAGGGCGATCTGTTCGGCGCGCGCGAGCTTCAAGAGCTGGTGCTCGCCGCGCGCCGCCGGTTGCTGGGCGAAGAACACCCCGACACGCTCACCTCGATGAACAACCTCGCCGAAACGCTCAGGAATCAGGGCGATCTGTCCGGCGCGCGCGAGCTTCAAGAGCTGGTGCTCGCCGCGCGCCGCCGGATACTGGGCGAAGAACACCCCGACACCGTAGCTGCCCGGGCGAATCTCGATGCAATGCTTGCTGGTTTGAACGAAGCTCCCGCATCGCGCAGCGCCAAGGACGAAATCCATTCTGACCCCGCACATCCTTCTCAATCTGAAACGCCTTCGCTCTGACGCCGCCTAACCCGAGCTCTCTTCACCTGACCCTGGAATCCCATCATGCCCACCATCCAGTTCTCCATCGCCGGCGCTGAAGCCGGCAGCGCCATCCAGCCCATCACCGGCCTGCCGCTCGCCAGGAACATCGCCATCGGCGTCTCGCGCGGCGAAGGCGCGCAAGACACGTTAATCGAGGCCGATGCCGAGCGCCATGTGGTGGCGCTGGCCTTTGCAGGCGGCCCGACGCTATACGTGAATCCGGCGGATGTTGCGGCGCTGTTGGGCGGCACCGGCGGCGCAAGCCGTGGCGCAGACGGTGTTGCCGAAGGCGTGGTGCGCATTGGCGCAGCCCTGCCCGGCGTGGCGTCGCGCGGCATTGGCGACATGATCCTGAGCGGCTTCGGGCTGTTCGACTTCGGTACCGACAAGGCAGCCGATCTGGCTACGCCAAAGATTGCGCAGTCGATCGAGAATTCTGTCAGTCCCGGTGTCTGGAAACTTACGCACGACACGCTACCGGTCAAGACCGCGCTCACGGTGAAGATGCCGGCCAACACGCCGGTGGATCAACCGCTCTTGATCTTCATCCACGGCACGGGCTCTTGCACCGGCGGCGGGTTTGCCGGGTTGTGGCTTGACAACAAGGAAATGCTGGGGGAGTTGTTCGAGCGCTACCCGGATCGTGTTTTCGCGCTGGACCACAAGACCCTGACCGAGAGCCCGATCCAGAACGCGATTGCGCTGGCCGAGGCCTTGCCGCAGGGGGCGCGGGTGCATCTGGTGACACATTCGCGCGGCGGGCTGGTAGCCGACCTCTTGAGCCGCGCGCAGCGCTGGCCGGCCGACGGTGACGCTTCCGGGACGGCGGCCGATCCGTTCGATGCGAAGGACATCGCGTTTTTCGCCGGGGATGAGCAATACAAAGACTACGACAAGCGCCTGCAGGAACTCGGCAACCTGCTCAAAAACAAACGCATCATCGTCGAACGCGTCGTGCGCGTGGCTTCGCCCTCACGCGGCACCATCCTCGCCTCGCGCCGCCTGGACCTGTATTTGTCCACCCTGTCGTGGCTTGTCGGCAAGGCGGCGGATGCGGCCGCTGTCGCGGGCCTGCTGCCCGTGGCGGGGGTGATCGGTGCCGCCGAGGCGCTGGCCAAGCTCGCCGCCGCTATCGCTCACAAGCGCACTGACGCCAAGGAGTTGCCCGGCATCGAAGCCATGATGCCGGAGCGCAAGATCGTGGCGATGCTCAATCGCACCGATGTGCGGGTCGGTGGCGATCTGCGCGCCATCGCCGGCGACATCGAAACCGGCGACTCTTTCGGCGCCTGGCTCAAGGTCAAGCTGGTGGATGCTTTCTACTGGGAAGACCATGATCTGGTGGTCAACACCAGTTCAATGGACAAGGGGCCGAGGCGCTTGCCCGGCAAGGCTTCACGCTTGTTCGACCAGGGGCCCAAGGTAGACCATTTTTCCTATTTCTCCAATCGCCGCACCGCGCGGGCGTTGAACGAGGCGCTCAAGGAGCCGCCGCCCACCGGCTTCACCCTGACCGAAGCTTTAGGCGAGCCCGTGGGTCGCGGTGCGCGCGCCGTGCGTGCCGAGGCCACGCCGGATCGGCCGGCGGTGGTGGTTCTGCACGGCATCATGGGGTCCAATCTCAAGGCCGGCGACGTGCGGGTCTGGTTTCGCCTGGGCCGCATCGTGGCCGGAGATTTTCCCAAGCTGGCTTTCGGACAAGCCGGTGTCACGCCCGACGGGCTGATCGGCCGCGCCTACGACCGCCTGCTCGATACCCTGGCAGCCACCCACGAGGTGATCCCGTTCGCCTACGACTGGCGCGCGCCGATAGAAGACGCCACCCGCCAACTTGATCGGGTGGTCACAGCCGCCCTGGATGCGCGCAAATCGAGCCGGCAACCGGTGCGCATCGTCGCGCATTCGATGGGCGGGCTGGTCACCCGCGCGCTGCAATGGCAGGCGCCGCAAACCTGGGAAAGGATGATGTCGACGCCGGGAGCGCGCATCCTCATGCTCGGCGTGCCCAACCAGGGCTCGATGGCGCCCGCGGCGGTGCTCACCGGCCGCGACGCCTTTGTCAACATGCTCGAAGGGGTCGATCTGGTGCACGGCCCGAAGGAATTCCTTTCGGTGGCTGCCGGCTTTCCGGGCTTCCTGCAATTACTTGCGTGCGCCGAAGATTCGACCCAGGACTGGTACAACGCCGCTGCCTGGGAGGCGTTGCTTTCGATCGACAAGGCGCGGCCCGACATGGATTTTTCAGGCGAAAGCCCGCGCCCGATCATGCGCCGCGACTGGACAGCGCCGACCCAGGCGGTGCTCGATTCGGCACGCGCGTTTCAGCGCAAGCTGGCACAGCAGGACTTGAAGCCCTACGCCGATCGCATCCACATCGTGCATGGCTGCGCGCGCGAAACCCCGGTGCGCGCCGCACAGGTCGATGGCGCCTTCGAGTTCGAGTGTGTGGCCGAAGGCGACGGCCGCGTTACCTGGAAAGCAGGGCGCATCCCCGAGGTGAATGCGCCCCAGTGGTATGTGGATGCCGCCCACGGCGATCTGGCCGACGCTGAAGACGCCTTCATCGGCTACGTGCAGTTGTTGCGCGATGGCACAACGCTCAGTCTGGCGACCACGCCGCCCAAGCGCGGATTTTTCCGCAGCGCCGACGGCAGTGCCGCCGTGCCGGACGCACGCTCGCGCTACGGTTTCGCCATTGCGCGCTTTCCCGCCACCGAAGAAGAGCTGGTCGATGCCGCGCTCGGCGCCTGGCCGCGCGTCAAGCGCACCGCGCGGCACCTGCCTGCGGTCGCCGTCAAGGTCTTGCATGCCAACCTGCGCTACATCGACGATCCGCTCATGCTAGGCCACCAGGCCGGCACCGGGTTGTACAGCGCCGAAAAGTTCCTCGATGGCGTCTACAGGCAGCGCCTTTCAGAGGCGATCCGCCTGGATGTTTACCCCGGCGCGCTGGGCACTTCCGATTCTTTCCTGCCGCCGCAGGACGCCAGCGCCAAGGGGGTCAGGGTTCGCCCGGAACGGGCCATCATTGTGGGCCTGGGCGAAGTCGGTGAACTCACGCCGGCCAACCTGCAGACAACCATCGGAGCAGCGCTGGTGCGTTTCGCGCAGGGCGAGGCGCAGCACAGTGCCCCGGATGCCGGGCCGCTCGAACTTGTCGTCGCCTCGCTCCTGATCGGCACCGGCGCCTCCAACATCAGCGTGCCTGATTCGGTTCAGGCCATCATGTTCGCGGTGCAGGACGCGAATGCAAGGCTGGCGCAGGCCGAACTGCGTCCGGACGCCCGTTTTGTCGGCCTCACCTTCGTCGACTACTACGAAAACATCGCCATCGAGGCGCTGCGCGCGGCGCTCATGGTGGCCAAGGAGCGGCCGGCGTTGCAGGTGGAAATGGAGCTGGCAAGAAAAGGCCCGGTGTACGAGCGCAATCGCCTCAAGCCGGATGCCGGCGGCTGGCCGCAATTCATATCGATCACCCAGAACCAGCATCGCGAGCTGGTTTTCTCGCTGGCGACCGACCGTGCCAGAAGCCAGGTGCTGGAGCAGGCCACCCAGCGGGTGCTGATAGACCGGCTGGTGCGCGACGGCGAAGCTTCCACCGGCAACAGCGACGCCATTGGCGAGCTGCTGTTCGAGCTGCTCGTGCCCAACGACCTGAAAGAGGATGCCGACGCCGGGCGCGCGCTGGTGCTCGATGTCGACACCGCGGCTGCCGCCTACCCCTGGGAGATGCTGATCAAGACGGTGAATGGCAAGCAGCGCCGCCTGAGCCTGATCAGCCCGGTGGTAAGAAAACTCAAGCTCACGCAATTTCGCAAGCGTCCGAACGACGCCCGCGGGCATCGTGCGCTGGTGATCGGCGCGCCGCTATGCCCGACCCTGCCGCGCCTGCCGGGCGCCCTGGCCGAGGCCCAGGAAGTCGCGCGGGTGCTGCAGGCGGATAGCGCGAATCGCGCCGACGCTGAAGTGAAGTTGCTGGCGGAAAAGCCGATGCTGGAGATCCTGCGCGCGGTGTTCGACAACCACTGGCGCATCATGCACTTTGCCGGCCACGGCATGTATCGGCCGAAGAAGGAAGGCGAGCAAGGGCAGGCCTTGAGTGGAATGGTGCTGTCGGACGGGGTGGTGCTTTCGCCGGTAGAAATCGGCCAGATGAGAAGCGTGCCGCAACTGGTGTTCGTCAACTGCTGTTCGCTCGGCAAGATCGAAGCCGGCGTGACGACAGAACGGCTCAACGAGACAACGCTGACCAGCCGGCGCGGCGAGTATGCGGCCAACCTGGCCGAGCAGCTCATCCGCAACGGCGTGCGCTGCGTGGTGGCCGCCGCCTGGGCGGTGGACGACAACGCCGCCAGCGATTTCGCGCAGACCTTCTATTCGAGCCTGCTGGAGGGCGCCCCCTTCGGCCGGGCCGTGCGCGCGGCGCGCGAGATGACATTCCGGCGCCATCCCGGCTGCAACACCTGGGCGGCCTACCAGTGTTACGGCGACCTTGAATGGCGTTATCGGGAGAAGGGCTCGCTCTCGGCCAGTGGCGCTGCGGACCAGGAGATTCTGGTCGAATCCGAACTGCTGGAACGACTCGAGGCGATCCTGGTTCAATCCGACGGCGCCGCCGGCGGTACCGAAGCGCACAAGGCGCTCACAGCGCGGCTGGCAGCGCTCGAACGCGACTACGGCGCCAAATGGAGCGATTCCGGCGAAGTCGCCGAATCCTTTGCCGCCGCCCTTGCCGCACTGGGCGAAACCACCAAGGCGATCGAGTGGTACGGCCGCTCAGTGCGTTCGCACCAGGGCAATGCCCGCTTCAAGGCGATGGAACAGTGGATCAACCTGCGCGTACGCGCGGCGCAAGCCGGCGGGGCGGAGAAAAAGGAGGATGTCGAAAAGGCGCTCGCCGAGTTGCAGGCATTGATCGGCATTGCGCCCACGCCGGAGCGCGCAAGCCTCATGGGCAGTGCCTACAAGCGTCTCGCCCTTTTGCTTGAGCCCGATTCCGAAAATCTCGTCACAACACTCGACGACATGCAGAAGGCCTACGAAAACGCAATCGAACTCACGCCAGAAGCAAAGCGCTACGCCGCCTTTTATCCGGCAATGAATGCCGCCGCCGCCGCCATCGGCCGGCAGCTCGCGGCCGGAGAGAACCGCGGCGAACTCAAGCTTAAAGATGCGTTTACCCGCTGCGAGCAACTGATCGCCGAAGCCAACAACAAGGCAGCGGACTTCTGGTCGCATACGGCCGAGATCGAGCTTGCGCTCTACAGAAGCCTGCACGCAGGGAGCCTCACCCGTGAATGCGATGCCCTGGAGGCCCGCTACACGACCCTCGCCGGTCGCTCCGGCACCCGCAGGGAGTGGGGTTCGGTGCGCGACCAACTGGCGTTTCTGCTGTTCACCACGGGCGAGAAAGCGCAACCGCGCTCGCGGGTTGCCACCAGAAGGGCGCTCGACCGGCTCTTCAAGGCGGTGTCGAAGTTGGCGCAGTAACGGCCGGTAAGGGTGCGGAGGCTTCCGGTGGCGCCGCCCGCAAGGGCGGCCCCGCTCTCGAAGCGATGTTCCGTTTCATGGTGTGGCTCTTGCCCACTCTCGACAAGCTGCCGCGCAGCCAGAAGTTTTTGCTCGGCGACCGTATCCAGACCACCGCGCTCGATGTGCTGGAGCAATTGATCGAGGCCACCTACAGCCGCGCGCGCGAGCGCGCGCTGGGCGATGCGAACCTCGGTCTGGAAAAGCTGCGCTATCTGTTCCGCCTGTGCGCGGAGTTGCACTACCTGGACTTGCGCCGGTATGAATACGCGGCGCGGGCCATCGACGACATCGGCCGCCTGGTCGGCGGCTGGATCAAGGCGAATCGTGCCGCGCAGGCATGAAAATCTGTTCGGCGCCATCGCCAATTTCGGCGCGCTGCGCGAGGCGGCGCAGCGGGCGGTTCGCGGCAAGCGGCAGAAGCCCGGCGCGGCGGGGTTTTTCGCCAATCTCGAGAAGGGCCTGCTGCGCATTGAGCGCGATCTCCTGGCAGGCACATGGCGGCCATCCGGGTTCTCAAGCTTCGAGGTCACCGACCCCAAGCCGCGTCTGGTGTCCGCCGCGCCGTTTCGCGATCGGGTGGTGCACCATGCCCTTTGTGCGGTGATCGAGCCGATCTTCACGCGCGGCTTTATCGACGACAGTTTCGCCAACCGGGTCGGCAAGGGAAGCCACCGCGCAGTGGCGCGCTATGAGCAGTACCGCGACTGCCACCGGCACGTGCTCCGCTGCGACATCTACCGCTACTTTCCGGCCATCGACCATGCCATCCTCAAGCAGGACCTGCGCCGCCGCATCGGCTGTGCGCGCACCTTGGGCGTGATCGACGCGATCATCGATGGATCGAACGGCCAGGAGCCAGTGGAACATTACTTTCCCGGCGACGATTTGTTCACCCCTGCCGTGCGCCGGCGTGGCTTGCCGATCGGCAACCTCACCAGCCAGCTATTCGCCAACATCTACCTCGATGGCATGGACCATTACGTGAAAGAGGTGCTGCGCGCCCCCTATTTGCGCTATGTGGACGATTTCGCGCTGTTTCACGATGACCCGGCAGTGTTGCAGGAATGGCGTGCGAGGCTCGATCGTTATTTGCAGGGCCGGCGCCTGAATCTGCATCCGCGCAAGACGCTGGTGTGCGAGACCCGCGAGCCGAACGCGTTTCTCGGTTTTGTGCTCATGCCGGGCGGCCGGCGCGCCTTGCCGGAAGAAAACGTGCGGCGCTTTCGCAACCGCCTGCGCGGCCTGCGCGACCGCTGGCGCGCCGGTAGCGTAACCGGCAGGGAAGTGGCAGACCGGGTCGGCGCATGGGTGGCGCATGCGCGGCACGCCGATACATGGCGCCTGCGCCGGGCGATCTTTCGTGGCGGATGGTTCGATCCATTGAATCCGCCGCCATGAAGGCCTGACGGCGCCCCTGTGGTGTTCGGGTGGTGCGTGGCGGCTCGTGGAACAACACAGCCGACAATGCGCGCGTCGCCAACCGCAACAGGAACGAGCCTGCAAACCGGAACAACAACCTCGGTTTCCGTCTCGCCAGTACGCTCCCGAAAGCCGGAACTGCCGCGCCCAAGGCCGCAGCGGGTGTGCCAAAGAGCGTCCAGGCGCTGTCATGATGAGAAGGGCCGGCAGTCGCGGCCCGCGGAACCGCACCCATTTTGGCCCGACGGGCGATGGGTGCGGAGTTCCGTTTTCTGTTCGTGTGGGATGACGATGTAACGCAGTACGGGCACATGCCATAATCAATCTCCGCTACGCCACTATGAGGCGCTGGCGCTACCGACCTGGAGGGGTTGTTGTCCGGCATTTTCATCAGCTACCGGCGTGAGGATAGCGCCGGCTGGGCGCGCCCGCTCGCCAAGGACTTGGCGACGGAGTTTCCGGCACTGCATGTGTTTCACGACATTGCAGCTATCGGCATCGGCGAGGATTTCGTCGAGGTGATGGGGCGCGCGCTTGAGGCGTGCGCCGTGGTTATCGTGCTGATCGGCCCGCGCTGGCTGGATGCTCGGGACGATGAAGGTTTGCGCCGGCTCGACGATCCCGACGATTGGGTTCGGCTTGAGGTTGTGGAAAGCCTGCAACTCGCCGGGCTGCGCGTGATTCCGGTGCTGGTGGGTGGCGCGGCCATGCCTAAGAGCCCAGCGCTGCCTGAACCGCTGAAGCCGCTGGCGCGGCGCAATGCGCACGAGATCACCGATCGGCGCTGGGAGTATGACGTTGGGCAGCTCACTGCTGCGCTCGCAAAGATACCGAGCATTGCTGCCGCGCTTGCAAGGTCGCAGGCGCAGGCTGATCAGCCTGTGCATGCATCCGTGGCGCCGCCGCCCGCACCACGGACCGCTCGCGTCGATGCGCTTCCAGCGGGCTCGGTTTTTCGCGATGGCGATGGACTTCCGGAAATGGTCGTCATTCCCCCGGGGCGCTTCATGATGGGGCGGCCTCCTGGAGAATCCGGCGGGCTTGAACACGAACTTCCACAGCACGC
>Ga0163154_10007058_pt1 | contig 13537 bp, 8 predicted proteins | sample OliLakLV19MP9P1_FD_148649 | JGI IMG/M metagenome (GOLD analysis project Ga0163154, IMG submission 148649) | Freshwater microbial mat bacterial communities from Lake Vanda, McMurdo Dry Valleys, Antarctica - Oligotrophic Lake LV.19.MP9.P1 | ecosystem: Environmental > Aquatic > Freshwater > Lake >... | reverse complement strand
CTGTGCAACTCCCGTGCTATATTTATGGATGGGAGAGCCTGGGGGTTGTAACAATGCTGTATCATAACGCCGCTCTCTCCACTAATTCGATGATTTGAGTGGAAGGGAAGCGGAATGAGTAAATGGATTCGCATTCAAGCCGTGCTGCGCGTGTTGGCGTGCATCGCGGCTTTTTTGATCCTGGGGGTCAATGTGCCATTGTCGTGGGCACAGGATAATCCCACAGGCATGATCACTCAACGGGCACTCGTTGGGGAGATTTTTGAGGCTCCAAACGAAACCGGCTTCAATGTCGAGATCGTTCCTATTGAGTATTATCCCGAATTGGGCACTACATCGTCCGTGCGTGTGCGTATTGTAAACGGCACCCCATATACGTTTTCCAACTTAAGAGTTGCCGCCAGCGATTTTGGCTATTTCGATCTGCTCGTCAATCGCCTTGTTTCTGGAATGGGCATGGTGTTTGAAGTTCCGCTCAGTGAGCTATCTCTGCCGGGCTTTCGCACACTCACTCTGTCTATCGCAGGTGACAGCCCGTTCGTGACGACATTACAAGACAATATTCTCGGTGGATCTACTACCTGGATCAATGTGGGCGGAAACGCGGTCGATTCTGCTCAAGCAGTAAGTTGGCCTGACATCTATGCTTTGGAATACCCAATGTCATGCGAAAGTGAGACGTGGTATCTCACAGCCGGTACACGTAATGGCAATCACAACGATACCTATAACCAACATGCCATTGATATTGCGGTTTCCGGCGATAGTTCAAATCGAAGCGTTCATGCGATGAGCAGCGGTCGTATCCGCTCATACGTATGGGACAGTTCTGGGGGCGGCAATTCGCTTTCAGTCTGGGTAGGCGATCAGTATCAATTTTTTACAGTCTATCTTCATCTGACTTCAGCGTCGATCACTTCCGCAGGTACAGAGCTGCAAGCGGGATGGGAAATAGCGCGAACGGGTGGCACTGGCGGAGTTGCTCCGCATCTACACGCGTCGTTGATGGAAGATTTGGGTTCTTCCCGGCGCGGCATCGCTTTTTCGCGTATTGGACCGCGAAATTATGCTTTCTACGATGTCGATACGCTAGCATCTGGTCAGAAAACGGTCTGCGTTTCTGGTGATTACATCCCTAACCGTCCAGGTGTACCCACCATCACATCCCCAACCAATGGTCAAACGATCACGACGCCCACCTTTAACCTGGCGATCACGCGCGGCGCGCTGAACGGCACCGGACGTTTCAATTTCGAGTATCAGATCGCCAACAATCCCGGCTTCAGCCCGGCATTTACCCCCGTCAACAACTGGCAGCCAGAAAGCCAAACCTCGTTCACGATCAGCGGGCTGACTACAGGCACCTGGTATGTCAAAGCCCGTCAGGGGGACATGGCCAGCGCGGGGGACTGGAGCGGGAATACGCAGTTCACCGTCGCGCTCGGCGCTGACTTGGCGCTGACCCACACCGACTCGCCCGATCCGGTCAACGCCGGCGCCAACCTCACCTACACCATGACCGTCGGCAATCCGGCAGGTGGACAAAATGCCGCCGCTGTCACCCTGACCGACACCCTGCCGACGGGTGTGACCTTCGTCTCCGCCACCCCCTCACAGGGGACGTGCGGCACACCGTCCGGCGGCGCCTTCTCGTGCGCTCTGGGGACGATCAATGCGAACGCGAACGCCACCGTGACGCTGGTCGTCGCCACCAGCACCGCGACGCCCACTGCGATCACCAACACCGCCTCGGTCACGTCCAGCACATCCGACCCGAACGCGGCGAACAATACCAATATCGCCGCCACAACCACCGTCCGCATCAATGCCGTGACCGACCTCGCTGTCACGCTGGTGGACTCGCCCGATCCGGTGATCGCCGGAACGACGCTGTATCAAGCGATCCTGGTCGAAAACAAAGGGGCGATCACCGCGCTCAACGCCGAGGCACGCCTGACCATGCCCGCCAACGTCAGCGCCGGGACACTGCCGAGCGGCTGTACGGTGTCTGCACAGCTCGTCACCTGCACGATCGCCACGATCGCGCCTAATTCCATCGCCGCGCGATCGGTGCCGCTGCTCGTCGGCGGCGGTGTGCGCGGGACGATCACGCCGTCGGTGCAGGTGGTCGCCAGCGAGACCGATCCGGTCAGCGGCAACAATAGCGACAGCGAGACGACGACGGTCAACGCGCGTGCCGATGTGCGTGCTGGAATCGCCACCAATACCACCAATGGCGTCATCTATACAGGCGGTAATCTGACGATCGACGGCACGCTCACCAATGTGGGCGCATCGACCGCCACCAATGCGCAGATTATCATAAATGTGCCCTCAGGCACGAGCTTCAGCAGCGCGTCCGGCGGCTGTGCCTTGTCGGGCAGCACGGTCACCTGCACCGTCGGTAACGTGGCGGCGGGCGCGTCGGTGACCCGTCAGGTGGTGGCGTCGCTCCCCAGCCAGACCAGCACCAGCGCCACTGTGAACGTGTCCGCTGTCGAGACCGACCCGAATAGCGGCAACAATGCCGCCAGCACCGGCATCACCGTCACCAACGCGGCGACCGGGCCCGTTTTCCAGGACAATCTGTTTTTTGGCAGCGCGAATGTCCGTACCCGCAGCCTGGACGGAAACGGTCAGCATCAGTGGCGCTATTACCTCGACGCTACCTATCCGGTCCAGTGTATCGATATGAATCGCACGTCCGGCAATCTGCGCTATACCGTGATCTGGCGCCGCCTCAACGGGACTGTCCTTCAGCAGGCGCGCTCCGCCCCCGATGGACGCACCATCTTCGCGGTCGAAAGCAATCGCGGACAGGAATCTGACCAATACGAAGTGATCGTGATCGGTGAGACGGGCACCAGCGGCAGCTACAACATCGGCATTTTTAACAACTGCATCCCGCGCGTCGAGAATGGCTGGAATCAATCGAGCGCCACCAATATCACGCGCTGGCGCGTGATCAAGAACAACGGCAATCCGTTCTCGCTGCGCCTGTTCAGAGGAGAAGGCAGCTTCAGCTATACCTATGATCTGCGCCGCACCAATGGTGAGGTCTTGCAATCCGGCAGCAGCATCGATGGCAATATGTATATCTACGATACCAGCGGCTCCGGCACGTTCGATTTCGTGATGACTTCGTTCAGCGGCAGTGGCAGCTACAATATCGTGCTGCAGGAAGGGCGCTACGAGCCGTTCACCTCGACCATTACCTCGCCCACCAGCGCACAGCGCGTCACGGTGCCCTTCAACATCACCTTGCGCGAAGGCGCCTACAACGGTCTGGCGCAGTCCTACGTCATCCACATCGACGATAACGCCGACTTTGGCAGCCTGGCGCTCGATACCGGCTTCTTCACGGGCGTGACACGCGCCATCACGACGCTGGCGCCGGGGAACTATTATGCGCGGACGCAGCAGCGCGACTCGGAAGGGCGCGTGTCTGCCTGGTCGCCCGTCGTCCCCTTCACCGTCGCGGGTATCGATCTGGCGGCGGGCATCACCGACAACGTCGATCCGGTCAGCGCGGGCGGTCAGGCGATCTATCTCGTCTCGGCGTCGAATGTCGGCATGGCGAACGCGACTGGCGTCACCGCTACCCTGACGTGGACGAGCGGCTTGACCCCGATCAATGTCCTGCCCAGTCAGGGGACATGCGCCGCACCAATCGGGAGCAGCCTGGTGTGCAGCCTGGGAACGCTCAACGCGGGTGCCAGCGCGACGATCGCGCTGACGGCGAATGTGGCACCCGGCACGACCGCCGCGCAGCAGGTCACGGTGACCCTGGCAGGGGCGCCAAACGACGAGAACAACGCCAATAATATGGCGCAGCAGACCACGACGGTGCAGGCGCTCAACACGTCCACGCCCACCCCGACGCCGACCCCGACGCTGACGCCATCGTCCACCCCGACGCGCACCCCGTCCGCGACCCTGACTCCGTCGTCCACCCCGACGCGCACCCCGACCCCGACGCTGACGCCGTCGTCCACGCCGACCATCACACCCACAACGACGATCGGCGGAATCACCCTGTCGCTGCTCCCCGGATCGACGGCGACCTCGGTCGATGGGCTGTTCGACATCACCGTGCAAGCCAATACCGGGACGACGGCGGTCAACGCGGTCGCCGCCTTCATCAACTTTGACCCGGCGCTGCTGGCGGTCGAGTCGATCACCAACGGCACGACCTTAACCGGGTTTGTCAGCCGTTCATTCAATAACACGCTCGGCACGATCAATTACGAAGCGGGCAATCTGGAAGACTTCCCGTCGGGCACCTTCACGATCGCCACAATCCGCTTCCGCGCGCTGGCGACCACGCTCAGCACGCCGCTCACCTTCTCCAGCGTCAGCCCGCGTCAGAGCGGGATCTACATCAGCGGCACGCAGTTGTTGACCGGTGTGCAGGAAGCGACCGTCACGATCGCCAACGCCACGCTCACCGTCTCGGTCACGCTGCAAGGGCGCCCCGCCGCCCCGCACGCGCTCCTGAGCATCCCGGTGCGCGTGGTGGTCAAGCACAGCGTCACCAACGTCGTCGCGTTCGACCAGACCGTCACGACCACGACATCCGGGCAGTTGGTGGTGAGCGGACTCGCCAACGGCAGCTATCGGGTGTGGGTGAAGCACGCGCACATGCTGGCAGCCGCCCAGACGATCACGGTGACGGGCGGCGCGCAAACGCTCAACGTCGGCGTCATCCGCGCGGGTGATGCCAGCGGCGACAACGTCGTCAACATCGTCGATTTTTCGGTGCTGGCATCGTCGTTCGGCAAGACGCAGGGGCAGCCGGGCTTCGCGGCTGCCGCCGATTTCAATGCCGATCTCGCGGTCAACATCGTGGACTTTTCGCTGCTGGCGTCCAGCTTTGGTCAGGTCGGCGCGCCACAGTAAACGCACCCCATTCGCACCCCGGTCAGTACAGCGCTCCGTCAGAGCATCGCGATCACGCTCTGGCGGAGCGCTTTTGAAATGGGGTATATTTGCGGCATCGTTTCGGCACCAGCGCACGAACGAGCTGAGCGAAAAAATCGACTCAGCCAACCAGAGTTACCAATTATTTTGGAGTCCCCATGAACGTGCTCATCAACGGCACCTCCCACACCGCGCATTAGTGCAGTCCGCTTGTGGCTGTACATATTCTCGCCATGAAGCGCGTGAAATTATCGGTGCGCATCTACTCAATCTTCGAAAGAAACTGGGGATCGAACCGGAGACCACCCTGTACAGCGAGTCAGTGCGCGGGGCAGGCTGTCGCCTCATCCCGCACACGGAATGAATTCTGTCCAATACCCGATCTTTTGACACTATTTCGTGAGGAGACTATTCATGAAAATCTACGATGCTATTGTGATTGGGACCGGTCAGGCAGGACCGTCGATGGGGCATCAGCTCGTCAAGCAGGGGCAGCGGGTCGCCGTCGCCGAAGGCTATCGCTTTGGGGGTTCATGCGTCAATTATGGCTGCCGCCCGACAAAAACCCTGATTGCCAGCGCGCGGGCAGCGCACATGGCGCGGCGTGGCGCGGAGTTTGGGGTAGAGATCGATCATTTCAGCATCAACTGGAATCGCGTGCGGGAGCGGGTGGTCGGCATTATCGAAAACACGAGTACAGGTATCGAGTCGTGGCTGCGCGGCACGGATGGCATGGACGTTTATCACGCTTACGCGCACTTTGAGGGCAAAGCCGATGGACAGTATCAGGTACGGATGGGCGATGAGGTCGTTTCCGCCCCGACAGTCTTTATCAATACGGGAACACGCGCCAAGGTGCCTGCTGTTGATGGGATCGACTCGGTGAACTGGCTCGACAGCGAGAAAGTGCTGCGCCTCGATACGCTTCCAGAACATCTGATCATTCTGGGGGGCAGCTACATCGCCCTGGAGATGGGGCAGGCTTTTCGCCGTTTGGGGAGTCAGGTCACCATTGTCGAGACTTCGGAATGTTTGATCAACCGCGAAGACGATGACATTAAGGCGGAAGTCCACCGCATCTTTGCACAGGAAGGCATCAACGTTCACACTCTGAGCGAGCTCACAAAAGTTGAGCCAGCCGAAAATGGGGGTGTGCGCGTCCATATTCATCACGATGAAGATGGCAGTGAACACGTTATCGACGGGTCTCATTGGCTGAACGCCATCGGGCGTGTGCCAAACACCGATCAACTGAATCTTGCAGCAGTGGGTGTGGACATGAATGCGCGTGGCTTCATCGTCGTCAACGAATTTCTGGAAACGACTGCGCCGGGCATCTACGCCCTGGGAGATGTGAACGGGAAAGGCGCATTCACGCACACCTCCTATCAGGATTATGAAATCGTCCGCGACAACCTGCTGCACGGTCGCCAGCGCAAGTGGACAGACCGCGTCTCGACCTACGCGCTGTTCACGGATCCGCCGCTGGGACGGGTCGGCATGTCCGAAAAGGAAGCACGCCAGTCAGGACGCAAGGTGCTGATGGCGGTCAAGCCGATGTCGAAAATTGGACGGGCAGTTGAGCAGTCCGAAACCGACGGCTTGATCAAGCTGCTGGTGGATGCCGACACGGAGCAGTTTCTAGGGGCGGCGGTACTCGGCTTTCACGGCGATGAAGTGGTACAAGCGATTAGCTACTTCATGGCGACCGAGGCAAGTTATCGAGTCATGATGGAAGCGCTGCCTGTTCACCCGACCATCGCCGAATTCCTGCCAACCATTCTCGGTGAACTTTCGCCGCTGGAATGACACCCGGTCTCAAGGAATGTCGAGCATGACACGCAGCATTTAAGTGATCAGTTCGTGTTGCCGTGTTCTCCTGCGCGACATTTCCATGATGTGATTTTAGAGACGATAAGGACGGGTGAATAACTCCCTCGTCTTCCTTCCTGAACACCGTCCCCGCGACTGAATGTATCCTGGGGTTTCTATCTCAGATGGCTTCTGCCAGATCGTGTGATCTATGCGTGTTTACAGCATCAGCTCGCTGATGCTGCCCGGCTCGTTGAGGCGTACATCATCGCACTGCATGGCACGACCGACGACGCCGACATCACGCCTGCCGCATGACCGCGCTCGTGTTATCATCGGTGCAGTGCGCTGCATCAAGTAGAAAGAGTCTTCCCCCATGAACCTGCTCATCAACGGCACCTCCCACACCGCCGACGCCGATCCCGCCGACCCGCTGCTGTGGGTGCTGCGCGACACGCTCGGCATGACCGGCACCAAGTACGCCTGTGGCATCGGCATCTGTGGAACCTGCACTGTGCATATCGAGGGCGCGCCGCTGCGGGCGTGCATCACGCCCGTCGGCGCCGCTGAAGGCAAAGCGATCACCACCATCGAGGGACTCGCCAGCACCGACGCCGATGGCATCGAGACGCTGCATCCCGTCCAGCAGGCGTTCCTCGAGATTCAGGTGCCTCAGTGCAGCTGGTGCATGAGCGGACAGATGATGACCGCCGCCGCATTCCTGGCGAACAATCCCACACCGACCGACGACGACATCACCGCCGCCATGCGCAATAATTACTGTCGCTGTGGTTGCTATGCCCGTGTCCGTATCGCCGTCGCTCGCGCCGCGGTCATCGCTCAGGAGTCCGCATCGTGACCAAAAAACCACAGCCAGTGCTCACACTTGAAGAAGCGGCGAAGCGCGAACAGCGCAAAATCTCGCGGCGCCGCTTTTTGCTCGTCCTGGGCGGCGGAGTCGGCGTGGTCGCGGTGGGCGCGTACCTGGCGCGCGATACGATCGCTGTCGAGGCACGTCTGGCGTTCAATCAGGTCTTCCTGAACGCCGACACGCCCAGTACCGCGCCGCCGACACAGCCGCTGGTCTGGTTCCGCATCGACGCCGACAATACCGCCCACCTGATCATCCCCAAGATCGAGATGGGTCAGGGCATTCACACGGCGTTGGCGCAGATCGCCGCCGATGAAGCCGACCTCGCCTGGGAGACCGTGCGCGTGATCCAGGCGGATACGCACAGCGGCTTTGATCCGGAAATCCTGTTCACGTTTGGCAGTTCGTCGGTCACGTCGCTGTATGCGCCCATCCGTCAGGTGGCGGCGAGCCTGCGCGAGATGCTGCGCGCCGAAGCCGCACGTCAGACCGGGATCGACGCGGCGACGCTGGTGGCGTCCAACAGCGCCTTCACGGCGGGCGAGCGGGCGATCACCTATGGCGAAGTCGTCGCGGCAAAGCAGGGTGAGTGGTCGATCCCGTCGAACGCGCGTCTGAAAACGCCGTCCGAGCGCACGCTGATCGGCAAATCCGTGCCGCGTGTCGATCTCTATGCCAAGCTGACCGGACGCGCGGTCTACGGTGCCGATGCCCGTGTCGAGGGCATGGCATATGGCGCGGTGGCGCGTCCGCCACGCTACGAGGCGGTGCTGACGCGCGCGTCGGCGGGGACGGCGGAGTCATCGCCGGGGGTGATCGCGGTCGTGATCGAGCCAGGGTTCGCCGGGGTGGTGGCGGACAGCCGCGCCCACGCGCGGGCGGCGCTGGCACTGCTCGACCTGGAATGGACGGGCGGCACGACCATCAATCAGGCGGAGATCGACGCGCGCATGACCATCCCCCCTGAACGCGGTACGCTGATCCAGCGCGCTGGCAGTGTCGATGGCGCAGCCGGGACGCGCATCGAGGCGTCGTATTACACGCCGATGGCGGCGCACGCCCATCTCGAAGCGCAATCCGCCCTCGCTGAATTCAGCGCCGACGGCGTGACGATCACCACCTCGACTCAGGCGCCCAACCTGACGCAGAGCTATATCGCCAGCGCCATGCAGATCACACCCGTCGAAAATGTACGGGTGATCCCAGTCTATGTCGGCGGCGGTTTCGGACGCAAAGCCGGGTCGGATGTCGGTCTGGAGGCGGCGCTGCTGGCGCGCGGCGCGGGCGTGCCGGTGCACGTCGCCTGGACACGAGAGGAAGACATGCTGTACGGGTTCCGGCGTCCGCCCACGCGCAATGCGCTGTCCGGCACCGTCGAAAACGGACGCATCACCTCGATCCGCCACGAGCTGATCTCCAGCGATGTGCTGCTCAGTCCCGAAGTGCGCGCGACCTTTGGCACCAGCGGACCGAACTTCTTTGAGACGGTGCTGGGCAGCGATCCGCTGGCTGCCTACGGCTCGCAGATTCATTACAGCGTGCCCAACATCGCCGTGATCTATCATCACGAGCATCTGCCGATCCCGACCGCCTACTGGCGCGGACTCGGCTCGTTTGCCAATACCTTTGCGATCGAGAGCTTCATTGACGAGCTGGCGTTCGCGGCGGGCGCCGACCCGCTCGATTTTCGGCTGGCGCACCTGCCCGCTGGTGCGCTCGGCGCGCGCTTTGAGACGGCGCTCAACCGCGTGGCGGATGCCTCCGGCTGGCGTGACGGCGGCGCTCAGGAGGAGCGCGCATTCGGGATCGCGGCGTGCTACGATCGCAAGACCGTCGTGGCGCTGGTGATGGAGGTCAGTGTCACGGGTGGACGCATCCGCGCCCACCGTGCCTGGTGCGCGGTCGATCCTGGACTGGTGATCAACCCCGACGGCACGGCGAACCAGGTGCAGGGCAGCGTGGTCATGGGGCTGAGCTCGACCTTCAAAGAGCGCTGGACGGTCGAGAATGGACTTGGGACAGCGACCAATTTCAACGCCTATCCGCTGCTGACCTTCGACGAGGCGCCGACGATCGAGGTGATTCCGATCGACAGCAGCGACACCCCGACGGGCGGCATGGGCGAGCCAGTCCTGGGCGCAGTGCCTGCGGCGGTGGCGAACGCGGTCTTTGCGCTGACGGGGACGCGCGTCCGCGATCTGCCGCTGACGCTGGCTTAGGATGCGCCTTGCGCGGACGCATCACGATGCGTCCGCGCGCTCAGCTTGGAAAGAGGCTATCTGCAACATCATGTTCAATGAACCTGTGATCACCCCCGATCGTGATCCGCCGCGCGCGCGCCCCGTCCTGAAATGGGCGGGGGGCAAGGCGGCGCTCATTCCACAGTTTTTGCCCCATCTGCCCTCGCCGGATCACTATGCCCGCTATATCGAGCCCTTCATTGGCGGCGCGGCGCTCTTTTTTTATCTGCAACCTGAAAATGCACTGCTTTTCGATCTGAACCCTCATCTGGTCGAGCTGTATGTCACGGTGCGCGATCATGTGGACGATCTGATCGTCGCACTGAAAAAACACCATAATGACCATGATTATTTTTATGAGGTACGTGCACAGCAAACCGAGGCATTGACGCCGATCGAACGTGCCGCACGTTTTATCTTTCTGAATCGCACCTGTTATAACGGATTATATCGAGTCAACCGACAAGGCAAGTTCAACGTCCCGTTTGGAAAATACAAAAACCCGACCTTATGTGATGAGCCTGGACTGCGGGCGGCGAGCGCTGCATTACGGAATGCTTCAATCGAGACAGCCGATTTCGAGCGCCTCATCGATGTAGCACAGCGCGGGGATTTCATCTATTTCGACCCGCCTTATGAACCCCTCACTCCAACGTCGAGCTTCACGAGTTATACCAATGATGGCTTCACCAGCCAGGATCAGGCACGCCTGGCGGAGTTGTATCGGGCGCTCGACGCGCGCGGCTGTCTGCTGATGTTGAGTAATTCCAGCGCGCCGCTGATTTATACACTGTATCAGGACTTTCATATTCAACCCATTCAGGCGCGCCGCGCCATCAACAGTAAGGCTGAAGGACGCGGTGTCGTCACCGAGTTACTGGTCACAAATTATCAACACCTTTAAGAAAAGGGCTGCCATGAAAACGATCGTCCTCGTCGGCGCGCTCGACACCAAAGGCGAGGCATTTGCCTGCGTCAAAGCCCTGATCGAGCGCGCCGGGCACCGTGCCTATGTCGTCGATTTTGGCGTGATGGGCGCGCCCATGTTCACGCCCGACCTGACGCGCGCTGAAGTCGCGTCCGCCGTCGGCGCCGATCTCGATATGCTGAACGACGGATCACGCAAAGACGACGCCATGCGCATCATGGCGGACGGACTCGCCGTCGTGGTGCGCCGTCTGTACGACGCGGGCGACCTGGACGGCATTCTAGGGATGGGCGGCGGGGGCGGCACCTCGATCGCCTGCGCCGCCATGCGCACGCTGCCCGTCGGCGTGCCCAAGCTGATACTCTCGACGATGGTCGGGGACATCGCGCCGTTCGTCGGCACCAGCGACATCACCTTCATGCCGTCGGTGATCGATGTTGCCGGGCTGAACCGCATCAGCCGGCGCATCTACGCCAACGCCGCCGGCGCGATCATCGGCATGGTGAACGCGCCCCCCGTCGCCGCCGACGAGTCGCGCCCGCTGCTCGCCGCGTCGATGTTCGGCAATACCACTCAGGCGGTCATGCACGCGGCGGGCATTCTGGAGGCGGCGGGCTACGAAGTCCTGGTCTTTCATGCCACCGGGACGGGCGGACGCACGATGGAGGCGCTGATCACCGACGGTCAGGTGTCCGGCGTATTCGACCTGACCACCACCGAGATCGCGGACACGGTCTGCGGCGGGGTGCTGGACGCGGGCGCCGACCGCCTGTGGGCGGCGCCGCGCGCGGGTATCCCGACGATCCTGGCGCCGGGCTGCGTCGATATGGCGAATTTCGGCGCGATCGAGACGGTGCCCGCGCGCTACCAGCATCGAAATTTGTATCAGTGGAATCCCAACGTCACGCTGCTGCGCACCAACGCCGACGAAAATCGACGCATGGGTGCCATGATCGCCACCGCCGCCAATGCAGCACCAGACGGCACAGTCGCGGTGCTGCTGCCCTTAGGCGGGGTGTCGATGCTGGACAGCCCTGGCGGACGGTTTTGGGATGCCGACGCCGACGCTGCCTGTTTCGAAGCGATCGGGGCAACCCTGCGACCTGGTATCCCGCTGATCGAGATCGACGCCAATATCAACGATCCGGTATTTTCCGGGGCGTGTGCGCGGACGCTGCTGTCTCTGATGGAGAAAAAAATGGAGAAAAAATCGTCATGACCATCGCACGCGCCGAAATACTGCGTCGTTTGCACGTCCAGCGCGCCGCCCGTCAGCCGATCATCGGCACCGGGGCGGGCACCGGGATCAGCGCCAAGCTTGCCGAGTCTGGCGGCGCCGACATGATCATCCTGTACAACAGCGGGCGCTATCGCATGGCGGGACGCGGCTCGCTGGCGGGCTACCTGCCGTATGGCGACGCCAACGCGATCGTCATGGAGATGGCAGGCGAGGTGCTGCCGATCGTCAGGGACGTTCCCGTACTGGCTGGCGTGTGCGGCACCGACCCATTCCGGCTGATGCCCGTCTTTCTCAGGCAGATTCACGAGGCGGGCTTTTCCGGCGTGCAGAACTTCCCGACCGTCGGGCTGATCGATGGCAGGTTCCGCGCCAACCTGGAGGCGACGGGCATGGGCTACGACAAAGAAATCGACATGATCGCGCTGGCGCACGGGCGTGACCTGTTCACCTCGCCGTATGTGTTCACCCCCGACGAAGCGACCGCGATGGCACAGGCGGGCGCCGATCAACTGGTGGCGCATGTCGGCTTGACCACCGCCGGGACGATCGGCGCGGGCGTCGCCATGTCGCTGGACGAGGCGATCGCGGTCACGCTGGCGATCATGGAGGCGGGACGGCGCGTCCGACCTGATATTTTCGTGATCTGTCACGGCGGACCGTTCGACGAGCCAGAGGCGGTCGCGGAAGCGCTGACGCGGATGCCGGGGATCGACGGCTTTTTTGGCGCCAGCAGCATCGAGCGGCTGCCGACCGAGCGGGCGATCACGTCTCAGGTGCGGGCGTTCAAAGGGCTGGCGCTGGGCTAGGGCAGCAGGTCGGCGGCGGGAATCTGGGCGATCGTCACACCGTCCAGCGTGAACGGGATGGTGTCGGCGGCGGCGTAGACTGTCCGCGTTTGATAGCGCCCTGTAGCGTCGGTGTTCGTCGCCGGCTGGCTGTACACCTCGATCTCGTTTCTGTTCAGATTGACAATCCAATAGACGGGAATACCAGCGCGGGCATAGAGATCGAGTTTATCGCCCCGATCGCTGACCAAAGACGACTCTGCCGCTTCGACGATCAGACGGATGACCTCGTGCGGGATACGCTGGCTGATGTAAGCGCGCGCATCGCCTTTGACGACCATCCCGTCCGGCTCTGGCAGGCTGTTCAGGATGAGCGCGGGCTGCTTGGTCATGACGAACCAACCGCCTGGCAAGAGCGCGTTGATCACACGGTTGAATGCCCAGGTTGCGAAGGTGTGCCGCTGATTTTTGCTCATTTTCTCCACGATCCAGCCGTCGATCAGCTCTACGTCGTCGTCCTCAGCGATGATGCCGTGCTGGATCATCGCCTCGTACTGATCGACGGTCAGCCGATGCAGCCGTGACAGCAGTGTATCTTTGGAGTCTGGCGCTGCGGGTGGCGCGGCGGTCTGGGTCATGATCTCCTCGTGGATCGGCGCTAGGGCAGCAGGTCGGCAGCGGGAATCTGAGCGATCGTCACACCGTCCAGCGTGAACGGGATGGTGTCGGCGGCGACGAACA